>Ga0308412_1000730_pt1 | contig 17250 bp, 18 predicted proteins | sample HotsprottomLayer_FD_202357 | JGI IMG/M metagenome (GOLD analysis project Ga0308412, IMG submission 202357) | Hot spring phototrophic mat microbial communities from Octopus Spring, Yellowstone National Park, Wyoming, United States -... | ecosystem: Environmental > Aquatic > Thermal springs > Hot...
TGGGAGCGGGGATGAGGGGCTCCAGGAGGGCCCACTCCTCGTCGGTTAGGTCGCTGGGGTAATATCGTCTAAGAGTCACCCTTCAAGGATACCACCCTTTTACGACAGCCTCTAACATGGGCAAAGAACGTCTGGACAAGGTACTGGGGCACCTGGGCGTGGGTACCCGCAAAGAGATACACAGGCTGGCTCGAGCGGGCCTGATTGCCATCAACGGTGAGGTCGTCAGCGACGCGACCTTCAAGTTCGACCCCACCCTCGCACGCATCGAGGTAGCTGGGGAGCGGTGGAGTACCAGACCCATTTTCACCTGATGCTCAATAAGCCCGCAGGCTACATCACCTCCACCAAAGACCGCGATGGCATTCCCATCACCGCCTTGCTGCCCGAGGAACTGCAAAGGGACGACTGGAAGCCAGTGGGCCGCCTGGACAAGGATACCGAGGGGCTCTTGCTGCTCACCACCGATGGCAAGCTGCTGCACCGGCTGACCCATCCACGCTGGAAGGTGAGCAAGCGCTACTATGTGGAGCTAGCCCGCCCGGCCACTCCCGACGATGCGGCGGCGTTTGCCGCGGGTACCCTGGTGCTCGAGGGTGAGCCGCTACAGCCAGCAGAACTGCACCTACACCCCGAGCCTCACAAAGCAGAGCTGGTCATCCGGGAGGGCCGGTTCCACCAGGTTAAGCGGATGTTTGCCGCCAGGGGCAACCAGGTCACCTACCTGAAGCGGGTGGCTTTTGGGCCGCTCGAGCTTCCCACCAACTTGCCTCCGGGTGCCAGCCGCAAACTGACAGCTGAGGAGGCCCGGGCCCTGTATCGTGCGGTGGGCTTGGCCGGTCTGCGGTAGGAAGCGGATTTTCTTGAAGACCTCTTGATTATAGCAGCCTATTCAAAAATGAAAAGTGGTATGCAAGAAAAGGCCCCCGCAAGGCGCAATTTGCCGCATGCCCCCTGGAACCAAGGCCCTATCGCACTCTTCAAGGACGTTGCCTCCCATCCGAGAGGCAACTGTACTGTACAGGACGAAGAAATCAAGTTGTGAGCGGCTCAATAATGCTCTAGAGAACCAGCTCACCCTGCAAGACGATAGGAGAGGCTAGCAGACCCACCAAGGGGCCCATGCCTTAGCATTTAAGGTATGTACGACCTCCTTCTTTCCATCCACAACGTTACCCGCTGGCTGGTGCTGCTCGCCGCTGCTTATCTGCTTTACCGCAGTCTCAGCGGGCTCAGCAGACGTAGCTACGGGGCCGCCGACCGCCAGGCTGGCCTTGTGTACACTGCTTTGATGGATGCTCAGCTGCTGCTGGGCCTCTTGCTGATGATCCTGAGCCCCCTGGTGCAGAGCGCGCTGGGTAATCTGGGCGCGGCCATGCAAAATAGCCAAACTCGCTTTTTCATCGTGGAGCACTGGGTGCTCATGCTGGCTGCGGTGGTGTTGGCCCACCTGGGGGGCGCTCGCATCAAAAAAGTCGCCGATGGCGCGCTCAAGCAACGCCAGGCGCTAACCTGGTATGGGTTGAGCGTGGCCCTGATGTTGCTGGCCATTCCCTGGTGGCGGCCCCTGTTGCGCCTAGGCTGAATCACAAAAATAAAACCGCTCCACCACGCAATCAAAAGAGGAGGCCTTAGCCTCCTCTTTTGGAAGGGAGTGCAAGTTTATTTCTTAACGGTTTCCTTCAGGGCTTTGCCGGGCTTGAAGGCAGGGTATTTGGAAGCAGGGATCTTGATCTTTTGGGTGGTGCCGGGCTTCACGCCGGTACGGGCTTTACGGCTGCGCACTTCGAAGGTGCCAAAACCAGTCAACTGCACTTTATTGCCAGCCTTAAGGGCTTCTTCGACCTTGCCCAAGAAAGCGTCCACAGCGGCTTTGGCGTCCTTCTTCTTCAGGCCAGCAGTGGCGGCTACCTGGTCAACCAAGTCGGCTTTGGTTTTAGTTTTCTTTGCTGCGGCTCTTGCCATGATGCTACCTCCTTTATTTTCCCTTCGGCACGGAGTGTATCACAGCTTATACACAAATTGCAAGCACCAGAGCAGTATTAAGGGCAATTTGCTCAAAACAGAATGCCTAAACTGTGGGCTTTCTATGGTATTCGTGGGGCAAAAGTGCGGTTACGGCCGCCTCGAGCCGATGTGTAACCTCCTGCAAAGTCTGGTGGTCGGGCTTACTGGGAGGGAGCACAATAGGATCCCCGAACACCACCCGAACCCCGCGGCGCAGGCGCGGCCCCTTGCCCACCGGCCAGGCTTTATCGCTGCCGATGATGCCGGCCGGAACAATGACCGCGCCCGTGCGCAAGGCAATGGCCGCCGCGCCGGTCTTAAAGGGCTCGATGAAACCAGTGCGGCTGCGGCGTCCTTCGGGAAAGATGCCAAAAGCCATATTGTTTTTTAGAACCCGAACGGCCGCCTTGATGGCCCCCAGATCGCCCGTCCCCCGCGCGACCGGAATCACATACAAACGCGGCAACAACCAGCGCAGGATGGGGTACTTGAACACATCGTCGCGTGACATGTAGCTCACCACCCTGGGGCAGGCCACCCCCATCACCACCGGGTCAAGGAAGGACATGTGGTTGGAGGCCAGTATCACCGGGCCCTCCTTGGGAATTTTCTCAGCGCCTTCTACTTTTAGGCCAAATAGAAGCTGCAACAGCGCCCACGCGATCACCTTACAGACCTTGTACACGCCCAAGCCGTACTCGTACATAACCCAACCATCATACGCAAAGCCCGGTATGAGCACCGCGCATGCTCGACGGGAAGGGGCTTAGGCACTGGCAGCTAGTCCAGTTTCACCACCACCCGCCCCCGCACCTGGCCCCGCAGGATGGCCTGGGCCAGCGCGGGTATCTCCTCGAGGTCCACCACCTGCATGGCTTCTTCCAACAGGGGCTTGGGCAGGTCGTGGGCCAGGCGCTGCCAGGCCAGAAGGCGTTTCTCTCTAGGACACATCACCGAGTCGACGCCCAGTAGGTTCACCCCACGCAAAATAAAGGGAAATACGGTGGTCTCGAGCTTCACCCCACCCGCGTTGCCGCAGGCCGCCACGCTGCTGCCGTAGGCCATGCGCGGCAACACCCCGGCCAGCACCGCCCCGCCCACGGTGTCCACCGCACCGCCAAAGCGCTCGCACTCCAAGGGCTTGCTAGGCGCCGCCAGCACCGCGCGGTCTAGAATCTCGCTCGCACCGAGCAACCTTAAGTAAGCCTCTTCGCTCGTGCGGCCGGTCGCGGCCACCACCCGGTAGCCCAGCCGGGCCAGAAGCGCCACCGCCATACTGCCCACTCCGCCCGCCGCACCCGTGACCAGCACCTCTTTGCTTTTATCCAGCGCGTGCGCTTCCAGGGCCATCATGCACAACATGGCGGTAAAGCCCGCCGTGCCGATGCCCATGGCCTGCTGCAAGGTGAGCCCTTCGGGCAAGGGCACCAGCCACTCCGCGCGCACCCGGGCCAGCTCCGCCAGCCCGCCCCAGTGACGCTCCCCCACCCCCCAGCCGGTCAGGATGACCGGGTCGCCCGGTTTGTACTCCGGCGAAGCCGACTCCACCACCGTACCGGCCAGATCAATCCCCGGAACCATCGGGAAATTGCGGATCACCTTGCCTGCGCCCGTGATGGCCAAGCCATCCTTGTAGTTGAGGCTGCTGTAGGCCACCCGCACCAGCACGTCCCCTTGCGGCAGTTCTTCTGGCGTAGCCTGGCGAATACGGGTGGTGTAGGGGTCGCCCGATTCCACCACCAGGGCCTTGAAGGTTTGCATGGCTTTAGATTACCCGACGGGCGCCGGACGAGAGCAATTCGGCAGTAGCCCCCGCGTTTCCGCTGGCGGTGTTAGGCTTTTGCTATGCGTTCTCCACTGATCGGCGTCGAATGGCTGTATGAGCACCTAGGCAGTGAGCAGCTGCGGATCGTGGACTGCCGCTTTTCCCTGCAAGACCCCTTGGCTGGACGGCGGGCTTTCGAAGCGGGGCACATCCCCGGTGCTTTGTTCCTCGACTTAGAAAAAGACCTCTCGGCCCCGGTGAGGCCCGACCGCCGGGGGGGCCGCCATCCCCTGCCCGCCCCGGAAGTGCTGGCCGAAACCCTAGGCCGCGCAGGCATCGGCAACCAACATTTTGTGGTGGCCTACGACGAACCCCCCGCTGGCGGCATGTATGCCCCACACCTGTGGTGGCTTCTGCGCTGGCTGGGTCACGACCAGGTGGCCGTGCTGGACGGCGGCATCAAGGCGTGGAAGGAGGCGGGTTACGAGGTTTCTACATCAGCGGTCGAATATGCCCCCACCCTCTTCAGGCCCAGCCCCCGACCCGAGATGGTGGTGGACGCAGACTACGTGGCCCATCGACCCGCGGACGCGGTGCTGATCGATTCCAGGGCTCCGGAGCGCTACCGGGGCGAGGTGGAGCCCATCGACCCCATGGCCGGGCATATCCCTGGGGCCATCAACCGCGACTGGTTGGACAGCTTGGACGCTACGGGCAGGTTCAAGCCCGCCGAGGCCCAGCGAGAGCGCTTTGAGGGGCTCGAGGGCGAAATTATCGTCTACTGCGGCTCGGGCGTCTCGGCCACGGCCAATCTGCTGGCGCTGGCGGTAGCGGGTAAGCGGGCCAAGCTTTACGCAGGTTCCTGGAGCGACTGGGTATCCGACCCCAGCCGTCCAGTGAGCAGGGGCCCAGAATAAACCTCCGACTCAGGGTAAACTGACTTTCAGAATATGCAGGCCATCTCGCAGCGGTTCAAGACCTACCTCGAGCTCGTCCGCTTTGAACACACCCTGTTTGCCCTTCCCTTCGCCTATGGGGGCATGCTGCTGGCCGCCGGGGGCTGGCCGGGCTGGGAGGTGTTCGGCTGGATTACCGTGGCGATGGTGGGCGCCCGCACCGGGGCCATGGCCCTCAACCGACTGATTGATCGTCGCATTGACGCCGCCAACCCCCGCACCGCCGGACGGCACCTGCCCCGCGGCCTGGTCAAACCTAGCGAGGTGTTGGGGCTGGCCGTGGTGGGTATTGCGTTGCTGGCCCTGGCGGCCTTCAACCTCAACCCCCTTACCGCACAACTGCTGCCGGTGGCGGTGTTTTTTCTGGTGGGCTACAGCTACACCAAGCGCTTCACCTGGCTGTGCCACTTCTGGCTGGGTCTGACCATCGGCGCGGCCACCGCCGGGGGCTGGATTGCCGTCACGGGGGCTTTTGAACCGGCCTTGTTCACCCTCTGGGCCGGTACTGCCTTCTGGCTGGCCGGCTTCGACATCCTCTACGCCACCCAGGACTACCGCTTCGACCGTGAGAACGGCGTCTACAGCGTACCAGCCCGCTTTGGCATCCCCGCTGCCCTGCGCATTGCCCAGGCCTGCCACGCCCTCACCTTTGGTTTTTTTGTGCTGACCGGCCTCTTGAGCGGCGCGGGCTGGGTGTACTTTGCAGGCGTGCTGGCGGTGGGCGGCGTGCTCTGGTACGAGCACCAGCTGGTCAAGCCCAACGACCTGAGCAAGGTGGACCTGGCCTTCTTTCAGGCCAACGTGGTGGTGAGCCTGGGGATGCTGGTAGCCATCGGACTTGACACCTGGATTTGAAGACTCGAGCCACCCTCGAGACCGCTTTGGGCTATGGTGTATTTATGGCGGTCTTCCGGCCTCTCGCCTACCAGGCGCTGGCAGCCACTGGGCCGATGGCGGTCATCTATGCTTTTTTCCGGGTGCTGCGTCCGGGACAGTACACCGAACTGGCGGTATTGTTGGTTCTGCTGGTCTTGGCAGCCCTGGCCGTGGTCAATCCCATCTGGGGCACCTGGATCAAGCCCTGGGGTGGTTGGGTGCTTTATAGCGTCCTTTCCACTATGGGCGGTTTTCTGCTGATGGCCGTGGGAGCCACCCTGTACGAACTGTTTCGCCCTGCCTCTGCATAGCAGCTTGGCCCAGAAGTAATGACCTCTATGCTACCGGCTTTCCCCTACATTTTGACCGGGATGGTTGCGCTGGCCATTCGCTGGTGGGTGTACCGTGGGAGTTGACCATGTTCAGATGGGGCATTTTTTTCTGAGGCCCACACGCAGCGACAACCCGAGAAACCGCTGTACTCTGACCCGCCCTATACATGACGATTTGAGGCGGGGTTCATGTTAGAGCGCTCTTCACGAATATTGAGCCGCTCAAAAACTCTATTGCGCCATCCTGCACAGTACAGTTGCCTCCCAGATGGGAGGCAACGTCCGTGGAGAGTGCCATGGTCAGCGGCGCATCTATCGGCAGACAAAGCGGGCCGCCTGTACTAGCACCATTACACTGCACAAAAAAGCTTGCTAACCCGCCAGCACATCCTCGAGCATCTGCGCAACCGCATAAGCGTCGTACAAATCGGAGTAGCCCATCAGCGAGAGGCGAAAGACCCGGCCTTTGAGCTGGCCCTGCCCGCCGATGATGGTGGCCCCCCGCGCCGCGAAGGCCTCCTTGAGCTGGGCGTAGCTGGTCCCTTCGGGTAGATAAAAGCAGGTGGTGGCCGGGCTTTTTACCTCGGGGACGGGCTTTAGACCCAGCCGTTCACCGGCGGCGTAGAGGATCTGGTTTTGCCGCTCTTTGAGGGCGAGGTGCTCGGGCAGCCGCGGCAGCAGTTCCTCCAGCACCGCGGCGGTGGCGGCCACCAGGTTAATGGCCGGTGTCCAGGCCGACTCGCCGGCGCTCTGCACCTTGAGCTCGGAGGCCAGGTTCAGGTAAAAACCCCGCGGCTTCAGGTGTTCTATAGCGCGGGGCGAGAGGGCCGCATATCCTAGCCCCGGCGGGCACATGATGCCTTTTTGCGAGCCACAAGCCGCCGCATCGATGCCCCAGCCCTCGAGCTCGAACGCGCTCACAAACAGGCTGGTGATGGCGTCCACCACCACCAGGCCCTGGGGGAAGCGAGCCTTGAAGGCCTGGGCCAGGCCCTGCACATCGTTCAGGGCCCCGGTAGACGACTCGGAGTGCGTCAGCAGTAGGCCATCGAAGGGGCCTGGGGCGCTTTCCAGATGCTCAGGGCGCACCACTCGGCCCCACTCGAGGTCGAGGCGCTCCACCAAGAGCCCGGCCTGCTGGGCAATTTTGGCCCAGCGCTCAGAGAAGTTGCCGTGCACCGGCACCAGCACCCGCGCCCCCGGCGCAAAGAGGTTCTGCACCAAGGCGTCCATGGCGGCAGTGCCGGAGCCGGTGAGCAGCAGGACCTGGCCCTGGGTCTTGAAGGCGGCTTCCAGCCCGGCCTTAGCCTTGAGAAAGATTTTTTTGGCAGCATCGCTGCGGTGGTGGAGTTGGGGCTGTGCGAGGGCTTCCAGGGCTTTGGGGTGCAGCTCGACCGGGCCGGGGGTAAGGAGACGGGGGCGGTACATGAGGGGCATTTTACCTACAACGCGGCCAGGTCCACCCGCTCGAGCACGTCCAGCCCGCGCAAGGCCTCTAGCACCGCCTCGCCAGGCCGCTCGTCAACAGCCAGCACAAACAGGGCCCTGCCGCCGGGTTTATCCCGGCCTAGCTGCATCCCGGCGATGTTGATCTGGTTCTCGCCCAACAGAGTACCCACCTTGCCCACCACCCCCGGCTGGTCGCGGTTGACGCAGACCAGCATGTAGCCGCTGGGCACCACCTCCACGCTGTGGTCATCGATACCCACGATGCGAGGCTTGCCGCCCAGCACCGCACCGCGGGCCCTGCGGGTCTCCCGGTCGGTCTCGAGGCGCACCTCCAGCACCTGGCGGTAGTCGAGCGACTGCTCGACCTGGCGGGTGACGAGCGCAATCCCGCGGTCACGCAGCAGGGGTCGGGCCGAAACTAGGTTAATGGCCCCGGCCTCCAGCACCTGCTCGAGCAACCCCTTGGCCACGGCTGAGGCGATGGGATCTGGGTTTTTCTCAAACTCGCCGTAGTAGGAGACCTCCACCGCCTGGGGACGGCCCTGGGTAATCTGGGCTAGCAGCTTGCCCAGCGCCTCGCCTAGGGGCAGCCAGGCCGAGAAAAGTTGCAGCCCTTCGGCATCGAAGCCAGTGTTGAGGGCATGGGCCAGGTTGCCCTGCAGGGTCTCGATGACCCGCTCGAGCACCGCCTCACCCACCCGCGCCTGGGCCTCCAGGGTGTTGGCTCCCAGGTGGGCGGTGTGCACCACCTTGGGGTGGTGCACCAGCGGGTGTTCGGCGCCCGGGGGCTCCTCCACAAACACGTCCAGGCCGGCGCCCCACAGGTGCCCCTCGTCCAGCACTTCCAGCAGGGCCTTTTCGTCCACAATGCCCCCGCGCGCGGCGTTGACCACCACCGCCCCTTTGGGCAGCAGGTAGAGCTCGCGGCGGCCAATCAGGCCGCGGGTCTCCTCGGTCAGGGGGGTGTGCACGGTTAGGAAGTGGCACTGGCGCAGCATATCGGCCAGGTCGTCCAACAGCTCGACCCCCAGGGTCTGGGCCCGGCTGCGCGGGATGTAGGGGTCGTAGGCCAGCACCCGCATGTCAAAGCCCTTGGCAAACTTGGCCACCTGCCCCCCGATGCGCCCCAGCCCCACAATCCCGAGGGTCTTGTGGTCGAGCTCGAGGCCCAGGTATTGGCGGTCCCACAGGCCCTGGCGGATCTTCCGGTCGGACTCCACCACCCCCCGCGCCACCGCCAGCAGCAAGGCCCAGGCCAGCTCGGCAGCCGAGCGGGTGTTGGCCTCGGGCACGTTCACCACCAGGACGCCCCGGCGGGAAGCCGCTTCCAGGTCTACGTTGTCCACCCCCACCCCACCCCGGCCCACCACCTTCAGCCTCACCCCGGCCTCCAGCACCCTGGCGTCTACCTGGGTGCGGCTGCGGGTAATCAGGGCGTCGTAGGCGCCAATCATCCGCAGCAGCTCCTCCCGCGACATACCGGGTTTGTAGTCCAGGCGCACCTGGGGGTGCTTAACCTCCCCCAGCCGCATCTCGTCGGTCACTAAAACTTTCCACATAGCTCTGGCCCTCGGTTGTATTTGGGATGGGTTGGGGACGTCATTCCCAAATCGACATGCCTCCAACCTTATCATTTTGTGCGGTTTGGCACAATATGAAAACCTTGCCGCCCGCCCCAAGCCTCGCTTTCCCAAAGATAAAAGCCTGTGCTAGACTTACACCACGAAGAAGCACCACCCTCTGCGCCCACCCCTGACCAGACTGGCCAGGCTCCGGCTATTCAGATGGGTGCGCGTCCAGAAACAGGAGCCAAAATGAGAATAGCCATCGTAACCGACTCGACTTCCGACCTGCAAACCCGCGCAGCCGAGATGGGCGTCGAGGTAGTTCCTCTGTACGTCAACTTCAAGGGCAAAATCCACAAAGACTGGGTCGAAATCACCCCCAACGATATCTTCGAGGGGGTTAAGGCCGGGGCCGGGATGCCCAGCACCAGCCAGCCCTCCCCGGCCGATTTCAAAACCGCCTACGAGCACGCCCTACAGAAAGCCGACCATGTGCTCTCTATTCACATCTCCTCCAAGCTTTCCGGCACCGTGCAGTCGGCCCAGCTAGCCAGCCAGGATTTTCCCGGCAAGGTGACGGTCTTCGACACCCTGGCCGCCAGCATGGGCATCGGCATGATGGTCGAGCGCGCTAAGGAGCTGCTCGATCAGGGGGCCGAGCTGAACCAGGTGCTGGTGGAGCTCGAGCGCATCCGGGCTGACCACATCGTGCGCTTTACTCTGGCCACCCTGGACTACCTCAAGAAAAACGGGCGCATCGGCGGGGCCCAGGCCCTTCTGGGCAGCCTGCTGGGCATCAAGCCCATCCTGACCCTCAAGGAGGGCCGGGTAGAGGCTGCAGGTCGGGCCCGGGGCGAGAAGAGGGCCCTAGCCGAGATGGTCGAAGCCCTTAAAGCTTGGGCCACAGGCCGCCAAAAAATCCGCATCTACTACCTCTACAACGCCGAGGAAAGCGACTTAAACGCCTTCAAAGCGGCGGTGCAAGCCGCTGGGCTGCCTCTGGAAAGAGAGGTCATCAGCAGCATCGGTGGAGTGATCTCGACCCACACCGGACCGGGGGTCTACGGGTTTTATGCCTATAGCCTGTAGCTGGTCTAGGGGAGAGGCCGCTAAAACTGGAGGTAAACATGGAACGCACTGCTTTCGTAGCCGACTCAACCTTAGGCCTCTCCCCGCAAGAAGCCCTCGAGCGGGACATCTACCTGGTTCCCCAGCAGATCATCATCGAGGGCCAGAGCTACCGCGACTACCTCGAGATGACCCCCGACCAGGTGATCCAGGCCCAGCTCGCGGGCAAAAAGGTCAGCACCAGCCAGATTTCGGCGGTGGATTTGGAGGCGCTGTATAGAAAGTTGCTGGAAAAATTCGACCGCATCGTCTCGGTACACGTCTCGAGCAAGCTCTCGGGCACCTACGCCACGGCCCGTAAGGTAGCCGAACAATTTGGCGACCGCGTCAAGGTGATCGATGGCCTGACCTTGAACGGTGGGCTTTCGTTTGTGATCGAGGAGGTTCGGCGCAAACTGGCGGCCGGGGTTTCCTGGGATCGCCTGGAGGAAGCCATCGCCCCGCTGGTGCAACGCATCCGCGGCTTTGTGCTGCCGGCCACGCTGGAGTATCTGCATCGGGGCGGACGGATCGGCGGCTTGCAGCATTTCATCGGATCGCTCCTGAAGCTGCTGCCGGTGCTGGAGGTTCGGGATGGGCTGGTGCGGCCCCTCGAGCGGGTGCGGGGCTGGCACAAGGGCCTGCGGCAGCTTGCCAAGACCTTCCACAAAGCTTTTCCTGAAGGCGCTCGTGTGGTGCTGGCCCACGCCTACAACCCCCAAGGGGTGGAGGAACTGCGCAGGCTCATCAGCCAGGAAGGTGTGGTCATCGAGGATGTGCGCGAGTGCGGCCCGGCGGTCGCCGCCCACACTGGCCCCGGCACGGTGGCCTTGTTCGCAGCACCCCGCTAAGCCCCCTCCCACTTTCCCTTCCGCCCTGCTAAGGTTAGGCCGTGCGTGCCGTTGTTCAGCGAGTTTCTCAGGCCAGGGTAGAGGTGGAAGGCCAGACCGTAGGGCAGATTGGACCAGGGCTATTGGTGCTGCTGGGTGTGGGCCGGGGCGACACCTTGGAGGATGCCGCCTATCTGGCCCGAAAGATTGCAGGTTTACGAGTTTTCTCCGATGAAGAAGGCAAAATGAACCTGGCGCTAGCCGAGGTGGGGGGCGAGGTACTGGTGGTGTCGCAGTTCACCCTCTACGGCGATACCCGCAGGGGCAACCGGCCCAGCTTTGTGGAGGCTGCGCCTCTGGACGAAGGCAAACGCCTATATGAGCGGTTTTGCGACCTGCTGGCGGGGCAGGGTCTGCACGTGGAAACCGGGGTCTTTCAAGCTCATATGGAGGTGCATTTGGTCAACCATGGCCCGGTCACCTTGTGGCTCGACTCCAGCGAGCGGCACCAACCCCGGCGCGGTAGGCGGGGCGATTGACAGCGCCCGCTCGGGTAGGATATAGTTCGTTCGCTAAACTTACTAAAGTAACCAGGTTCGTTTGAACGCGCTATGGCCCGCAATGTCCCCCTTGACCAGCAAGCCATTAAGCGGCAGAATCGCCGCCTGATCTTGGAAGCCTTGCACCGGAACGGCCCTCTTAGCCGGGCGGCCCTGGCCCGAAGGGTGGGTCTTACCAAGAGCACGGTTTCCTCGCTGGTGCAGGAAATGCTGGATGAGGGGCTGCTGGAGGAAGGTAGCCAGCACAAGCCCGGCCTAGGCCGTCCGGGCACTGCGCTCGAGTTCTCTCCCCAGCACACCCTGGCCTTAGGGGCCGAGCTGGGGGTAGAGAGTACGCAGCTTGTGCTGCTCGACCTAAACAACACAATCCACGACGAATGGGACTGGGTCGAAAGCCCCTATACCCCGCTGTCCGAGCGGCTCTACAAGCTAGCCGAGCAGGTGCGCAGCCGAATTCCCAACCCCGCCCAACTGCTGGGGGCTGGGCTGGCCGTCCCTGGGGTGGTCAACGGGCGTAACCTCATCTATGCGCCGGGCCCCGGCTGGCGCAACGAGCAGCCGGCGGAGAGGCTCGAGGCCTTGCTCAAAGTGCCCACCCTGGTAGACAACGATGCCAACGCCGCCGCCTTGGGTGAGACCTTCTGGGGTGAGCAGCAAAGCCCGCTGGTCTACGTGGTCATGACCACCGGTCTGGGTACGGGGCTGGTGGTGGACGGCCAGGTCTACCGGGGACGTCTGGGGGCCGCCGGCGAGCTGGGCCACTGGCTCAGCGGCCAGCCCCGGGGCCACAGGCGCGCGGAGGAGGTGGAAGACACCCTCTCGCTCAGGGCCATGGTAGAGCGCTACCAAGCAACCAGCAACCGCAAAGAAGGCTTTTGGGGCATCCTGCAGCGGGCCGAGCAACAAGACCCCTATGCCCTGCAAGCCCTGCAGAACCTGGCCTATGAGCTGGGGCGTTTTGTGGTCAACCTGTGCGTCACCTTCGACCCCGCGGTGGTGGTGCTGGGCGGGGCCGGGGCCGAGGCTTGGAAGTGGCTCGAGGCCCCCCTGCGCCAGACCATCCGCAACCTGGCTTTTATCCCCGAACACGCCGAAATACCGGTAAAACCCAGCGCGTTCGGACATCTGGCTCCGGCTATGGGCGCAGCGGCCCTGGTGCTGCAGCGCTTTTTAGCAAATGGTGGAGCCCGGGAGTGGAGCCCGCCAATCTCCCCCCCGGGTGATCGGGCAACCATTGGCGCATCGCGCAGTTAAGGAGGGTATAAGTATGCGAAAACTATGGCTCACATTGATTTTGGCCCTGGGTTCACTGGCCATGGCCCAGTCGGGAAAGCTGGAGATCTTCTCCTGGTGGGCCGGGGATGAAGGCCCCGCACTACAAGCCCTGATCGACCTGTACAAGAAGCGCTACCCCAACGTGGAGGTCATCAACGCCACCGTCACCGGCGGTGCGGGCGTTAACGCCAAGGCCGTGCTCAAAACCCGCATGCTGGGCGGCGACCCCCCCGATAGCTTCCAGGTACACGCCGGTCAGGAGCTCATCGGCACCTGGGTGGTGGCCGACCGCATGGAAGACCTGACCCCCCTGTTCAACCAGGAAGGCTGGATGACCAAGTTCCCCAAGGGGCTCATTGACCTGATCTCTTACAAGGGCAAGATCTACAGTGTGCCGGTCAACATCCACCGCTCCAACGTGATGTGGTACGTCCCGGCCAAGCTGCGGGAATGGGGGGTGCAGCCGCCCAAAACCTGGGCCGAGTTCCTCACCGTCTGCCAGACCCTCAAGAGCAAAGGCCTCGAGGCCCCCCTGGCCCTGGGCGAAAACTGGACACAACAACACCTGTGGGAATCGGTGGCCCTGGGGGTGCTGGGCGCCACCGACTACGCCAACCTCTGGACCGGTAAGCTGCGCTTTACCGATCCCAAGGCGGTAGCGGTGTGGAACACCTTCGGGCGCGTGCTGGACTGCGCCAACAAGGACGCTGCAGGCCTTTCCTGGCAGCAAGCGGTAGACCGGGTGCTCGAGGGCCAGGCCGCCTTCAACATCATGGGTGACTGGGCCGCCGGCTACATGACCACCACCAAAGGGCTCAAGCCCGGCGAGGGCTTCGGCTGGGCCCCCGCCCCCGGCACCGCCGGCGTGTTCATGATGCTCTCCGACGCCTTTGGCCTGCCCAAGGGGGTTAAGAACCGCACCAACGTGCTCAACTGGCTGCGGCTGATAGGCTCCAAGGAAGGCCAGGACACCTTCAACCCGCTCAAAGGTTCGATTGCTGCCCGCACCGACTCCGACCCCAGCAAGTACAACGCCTACCTGCAGTCCGCCATGCGCGACTGGAAGTCCAACCGCATCGTGGGTTCGCTGGTACACGGCGCAGTGGCGCCGGAATCCTTCATGAGCCAGTTCGGCACCGTGATGGAAATCTACCTCTCGAGCCGCAACGCGCAGGCCGCGGCCAACGCCGCCCAAGCCATTGCCAACCAGGTTCGTTTGGGCCAGTAGGCCTTTAGGGGGCAGGCCCGCGGGCCTGCCCCTTCTTCATCTGGCTTCTCTCCCCCATTCGATAGGCAGAAAGCCTGCATATAAGGTCAACAAACAAATGCGAACTTTGGCCGCGCCCATCCGAGAGGTGAAGATGCGCTGGTTCAAAAACAAAGACAACCTATACGGCTTCCTAGTCATCTTGCCCTCGCTGGTGCTGCTGGGCGTTTTCGTGTATGGCTTTATCTTTCAGACTTTCTCTATCTCCCTGACCGACTGGGGCAAAGACCCCGCCCAGGCCCTCTCGGCCAACCCCCAGATTCGCTTCATCGGCTTTGAAAACTACCGCGAGCTGTTTACCGGCTTCATCGATGCCCGCTTCCGCCAGGATCTGTTCAACACCTTTTTCTTCACCCTGTTCTTTATCCTGGGCTGTCTGGGCGTGGGACTGGGGCTGGCCATCGTGCTGGACCGAAGCCCCCGGGGCGAAGGGTTTTTCCGCACCATCTTTTTGTTCCCCATGTCGCTGTCGTTCATCGTGACCGGCACCATCTGGCGTTGGATGCTGCAACCGCAGGGGGGCGTCAACCAGCTACCCACCCTGGTGGGGCTGCCCGAAGGCAAGTTTGCCTGGCTGACCAGCCGTGAGCAGATCTGGCAGATTAGCTGGAACGATGTACCCTTCATCACGGCCCTGGTGGTGGGCCTGGTGCTTGTATTCATCGCCCTGGGAGCCTTCCGCGGGGGTGAGCGGCGGCGGGGCTATATTGCCGCGGGCTCCGCAGCCCTGCTGCTTTTGTGGGCCTTCACGCTGGGCCGCACCCTGCAACCCCTCCCCTTCGACGAGCCGCACGGCTTCAACCTGGCCTTCATTGGCATCATTCTGGCCGCGGTCTGGCAGATGTCGGGCTATACCATGGCCCTCTACCTGGCCGGGCTGCGCGGCATCCCCGAGGAGCTGCGCGAAGCCGCGCGGGTCGACGGGGCTTCGGAGTGGCAGCTCTACCGGCGCATCATCTTCCCGCTGCTGGCCCCCATCACCCTCTCGGCCATGATTATCCTGGGCCACATCAGCCTGAAAATTTTCGACCTGATCTTCGCCATGGCCGGGGCCGACAATGCCCCCACCGATGTGCCGGCCCTGCTGATGTACCTGACCACCTTCCGCGCCAACCAGATCGCCAAGGGCGCCGCCATCGGGATGATTCTGCTGCTCCTGGTTGCAGCGGTAATTGTGCCCTACCTGTACCGCCAGCTCAAAAGCGAGGTGCGGCGATGATGGGGCGCCTTGTACAGTACGGCGTTTTGTTCACCGCCACGCTGTTTTTCTTGCTGCCGGTGTATCTGGTGATCGTGACCGCCCTCAAAGAACCCGCCGCCATCACCCTCAAGGACACCTGGCAGCTACCCCAGCGCTGGCACTGGGAGAGCTTTACCCAAGCCTGGACGGCCTTTTTGCCCAAACTGCAAAACAGCTTCGTGCTGACCATCAGCGCCACCCTCCTCTCGGCCTTGCTGGGCTCCCTCAACGGCTACGTGCTGGCCAAATGGCGCTTTCCTGGGGCCAACATCGTCTTCCCGCTCATGCTTTTTGGCATGTTTATTCCCTACCAGGCAGTGCTGATTCCCTTGTTCCAGTTCATCCGCGAGATCGGGCTGGGGGGCTCCTTGTGGGGGCTGGTGTTGGTACACGTGGTGTATGGGCTGCCCATCACCACCCTGATCTTCCGCAACTACTACGCCGAAATCCCCGACGAGATGATCGAGGCCGGGCGCATCGACGGCGCGGGGTTCTTCGGCATCTATAGCCGCATCGTCTTCCCCCTCTCGCTGCCGGGTTTTGTGGTGGTGATTATCTGGCAGTTTACGCAGATCTGGAACGAGTTTTTGTTCGCCGTAACCCTGGTCAGCAGCCCCGCCAACCAGCCCATCACGGTCGCGCTGGCCCAGCTCGCCGGCGGCGAGGCGGTCAAGTGGAACCTGCCCATGGCCGGCGCTTTGCTGGCGGCCCTGCCCACCCTGTTGGTATACATCTTCCTGGGCCGCTACTTTATCCGGGGGCTTTTGGCGGGGTCGGTGAAGGGGTAGATTTTTTGTATTTCCGAGACGAGCTTGTCTGACGCGAATCTTTCGTTCATCAAGTGATATGAAATCCTTCAAATACACTCACTTGAGTTCTTCATATCGCATAGGCGCAGCATCAAAGGGACAATCCAGCGAGCTCTCCTAGAAGGTTGGCTGAGCTTGTCGAAGCCAACACCCCAATGGCCATACGGGCATCCATCCCAGGGTGTTCCCTTCGACAGGCTCAGGGAACACCCGCTATCGCTCAGGCCCTGCGTAAACGGAACAATCCAGCGAGATTTCATATGATAAGGGCAATCTAGACACAAAATAAGCAATCTACCAAATAGGCTTATGAGGTTGCTAAAACCAACCTCGACAAGCCATCAAACACTGATTCACCCAGAGCCCCTCATTTTCGAGCTCCCGCGCTCACCATTTAGCCTGTGGTGCCTGGATTATCGGCACAGCTCGAGCTCACCTTTTCGAACAAACGTACAGCGACTGCGCCGATGGCTCGATTCGGCGGCGTTCGGCTCGAAACTCCATAGCCATGCGCCAGCGCAAAGCAAGACGGCGAAAAAACCCTGCTTTAGCAAACTCAGCAGCGTACCGCTCATGAATAGCGAACCGCAACGCGCGTAAACGGGCTTGAAACTCGGGGCTTTGACGCAGCCTCGACTCGCCATCCGAAGCAAAAGCTGATCTCACAGCAAAGCAATTTTACACCGCGATAGCTAACGCCAGCAAGCTATCCGGGTTTTTACAGGCTTTTATCATATACACCCCATTAGCCAACGATACAAGGGCATGGGATTGACCGCGAAGCGCCGAAGGCTGCGTAGAACGGGAACACCGCACACATGCAGAAAGCCTAGCAGGAGGTTACGCAAGGCAGCCAGGGTTTGGGCCGCTTTGCGGGTGCGACAAGCCTCCTCCCCCAGGGCCACATCCCGTTTGTGGTGCAGTCGGTTCGCAATGCCCCAGTGACCCCGACTGATAAGGGCCAGGGTAGCGGCATCGGCCTGGTCTCCTGGAAGGCTGGTGAGGTAGAGGTCGCTTTCCTGGGAAACCGCTTGGCTACGTTTGTGGGTCTGGTGGCGTTCAATGGCCACGATTTGCTGTAGCCCAGGGGCTTTGTTGCATAAATAGGTATCTCCCCTGCAGGTTCGTAAGTTCAGGCTGATACTTTGAAGCTGTCCGGCATCCCCACAGAGCTCATGGTGTTTAGGATTTTCGCTCCCAGCTTCATTTCGA
>Ga0308412_1000732_pt1 | contig 17246 bp, 11 predicted proteins | sample HotsprottomLayer_FD_202357 | JGI IMG/M metagenome (GOLD analysis project Ga0308412, IMG submission 202357) | Hot spring phototrophic mat microbial communities from Octopus Spring, Yellowstone National Park, Wyoming, United States -... | ecosystem: Environmental > Aquatic > Thermal springs > Hot...
CAGGTGCAGGCGCAGGAGCCGTGCCGCACGGGCCCGCACCGCCACGGCCACCGACGCCGCCCAGGCGACCAGCACCGTCAGCCCGGGCAGGACGCTGCCGGAAGTCACGTTGCGGCGGGCCAGGATCGACCAGGGGTTGAGGTGCACGAGGATCTGCTCCACGCCGGCCCGCAACCCGATCGAGTCCTGCGGCGGGTTGGTGAAGTACCGCCAGACGATCTCGAGGTTGCCGTGGTCGCTGATCACCTGCTGGAGCACGGGTGGTACCCACAGCAGCGCCCCGACACCCGCCCCGGCGGTGATCCATCGCCGCCATCGTCGTCGCGTCACCGGGTCGGGCTCGCGCCACGCCCGGTGGAGCGCGAACCCGAGCCCGCACGCGCCGAAGCCGGCCACGAGCGCGGCGTAGGAGATGTGGGTCTGCACGCACAGAGACCCCGACACCACCGCGATCGGCAGGCCCACGACGTCGCCGCAGCTCACCGCCCAGATCGCGACCACGAAGACGACGAACCACAGCATCGGGAGGTACGGGTTCCAGGGTTGGGTGAGGAACGACGGCCCGTAGAACCGCATGAGCAGGGCCAACGCCAGGGCGAAGCTCCACAGGAGCGCCGGCCCGCCCTGCCGGCGGACGATCCACAGCGCCACCGCGGCGGCACCGGCGTTCAGCGCCCCGGCCGCGAACTGCATGGACCAGGCGCTCGCCCCGCTCAGACGGTACAGCGGCCACAGCGCGTAGAAGCTGAGCGGGCCGGGGTGCGACCCTTGCAGGAACTTCCCGATCCGTCCCGGCAGCCCGATCAGCGGGGCGTGGCGGGTGGGCACGTCCCGGAGCCGCAGCTCCGTCTGGGCCAGGTCGAGCACCGGGTACCAGCGCGTCCGGGCCAGCACGATGACCGCGACGGCCAGCGGCAGGACGAGCAGGATGCCGGCCCCCACCCACGCGCGCTTCGTGAGCAGGCCGGGCATCGCCGGGAGCATAGGGCGGCCGGTTCAGGCGACCGGGACGGCCCGCCTCCGCCGGGGGGCCCGGCCCCGCACCCGGTCCCGGACACCCCACCAGGTCACCAGCGCCATCTCCTCGAGCATCACCGCCATCGACATCTTCGAGTGCCCGCGGACCCGGTCGGTGAAGGTGATCGGCACCTCGACGATCCTCCCGCCGGCCTGGTGCACCCGGTAGGCCATCTCGATCTGGAAGCCGTACCCTTTGGCCCGGGTGGTGTCGTAGGACACCCGGTGGAGCACCTCCGCCCGGTACGCCCGGTACCCGGCGGTCGCGTCCCGCACGCCGGTGCGCAGCATGAGCCCCGTGTAGAGGTTCCCGTAGCGCGACAGCGCCCGCCGCCACGCGGGCCAGTGCGGGATCGACCCGCCCGGCACGTAGCGGGACCCGATCACGAGGTCGGCGTCGTGCAGCGCCTGAAGCAGCGTGGGCAGCGCGGCGGGGTCATGGGAGAGGTCGGCGTCGATCTGGACGAGCGTGTCGTAGCCCCGGGCGAGACCGATCGTGAACCCGGCCCGGTAGGCGTTGCCGAGCCCCTGCTTCTCGGGCCGGCGCAGCACCTCGATCCGGCCCAACTCCGCGGCGAGCTTCTCGGCGAGGTCCGCGGTGCCGTCGGGGCTGTTGTCGTCGCAGACGAGGATGTCGGCGTCGGGGACCGCGGCCCGGGTGCGCCGCAGGAACTCCTCGATGTTCGCCGCCTCGATGTAGGTCGGCGTGCAGATGAGCACGCGCACGCACCGATGCTACCGGCGGCCGATGCCCTATCGTACCGCCCACGCCCGGATCGCCGACGCCCAGCCCGGACGCCCGCATGACCACCACACCCGACACGCTGCGACGGCTCGACGCGTCGAGGCCGGACGACACCGGGAGCGCGCCGACCGGCGGGGTGTTCGCGCCCCGGGCACGCCTCATCGTGCTCAGCGCCCTCATGCTGTTCCTCGAGCTGGCCCTCATCCGTTGGACCGGCTCGAACGTCGTCTACCTGTCGTACTTCTCCAACTTCGTGCTGCTCGGCAGCTTCCTCGGGATCGGACTCGGCTTCCTGCGTGCCCGGCACCCCCGCGACCTGTACCCCTGGACCCCCGTCGGGCTGTGTGTCCTCGTCGCGTTCGTCCGGTTCTTCCCGGTGGAGCTCGACTACCGGGGCGACCAGGTGCTGCTGCTGGGTGGCGGGATCACCACCCAGGGCCCACCGCGTGCGCTCGTCCTCACGGTCATCTTCGTGATGGTGGCGGCGACCCTGATGTTCGTGGGTGAGGGGGTCGCCCGCACGTTCGCCTGCTTCCGTCCGCTGGAGGCCTACGGGCTCGATCTCATCGGCAGCATCCTCGGCATCGTCGGGTTCGTGGCGCTCTCGTTCCTCGGGGCCCCGCCGGTGGTGTGGGGTGCCGTCGTGGCCGTCCTCTACCTGCTCACCGCCTGGCCCCGGCACTGGAGGGTCACCACCACCGTGCAGGTCGCGGCGCTCGGGGGCGTGGCGGTGCTCCTCCTGACCGAGTCGCTCGCCACCGGCACGCACTGGTCGCCCTACTACAAGGTGGAGACCGAGCCCGTCGCCTCCGGGCAGGGGCTGTTCGTGCGCGTGAACGGCGTGGCCCACCAGGCCCACCTGCCCAGCGTGCGCAACCCGATCTACACCACGGTGTACGAGCGGGCGCGTCCCCGGTCGCTCGACGACGTGCTCGTGATCGGGGCCGGTGGCGGCAACGACGTGGCGGTGGCGCTCGCCCGGGGCGCCCGCAGGGTCGACGCGGTGGAGATCGACCCGGTGCTGCAGCGTCTCGGACGGGACCACCACCCCGACCGGCCCTACGACGATCCCCGGGTCCGGGTGCACATCGACGACGGGCGGGCGTTCCTCGAGCGCACCCGGCGCCGTTACGACGTCGTCAACTACGCCCTGCCCGACTCGCTGACCCTCGTGCAGGGCCAGTCGGCGCTGCGCCTCGAGAGCTACCTCTTCACCCGGGAGGCGCTCGAGTCGGTGCGCGACCACCTCAAGCCGGGCGGGGTGTTCTCGATGTACAACTACTACCTGGAGGACTGGCTCCTGCAGCGGTACGCGCGGACGCTGCAGGAGGTGTTCGGCCGTCCGCCCTGCGTCCGTTCGATCGGGGATCCCGACGCGGGGCGCCTCGCCGTGCTCGTCACCTCGGTGGACCCCGAAGCGGTGCGCTGCCCTCCCGGCGACCGGATCGACCTGCGCGGAGCACCGCCGCCGGCCACCGACGACCATCCCTTCCCCTACCTGCGCAGCCGTGGCCTCCCGGGCCTGTACCTCGTGACGACCGGGCTGATCCTGCTCGTGTCCATGGCTGCGATCCGGGGGGTGGCCGGGCGGCTCCGACCGATGCTGTCGTTCGCCGACCTCTTCTGCATGGGCGCGGCGTTCCTGCTGCTGGAGACCAAGTACGTGGTGCAGTTCGCGCTGCTGTTCGGCACCACCTGGTTCGTGAACGCGCTCGTGTTCTGCGGCATCCTCCTGTCGGTGCTCGCCGCGGTCGCGCTCCAGTCGCGCATCCGCTTCCGGCACCCGGCCCGCCTGTACGTCGTGCTCGCCGCGGCCCTGCTCGTGGCCTGGCTCGTGCCGCTCCGCAACCTCCTGGAGCTGGATCCGCTCCCCCGGTTCGCGGTGGCGGTCGTCCTGGCGTTCTTCCCCATCTTCACCGCCAACCTCGTGTTCACCCAGCGCTTCCGCGACACCGCCGACTCCACCACCGCGTTCGGCGCCAACCTGCTGGGCGCGATGCTCGGCGGGATTCTCGAGTACGCGTCGCTCGTCGTCGGGTTCCGTGCCCTGCTGGCGGTCGTGGCGATGCTCTACGGGGCGGCGTTCCTCCTCGGCCGCCGCCATCTCACCGGTCCCGCGCCGGTCCCGGCCGTCCGGCCGTGACCGCCGCGGCGCGGCGCCGTCCGGCCACCGCCGATGTGGTCGTGGTCGCGCTGCTGGTGGCGGCGTTCGCCCTGCCGCTGCGGGGGATGCTGCGCAGCCAGGGCGCGCCGATGGAAGAGGGCTTCATGCTCGTGTTCCCCGAGCGCTTCCTCGCCGGGGACGTCCCCAACCGCGACTTCCTGCACCTGTACGGACCGGGCAGCGTGTGGGCGCTGGCCGGCTGGTATCGGCTCCTCGGGGTGACGCTGGTCGCCGAGCGCCTCTTCGGGCTGCTGCAGCAGATCGGGGTGGTGGTCGGGGTGTACGGGGTGGCGCGCGCCTGGAACCGGCCACTGGCGCTGTGGTGCGCGCTGGTGTCGGTGATGCTGGTGGTCCCGCCGATCGGGCTGGTCGCACTGGCCTGGACCGGGGGCGTCGCCCTGGGGATCTGCGGGCTGGCCGCGGTGCTGCACGCCCGCCGGCTCGCGGCTGCGGCCCCGCGGGCCGCCGGGCGCTGGGCGGTGCTCGGCGGCACGCTCGCCGGCGCCGCGCTGCTCTGGCGGCTCGACCTCGTCGTCGCGGTCGGTGCGGGGCTCGCCGCCGCGTTGTGGGGCGCGCCCCGCCCGGTGCGGACCCGGGCCGTGGTGGCCGCCGGGGTGACCGCCTCGGCCTACGTGATCCACCTGGTGATGGCCGGACCGTGGACCGTGTTCCGCGGCATGGTGCTCGACCCGGTGGTGTACCTGCGCGGCGGGCGACGCCTGCCCGTCCCGCCCCCGTGGGACCGGCTCGACGGGTACCTCCAGATCGTCGGGACCACCAAGCGGTACCGCTGGGCGCTGCCCACGCCCGAGATCCCGGCCCAGGTCGGCCTGTGGTTCTTCCTGCTGCTGGTCACCGCGGCCACGGGGTTGGCGGTGGGGATCTGGGCCGTGCGCGCCGAGCCGGACCGGTTCCACAGCCGGGCCCTGCTGGCCGTCGCGCTCTTCTCGGCCGGGTTGGTGCCCCAGGCCGTGCAGCGTGCCGATTCCACCCACCTGGCCTGGGTGAGCTGCGTGCCGATGGCGCTCGCCCCGGTGATCCTCGTGGAGCTCACCCGCCGGCTCCGGCCCCACACCGACGCGGTACGGGCCGGCTGGGTGGCGGGCGGCGCGGTCGGCCTGCTGTTCCTCTTCGTGCTGCCGCACTACACGGTCGCCACCTACACCGATTTCGTGTTCCAGACCTTCGGGTACCAGCGCCAGGCGTTCGAGATCCGCCGGGGCGAGCGGGTCTTCTACTACGGGCGCGCGGACGTCGCCGAGGCCGCCAACGCCCTGCTCGCCGACGTGCCCCGGGTCACCCGCCCGGGGCAGCGCCTCATCGTCGCGCCCCGAGACATGCGCAAGACCCCCTACAGCGACGCGCACCTCTACTACCTGCTCCCGGAGCTGCGTCCCGGGACGTACTACATCGAGATGGACCCGGGGGTCGCCAACGCCCCCGACTCCCGGCTTCCCGACGAGCTGGTCGCCGCCGACGTGGTGATCCTCTCCGACGTGTGGAGCAACTGGGATGAGCCGAACGCTTCCCGCCGGTTCGGGCCCGACCGCCCCAACCGGGTGCTGCGGGCCCACCACTGCCGGGTGCGCACCTACGGCGGCCTGTACGAGCTGTGGCTTCGCCGCCGGGACGGCGAGACCTGTGCCCGGCTCCGGGCCCGTGTCGAGGCCCGCCTCCGACCGCCGGTCCGGGCCGCCGCACCGACGCGCGCCTGAGCCCGTCCGGCCTGCCGGATCCTCAACCCACCCGCCGGCGCTCCTCCGCGGCGCGTTCCAGGGCGGCGCGGGGCAGCACCGGGGCGTCCCGCCCGGTGCCGGACCGGCCCGCGCCCGCTGCCCGCCCGGCCGGCGCATCCCGCCGCTCCTCGTGGTACTCGTCCTCCACGTTCACCGACCAGGTGTCGTGGTGGGCGCCGAAGATGTTCTCCACCGCGAGCATCGCGGTGTACATCGAGTGGTCCTGGTTGTTGTAGCGGTGCATGCCGTTGCGGCCGACCGGATGGACGTTGGGGGTGTGCTGCTCCAGCCAGGCCCGCAGGACGGCGACGTTGGCGGCGTACCGGTCGTCGTACACGGGGTACGCCTTGGGCATGCGCACCACGTACCCGGCCTCCACCTTCGACGCGTCGGCGAGCCCGAGGCGGTCGAGCTCCCGCTTGGCCCGTTCCACCAGCACCTCGTCCGGGCTCGTCCAGGTGTCGTCGCCCTCGTTCACGAAGTACTCCAGGCCGAGGCAGGTGCGGCCTTCCTTCACCAGGTAGGGCGACCACGCCCCGAAGTTCTGGATGCGACCGACTTTCACCCCGGTGTCGTGGATGTAGATCCAGTTGTCGGGGAAGGAGTACTCTTCGGGCACCACCAGCGCGACCGTGACGAAGTCCCGGTAACGCAGGTCGTCGGCGGCCCGTCGCACCTCGCCCGGCACCTCCGGCTCCATGGCCCGAACGAGCTCGGTGATCGGCATCGAGGAGATGACGTGGGTGGCCGGGAAGCTCACCGGACCGTCGGGCCCGACCGCCACCACCTCCACCGCACCGGCACCGGGCGCCCAGCGCACCGTCCGGACCCGATGCCGCAGGAGCAGGGTGCTGCCGGCGGCGGTGACGAGCTCGGCCGCCCGTTCCCACATCTGGCCGGGACCGTAGCGGGGGTAGTTGAACTCCTCGATGAGGCTGGTCACCTGCCGGCCCCGGTCGCGGCGCCGCTTGAGCGCCTTCGGGGTGAGCGCGTCGATCCCGGCCCGCACCAACGAGAGGTTCTTGATCCGCTGCGCCCCCCAGTCGGCCGAGAGCTCCGAGGCCGGAACCCCCCACACCTTCTCGTTGTAGGTCTTGAAGAAGATGCGGTAGAGCCGCCATCCGAACCGGGAGGCGATGAACCCCTCGAGGGACGTGGTGTCCTTGGGGGGGCGCACCCGCACCCACAGGTACGACCCGATGCACTTCGCCGCCTCCCAGGGTCCCAGGTTGCGCAGGGCGTTGCGCGGGACGAGCGGGTAGTCGTAGAGCTTGCCCTGGTAGAGGATGCGGCTCATCCGGGGACGGCGCAGGAACTCCTCCGGCCCGAGGATCTCGAACCACAGGTCCTCCACCGGGCGCACCTTCGTGAAGAACCGGTGACCGCCGATGTCGAACCGCCACCCGTCCCGCTCGACCGTGCGGCTGATCCCACCGACCACGTCGTCGGCCTCGAGGATCACACCGGTCACCTGGCGCTTGGCGAGCATGTAGGCGGCGGTGAGCCCGGCCGGTCCGGCACCGATCACCACCACCTGCGGCGGCTCGGGGGGCGCGTCGGCGGGATCGGGGGATCGAGGTGAAGCGGTCGGCACGGAGATCCTCCGGTCGGCGGCCGGCGCAGCATACCGGCACCGCCGGGCTCAGGACCGGGGACGGAACCGGGTGAGCCCCATGAACTCGTAGATGTCCTCGTCGGGCAACACCAGGTCGGCCCGGTCGGGACGCGCCGCCCACAGGGCGTTCAGGGCATCCTCACAGGCCGTCCCGAACGTCCGGTAGCCCGGCGACCACACGTACCACACGGCCGCGCCCGGCCCGGCCGTGTCGAGAACGGCGCCTGAGAACGCGGCGGGCCGGGCCCGGGCATTGCGCTTCGCGTAGTCGACCCAGTCGACGAACCGGGGATCACCGAACCGACCGTCCAGGTACGGCCACGACACCAGGCGCAGGTCGTCGCGACCGGCGAGGAGCCGGCTCACGTCGGGACCGAGCTGGTCCGGGCAGAAGGCGACCACGTCGCCGGGACGGGCCTCGGCGGTGATCGCCGCGACCACCTGCGACGCCTGGGTACGGTTCTTGATCCCGTTGCGGATCCCGCCGGTGAACCCCAACAGCGCGATCCCGGTCAGCACCACGGCCCGCACCCGGGTGTCCTCGAACAGCGCGACGCCGTACCCCACCACGAGCACGAACAGCGGGAACATCACCGCCGCGTAGCGGGGCTGGAACCCCGACCCCACGACGTAGGACACGCTGAGCCCTCCGAGCAGCGTCGCGGCCCCCACGAACCACTCGACCCGCACGCCGGGCACCGTGCGCAGGTCCAGCGCCAGGCGCCACCGGTCGAGGCTGGTGGCGCACAGCGCGAGCACGGCGGCGGCGACCAGCGGACCGACGAGCAACCAGCCTTCCGGTGCCCCGGAGGGGAACACCCCGCCGGCGAACTCGAGGATCCCCAGGGCCGCCGCGGTCGGCGGGGATTTCGGCCGGTCCCAGGGGGTACCGGTGTGGGCCAGCTGGTAGAGGAACACGCCGACCCAGGGCAGGAACCCCACCACCCCGACCACCAGCGCGCCCAGGGTACGCCGGGCGGGGCGCCGCCGGGCCGGGTCCCCCCGCCAGGCCCACCAGCCCAGGGTCGCGGCGACGGTCGGCACGAGGTACAGGGCCCAGTACTGCGTGTACAGCAGCGCGGCGGTGCATCCCGCCACCGCGGCCAGGGGGACGAGCCGGGGCCGGTCGAGCGCGGCCCGGACCGCCAGGTACCCGGCGAAGACGAGCAGCATCGTGAGCGCGTACATGCGCGCCTCGGTGGAGAAGCGGATCGCGTACGGGGACGACGCCAGCACCACGAGCACCGCGACCGCCCGCCGCCGCCGGAGCGCCTCGTCGCCGGAGCCGAGCCGGCGTCCGGCCAGCCAGGCCACCGGCAGGGTCGCCACCCCGATCACCCCCGACAGCGCCCGCACCCCCAGGTCGGTGTCACCGAAGACCCGCACCCACAGGTGCAGCAGCACGTAGAACAGGGGCGGCGCGCCGTCGCGGCGCAGCGCGTCGGGCAGATCGGCCAGCGCCAGCCGGGCGATGTTGACCGTGAGGGCCTCGTCGAGCCACAGGTCCGAGCGGGTCCAGAACCGGAACCCCACCCCGGCGGCGACGACGGCACCGAGGGCCACGACCCCGGCCGCCCCGGGACCTCGCCGGCTCACACCCGCACGGTGGGGACGACCTCGGCCATGAACCGCTCGAGGCTCTCGGTCGAGGGGGCGTCCCGGAACCACAGCACGAAGGCGCGGCAACCGGCGTCGACATAGCCCTGCACCGCCTCGGCGACCCGCTCCGGGGTGCCGACGAGGTTGTCGCGCACGTACTCGTCGGGTGGCACGCGCCCCCACAGGTGCCCGCCGCCGGGGGCCTCCAACCACCGTCGGAGATCGGCCTCGGAATCGAACAGGCGGCAGTCCGGGGCGTGGGTGCGCATGATCCCGGCGGGGTCACGACCGAGGCGTTCGCAGTGGGCGGCCAGCACGGCCGACTTGTGCCGGAAGGCGTCGAGACCCACCTGCCAGTTCGTCGCATCCGCGTAGGCGGCCGCGATCCGCAGCGTGACCCGCTCCCCGCCGCCGCCCACCCACACCGGCGGTCGCGGTTGCTGGAGCGGCTTCGGGTCGCAGTGGGCGTCCCGCAACCGCACCTGGGCACCGTCGTAGGTGACGCCGGGTTCGGTCCACAGACGGGGGATCACCGCGGCGGCCTCCTCCAGCAGCGCGAGGCGCTCGCGGGCGGGAGGGAACCGCCAGCCGTAGGCCTCGTACTCCGCGGCGTACCAGCCGGCACCGAGCCCCAGGATGAGCCGGCCGCCCGAGAACACGTCGATGCAGGCCGCCTCCTTGGCCAGCAACCCCACGTTGCGGTACGAGGTGCAGGTCACCATCTGCCCGAGGCGCGCCCGGGTCGTCACCTGGGAGAGCGCGGCGAGCATCGTGTAGGCCTCGAAGCAATGCGTCGCCTCCCGCACCGGCACCGTCTCGACGTGGTCGTAGACCCAGAGGTGGTCGTACCCGGCCCCCTCGGCCGCCGCGGCGAAGCCCCGGGCGACGGTCCAGGCCGCCGCGCCGTCGAGGCCGCGCAACTCACGCTTCCACCCCTGAGGGACGAACGCACCCCACGTGAGGGGGAAGGGGTTCACCGGAACTCCCAGTGCTGGATCTCCACCATCATCGGCAGCAGGAACCGCACGTACATGTTGGTGATGACGATCGGGCCGTGATCCTCGACCTGCTTGTCGATGAGGTCGACCCTCGGGTCGCGCGCCTGCCAGCGCCGGCAGGCGGCGAGGATCTCGTCGAGCTCCTCCTCGGTGCCCACCGACAGCCCGAAGTGGTCCAGACGGGGGCAGCGCATCGGCTCGGAGTCGGCGATGAGGAACACGAACTGCTGCACGGTGTGCACACCGAACACCAGCCGGCGGTGATCGATCGTCTCGGTGGGCAGCTCCCGCCAGCCGAGGGTGTCCCCGTAGAAGGCGCACAGCTCGGCCCTGCCCTCCGGTCCGAGCAGGTCGGCGGGCACGCTCATCGCCACGTGGTTGAACCGCGGCGGCCGACGGCGCGCGCCCTCGCCGCCCAAGGTGCCGGTGACGGGCTCGCCGGTCGTCATGATCGGAACCTCCCCGGGGTGACGAGGACCTTGCCCGCGATGCGTCCCGCCCCCAACGCGGCGATCGCGTCTCCCAGCGCGTCCAGCGGCACGTCGCCGGGCTCGAGCAGCACATCGGTGGGGAACCCGGGGTCGGCGAGCAGCCGCAGCGCCTGCTCGAACCCGTCGGGGTCGTAGGTGAACGCGCCGGTCACGACGAGCTCGTTGAGCAGGATCCGGTTCGGGTCGAACCGGGGCCGGCCCATCCCCGCCCCGACGAGGACGAGGGTGCCCGCCCGGCCCAGCTGCCCCAGCGCCTGTTCCATGGCCTCGGCCCGGCCCGAGCACTCGAGGGCCACGTCGAACGGCTCGGCGACCACCGCGTTCGGCGACCGGGGCGCCTCCAGCTCGTCGGGGTGGCACACCCGGGCACCGAGGCGGCCGGCGAGGTCCCGACGGGCCGGCACGGGCTCCGAGCAGGTCACGTCGACGACGCCGCCGTGTCGCAGCACCGCGATGCTGAGCGCACCGATCGGTCCCGCACCGGTCACCAGCACCCGCTGCCCGGCCCGGACCCGGCCCTGGCGGATCCCGTGCAGCGCGACCGCCAGCGGCTCGGCGAGCGCCCCGGCCCGCGGGTCGAGACCCTCGGGAAGTGCCAGCAGCGCATCGTCGGCGGCCAGCACGTACTCGGCGAAGGCACCCAGGCCCGGATCGTCCTCACCGACCGCGGCGCGCCCCTGGCACAGGTTCGGCCGCCCCGACCGGCACGGCCCGCAGGTGCCGCACGCGGGGCGGGGCCCACCGACCACCAGGTCCCCCGGCCGCCATCGGACGACCGCGTCGCCCACGGCGGCGATCCGCCCCACCCACTCGTGGCCGTGCACCCGGTTCGGCGGGCTCCACCCGTCGAGCACGAAGTGCAGGTCGGAGCCGCAGATCCCGCAGTGGGCCACCTCCACGAGCACGTCGCGGGGCCCGAGGGCGGGGACGGGGAGGTCCTCCACCTCCACCCGCCGGTCACCCTTGTACACCGCGGCACGCATCGTCGACGGCCGTTCGCGTCCCGGCCCGCCGCCCGGCGCACCGCCGGTGCTCACCGCCCGCACCCGCCCGGTCCCGGCGCGCCTGACATGGGCGTCACGCTAGTGCTGGAATGCGGGCATGGACGACCTCGTGATCAGCGGCGGCACCGTCATCGACGGGACCGGCGGTCCCCCGCGGCGTGCCGACGTGGCGGTGCTCGACGGCCGGATCAGCGCCGTGGGCTCCGGCCTGTCGGGACGCCGCCGCCTCGACGCGACGGGACTGGTGGTCACCCCCGGGTTCATCGACGTGCACACCCACTACGACGCCCAGGTGTTCTGGGATCCCGCCCTCACCCCGTCCAGCCATCACGGGGTGACCACGGTGATCGCGGGGAACTGCGGGTTCAGCCTCGCGCCCTGCCGGCCGGAGCACCGTCCGCTGCTGGTCCGCACGCTCCAACACGTGGAGGACATGGACCCGGCCACCCTGGAAGCCGGTGTCCCCTGGGACTTCGTGACCTTCGGCGAGTACCTCGACTCGGTGGAACGGCGGGGCGTGGTCCTGAACTACGCCTGCTACGTGGGCCACACCGCGGTGCGGCTCTACGTGATGGGTGACGAGGGCTACGAGCGCAGCGAGCCCACCGCCGACGAGGTGTCGGCCATGCAGGAGGTGGTCGACGAGGCACTCGAGGCGGGCGCCATCGGGTTCGCCACCAGCGCCTCACCCACCCACAACGGAGACGGTGGCCGTCCGGTGCCGTCGCGGCTGGCGGATCTCGCCGAGGTCGAGGCCCTCCTCGAGCCGTTGCGGCGGCGCGGGCGCGGCGTCGCCGCGTTGCTGCCCGGCGAGAAGGTCCGCCACACCGACGTCTACGACCTGGCCCGCCGGATCGGCCGGCCGCTCACCTGGACCGCGCTGCTCACGATCAAGGGCTTCCCCTGGCACGAACAGGTGGTGGCGGACAACGACGCGGCGCGGGCGGCCGGGGTGCAGGTGTGGCCGCAGATCTCCGTGCGGCCGCTCACGTTCCAGATGACGATGCGGGAGCCGTTCACCTTCAACGTGGTGCCCGCGTTCGCCGAGCTCATGGCCGGCAGCGACGAGGACCGCGCCGCCGCGTACCGCGACCCGGCCTGGCGGGCCCGGGCCGACGAGGAGCTGCGCACCCGGGCCCGACCCCGTATCAACTGGGACAGCATCGAGGTGGCCGAGAGCGTGCGCCACCCCGAGCTCGTCGGTCGTCGGGTGGTCGACCTGGCCGCCGAGCGGGGGGTCGGTGCCCTCGACGTGATGCTCGACCTCGCACTCGCCGAAGACCTGGAGACGCGGTTCGGCTCCGTGCTGGCCAACAACGATCCCGAGGCGATCGCCTGGCTGCTCGGCCGGGACGGCCTCCTGCTCGGCCTCGCCGACTCGGGGGCGCACGTGGGGCAGTTGTGCGACGCGTGCATGCCCACCGACCTGCTCGGCACCTGGGTGCGGGACAAGGGGGTGCTCCCCTTGGAGCGGGCGGTGCACAAGCTCACCGGGGAGCCGGCGGCGGTGTTCGGTCTGACCGGACGGGGTGTGGTGGCCGAAGGGGCGGTGGCCGACCTGACCGTGTTCGATCCCGGGACGGTCTCGCCGGGCCCGCTGCGCCGGGTGCGGGACTTCCCCGCCGGCGGGGAGCGTCTCGTCGCCGACGCCCCCACCGGGATGGTGCACACCCTGGTCGGCGGGGTCCCCATCCGGGTCGACGGCGCCCCCGATCCCGACGGGCTCGCCGCCCGACCCGGGCGCGTCCTGCGCGGGTGACCCCCGAGGCGCAGGCCGTCACCGCCCGTCGCTTCGCCCGCGCCGCCGCGCTGGGGGGTGTGCTGGCGACCGCCGTGTTCGTGTGGCTGGCGGCGGCCGGCACCGGCGATCTCGGTCGGGCGAGCGGGATCAGCGGCCTGTACGAACTGCAGGCCCGCTCCCTGCTCGAGGGTCGCTGGGACGTGCCCGCCCGGGCCGCCTGGATCGAAGGGATCCGCATCGAGGGTCGCACCTACCTGTACTACGGCCCGTGGCCGGCGATCCTGCGGCTCCCCGCCGTCGCGCTGAGCGACCGGGTCGACGGACACCTCACCCAGGCGTCGACGACGCTGGCCTTCGCGGTGCTGCTCGTCGCCGCAGCACGACTGGTGTGGCAGGCCCGCACGATGCTGCGACCCGACGCGCCCTGGAGCCGGCGCGAAGCGGTGGGCAGCGCGCTGGTCGTCGCGGCGGCCGGGCTGGGCACCCCGGCGGTGTTCGCCGGATCGGTCCCGATCGTGTACCACGAGGCGGAGCTCTGGGGTGCGGCCTGGGCGCTGGTGGCCTACGACGCGGTGGTGGCCCTCGCCCGCCGCCCGCACCCGGCCCGGGTCGCGTGGGCCGGTCTGGCCGGCGCGTTGGCGCTGTTCACCCGGGCGTCGGTGGGGATGGGGCCGATCGTGGCGCTCGGGCTGGTCGCGCTCGGCTTCGCGGCGCGGGCCCTCGCCGCCCACCGGCGGCGGGCGCGGCGCACCGGGGCGCCCACGCCCACAACCGGCCCGTCACCGGCTCGGCTGTGGGTTCGGGCCGTCGCGGTCGTCGCCGTCGCCGCCCTCCCGCTCGCGGGGTACGCGGCGCTCAACACGTTGAAGTTCCGCTCCAAGTTCGGCCTGCCGCTCGACCGTCAACGCTGGACGGAGGTGAGCCCGAGCCGGCGGGCGGCGCTCGCCGCCAACGACTGGCGGCTGTTCGGGCTGAAGTTCGCGCCCACCACCGTGCTGCACTACCTGCGGCCCGACGCCCTGAGCGTCATCGGGCTGTACCCGTTCGTGGACTTCCCCCGACGGGCACCCCCGGTGATCGGCGACGTGGTGTTCGACACCCTCGACGTCGCGGCGAGCCTGCCCACCACGATGCCGCTGTGGTTCCCCCTCGCCGCGGTGGGTGGGGTGGCGATCTTCCTGCCCGCCCGGCGCCGCCGACGCCGTGCGGGAGCGCCGGTCGCGGTCCCGGGGCCCGTCGGGCTCGCCCCGTTCCGGCCGCCGGTGCTCGGCGCGCTGGTGGGCGTCGGACCGACGGTGACGATCGCGTTCCTCGCCCACCGTTACCTCATCGACTTCGTGCCCCTCTTCCTGGTCGCCGGGGCGGTCGGGTTCCAGCTCCTGTGGCGGCGGGCCGAGGCGATGGGCCGGGGCGCCAGACAGGCCGCCGCCGCGGTGTTCGCGGTCGCGGCGCTGGTGGGGGCATGGGTGAACGTCGGACTGGGGATCGTCTACCAGCGGGTGGATTTCCCGTTGCAGCCCGCCGATCGGCTCCGGCTCGTCGAGACCCAGGCCCGGGTCGGGCGGCTCCCGGCCCTGCCCGCACCGCCGGTGAGGCGCGGCTGGGTGCCCCCGGCCGACGCGCCGCCGCACCGGCTGCAGGTGGTGGGTGCCTGCGACGGGCTGCTCGTGCGGGGCCGGGGCGCCTGGTACACCCTCACCCGCAGCCGACAGACCGGTGAGACCCGACTCCTCGTCGACGTGGCCGGCCCGCTCCCGGTGGGACGCCGCCTGCCGCTGTTGGTGGCCCGACCCGCCCCCGGCGGCGAGCCGGTGACGGTGGCCTGGCGGGCCCGCCGGGCCGGGGATGTCCTCACCGAGGTGCGGGTGGGCGACGACCCGTGGATCCCGGGCGGGGCGGTCCGGCTGCGCCCGGGCCGCCACCGGGTGGTGGTTGGGCTGGACTCGCTCACCGCCCAGATCGTGGTGGAGGTCGACGGGTGGACCGTCGTCCAGGCCGACCGTTGGGTGCCGCTGCCGGCGGTCCGCGTCCTCGGCCGCTCCGAGGGGACCTCCGGCCTCGCGTCACGCTTCCCGGGCCGCGTCCGCGAAGACCGCACCGAGCCTGGCCGGGCCACGTGCCGGGGGATCGTGGGGCATCGGCCCGGAGCGGCCTGACCGGCGGTGACCCCGCCCGTGCCGGGCAGGCCCCACCACCCGGGGGGCGCGCCGCGGCCGGTTCAGCCGCCCGGCGGCTCGAGCCCCAGGCGCGTATAGGCGGAACCGGGCAGCGCCCGGGCGTCCTTGTACACGTGGTGCACGCACGGCTCGCCCGGCACCCGGGGCGGGTGCTCGACGCTGGTGGGCACCCCACCCCATTCGATCGGCTGGATCTCGTTGTTGACCGAGCAGTGGGCGCAGTACACCCACAGGGCGTCGCGCATGAAGGTGCGGCCGGCCCGTTCGCGCAGCACGAGGTAGCCGCCGTCGCCGTAGCGGCCCTCGTCGACGAGCCGCCCACCGGTCCCGCAGCGGAACGCGAGGGTGATCTTCTCGGCGTCCTCGCTCACCTCCACCGAGCCGCCGTTGGCGACCATGGCCCGGGTGATCACCTTGGCCCGCACCGCCGCGGGCAGGTCCTCCCACCGCACCCCGGTGTCGCGCCGGGGCCGCACGAACTCCTCGCCGGTGCGGCGCAACGCCCGCTCGACCGCCTCCTCACCGAGCTCCTCACCGATGAACGACAGCAGCGACGCGATCCAGTTGATCGAGTAGTCCTGCAGCGACGCCCAGGCGTGGGCCGCCTGGTCGATCTCGGCTTTCGCCGTCTCGGGGTCACCGGCATCGATCGCCGCTTTCGCCCGTTCCCAGGCCGGCGTGGACATCCGCCGGGTCTCCTCGGCCGACAGGTCGGGCACCGGGTCCGCCCCTCACGCGCCTCGCGGGAGGCCGATCACCCGCTCGGCGATGATGTTCCGCTGGATCTCGCTCGTGCCGCCCGGGATGGTGCCCCCGAACGAACGCAGGTACTGGTCGGCCCAGCAGCCCTCCCGCCACAGGCGTGGCCCCGGCCGGTCGAGACGCAGCCCCGCCGCACCCAGCACCTCGGTGCCGTACGCCGCCGCCCGCTGCACCGCCTCGGAGCCGAACAGCTTCAGCAGCGAGTGCTCGGGGGCGGCCTTGCCGGCCATGAACTTCGCGAACCCCTGGTAGCCCATGCAGCGCAGGGCCTGGGCGTCGATCGCGAACGACGCGACCCGGTCCCGGAACCGGGGGTCGTCACCCAGGCGCCCCCCGCTTCCGTCGTCCTCGTCGGCCAGCCCGACGAGGCCGGCCACGACCCGGTCGAGCGAGGCGGCGTAGTCGATCCACAACATCGCCCGCTCATGCGCCAGCGATCCCCGCGTGATGGGCCAGCCGCCGTGCAACGGGCCGAGCAGGTGGCCGGACGGGACCCGCACGTCGGTGAAGAACACCTCGTTGAAATCGCAGAACTCGGGGTCGGAGAGCTCCGGGAACGGGCGGGCCTCCACCCCGGGGCTGCGCATGTCGATGATGAGTGCGCTGATGCCCCGGTGCTTGGGCGCCTCGGGGTCGGTGCGCACGAAGCAGAGGCACCAGTCGGCGTGGTGCGCACCCGAGGTCCACACCTTCTGGCCGTTCACCACGAAGGTGTCGTCCTCCAGGCGGGCCGAGGTGCGCAGCGACGCCAGGTCGCTGCCCGCGCCGGGCTCGCTCATCCCGATGCACCAGGCGATCTCGGCCCGCAGCGTGGGGAGGAGGAACCGTGCCTGCTGCTCCGGGGTGCCGTGGTCGCGCAGGGACGGGGCGACGATGCCCAGGCCTTGCGGGTTCAGCGACCGGGGCAGCCCGCGCCGGGACAGCTCCTCGAAGTAGATCATCTGCTCGACCGGTGACGCGTTCCGTCCCCCCAACTCGGGGGGCCAGCCCGGCACCAGCCACCCGGCGTCGAAGAGGGTGCGTTGCCAGGCCCGGGCCCAGTCGGGCAGGTCGGCGCTGGAACGCTTCGGCGCCGCGAGCAACGCCGCCTCGGGGGCGTGCGCGTCGAGCCACGCGCCGAGGTCGGCCCGGAAGCGTTCCTCCGCCTCTCCGTAGCGCAACCGCATGGCCGTCACGCTAGCGATCCTGGACCCGGTC
>Ga0308412_1000733_pt1 | contig 17237 bp, 17 predicted proteins | sample HotsprottomLayer_FD_202357 | JGI IMG/M metagenome (GOLD analysis project Ga0308412, IMG submission 202357) | Hot spring phototrophic mat microbial communities from Octopus Spring, Yellowstone National Park, Wyoming, United States -... | ecosystem: Environmental > Aquatic > Thermal springs > Hot...
GCATGACCATCTGAAGCGAGGTTGCATCGATTGGTACGGGCTGTGCGGACTGACCACCGTCCGCGAACGCAAAGTTGGCGCACAGAATTGCGCCTGCCAAAGCCAGTGTTGTACTTCGCATCATCATGGTGCCCCCTTTCGCAGGCATTGGGATCTATTTTCTTACGCCTGCGCATCTTTATTATACTCTTCCGACGGAAATGTCAAGGGGGGGCGCATGCGCCTCCTCTTGACATGTGGTAGCGAGTTGGGGTATAATAGTAGGTATCGACCTGAGCCATCAGTACACGGCGGTCGTAAGGAGGTTCAGACACATGCGCGACGGCAGAGGATTCACTCTAATTGAGTTGCTGGTCGTTATTGCGATTATCGCCATTTTGGCGGCGATACTCTTCCCGGTGTTTGCGCAGGCGCGCGAGTCGGCGCGTCAGTCGACCTGCGCCTCGAACATGAATCAACTGGCAAAAGCGATTCTTATGTACGCATCGGATAATGAGCAGACACTACCCATGAACCGAGTAGTGCTCGGGCCTGGGGGTAGTGGTCTACCCGATGCGCTGCGTCGCACCTGGGCAACGCTGGTAAGCCCCTATGTGAAGAATAAGGATGTCTACTTTTGTCCGAATGCGGAGAAGCCAGAAGCAGGTTTCAAATTAGACGATTGGGCATGGCGTGGCTGGCTCTCAATAGGCTACAATTCGCATATTGCGGGCTGGTACTGGCTAATCGGTGGCGACAACGATCAGACGATTATGGTTCCCACCCTCAGTATGATTCGTCAGGCAGCGCAGTTTGTGCTTTTAGCAGATACCGCGAACGGAGCCTCACCGCAACAAGGAGGCAACTGCTTTGGCTTTGCAGCAGACAACAACTCGTATGGTGGATGCGAGGGCACTCCGGGCTTTCGTCAGGTGATTCAGGGGCTGCAGCGCAGTCCAACTGCTGGCTACTCACCGATTATGGCGCGCCATCGTGGTGGACTGAACCTCACCTTCGCCGACTCGCACACAAAGTGGTTCCGACTGGAAGCCGTTATTCCGAACCCAAGCTTGTTCCCGCCCAGTGGCTGTGATCGCGAGGAGCTGCGTGACTTCAATACAGCCAAAACACGCTGGCTTATCTGGAATAAGTGTTTACCGTGAGGCAGCAGGCATGCAACTCTTTCGTGAAAAACCTGTATTAGCTTTCGGGCTGCTGATTGTGGCAGTGATTGCTCTAGTGGCAAGCTGGTTCCTAACCACGCGCACCCCAGAGCCGCAAATGCCCACCTACACACCGCCACCTCAGCAGTCTAATCCAGAAACAGGGCAAGGACAACCACTCTAATGAGGAGGCATAGTGACGATGAGACGATACTTATCTGGCTTTACCTTGATCGAGCTATTGGTCGTTATCGCGATTATCGCCATTTTGGCGGCAATACTGTTTCCCGTGTTTGCGCAGGCGCGCGAGAAGGCGCGACAATCAACTTGTGCTTCAAATGTGAACCAGCTGGGCAAGGCGATTTTGATGTACGCCTCCGACCACGAGGAGGTGCTCACCCCCAGCCGCATCGTGCCGCGCAACGATCCCAACCATCCAGACACGCGCATCTGGAACGAGTTGGTAGCGCCCTATGTGAAGAATGTAGATGTCTTCTTCTGTCCAAGCGGACGCAAGCCTGATGGAACCTATGTACCGAAGTGGGCAACTCGCAGCTGGCCCTCTATTGGCTACAACGCCCATATCTCGGGATGGTACTGGTTAGGGCTACCTGGCGACTCAGATGAGACAACCATCATACCAAACCGAGCGATGATCAAGAAACCTGCTCAGTTTGTGCTCTTGGCGGACTCTCCAAACGGTCCACCCGAAACGACTTGCCGTGGTTATCTGACTGATAATAACTGGTACGGTGGCTGCGACGGTGAGCCAGGAGCAGGTTTCAGACGCAGCGACATTACAAGCTACCGAGGTATTGGGTTGAAGGCACGCCACTCAGGCGGCGTGAATCTTGGCTTCTCAGACGGGCATACCAAATGGTTTCGCCTGGAACAGGTACTGCCTTACACACCAGAGGAGTTTCGCGCGCGCTACCCTGGCCGCAATTGTTCCCAAGCGGACGAGTACCGCGACTTTAATGCGGCGAAAACCCACTGGCTAATCCATAACACCTGCAACCCAGATTAGGAGCGACTATGGGAGTTATTCGCGAAAAACCTGTTTTGGCATTCGTTTTGCTGATTGTCGCTTTGGTCGCGCTTGTACTGAGTTTCTACTTCACGACGCGACCCAGTCAATCGCCTCCTCCTGCGCCCGCTGTGGGATCACAGGCAGAGACGCCTGCAGCGGTGTCCCCAGCAGACAATACGAGGAGTCGAACGGTACCTTACTAAAATCATAGGAGGTCATCATTATGAAGAGCAAGGGCTTCACACTCATCGAGCTACTGGTTGTTATTGCAATTATCGCCATCTTAGCGGCGATACTCTTCCCGGTGTTTGCGCGTGCGCGCGATAGTGCGGTACGCACGCAGTGTCTCAACAATACGAAGCAAATCGCGTTGGGCGCACTTATGTACCTGCAGGACTACGACGAAATGCTGCCGCTTGCGTTCAACATTCCCGGCGGGCTTGACGAACCCTCAGATCCGAATGATAGCACGATGATGCAATTTGCAAACCCCTGGATTCGTGATCGGGCGTGCTTTATAAATGCGCAGGGCAACGCGTGCACCGCTGCAGGGCGGCTTGACCAACTGCGTTACCTGCCGATAGGGCAGCTCAGAGGTAATGTGCCTCGCGATGTACAAGACCAAGACGGACGATTCCCCATGTATTTTCCGCGACAAGTAGACCCATACATCAAAGCAGGTGCGCAGCAGAACGCCTTCCTTACGCGCAGCAAGAAGGGTATCTGGGCATGCCCTGCCGACCACAGTGCCATAGTAGGTCGATTCGGCAATGTCAACAGCCTATTCGAGTTGTCTGGGTTGGCTTGGATTCGCGTCATCGGTCACGACTATTTGTACAACACTTGGCTTATTTATCAGTACAGTGACATCTTTCGTCGTGGGCGTTCTGCTGACTGGGTACTCAAGCCACGGGGTATTGGCAACATTGCTCGCCCGGCGGAGATAATCATCGTCTTCGAAGCGCAGGGAATGTGGCATGGTCAAACCACGGCGTCCAATGGTGGTCCCATTGCAGAGGGTTGGAATGTCGCCTTTGCTGATGGGCATGCCAAGTATGTGCAGAACGCTATCTTCATGGATCAGCATCCGCGCGGGCTGATACCTGGTGCTGGACGTAACATCCGCTTGAATCAGGACCCAGAAGCGAGCGATCCTAACTCGTAGAGAATCTGCACATTTGGCAGGAGCGTCTCCTAATGCGGCGAAATTAGCTGCTTAGGAGGCGTTCTTTTTATGCTTTCGATCTGGGAGAAGTTGAGCCCGAAAGAGAGGGCTTCTCTGCTGGGAATATACGCGGCATCGCTTGCGTTGGTGTGGATGCTTGGCTACGGTTGGGGACGCGGGAGCGACACAAGCCTGCCTATGCAGGCGGCAGGTGTCCGCGCACAGAGCCGCATGGAAGTGATTGACCTCAGCCAGCCGTCAGAGTCTGCCACCACGTCTACCGAGACGCCCGCTGTAGCCGAGTCCCTGCCTAGCGCGGAAGTGGTGGTGCATGTGGCAGGCGCGGTGAAGCGGGCAGGGCTCTACCGCCTCCCGCCAAACAGCCGTGTTGCGGACGCGATTGAACAAGCGGGCGGCGCAAACAAGCACGCTGACCTCGACGCGCTGAACCTTGCCGAACCCCTCCACGACGGACAGAAAATCCATGTGCCGCGCAAAGACGAAACGCGCACACCAGCTGCCTCAAGCACGCCGCCGCCCCATAGACCCCGCAGTGCGTCTCCAGCAGTCGCCACTGCTGCCCCACTATTCCCTATCAACCTCAACACCGCCACTGCCGAGCAACTGGAAGCAATTCCAGGCATCGGTCCCGTGCTGGCGCAGCGCATTATCGAGTATCGTCAAATGCATGGCAAGTTCCAGTCGGTCGACGAACTGCTGGAGGTGCGTGGAATCGGTCCGAAGCGTCTGGAAGACATGCGTCCCTATGTGACGGTGAAATAGCAGGCTACTTGCCTTGGATGCAAGTATGTGGCAGTAGCCTGCTTGCTCAGTCCCCTACGCCGAGCAGAAGCGTATGGGAGTTTGAGCACGCTGCCGCAGAATCACTTCTTATTTGCCAATAAGTGTGCTGTGAATAGATATTGGTGTGCCCAACCCGTCCACTCGCCGAATCGGTCATGAAACCATTCCACGATTTGCCGATAGGTTCTTTCGGTCAAGCTTTTGTGAGCGAGTTCGGGGAACAACCACTTGCTCACCGCTTGCCACATGTGGGTGTCAATTGGCACGGCAAGCATTTGGTGCAATCCGAAGAGCAACACGCAGTCAGCCACTTTTGCTCCCACGCCTGGCAATTGCATAAGTTCCTGTTTGGCATCCCAATAAGGGAGCTCGCGCAGGCTCTCCAGCCAGTGGTTGCCGCGTGTTTGCAGGGCGCGCGCGGCAGCGATGAGCGTCTGAGCGCGGTAGCCAAACCCCAGAGCACGCAGAGTCGCTTCCTCTGCCCGCGCCAGCCGCTCAGTGGTCGGAAAAGCGTAGTGCACTAGACTATCCTCGCGGTAAATTGGCTCGCCGTAGTGGGCACAAAGTCGCTCGATCATCCTCGTGATGCGCGGGATGTTGTTCGCTGGTGTACACAGGAACGAGAAGAGGCACTCCTGCGCACTCAGCCAGCGCATCAAGCGCAGCCCTGGCAGCGCGTCGACCCAGTCTGCCCAGCGCGAGTCGCATCGCACGAGCTGTTGATGCACCCTTTTCAGGTCGGTCTCCAGACGAAACAGATAGCCGAATAGCTGCACGGGGTTTCCAGCGGTTGGCGATTCGAGGCGCCAACGGTTTCCCTTCGGTTCAACCATCAACAGGTGTGTGTCGGCGTAGCCCAACCACTGCTCTCCTTCTTGCCGCCATCGGAACACCTGCCCGCTTTGCACGCACAGCGGCAAATCCAGTTCCCAAGACGGTATCGAGACGCGCATTTCGGGCTAAAGTGTACCTGAGCGTTGGCGCGCCGCTTGCGCTTGGGCAATCAGCGTGCGCGGCGGGATGAACTCTACATCCTCGTCCAGCACCTTCAGCGTCTCGACGGTCGCATTCGGGGCGAGGCTCAGCAGCCTGCCGACGATAGCTTCGGTGGAGCGTTCAGGAGTGGACGCGCCGCTGGTGACGCCAATCACGCGCGCCTGCTGCACCCATTCGGGGCGCACCTCGTCAGGCTCCAGCAGCAGGTAGGCGGGCGCGCCCTGCGCTTCAGCGACCTCGCGCAGGCGGTTCGAGTTGCTGCTTGTTGTGCTGCCAACCACCAGCACCAAGTCGCTCTGCTTAGCAAGCGCTTTGACGGCGGTCTGTCGGTTCGTGGTAGCGTAGCAAATGTCCTCTTTTGTAGGGGTCTCTAAGTGCGGAAACCGTCGGCGCAGTACGCGGAGGATTTGGTCGACCTCGTCCACGCTGAGCGTCGTCTGCGTAGCAACAGCAAGCGGCACTCCTTCTGGGGGCTGCACTTGCTCAGCTTCCTCAAGGTTGTCCACAAGCGTAATCTGTCCAGGCGCATGCCCCATGCTGCCCTGCGCTTCTACATGCCCGCGATGTCCGATGTATAGAATATGATACCCTCGCCGCGCAAAGCGAGTGATTTCGCGGTGCACCTTGCTCACTAGCGGGCAGGTTGCATCGATGATATTCAGCCCGCGCGCCTGCGCCTGCTGACGCACGGCGGGCGAGACCCCATGCGCGCTGAACACGACATTCGAACCTGGAGGAACCTCGTCCAAGTCCTCCACGAACACCACGCCGCGTCGCTCAAACGCACGCACCACATGCTCGTTGTGAACGATGGCATGACGCACATACAGAGGCGTTCCGAATGCCTCCAGCGCGAGGTCTACCACCTCGATCGCATATGCGACGCCCGCGCAGAATCCACGCGGCGCCGCCAGCAGCACCTTCTCCATCGCTCTGAAGTGTACCTGAATCACGGCGAGCTAGGAGGTCCTTTCACACTGCCTGCACGAAAATGGTGTATAATACACGCGGGAAAGGAGCCTGCCTATGAGATACGCTGTGATTGCAGGGGCAACCCTGTACTTGGGATTGTCGACTGCGCCGTGCCGAGCGCAGTTGCAGCCGAACGCGCCGTGGCCGTCGTTCGGCAAAGACTATCAGAACTCGCGGACTACAACGCGCGGCGCACCCACCAACGGAAGCGTTCGATGGATCTACGATGCGAGTAGCCGTACCATCGGCTCGCCAATTGTCGCCGCAGATGGCACCATCTACTTCGGAGCGACGGATGGTGTACATGCGGTGTTCCCTGACGGAAGACGCCGCTGGCGTTGGAGCGTGGGGCTCTCAGCGGCAACCTCGACGCCTGCCATCGACGCCAACGGAGTGGTCTACATCGTCGTTAACCCCTCAGACGCAATCTTAGTCGCGCTCGACGGCAGTACGGGCGGGTTAATATGGAGTGTCTACTTGGGAGGCAGGAATGTGAAATCATCTCCAACCATCGGTCCCGATGGACGCATCTATGTGACGAACGGTGAAGTACCGGGCGGCTACCTGTATTGCGTGAACCCAGACGGTACCGTTGCGTGGCGTCTCTATCTCGGCGCAGAGGCGAACAGTATCCCCTGTTTCGGCACTGACGGCGTTATTTATGTCGGTTCCGAACGACACTTGAACGCTGTAGACCCTGATGGCACTTTTCGGTGGCGGTTTTCTGTATTCTATCCCATACAGGGACCTGTTGGGATTGCGGGCAGCCGAATCTTCTTTAGCGCATGGGATGGCATGGTGCGCGCAGTGAATTTGTCGGGTCAGTTGCTCTGGCAGTCGCCAATAGGGTCAATATTCGAATCGGGTATTGCCCACACTTCTAACCGTGTCTATGTGACCTCTAACATCCGCGAGCTGTACGCCTATAACCACTTCGGCTCACTACAGTGGGTACACGGTGGCAACTACCGTGCCAGCACGCCTGCTGTAGGTGCTGACGGCGTTATTTACGCCGTCGGCGGCGTCGGCTCGCTCGTTTATGCACTCAACCCTGCCAACGGTCTGGTGCGATGGGTCACATGGATCTCAACCGCGAACTGGTACGGTTCGCCCGCTATTGGTGCAGACGGCACAGTCTATGTGGTCAACGGGAACGGAGCACTTTATGCTTTCGGTCCACTCAACGGCTTGCTTTATGGCGGCAGCGAGCTCGACAACTGGGAGAGCGACTACGCGGATAAAGCCGCTGTAGTGCAGTTTTACCAGTATGGCGAACTGAAATACGAAATGATTGCCCCTCTCAATCCAGACGGCACTTTCGAACTTCGCGACACCCCTATCGGTGTTCACGACATCCGAGTACGCCTCCACAACTCGCTGTTTCAGCGGGTGTCAAATGTTCGCCTCGAAGCAGGGCAGCCCGCGACAATTCGGGTGAACCTGACCAACGGCGATGTAAATCGCGATAATATCGTGGACGACGGCGACCTCTTGGAAATTCTAGCGCACTACGGTCGCTATGCACCCGACTACGACCTCAACGGCGACGTCCTTGTCAACGATGCCGACCTGCTCATTGTGCTGCTCAACTTCGGCGCAGTCGGCGAATAAGGCAAATTCCGCACTGAAAGTAGTAGGAGCCTCCAGCGCAGGGTAGAATAGATACTCGCTGGAGGCTTTTTGCTATGCCCATACGGATTGGCTTCGTCGGGATTGGCTGGATTGCGGGCACGCACATGGATGCGCTCAGCCAACTGGAAGACGCGCAGCCCATCGCGTTTTGCGACATTGATTCGGAACGCGCCGAGCGCGCCGCGGCGCGGTTTGGCGGACGCGCCTACACCGACTGGCGCACAATGCTGGACGCCGAGCCGCTGGACGCGCTCTACATCTGCCTACCACCCCACGCGCACGATGGGATAGAAATCGCCGCCGCCGAGCGCGGGATTCACCTGTTTGTGGAAAAGCCCGTCGCACGCGACTTGGATTACGCCCGTCGCGTCGAGGAAGCCATCCACAAGGCGGGTGTCATCTGCTCGGTCGGCTACCACTTCCGCTACTACGGCGCAACAGAGCGCGCCAAAGAACGCTTGCAGGAGCTGCCCGTGCTGCTCGTCAAAGGCGCGTGGGACGGCGGAATGCCTACTGGCGCTCCCTGGTGGCGCACCTATGCGCACTCTGGCGGGCAACTGGTCGAGCAGACCACGCACTTTTTTGACCTCGCACGCTACCTGGTGGGCGAAATCGTGGAGGTGTTCGCGTTCAGCCACCACAACCCTGCGCTGCTCCATCAGCCCAACGGCGACATCAGCGTAGCGGATGTGGTCTGCCTCAAGTTCGAAAACGGCGCGGTTGGCGTCATCACCGACACCAACGGGCTCTATCCGCCCGGAGAAGCGGGGCTAAAGATCTACACCCCCCATCGCATTATCGAGGTCGCGTGGGATCGGCTGGTCGAGACCGAGCAAAACCGTAAAGAGGAGTACCACTCGCGCGACAACCCGTACCTGCGCGAGTCGGAGGCGTTCCTGGAGGCGATTCGCACAGGCAATCGGAGCCTGATTCGCTCCGACTACAGCGACGGCGTGCGCACGCTTGCGGTGACTTTGGCGGCGGACGAGGCGGGGCGGATGGGAGCCGTTGTGACGGTCGGCTGAGATGCGTGCCTTCCAAAGAGCAATCCAACAGGTTTTTCAGCCCGATTCACTCCTTCGGCGCCGCTTGGTGCGCGCGATACGCTGGTCTGTGTTGGGGGCAGGCGCGGCACAGGCGCTCTACCTACTGGCGTCTATCCTGATTGCACGGCTCTTGGGCAACGAAGACTTCGGACGACTGGGCTTGATGCACCTCACGCTTAATACGCTTGTCACGCTCATTTCACCGAGTTTCGGGTGGTCGATTATGCGTGCGGCAGCCATAATGCAGGCACAGGAACGCGAAGCACTGGCTCCCCTACTTAACTCGCTTATGATGGTTGGTGCCCTCACCAGCGGTTGCTTGAGCGTAGGTTTACTGCTGCTTGCGCCGATGATTTGTACCCACTGGTTCACCGATCCAAAATCAATCTCCACGTTTCAGATTGGCGCGCTCTCGGTTTTTGCAAACGGCTACTTCTCGTTGATTGTGAGTTTGTTTGCGGGGCTGGAAGCGTTCCGTGGCGTGGCGCTGCTCAACACGGTTCGGGGCTTGCTACTCGGTATGCTATTGCTCGCGGGGGCATACTGGGGCGGTTTGAACGGCGCGGCGGCAGGCTTCACAATCGCAAGTGTGCTAGGCGCGGCAATCGCGTGGTATGTGATGCGGCGCATGTTGCGTCATTATCATCTCACACTGCAGTCACATAACTGGCAACGAGCGTACCACCTGCTCGCACAGATTTCGCTGCCTTCGTTCCTCTCGACGGTCGTCGGCTCGTTCACTTTGTGGGCAGGGGGGGTGTTCCTGACGCGCCATCCCGATGGATTGCACCAAGTGGCGGTCTTCAACGCATCGAACCAGTGGAGATCAGTGCTACTGTTCCTGCCGACCCAGATTAGCCAAGCCAGCGCGCCGATTATGGCAAACCTTTGGGGTCAGGGCGATATCAACCGCCTGAAGATAATTATTCGCTCCAACTTGCTTTTGATACTACTTGCCTATGGACTGCCATGTGTAGTGATTTTGGCGTTTAGCTCCTATGTGCTGCACCTTTATCTGCTTGCAGGCTCCCAAGAGAGCCAGGCGCTACGGCTCCTCACCCTTTCAGGCTTGATGTCGGCCCTGTGTAGTGTACTGGGGTACACTATGATTGCGATGGGTAAAGGATGGCAGTCGCTCACGGTTAACCTTATGTGGATGGCGATTTTCCTAACCCTTGCTGCACTGTGGCTTGGAGACGGAGCGTTGGGCTTGTCTAAGAGTTATCTAATCTCTTACGCGATTTTATTCGTGATTGCTCTGGGGTATGTGGGGAGTGTTATCAACAAGCAGCAGGAGGCGGTCGTGCGATGTTCCTGACCCTTGCGCGAAAAGTGATCCATTCGCATCGCGCCAAGCGCATCGAAGCGATGCACGGGCAACCCCAGTGGCGCAAAGTGCCCGCAGGCTTCTGGATGTATATCGACCCCAACGAGTGGTTGGGTAAAACGGTCTTAATGGGATATTATGAGTCACACTTGGTCTTCTTAATTAGCCAGGTATGCACTTTAGGGGATGTGTGCGTCGATATAGGAGCCAATCAAGGATATATGTCTCTCCATATGGCGAAAAGGGTCGGCACAGACGGATGTGTGGTCGCTCTCGAGCCCGTTGAACCGACCTTCGAGCGATTGCTGGAGAATATCCAGCGCAACCATGTTCCTCAAGTACGCTGTGTCCAACGCGCTGCAGGAGCAAGTGTCCAGTCGATCGAGATGTGGTATGACCCTAAGGAAAGTGGTCATGCCTCTGTCTATAATCGTCCTTCGGAACAAGCGAAGCAGGTTGTTATCCAAGTAGAGCCTGCAGATTCCATCCTCGAGCAGCACTTGTCCCCACAGCAACTGGATAAGCTCATTTTCGTCAAGATCGATGTGGAAGGCTTTGAGCCGTTGGTTTTGGAGGGATTTCGATGCACGCTCCAACGGAGTCAGCCGCTGCTCTGGATCGAGAAATACCCGAACTGCCTTCAGAAAGGTGGGTTCACCGTTCCAGATATTACGCGCCCCCTGACTGAGTTGGGTTATCGTATCTACGAGGCTGAGTTCCATCGGAATTTTCTGGGCGTCGCCAGCCTTACACTAAGCCCTGCAGATATTTACAGCGAGCGTTTCAATGCCGAGTTCGATGACATTATCGCAGTTGTTCCACACTCGAGAGCGTGGGAACGGCTCCAGCACAGTCGGATTCAAGTTCGCTAAGGAGATACAAGATGACAACAGTTCTCATCACTGGTGGTGCAGGCTTTATCGGACGCTGGTTAGTGCAGCATGCCCTGAATGCTGGCGCTGCTGTGGTCATCTACGATAACCTAAGCGTCGGCTCGTTGGAGAACCTGATGGAGATGGAAGGCAACTTTATCTTCTATCAGGGCGACATCCGCGACCAATCGCAGCTTGCCCAAATTATGCGTAAACATTCGGTTGAGCGCGTGTTCCATTTGGCGGCGATTCATTACATTCCATACTGCGAGAGTCACCCGCAAGAAACCTTCGAGGTCAACTTAGTGGGTACACTCGCGGTGTTGGAAGCGATGCGTGCAGCGTCTGTCCAGCGGTTGGTGTTCGCTTCGACGGGCGCACTTTATCCGCCCTTGAACATCCCCTTGACCGAGCAGACGCCTCTGGAGCCGCAAGACATTTATGGACTAACCAAATTGCACTGTGAACAGGCAATCCATTACTACCAGAAGCGGTACGGGATGGAGGCGACCCTCGTGCGGCTGTTCAATACCTACGGACCCTACGAGACCAACCCCCACCTGCTGCCGCATATCATCCAGACGCTCAAGCAGGGTGTTCGGGAAATCCCGCTGGGCAACCTCAAGCCCAAGCGCGATTATGTGTATGTGACAGATGTCGCAGAGGGATTTTGGCGGCTGGGCGAGACGCCTGCTACAGTGGGCGTTTACAATCTGGGTACGGGCGTCGAGCACTCGGTCGAGGAAGTCGTTGCGACGCTCTCTGAGCTGCTGCGCATGCCCATCCAGATTGTTCAAGACCCCACGCGGGTGCGCCCTGTAGACAAACTGCACCAGCGGGCGGACTTAGAGCGGCTCCGCGCCGCGCTCCGATGGACGCCCAGCACTTCACTCACGGACGGGCTCCAACGCTGGCTAACAGTGGAGGGACTACTGGAACGGCGATGAGAATTGCGGTCGTTGGAGGCGCGCCTCCCAATCGTGAGGGCGAGGCGCACTATACAGGGTGTGTGTTTCGCGCGTTGGCAGCGGAATTTCCCAACGCTCAGATACAACATCTGGCGCATCGGCAGCGTGACTGCCCCGACGCCGAGTATCCTCTGCCGAACTATTCTATCTTTCGAGTGACGGAAGGCTACCACCCGCGCCGACGGCATTTGGCGCCGCTGCAGGTGATACGCGCGCTCCGCGCTCAGTTGCCCGAAGTCGTGCATTTCCAAGCGCCCCACAAAGCGCTGTATGGCGGGGTTTACGGAGAGCCGCTGCTCTGGGTGTTCCGCTGGCTCCAACGGCGTGGGGTTCCCACTGTGGTCACCCTCCACTCGCTATGGCTGGAGGAAGACTTTCAGGAGATGGCGCAGGAGCGCCATCTTAGCACGGCAAAGCTGAACCTGCTGCGCACCCTTTATCGACGCTACCACCAGCGGCTGTTCTCACTTGCCTCGCAGGTCAACGCGCTGGTTGCAGGCGATTCGAATCCCCTCATCGACGAGTTTCAGTCGCTTTGGCGACTTGAACGATTCGCCCTTGTGAATGAGGCGCATCCGTGTGAACCCCGATGCTACTCTGCGGAACACCAGCGTCAATCCAAAGAAGCCCTCGGTCTCAGCCAGAAACGACTGGTGCTTGCATTTGGGTTCGTGCGCCCTGACAAGGGATTTCACTACCTGATGGATGCCGTGCACGCCCTGACGCCAACACTGCCAGATGTCCATTTAATCATCGCGGGCGAGCCGCGCGGCGCACAGGGGGAAGCTTACGCCCAACAACTGCGGGCGCGCTACACGCAGATGGGCTGCCCCACTTCCATCACGCTGGATTTGAGCTACCTACCCGACGCACGCCTGGAGCTACTGCTTACAGCGGCGGATGTACTGGTCGTGCCGTACACGCGCGTGATGGGCGCCAGCGGTCCCGTGCATCACGCGCTGAGCTTCAGCAAACCTGTGGTGGCGACCGCGCTCGGACAGAACCGCGGCTTGGCGGATGTGTGTTGGCTCGTGCCCCCCAAAAACCCGGACGCGCTCGCCCAAGCGATTCATCAACTGATGACCGATGATGCGGCATGGAGCGACTATCATCAGCGCGCCTACGACTACGCTATAAGGCACACTTGGCGCCATCTGGCTGCCCACTACTATCGAGATTATCAGCGATTACTGGAACGCAGGTCATGAGGGTGCTGTTTATCAGTTTGAGCCTACCGCCCTTCGCCGAGTCGCAAACCATTCGCTCGGCGTACCTCATCCACGCCCTGGCACAACTTGGGGTTGAATTTGACCTCATCACCGCGCACACAGTTCCCTCGTTGACCGACCCCTCGCTGGATGCGTTGCTCCCCGAATCGTGTCGGGTCTGGCGTACCGATGTGCCGACCTATGACCGAATGGTCGAGCGATTGAAGCAAGCGGGTCGTCGGCGACTGCTGTACCTGTATAGCAACCTTGCCTACCGCCTGTTCGCCCCGGATGTGCGACGCGGGTGGGACAAACAGGCGGTCGCCTTAGCGCAGCGAGTCGCCGAACGCTTCCCGCCTGACCTGCTGATGTCCGCTTCAGGGAGCGGAACCGCGCACTTGGCGGCGGCGAACCTTAAGCGCATGCTTCGGCGTCCATGGATTGCCGACTTGGGCGATCCGTGGAGCTGGGTGGATTGGCAGCACCCTGACACTTGGCTCAAAGCCATCCAGAACCACTGGCTAGAGCGACGCACACTGCCCCATGCCGACTTACTTCTTTGGACCACGGAAGCCACCCAGCGCGCCTACGAGCGATGGTATGGGCGGCGAATCTCGTCCAGTGTCGTAATCCCGTATGGCTATCGTCGAGAGGACTTTGCCAGCGCCCCAGTGCCCGCCGCGTTGCCCATCCGATTCGCGTATGTGGGCGCCGCCAGCCGCCGCGCACGCAACCTCATCCCATTTCTGGAAGCGCTGGCGCATACGCCAAATCCTATGCCCATCGCGCTACAAATCGTTGGGGATGCCAGTCTGCACTTCCAACGCGCCGCCCACACGCTGAAGCTAGCCCAGGTCTCTTTCACAGGGCGCGTGTCCTACGCCGACTCGCTGCAGTACATTCGCGAAGCAGGCGTTCTTGTGTTGGTCGGCAACAAAAGCCCCTATCAAGTGCCTGGTAAAACCTTCCTCTACTTGGCGTCAGGCAGACCCATCCTCTATTTGTCCCAGATGCCCCACGCAGATGACCCGACCCATCAACTTTTGAGAGCATTCGAAGGCGTCGCGGTGGTTCCCAACGAGGCGCAAGCGATTCGGGAATGGTTAGCCGCGCTCAACGAAGCGCAGTTCCGCGCGTGGGAAGCCGAGGCGCACGCGCGGTACGCCGCGCCCAGCCTCGCACCCTACGAGGTACACTCTTTAGGGCGACATTTGTACGACTCATTGAAGCACATCGTGGAGAGGACAGGATGCTCGGATTAGGCGTGATGCTGATGGTAGTTGCACACCAAGTATGGCTGCAGGCGCGCGGCTGGCGATTCAACGCCTTGAGCCCTTACTTCCTCGTCGATTTTCTCATGTTCACGCTTATTGGGATCGGCTCGTTGGTGGAACCGCTCCCCCATCGTTCTCTGACTGAAGAGATACTCTTTAGCGCCTTTGTGCTTTCTGGGTTAGCAGGATACTATCTGGGACTGCACTTCCCAATCGGAACTTTATACAAACTTAGGCTTGTCCCTATCGTCGTACGGTTTCCTTCCCTACAGTTGCTCAAGCGATTCGTCGTCCAGACGCTTCTGCTGCTGTTGGCAATCACTGGTGTTGTGGCGCTGTTGTTGTTTCAGCGAATGTCCGCCCTCGGACTAAGCCTTGCGGATATGCTAACTATAAGCGTGCTACAAATTCACGCACAGGTCACAACTGAGGGATTGGGCGCCTTGCCAGTCATCGTTGTCTATATAATTACTGTGATGCTCTTGATTCATCTCTATCGGCTACTCCAACTGCACCGCTTTTCTACAGCGTTTTTCTTTTATATCATCCTCAATGCGTCTTATTTATCGATAGCTTCTACACGAGTTCCCGTATTGTTATGTTTGTCCGCGCCCGTCGCATACTATCACTATGCGATTCGACGCATCAACAAGCTGCTCCTGATTGCGCTGTTTATGGGCGCGCCTGTGGCAATCACTTTACTACAGGGGCTGCGTAGCAACGCTTTGTTTGCTTGGACGGTTTCCGATAGGCTGATTGCAGAAATTATTGTGATGAAGAGCTTCCACAAACTCTGGCAGCGATATGTTGACGAATCCCTCGAGTTAGAGTGGGGGGCGAACTACTACTATTACTCGCCGCTCACCTTTGTACCGAAAGCGGTGTGGACGGAGAAACCACAGACATCGTTTGAAACGCGCTGGACGCTTAATCTGTTCGGCAGTCTTTTAGACGAAAATCGGCGAATCTTCGTGCGTACCTTCACGCCGTGGGGAGAAGGCTTGGTTCAGTTTGGCTGGCTGGGTGGAATAGTGAACTTGTTCCTCTATGGGATGATCTTAAACTACGCCATAGGCTTTTTTAGGGAGCGTCCGCATGCATGTATAGTTTATTACTTTTATGCTGTGCTTGCCGCCACCTTCGTGCGCACTAGCGTGCAAGCGCTCGCGTTCACAACCCTGCTCTATCTTGTCGCTACATGGGTTTATGAACGATTCTTCATGAGTCAACTATCTTCAGAGGAGGTTTCCCTACGATGCGCGTCGTGATTGCTGCGCCTGCAGTGCGAGCGGCGATGGGGTATCACCTCTGCTGCATGGTATGCCACATGCAGGAGCCGCTGATCCGACTCTTCGTCCCAGAGCAGTTTCAGTGTGAGAACTATTCCGAGCGAATTGTGCGCTACTCGCTTCCCAAATCGGGCGTACAGAAAGGACTCGCCTATTGTAATCCTCTTTGGGCTCGGCAGCAGTTCCGTGCGATTGCCGCGTTGCGTCCCGATTTGTTGCATCTATTCAATAGTGAGGGCTACCCAAGCTCGTACTGGTGGATTCGGTGGGCGCGCACGCAGTTAGACATCCCGACCGTTGTAAGCGTCCACGACCCCGAACCGCATCCAGGGAATCTGTTGGCAGCAGCGCTTTTTCGACCGGGGCAGAAGACCATACGCCTGAGTTCTCATGTGCAGGTTTTTTCGGAGTGCTTCAAGCCCCTCTGCAAGCAGTGGGGATTTGACGAGGAGCAAACTTTCGTGATTCCGCTCTGCACAGATGTGTCGAACTTTACGCAGTATCGCTTCCCAGAGGTTGCGCGTGAGAACCTGGCGCTCTTTTTTGGGCGGCTGGAAGCTTACAAGGGCATTCCCGTTTTGCTGGACGCGGCGGAGTATGTGCGTGGCAAACTGCGCATTGCGATTGCAGGCCCAGGAAAGCTGCCCCAACACATCGTGCGACGAATTCTTGCGGCGCCTGATCTCTTCGAGCTTCATAATCGTTTCCTTCACGAGGCGGAAGTCTCGCGGTTGTTCCATCGCGCTTCAGTGTGTGTGATGCCGTATGTTCAGGCAACACAGTCATCCGTGCCTTGGATTGCTGCCGCGTTTGGTGTGCCTGTCGTTGCGACTGCGACAGGTGGGCTTGCAGCACAGGTACAGCAGATGAATGGCGTGCTGGTACCGCCCAACGACCCGAAAGCACTCGCGGAAGGGATGCTCACCGCGGTTGGTAGCTCTGCTGTCTTCCCCGAGGCTTGGAATCCTTGCTTGATCGCAGGGCAGTACCTCCAGATGTATCGCGAAATCCTCTGCAGGAAGGGGGCGTCGTTGTGAGTATGCGTATCCTGCACATCGTCGGCGACTCTAAGTACGGCGGCGGGTCGTATATTATCCTGCGCCTGGCACAAATGGCGCGTGTGGCAGGGTGGGAGCCGTGGGTGCTAACCACAGACCCTGTGTTCCAGCAGGTATTGGCAGAAAACGCGCTCTCCTACACCGATTGCACGCTCATCCCGCGCGAGATTCACCCCTACTATCGTGGCGACAGATGTAGGTGGGAACTCAGAGGTCGTTCTGGACGGAAAAACAGGCTATCTTGTGCCTCCCCAAGAAGCAAAGGCGCTCACACAAGCAATGCTGCGTGTCATGCTCCTGTCGGAAAACGATCGAATCGCGATGGGACAAGCAGGACGCGCGCATGTTGTGCAGAACTTCGACTTAGAGCGGGTGGTTGATCGATGGGAAGCGTTATACCGCGAGCTTTTGCAACGGAAGGGAATCGCATGGGAGTAGCGCCGACTCGAGTCGC
>Ga0308412_1000738_pt1 | contig 17197 bp, 12 predicted proteins | sample HotsprottomLayer_FD_202357 | JGI IMG/M metagenome (GOLD analysis project Ga0308412, IMG submission 202357) | Hot spring phototrophic mat microbial communities from Octopus Spring, Yellowstone National Park, Wyoming, United States -... | ecosystem: Environmental > Aquatic > Thermal springs > Hot...
TTCCCGCGGAGAATCCCCACAACACCAGTCCCCCCTACCCCCGTGTGAACTGTAAGACCCCAGGCGCGAAGTTTCTCCGCAATGGCGGAAGCGGTTTTCTCCTCCTCCATGGCCGTTTCAGGAATCCGGTGAAACTCTCTTCGCCACTGGACAAGATCTTTCTCCAGGGCTGCAATTTCTTTCGTTAAATCCATACCTCGCAATGTAACCTAAACGGACAGAGTCTTCAATTCCATTCAACAAAAAAACCGCCCCATGGGGGGGCGGCATTTTCGAACACAACGAACGATGCGGGAAGTTATTTCTTGAACCCCGCATCCTCCAGCGCTTTCTGGGCGCTGGTGAGGTCGTTCTTCAAGGTTTCGAGTTTGTTCTTTGCATCCAGGTATTCGGTGGAAGCTTTCGCATCGTTCACGGTTTTCTCAGCGGAATCCACGAGTTCTTTGATCGGCTTTACGTCGATCTTTGCCCTTTTGCCCGCTTTCTCGGCCTTTCCGAGCTGGATTCTTACATCCGGGAGTAGAGCAGTAATTTCCTCAGCCAATTTGCCTACTCCCGCCTTTGCCGCTTCCATGCTAGCCTTGGCCGCTTCTTTTGCCTTGTTGGAAGCATTCAGCAACGCGTTGGCCAGATCCTTCGTCTTACCGTAATCCTTTGCCTTCAGGTTGTCCTGAAGTTTGTTGTAGGCTTCTGAAGCAGCCTTGAAAGCGTCGGGAGCGTACGCCTCGGCCTTCGCTGCCTTTGCCTCTTCGAAGGCTTTCGTTGCTGCATCTACCTCTGCCTGGGGAAGCTTGGGACCGCAGGCGACTAGAAGAGCGACGACTGCTATTGCAGTGAGAACAACTTTGAGATACTTCATAGTTCCTCCTCTCGATGAAGAATGAATTATATAAGTCTACCCAGAGAAAGGGACTTATATTTCATGATTTTGCGATCAATATACAAAAAATGAGCACCTACATCAAGTGGGATAGAGGCCGTAAAAAGGAGTTACTTTTTCTTCGGTTCGTTCACCGGCCACTGGGGGCGGCGACCGGAAAGCACATCGTCTATCCCCATGGCCGCATGCAGGGCCATGCGGGTCATGCATTCCGTGGTGAGTGCCGCATTGTGGGGGCTCAGGATCACGTTCTCCAGAGCGAAGAGGGGGTTATCCGGTTTGGGAGGCTCTGGATCGAACACATCCAATCCAGCTCCGGCGATCCTTCCCGTTTTCAAGGCTTGGTACAGATCCCTCTCCAACACCACATCTCCCCGTGCCGCATTGATCAGGTAGGCAGTAGGTTTCATGAGTTCGAAGTATCGCTTCCCAATCAGGCCTCGGGTTTCCTTCGTGGCGGGGAGGTGGAGAGTAACGAAATCGGCCGTGCGGAATACCTGTTCCAGATCCGAAACAAGCTTCGCTTCAGGAAGCCCCTTGATTTCCTTGATGTAGGGATCGTAGGCAAGGATTTCCATATCCAGCCCATACCGGGCTTTTTTCGCCACCAGGGATCCTACCCGGCCCGCGCCGATCACCCCCAGGGTTTTCCCCGCTAGATCCGATCCTTTCACCCGATTCCGAAACTCCCAATCGTTTCCCCGGGTGGCCTTGTCTCCCCGGAGGAAGTTACGAGCCAAAGCCACGATCATGCCGATGGTATATTCTGCCACCGAACTGGCATTGGACTCCGGCGCATAGGTTACCCAGATCCCCCGCTCCGTGCAGGCTTCTATATCGATGTTATCCACTCCCACTCCATGCCGACCGATCACCTTTAGCTTCGGAGCGGCTTCGATCACCTCTCGGGGAAAGGGCGCGGTTCTTGCTAGGATTGCGTCACAGTCCACCACATCCCGCTTGATTGCCTCGACCGTAGCACCCGAGCCCATCTTGATCGTGTATCCCCGCTCGCGGAGGTACTTCTTCCCTTCCTCTACAATGTCCTGTGGTATCAGTACCGTGTATCCCATCGTTACGTCTCCCCCTATTGTTTCAACTGCGCGATCCCTTGCCGAGCAGCGCTCATCAGCATGTTCACATCGCTAGACCAGAGGTTGCAACTCATTCCCTTGGCTATCCAAGGTTTCAGTTCATCGGTACTCATCAGATGGATCCCCGAGAACTTGCCCGCTCGTTTTGCCGCGGTAATGATCTTATCCATCGCATCCAGGAACTTGGGGTGCTCCTTCTGGCCGAGGATTCCCATACTCTGGGTCAGATCGTTGGGCCCCACGAATAGCACATCGATCCCCTCCAGCGCAGCCACCTGATCCACGATCGCTACTCCCGCGGGGGATTCGATCTGGGCCATCAGGATACTATCCGCATTCTGCTGGGCCATGTATTCAGCTGCGGGAGGGGTCTTTTCCCAACCGGTGTGTGCCCGGCTAAGCGCCACCCCCCGATTCCCCAGGGGTGCATACTTGGAGTACATGATCAGGGCCTTTGCCTGCTCGAGGGATTCTACCTGAGGCAGCAAAATGCCCGCCGCTCCCATTTCCATCGATTTCAGCACCACTTCGCGCCTTGATTCGGGAATCCGGATCATCGGGGGTATCCCGCATTCCCTCGCCATGGCGAACATCAGCGCTACCTGACTGTAGTCGAAAGCTCCATGCTCACAGTCCACGATGAAGAAATCAAACCCGCAGACTTTCAGCATCTTCACCAGTTCGGGGTTCTCGAATACGGTGATCATGGTACCCAGCAGATTTTCGCCTTTTCGAAGGCGTTCTTTCAGATTGCTTTTCATTGAAAAACTCCTCTTGGAAAGTTTAGATCTATACGTGTAGATATGCAAGGATCGTACCAGGAGGAATCCCATTACCCCTTCCTAGGTCTACTTTATCAAGGAATCCCATCTCTTTTACTGGCATAGAGCTACACTATACCTAGAAGAAGCGATAAAGAGCCTTTCGGCTTGTGGAAAAGGGGTAGCAGCTATTGTTGCAATAGTGAAACAAAAAGAAACGACTCGGGTGAAACAAAACCCGTCTGTACTGTTTTTATATATCCACAGTCTCCTAAATCGCCCCTCATTTGTAGGACGTTTTTATGGTGCCCCCCTGGGCAAGACATGCTTCCCGCACAGACTTTCTAGTAACTTCCCATCGGTACCGTGGCTGTCCGTTCGCATGATGCCCATCTGGATAGAACACCAGGTGTACCCCCAGAAAGGACAGTCGTTCACCCGGATCGTGGGTCACCAGTAGAATCGTGGGCCTCCCCGTGGCCTTCGCTTCTTCGGCGATTCGCGTGAGGGTTGCCAGGAGGATCCTCCGATGTTCGTCATCCAACCCCGTACAAGGTTCGTCCAAAATCATCAACGGAGGTCGCCGGACAAAGGCTCGGGCAGCCAGCACCAGGCGCTGGACCCCCCAGGGTAGATCCCTGAACAATCGGTTCTCATACCCCGATAGACCGCAGATCTGGAGAGCTTCCTTAGCTTCCGCTTTCTTTTCTTCTCCCACGGGTTCGTACAGGCCCACAGTTCCGAAGAATCCCGAAAGAACTACCTCGAGGGTTGATATTTCTTCCAGAGATAGAAAGGACCGGTGCAATTCATGGGAAACCAGGCTCGTCTGCATCCGAACGTCCTGGACTCGCTCCCCAATCTTCCGGGGGATCCCCGCCACCATGATCTCGTTCCCCCACCCCTGGGGGTGGTCTCCCGTAATCAGCTTCACCAGGGTCGATTTCCCGCATCCGTTGGGTCCCTGGATGAAGCAGTGCTCCCCGGGATACAGCTCGAAATCGAACCCGTCGAATACCAGGTGATCCGCGTATGCCACCCGGAGGTTCTTCATGCGGATAAGAGGTTCTCCTCGGCGTGAATGCTCAACGGATGGTAAACGATTCTCGTGGACAGAATCCGTGGGTGAGTTGTTGGTGCCGGAATCTGCCGCACCCCCATCGGAGGCGAGGAAGTAGAACGAAGAGGCCACCGTGCCATCCCTCAACTGGAGTACATGGGTAACCGAGGGCAGGATCTGATCCTTCCGGTCACAGAGAAAAAGGACATTTCGCCTTTCGGTGAGTGCCTGAAAGAATCGAGTTACCTCCTGTCGGGACTGCGTGTCGAGGCCTTCCCACAGATCCTCGCACACCAGGAGGGGAGGTGCTTCCCGTAACGCTTTGAAGAGGAGCACCTTCCGAAGTTCTCCCGTGGAAAGGTATTTGAGCCCTCTGCTGCGAACCGCTTGAAGCCCTAGTTCTTCCCACAGTACAGAAAGATCTAACCCCTTCCTCCCTGCGCTCTCCTGGATAGGCTTTGATGAATCGATTCCCAGGAAGCCTTCCACCGTGAGACCTGGATGCTGTCCGCCTTCCACAAAATCACTTTCATCGAAGCGTAGAGAGTACCGTATGGCCTTTTCCGCTTCTTCGAAGGATAGAACCACTCCCTTCCTGCTATCTTGTATGAAGGTGTTTACCCAACATCCATCTGATTCCCGGGGGCGGACCACCGCTTGCCCCACAAGGGCATAGGCAAGGGCATCCTTTCCACTGGTGTTGGATCCAAGGATGGCCCAGACTTCCCCCTCTTTCCAGGTCCAGGAAAAATCACGCAATACGGGCTCGGGCCCAAAGGGAAGTCCCCAGGAAGAAGGGCCAAAGGCATCTTTCGCCCAGATATCGCAATGGAGGCTCTGCACGAGAACGTTTTGTTGGGAAAACATTGGAGGAATTATAGGAATAGCGGGAAAACAAGGCAAGGGGAATGGAAAAGCAGGAAACATGGATTCATTTTCACTTTTTCAATTCAAAATATAGAATAAAATTATTAAAATCACATTGAATATAAAATAATTCACATATAATAAAAATACATCTTCACAAAATAAAAAACTGGTCTTAGAATAGAATTAGAAACAAAATAAGTCGTTGCCGCGTACCACAACCGAGGAGTGCATCAACGAAGACTTAACCGTACATGGAGGTTGTATGAGTACATCCGTGATACCGGTAGCTTCGGAAGAGAAAATCCTCGAAATCATCCACAGGTTCCAAGGCAAGCCGGGTGCTTTGCTGGGAATCCTGGAAGCCGTCCAGGAATCGAATCCGCACAAGTATTTACCCGAAGAAGCGTTGCAACTCATCGCCAGGCACACCAACACTCCCCTCTCGCGCATCTACAGCCTGGTAACGTTCTACTCCTTCTTCAACCTGCAGCCCCAGGGCGAGCACATCATCCTTGTGTGCAGGGGAACTGCCTGCCATACCCGGGGGTCTAAGGTGCTTCTGGAGGATCTAGCCTGCCTACTGGATTGTTCCGCCTTCCTCGAGAGTGGAGAAAACTCCTTCACGACGAAAGACAACAAGTTCACCATCAAAACAGTCGCGTGTTTCGGTCAGTGCGCCCTGGCACCGGTTGTGTGCATCGATGGAGTCATACATAGCCGGATGACCAGCGCTCGGCTGAAAGGAATCATCGAAAAACTGGCAAAGGGAGGGAAAAAACATGAGTAACTCCACTACTGTCCAGTCACCCCTGGAAGCGGTTCGTGCCGAAGCACGAAAAAAGATACGGCCCGACATGGCCTACATCGCCATCGGGTACGGAACCTGCGGCATCGGCAACGGTGCGGAGGAACTGTTCGCCATCATTGAGCAGGCAATCCGAACCAACGGCTCCAAACCGGTTCGATTGAAAAAAACGGGCTGTTTCGGTTACTGTTCCGCGGAACCCCTGGTAAACGTGTACCTACCCGGGAAACCCCTCCTGGTTTTACACAAAGTAGAAAAAAAGGAAGCGGTGAAAATCCTAAAAGCTGTCCAGCACGGGGATGAGGGATTCCTCCGCCGCAGAGCCTTGTGCAAGATCGAAGAGTGGGACTTCCTTACCTCGAAAATCCAGTTTGGAACAGGGTTTCCGGGTGTTCCTCGTTGGAACGAAGTGCCCTTCTTCAAAGGCCAGCAGAAACTGGTTCTACGGGATGCGGGATTGATCGATCCTACCGATATCGAAGAGTACCTGGCCGTGGGAGGGTATTCATCCCTGGAAAAGGCCCTCCTTCAACTGACCCCTGCCCGGATCATTCAGGAAATCAAAGACTCTGGCCTCCGCGGTCGGGGAGGTGCAGGGTTCCCCACAGGGAAAAAGTGGGAACTGATGCGGCAGGAAACTTCCCCCGAGAAGTACATGGTATGTAACGCCGACGAAGGGGATCCTGGGGCCTACATGAACCGGAACGAGATCGAAAGCGATCCCCATGCCCTGATCGAAGGAATGACCATAGCCGCCTACGCGATGGGGGCTCATCAGGGATTTTTCTACGTGCGAGCAGAGTATCCCCTGGCTGTAGAACGGCTCCGAACCGCCCTGGAGCAGGCCCGAAAGTACGGGGTCCTGGGACCGAATATCCTCGATTCTGGGTTCGGGTTCGATATCGAGCTGGTAGAAGGGGCCGGGGCCTTTGTCTGCGGGGAAGAGACCGCTCTTATTGCTTCCGCAGAGGGCAAAGCCGGTAGACCCGTGCCACGTCCTCCCTTCCCTGCCCAGAAGGGGTACAACGGGAAACCCACCACCATCAACAACGTGGAAACCCTCTGCAACGTACCGGCCATCATCTCCAAAGGAGCCGACTGGTTCTCCTCCATCGGCACCGCAGGAAGCCCGGGCACCAAGGTGTTTTCCCTGGTGGGTAAAGTGAAGAACACGGGCCTGGTGGAGCTTCCCCTCGGGACTCCCCTGGAACAGATCGTATATACCATGGGAGAAGGAGCAGGGAAAAAGAAAAAGATCCGTGCCGTACAGACGGGAGGGCCTTCGGGAGGATGCATTCCCGCAACCCTCTTCAATGCTACGGTGGATTACGAATCCCTCAATTCCCTCGGAGCCATCATGGGATCGGGGGGCATGGTAGTTCTGGACAGCGACAACTGTATGGTGGATACGGCGCGGTACTTTGTGGAGTTCACCACCTCCGAGTCCTGCGGGAAATGCACCCCTTGCCGGGAAGGACTGTCCCAGGCGCTGGAGATCCTCACCCGTATTACCCGTGGAGAAGGCACGGAGGAGGATCTGGTAAAACTGGAAGAACTGGCGAAGGTTATCAAGGATTCCAGTCTCTGTGGTCTGGGACAAACCAGCGCCAACCCCATCCTCACGACCCTCAACTATTTCCGGGACGAATACCTGACCCACATCCATGCCAGGAGGTGCGATGCGGGGATCTGTGAAAACCTCTTCCTCGCCCTCTGCGAGAATAGCTGCCCCCTGCACATGAATATTCCCGGCTACCTGCAGCTATTGAAGGAAGGCCGAATCGAGGAAGCCTTCGAACTGACTTTGAGGGACAACCCATTGCCAGGGACAGTGGGCAGGATCTGCCATTTCCACTGTCAGATGCGTTGCCGCCGGGATACGATCGATGAACCTGTCCACCAGGGAGAAATCCATCGGTACCTGGCCGACACCATCTACAAAATGGGAAAGGAGCGGGATATCTACGCCAAGCTACTGAAGGAGAAGCTTCCCAGGACAGGCAAACGAATTTCCATCATTGGGGGAGGCCCCGCGGGTCTGACCGCCGCCTTCTACCTGGTGCGTCTAGGACACGAGGTAACCGTCTATGACGATCACCCCAAGGCAGGAGGCATCATGCGGTACGGGATTCCTGACTACCGACTCCCCAAGGACGTACTGGACAAGGAAATCTCTCTGCTGAAAAAGCTCGGCGTAAAGTTCCGTATGAATACCCGGGTTGGGAAGGACATTCCTCTGGAAGAAATCGATGAAAACTCGGATGCCGTGTTCATTGCCGTAGGAGCAGGGAAAGACATGGATCTGGAAATCCCGGGCAAGGACCTGAAAGGAGTGTATCCGGGGTACGAGCTATTGGAACACTTTGCCCTGGGAAAGATAAAGAGTTTCGGGAAGAACGTGGTGATCATTGGGGGAGGGAATGTCGCCATTGACGTGGCCCGAACGGCTCTGCGGTTGGGATCCAAAGTCACCATTGTGTACCGAAGAGACCGAGATGCCCTTCCCGCAAACCCGCAGGAACTGAAAGGGGCCGAAGAGGAGGGTATCGAGTTCCTCTATCTTTCCGCGCCCAAACGGATCTTGGGGGAACGGGGACATGTAACAGGACTGGAAATCGAAAAGATGGAACTAGGGGATGTGGACGCTTCCGGCAGAAGAAAACCTGTTCCCACAGGAAAAAAGAAAACCATTCCCTGTGACACGGTGGTGATTGCCGTGGGGGAAAAGGTGGATTCCGATTTCCTCAAAGCCTATGGAGTGAAGGTGAACAAGGACGGTACGGTAAAGGCGGATCCCATCTCCTTGAACGCGGGTCCCTCGCACATCTTCGCGGGAGGAGACGCGATTACGGGCCCCGCTACGGCTGCCGAAGCCATGGGATTGGCCAAAAAAGCGGCAGAATCGATCGATACCTATCTTATGAAGGAAAAACGATTCCATCGGCTCTTCGTGAAGTTCATCTACAAGGATGAGGTGCCTTTCAATCCCGCATCGAGCCCGCAGAACCGTCCGAAGGAGATTCCTCCTGCCGAACGGATCAACAACTTCATGGAAATCAGCCAGGGGTATTCGGGGGAACAAGCCCGATTGGAAGCCGAACGGTGTCTGCGCTGCGATGTTCGGGCTGTTACAATGGAGAGGAGGTAAACAGATGGAACAGACGACACTGAAAAAAGAATCGACCATGGAAACAGGGACGATACCTTCAAGCGCCCCTAAGACGGTCGCTACATGCACCATCACGGTCAATGGGAAAAGTTACACAGTGCCCAAAGGGAAAACGATCCTCGAAGCGGTATCTGCCCTAGGATACTCGATTCCGACCCTCTGCCACCTAAGCGAAGTGGCTTCCAATGCCTCCTGCGGGGTGTGCGTGGTGGAGGTAAAAGGGGCAAAATCCCTCCTTCGTTCCTGCGTGACGAAGGTAACAGAGGGGATGGATATCTGGCTCGCCACTCCTCGAGTCCTTGCAGCCCGACGGACCAATGTGGAACTCCTACTGGCGAACCACCCGAAGGATTGTCTATCCTGTCTTCGGAACCAGAACTGCGAACTCCAGAGTATCGCCTCCCTCCTAGGAATCGACAACGTGCGATTCGCCCAGACTCGGAAGAAACCCATTCCCCTGGATGCCACCTCGGTATCCCTGGTGAGAGATCCCAACAAATGCATCCTTTGCGGTCGCTGCGTTGCCGTATGCTCCGATGTTCAGGGGGTGAACGCCATCGATGTGATGGGCCGGGGCGCGAAGAGTCAGGTGGCTACATTCTTCTTCAAAGGGTTAGGGAACGTAGCCTGCACCAACTGCGGCCAATGTGCCCTGGTTTGCCCCACGGGGGCCATTGTAGAGAAAGATCATACGGCAGAGGTGTGGAAAGCCCTCCAGGATCCCAAGAAGGTGGTGGTGGTGGAAACGGCACCCGCCATTCGGGTCGGATTGGGAGAAGCCATGGGGATGGAATGGGGAAGCCTCGTGACGGGAAAGATGGTGGCTGCCCTGCGGAGGTTGGGGTTCTCCAAAGTGTTCGACACCCAGTTTTCCGCGGACCTCACCATTATGGAAGAAGGGCACGAGCTGATCCAACGCTTGTCCAACGGCGGAAAACTTCCCATGATCACATCCTGCTCTCCCGGCTGGATCAAGTTCATCGAACATTTCTATCCAAACTCTCTCGCCCATGTATCCACCTGTAAATCTCCCCAGCAGATGTTCGGATCCATTGCCAAGACCTACTACGCGGAGAAGATGGGGATCGATCCCCGAGACATGGTAGTGGTGTCCATCATGCCCTGTACAGCAAAGAAGTACGAGGCCAAACGCCCGGAAATGATGGGGGCTTTCCACTACTGGCAGGCCCGGCTGAACCTGCTGGAGAAGGACAAGTTCTACGATGTGGACTATGCCCTTACCACCCGGGAACTCGCCCGGATGCTGAAACAAGCCTCTATCAAGTTCGACGCACTGGAAGAGGAGGAGTTCGACGATCCTTTAGGGGAGTCTACCGGCGCGGCGGTGATCTTCGGGGCCACAGGTGGAGTGATGGAGGCAGCCCTCCGCACCGCCTATGAAGTGGTGACAAAGAAACATCTGCAGAGTGTGGATTTCCAGGCTGTCCGGGGGCTGGAGGGCATAAAGACGGCCGAGGTGGATCTCAACGGGACGAAGCTGAAGGTGGCCGTGGCTCATACCTTGAAGAACGCCCGAATACTTCTGGAACAGATCGAGAAGGGAGAGTCCCCCTACACCTTCATCGAAATCATGACCTGCCCAGGCGGTTGTTTGGGCGGCGGAGGCCAGCCGATTCCCACAAACACGGAGATCCGCAAGAAACGGGCTGAATCGATTTACCGGGAAGATGCCCGGAAGGGGATCCGCAAATCACACGAGAACCCTGCCATTCAGAAGCTGTATAAAGAGTTCCTGAAAGAACCCCTTTCCCATGTATCCCACGAGCTGTTGCATACGGAGTACACGGAACGGGGGGTGTACTGATTAAGACCTGCGGAAGTCGCGCCTTAATAAGCGCTTGCATTAATGAAACGCCCTTGGATTGACCCAGGGGCGTTTTTTTAGCTCGATAACGCTCGAAATCCCTTCCCGAATAGAATACTCAATCTCCCTGAAGGAGATACTGGTATACCGCGACCGGAATAGGAATACCCTCCCGTTGGTACTGCCGCATGGTGCGGGCTTCGATTTCGCCCGGTACCAGCACTCCCTCGAATCCGGAAGCCGGTGGAATGGCATGGACTTCCTCGATCATCCGTTGGGTTCGATCGAGAAATCCTCCCGACGGGTCGTAGACCGCGGGATCGATCACCAGAATGAAGTTCGACAGGTCTCGATAGGAATCCAGGTCCTCGTACATCCGGTTCAGATGCGGACCGAATACACCCCCGATCAAGAGCCCTGTCAACGCCTCCACCATAACCGCTATCCCATACCCCTTGGCGCCCCCGAATGGGGTAAGATACTCAGCCCGGAATGGATCTGTGGTGGGATTCCCCTCGGTATCAAAAGCCCAGCCTTCCTGAAGCGGAATCCCCTTCTCCCGAGCTGTCAGCACCTTACCCCAGGCGATTTCCGTGGTTGCCATATCCAGAAGGATGGAATCCTTCCTGCCGGGAAATCCGAAGGCGAAGGGATTTGTGCCGAAATAGGGTCTGGTACCCCCATAGGGAACCATTCGGATATCGGTGTGCACACAGGAAATGCTGGCCATCCGGGCATCCAGGGCCAACTGGATGTAGTACGCAAGGGCTCCACAGTGACTGTTGTTCTTGATTCCGATGAGGGCGATTCCCTCGGTCCGAGCCCTTGCGATGGCTTCTTCGGTAGCGAGTTTGGTGGATACATGACCCAACCCACCCTGAGCATCCAGTAGACCCACCGAAGGCTTGGGCCATTGAACCGCGTAGGTTGCATGCAGGTTGATCCCGCCACGCCGGATCCTGTGTAGGTAATGTTCCACCCGCAGCACCCCATGGGAATGCACACCCCGTAGATCGGCGAACACCAGCACATCCGCAACGATCTCCGCTTCCGACTGGCTCACCCCCTCCCCGCGAAGACGTTTCACGGTGAGCCGCTTCAATTCTTCCGGCTCTACCCTTCGAATCGATCCTTCCACTCGTGTCTCCTTACATTACAAATTATAGAATAGTCAATTTGAGCCCTTTGAAGCGGCGCGCCATATAAGGTACCCCAAGAACAGTACCCCCAACCCCAGGAATACATAGGACATCTCCCGGTAGTATAGTTCCAGGCGTTCCTTTTGACCGTACAGGTAGTACCCCAGCAGGGCCAGGATCACATTCCAGATTCCGGACCCCAAGGTAGTGAAGAAAAGGAAGGATTTTAGATCCATCCGCACAAGTCCCGCGGGGAGAGAAATCAGTTGCCGCACCGACGGGATGAGCCGACCGATAAAAGTAGAGATATTTCCGTATTTCCGGAAAAACCCTTCCGCTCGTTCCAACGATTTACGGTCGATCAACAGGAACCGGGCCGCTCGGGTTTCCGCAAACCGATACAGGAGAGCCCGGCCCAGGCTGGCTGCCAGAGCATAGTTGATCACCGCCCCCAGGATACTCCCCAGGATACCCGCGAGGATCACCCCCACAAGATGCAGCTCCCCCTCCGCGGCTCGCCATGCGGCAGGAGGAATCACGATCTCCGAAGGAAAGGGGATAAAGGAACTCTCGATGGTCATGAGAAGTACCACCATCCCATACCCTATATGTTCCAGGTAATAGTCCACAAGTCGGGAAAAGATGTCAAAGAGCATGCGCGCTCCTGGATTTTTCGGCTCTATTCAGCGTTCCCCGCTTTGGTTCGATAACCTCTGCCAGCACCTCCCCCAGGGTGCGGATAGCCTTTCCCAAAGTTGAAGGTTCTGAACAGGTAAAATTCAGCCGCATGGTGGAAATCCCTTCCCCTGGTTCGGTGAAGAAGAACTTACCTGGAACATACGCCACGTTTCTTTCAATTGCCCTATAGTAGACCTGTTCCAGGTCCAGATCTTTCGGGCCTTCCGCCCAGATGAACATCCCTCCCTCTGGTTTGGTCCATGTGAATGTGGAAGGAAAGTACTTCTCCATTGCTTCCAGCATCGCCTGCTGCCTCGGAGCGTAGAGGGAAACGATTTTTGGAACCTGTCCGTGCAGGTACCCACCAGCAATATACTCGGCCGCCAAAGCCTGATTCAACGTACTGGTGTGTAGATCTACCCCCTGTTTGGCCAACACCAGCCATCGATTCAGCGGAGGAGGAGCAAGGAAGAACCCAATCCGTAGGCCCGGGGCAAACACCTTGGACAGGGTGCTGATGTAGAGGGTGTTTTCCGGTGCAAAGGTATAGATAGGCGGGAGAGGCTCTCCCCGATACCTCAGCATGCTGTAGGGATCATCTTCCACGAGGAGAGCGTTGTGCCGGTAGATGATCTGGGCAATCTTTTCCCTCCGTTTGAGGGAAATGGTCTTTCCTGTGGGATTCTGAAAGGTCGGAACCAGATACACGAACTTAACCTCTTCCCGTTTCAATACATCTTCAAGGGATTCCGGGATTACCCCTTCTTCGTCCGTTTCCATCCGCGCATACCGGGGCTCGTAGGGATTGAATGCCTGGATGGCTCCCAGGTATGTGGGAGCTTCGACAGCGATTCCATCTCCAGGGGAGATAAGGATCTTTGCCACCCCATCCAGCACACCCTGAGATCCTGTAGTAACGAGGATGTTTTTTGCCTCTGTATGGATCCCGCGTTCAGCCAGGAAGGGTACCAACGCTTCCCGTAAAGGGGGAAAACCCTCGGTAAGATCATACTGGAAAGCGGAAGAACCGTAACGCCGAATTACCCGGGTAAAGAGTTCCCCCATTATATCCATCGGGAAACTTTCCTTTGCGGGTATTCCTCCGGCTAGAGATACCATTCCCGGAGCCGAAACCACTTTGAGGATTTCACGAATTGCGCTGGCTCCCATTCTCGAAGTACGGGAAGCGAGGCACGTATCGTATGTCATGCCTTGTGATTATAGACGGCGAAAGGTGTCCAGGCAAGGGCGCAGTCACTTTCCCCCGATAAGGCTACGTTGCCTCCCGTCGCAATGCTGTACTAGGCATCCCCTTAGGCCATTCTTCCCGCATCAAACCCCTTCGATCCCATACTCTTTGATCTTGTTCAGTAAAGTCCGACGGGTAAAGCCGAGTTCCCTCGCCGCCCGGGTGCGATTTCCTTTGTTTCTTCGTAAAGCTTCCAGAATCGCCTCCCGTTCCAGTTCTTTGATGTTGAGGGTTTTTCCCCGGGAATCTGTGGATGCCTCCGACCCTCGAGGATCCTGCGAGTGGTGAGGAGTGATCTGACTCCCTCCAATGGGAGGTGAAGTTTTTGGACTGATTCCCAGATCCCGTGGGAGAATCACATGTCCCTCGGCAAGGATGCAGGCCCGCTCCACCATATTCTCCAGTTCTCTAATGTTCCCTGGGAAACTGTACTGCTGTAACGCTTCCAAAGCCTCCGGAGAAAACCGTTTGGCAGGTATTCCCATGGTTCTTGATACCTTTTCCAGAAAATGTACTGCCAGTAGGGGAATATCTTCTCTTCGATCCCGAAGGGGAGGCAGGTGAATGCGAATCACATTCAACCGATAGAATAGATCCTCCCGAAAGGATCCCTCCTTTACCTTCGCTTCCAGGTACCGATTGGTGGCCGCGATGATCCGTACGTCGATGGGAATGAATCCCGTACCCCCCAGTCTCTGGATCTTTCGCTCCTGGATAGCCCGGAGCAGTTTCACCTGTAGATGGATGGGCATATCCCCGATTTCATCCAGGAACAGAGTTCCCGAGGAAGCGATCTCGAACATCCCCTCCTTCCTCCTATCGGCCCCGGTAAAGGCTCCCCGCTCGTAGCCAAAGAGCTCGCTCTCCACGAGGGTATCCGGAATCCCCCCCAGGTTCACCGGTACGAAGGGCCCATTCTTCCGGGTAGACAGGCGATGGATCTCGCGGGCCAGCACTTCCTTCCCTGTTCCGCTTTCACCGGTAATGAGAACTGTAGAGTGCGTGGGGGCCACCTTCTCTACCAGTTTCCGGATCTGGAGGATCGAAGGGCTTTCCCCCACCCAGCCTTCCCCCTCGCTCCGGGCAAGAACCCTCCTTCGGAGGGACTGCTCCTCCTCTATCCGCCGGAGCCGAAGGACCAGCTCTTCAGGATCGAAGGGTTTTACCAGATAGTCCCGAGCCCCCAGCTTCATCGCGTTCACCGCGTCCTGCACTTCCCCGAAGGCGGACATCATGATCACGGGAACCTCCGGCCCCGCGTCACGAATCCACTGGAGAAGTTCAATTCCGGAGATCCCAGGCATCTTGAGATCCAGTACCACCGCATCGAACACTTCCCTCTGTAAAAGTACCTGCCCTTCCTCCCCCGAGGAGGCGGCAACAGCCTCTATCTTTTCGAGGGAAAGGTACTCCACGATCGACTCCCGAAGGTTCTTTTCGTCATCGATTACCAGAATCCGCATACCCTACCTCTTTATACCTGGGAAGAAGAATTCTCGCCTCTGTCCCCCCTTCCGAGCGAGGAACCACAGTAAGGGTTCCACCCGCCGCCTCCACAAACCGTCTCGAGATGGCCAATCCGATCCCTGAACCGGTAGGCTTTGTCGTGAAGAAGGGTTCGAAGATCCGATCCTCTGCCCCTTTCGGGAGACCCATTCCTCGATCCAGCACCCGTATTTCCACCCGATCCCCTTTGCCGGCCGTCTCCACGGTGACCCGGGAAGAGGCGCCTTGTTCTGATTCCTCCTCTTGCATAGACCCTGAGGTTTCGCTTAGGCTTTCCACCGCGTTCCGAAGGATATTCTCCAGTACGGTCCGAAATCGATTCCTGTCGATCCACACCTGTAGCGGCTCAGAACTCTTCGGAAGGAAGGAAATGGGAACAGGGAAGCGGGGAAGGAGATCCTGAATCATCCCCTGCACATCCACCGGTTCGGGATCCCCCATTGGATTCTTGAGGAAATCGCCTACCTTGTCTACCAGTAGCCGCAGACGATCCACCTCTTCCGTGATTACCTGAAGGTTCCGGTGATAGGGTTCAGGCAACACCTTTTGCAGGGTTGCCGTCTGGATACGGATCGCGCCGAGGGGATTCTTGATTTCATGGGCGAGGGTCCTAGCCGCCTCTCCCAATTGCACCAACTCCCGATTCCGCTGCTCGTTTCTTCTATACGAAAGGTTATTTCTGTACAGGAGGGTTGTCCCCAGGAAGATCAGTACCAGCAGGAGGGGAACAAGATAAAACCCATACTGGATCAGTCGCTGGGATGTGAGCCAATCCCGGATATCCAATTCGAGGTACACGATTCTTCCTAGGGGGGGGATGGGTTCCATAAGGGGTGGCATCGGCTCCTTCATCCTGCCCCACATCATGCCCCGCATGGACTCTCTGCCCATGGGAGCTATACCCAAAGAGCGCACGATCACGAGTCTATTCCCTTTGAACTCTACCCGATTCACCCGACCTTTCTTCAGATCCGATTCCGTGATCCACTTACCGATGTCCTTGGGTGCGGTACCGAATCGATTCAAGGCCTTCCAATCGGTTCCGTAGAGACCGAACCCCACGATATCGGAGCGCAGATCCGAAGTGTCGATATAAGGCCGCTGCCTGAGGGCTTCGATCAGATCCGCTGCCAGGCGAACGGTTTCTATTTCTAGTATCTGCCTGTTACGGGTATGTTCCCGATGGAGAAACAAGAGGGATAGCACGGTAAGCAGGAGAAAGGTAGCTACCGTGATTGTGTAGAACAACACCTCTTCCCGCACCTTCTGGAGCCGCATACTTATAATTTAGCATAAAGGATGCCAACACAGGAAACTTTTTCCCGGTTTTTAGCCCTCTATTAGGGCATACGGACCCCTCTCTGTGGGAAAACTGAGAAATATTTTCTCATCATGTCCAGTAGGTGGCCCCGTTACAGTGAAAAGTTTGACCGGTCATCACCTCGGGGCAATCGAAAGCGTTGTTCCGGATCGATGCAGGTTAATCGATCCAGGATCCTCCGCCCCTTTCCTTCTTTTCTCCTCTTGGGTACATTAAAGTCGTGAATCTGCAGTACTGCAATCTTGGCCGTCTTTCCTACCGGGATGTCTGGCAGCTCCAGGAATCCCTCCGCGGGCAACGGATCGAGGGCCGCATCCCGGACACATTCCTCCTTCTGGAACATCCGCCGGTCATCACCCTGGGCCGCCGGGCGAAAGAGGCTGACATTCTCCTCGACATGGAGGGATTGCGATCCCGGGGCGTGGAGGTGGTTCGGATCGACCGGGGCGGAGAGGTGACTTACCATGGGCCAGGCCAACTGGTGGGGTATCTCATCTTCCATCTTTCCGTGACCAGCGGAAGCATCAAGCGATTCGTCCATCTATTGGAGGAAACCTTAATTCGAGCCCTCTCCCATTGGGGAATCGAGGCGGGCAGGCATCCCGTTCACCGGGGAGTGTGGGTGGGATCGGAGAAGATCGCCGCCCTGGGGCTGTCGGTTTCCCATCAGGTCACCACCCATGGATTCGCGTTGAACGTGTCTACCGACCTTTCCGCTTTCCGATGGATCGTTCCCTGCGGGATAAAGGACGGAGGGGTCACTTCGATGGAAAGGATCCTCCGTCGCGGGGTCACGCTGGAAGAAGTGCGGCCCGTCGTTTTGCAAGAGCTGGCTGAAAC
>Ga0308412_1000742_pt1 | contig 17175 bp, 15 predicted proteins | sample HotsprottomLayer_FD_202357 | JGI IMG/M metagenome (GOLD analysis project Ga0308412, IMG submission 202357) | Hot spring phototrophic mat microbial communities from Octopus Spring, Yellowstone National Park, Wyoming, United States -... | ecosystem: Environmental > Aquatic > Thermal springs > Hot...
GACAAGATCGTGCGGGCTGTGTTAGATGCCGCAGCGGAGATGCGCGCGGAGAAGCAGATAGCGTAACACCAATCACGACAGTAGGAGGAAGAATTGATGAGGCCACTTTCCGAGCTGGTGGACATTAAAACAGCTTTCGATCCTGGTGCACACATCGTTTTGTATCATGGTGATTGTCTGGATTTTCTGAAGTCTGTGCCCGATCGATCAGTTCAGCTTATTGTCACTTCGCCCCCCTACAATCTTGGAAAGGAGTATGAAACGCGGCGGGGATTGTCAGAATATCTTGAATGGCAGCGGCGCGTCATTGTCGAGTGTCACCGTGTATTGAAAGAAGAAGGCAGTATTTGCTGGCAGGTAGGCAACTTTGTAGAGAAAGGCAGTATTGTGCCTTTAGACATTATGCTTTATCCGATCTTTGAGGCGCTTGGCATGAAGATGCGCAATCGCATCATATGGCACTTTGAGCATGGCCTGCACTCGACACGGCGACTTTCTGGCCGATATGAGACCATCAACTGGTTCACCAAAAGCGACAATTATTACTTTGACGTTAACCCTATCCGTGTACCACAGAAGTATCCTGGCAAGAGGTATTTCAAAGGGCCGCATGTCGGTCAGTATTCATCCAATCCTCTCGGCAAGAATCCAGGGGATGTTTGGATATTTCCAAACGTTAAGAGCAATCATGTAGAAAAGACCGAACACCCATGCCAGTTTCCAATTGAGCTAGTTGAGCGGCTCGTGCTCTCAATGACGAGAGAGGGGGATTGGGTGCTAGATCCGTTTCTGGGTGTGGGTAGCACGGTGATAGCTGCATATCGGCACAATCGGCGCGGAGCTGGCTCGGAAATCATTAGCCGCTATGTGGCCATTGCCCGAGAGAGAATACAACAAGCGATGTCAGGAAACCTGCGCGTCCGGCCAATGAATACACCCGTGTTTGACCCTAGGAATGCTGGAAGCTCGCTTACCAGTGCTCCTTGGCTTAACAAAACTGAGGGATACGCGAATGCTTGTGCATGTCAGCGATTGCCGTTGGAACAGCCCGAGCAACACAAGGGATGAAAATTGTCCAGACCTACTCGCACTTGAATGGGTTGGAATACTTGCTTGTGCACAAGCGGCATCTCTGGGAAGAGATTCAATCTGTAGTAGAAGAGGTGAATGCAGCGGATTGTCGCACTAAGGTGAGCAGAGAGCGGCAAAAACTTGGAGAATTGAAGTATAGCCCTATCGCGCTAAATAAGGCGTTTGCTAAGCTGCTCAGAGCAAAGGGATGGGTAGAAAGTCGTGTGTCTTACTGGGTGACGTGCGATGTTAAGCTTATCAGGCAAACTTTGTATAAGGCACCTGATGAGCAAAAGTGTGAGATACTGCAGGCTGGCGAGGAGGCGATCTTCAGTTATAACCAAACCGACTTCGTGAAAGAGCGCGTTGCGCTGGAAGTTCAATTTGGTAAATATGCATTTGTGGCGTATGATTTGTTTGTTAAGCATCTCGCCTTCTACGTGCGTGATGAAATAGATGTGGGTGTAGAGATACTTCCGATGAAGTCTATGCAAAGCGAGATGTCATCAGGACCTGCCTATTACGAAGGCGAGCTGTACAACGTTATCCGCAATGGTAGAGGTGTGCCAGCAGTACCGTTGGTCATGATTGGCATCGCTCCGTGAGCAAGGGAAGCTGAACAGTTGACAACTACCGAAGTCAGGAAGACAGAAAAGATGAACAGCAAACCTTACACAGTAATTGGTCAGCGCCCAGTTCGGCCAGACGGCGTGGATAAAGTGATTGGACGCGCGCAATACGGCGCCGATGTCAAGCTGCAGGGCCTGCTCTACGGCAAGGTGCTGCGCAGCCCGCATGCCCATGCGCGCATCCTCGCCATAGACACCAGCGCGGCTGAGCGATTGCCAGGGGTAAAAGCTATTATCACCGGCAAAGACCTGCCATCCGTCGAGGATAAGGTCGCCAAGAGCGGCGAGGGGAGCGTGAACTATAGCTATTTGCGCCAAAACGTGCTCGCTCAGGACAAAGTTTTGTATCACGGCCATCCAATCGCTGCCGTGGCAGCGACCGACATCCATACTGCTGAGGAAGCGCTGGCGCTGATCAAGGTGGAATACGAGCTGCTGCCGCCGGTGCTGGATGTGCTCGCGGCGATGCGCGACGACGCGCCGATCCTGCTGCCCGGCTTGCGCACCCATGAACTGGGCGAAGTGGTCAGCGACAAGCCCACCAATATCGCCAAGCACGAACAATTCGCCCGCGGCGATGTAGAAGCCGGCTTCGCCCAGGCTGCTGTGATCGTGGAACGTGAATTCCACACTAACACGGTGCATCAGGGATACATCGAGCCGCATAACGCCACTGCCCTGTGGAATGCCGATGATCAAATCACTGTCTGGACGAGCACGCAGGGCGCATGGGATCAGCGCCGCGACCTGAGCGCGCTGCTGCACGTGCCGATCTCCCAAGTGCGGGTGATACCGATGGAGATCGGCGGTGGGTTCGGCGGCAAGTTCGCCCTATATTTAGAGCCGCTCGCTGCCTTGCTCTCGCGCAAGGCTGGGCATCGACCCGTGAAGATGTGGCTACAGCGGGACGAGGAGTTGAAAGCCACTGGCCCCACCAGTGCTTCGGTCATCCGCGTTAAGGCCGGCGCGCGCGAGGACGGCGTCATCACCGCCGTCCAGGTCTGGATGGCCTATGAAGCAGGTGCCTTCCCTGGCTCGCCGGTGGGCGCCGGCATGGGCGTCATCTTCGCCCCATACCGCCTGGAGAATCTGCTGATCGACGGCTACGACGTCCTGGTGAACAAGCCGCCGGCCCAGCCTTACCGCGCCCCTGGCGGCACCAATGCCGCCTTCGCCGGGGAGACGGTGATAGATGAGCTGGCCGAGCGGCTGGGCATGGACCCGCTTGAGTTTCGCCGGATCAACGCTGCGAAAGAAGGCGACCGACGGGCCGATGGGCCAGTGTATGGGCGCATCGGCTACATCGAAACACTGGACGCCATCGCCAACCATCCTCACTACAACTCGCCGCTGCCTGCGCCCAGCGCACCTCACATCAAGGTTGGCCGTGGCGTGGCTAGTGGGTTCTGGTACAACTGGGATGGAAAGTCCTCGGCATCAGCCAGCGTCAACCCCGATGGCACTGTGGCATATCTGGAAGGCAGTACCGACATCGGCGGCACACGCGCCTCGCTGGCGATGATGTTGGCCGAGACGCTGGGTATTCCGTATGAGGACGTGAAGCCCATGGTGGGCGATACCCAGACCGTGGGTTACAACGATGGCACGGGCGGCAGCCGCACCACGTACGGCTCTGGTATTGTCGCTTATCACTTGGGCCAGGCTATTATCCAAGAGATGAAGAAACGGGCTGCTGTGCTCTGGAGGGTGCCAGTCGAGGCAATTGAGGTCAAGGGCGACCTATATGCCTGTGGCGAGCAGCAGATCACATTCAAGGCGCTATGTGAGAAGCTAGACGAGACTGGCGGTCCGCTCAGCGTGAGTATCTCGCTCGACACCAAGGGGGCTGTGCCTGGCTTCGGCACGCACGTCGTGGATGTTGCTGTGGACATTGAGACTGGCAAGGTGGATATCTTGCGCTATACCGCAGCTCAGGACGTCGGCCGCGCTATCCACCCTAGCTACGTCGAAGGTCAGATCCAGGGTGGCGTAGCTCAGGGCATCGGCTGGGCACTGAGTGAGGAATATGTTTACGATAAAGACGGGCACCTGCTCAACGCCAGTTTGCTGGACTACCGGATGCCCACAGCACTTGATCTGCCGATGATCGACCCTGTAATCGTCGAGGTGCCTAACCCTAACCATCCGTTTGGGGTGAAGGGCGTGGGTGAAGTGCCGATTGTGCCACCGGCTGCTGCTATCGCTAATGCTATCTACCAAGCCATCGGCGTGCGCATCACGACGTTGCCGATGAAGCCAGCGGTTATCCTGAAGGCGCTTGGCCAGGTCTGACGCCCAGCGCAGTGCCCTGAGAGCATTTGTGTCAGTTGCTCGCGCTTGGGGCACTGTGACTACCACTGCAACACTGATATTGCTGGTCGGCCACTTTGCCCCTTGGGCTGCTCACTTCACGGCTGCCTTAACCCGCAGCGCGCATGAGCTGTCGGTCTCCACGAACTTCACTCCTGGCGCCGGCGTCTTTTGGAACGAATGGTTCCTGCTGCCGCTGTGGTCTTCGGCTGTGCTGATCGCGCTGCTGGCTGGTGGACCTCCAAAACGCTGGCTGGTTCTGGGGTTCAGTTGGCTAGTGGCATCGCTTGGTTTGCCGGCCTATCCGCACCTGCTGACGGCCTATGCGCATCCGGACTATCGCCTGCAATTCTTCATTACGCTGGGAACCTTTGGTGCTACGTTTGCCTTATTTGCCCTCGGCCATGCGCTGAGCACGTCGCTGCGCGTCGCTGTGCTCCTTACCTGCGCATCGGCGTCAGCCGTCCCGCTAGCTGGCTACTTCATGGTCAAGCCGGCTATCGAAGCGCTCTATCAAGGCGAGATTGGGATCGGCATCGGATGGTGGCTGACGCTGGCGGGCGTGGGCATGCTGCTGCTGCAAGTGTTAAAATCTTGGTGTGAAATGCATGCTCCACCGCGCTAGTGGGACGATGCGTTAGGTCATGAGATCGTCACTCGCCCTCAGCTCAGGAAGCCGCTATCCGTTTGCTCGTCTTGTCCTGAGCTTCGCACTTGTGCTGACGGCCTGTGGCGGCGCTTCCTCGCCCCCTAGCGCCGTGATCTCCTCGCCTGTCGCCAATGCGCAGGTCCTCGTCGGTGAACAGGTGCAGATCATCGGCAAAGTGACGGGCAGCGGAATCAAGCGGGTTGATGTGTTCATCAACAACCAGCGCTACGCCACGGTAGATCAGGCCGTGCGTCCCAACGAGTTCGAGTTCATCGTGCCGTGGGTGGTGCCGGCTGATCTAGTCGGCACCGCAGTTATCCAAGCCAAGGGGATCGGCGAACAGGACGCGCCGCTTATCGCGTCTGAAGCGATATTCGTCGCTATTCAGGTCCCATCGCCAACTCCCGCGCCGACGCCTGAACCAACGCCAGTGCCAACCGCAACCCAACCGTCGGCTGAACCGGTTGCCACAAGCGAGCCGACGACTGTGCTGCTTGGCCCAGCAACTGGCAATGATTTTGTCAATGTGAGGTCCGCGCCCAGCCTCAACGCGCAGTTGCTCGGGCAAGTCAATAAGGGGCAAAGCGTGCCAGTGCGTGGCCGGACCGCTGATGGGACATGGTATCAGATTACATATCCGGCTGGCCCCGGAGGCGTGGCCTGGGTATACGGGCCGGCTGCCAGCATCACCGGCGACGCGGGCACGCTGCCAGTTGTCACAGCCAATGGCGGCACGGCGAACAGTCCGCCACCAGGCGGTCTGCAGCCGCCGTTCGTTCGACTTAAGGCTGGCGAAGCGTTTGCCAACCTGCGCAGCGGGCCGGATTTGACCTATCAAAAGATCGGCGAACTTAACGCTACCGGCGTTAACGCCGCCGCAGTAAGAGGCAAGAGCGCCAACGGTCAATGGTGGCAGATTGCCTTTGCCAACGCGCCTGGCGGCGTGGCCTGGGTCTATGGTCAACTGGTTGACTTCACAGGCGACCCAAACGCAGTGCCCATTGTCGCTGTGCCCCCCCCGGCAGCTGGCGTACCTGTCCCGACTGCTTCACCGACGCCGGCAGCGCCCCAACCGACGCCGACCCCACCCATCCCGCCCTCAGCCGTGCTGCCATACAGCCAAAACATGCGCTTCTCGCCGCGCGATGACATCGGCGACGTGCCGCTTGGCCATCAAGGCCAACCCAAGACAGCGATGTTGGAGTGGCAGATCAATGGCGCGATCAGGGCCGAGCTAGAGATCACTACCCAGCCTGGACCAGGCATCTTTCAGAATTGTCCAGCCGGCAACCTGGCCAGCATCACGCCGAGCGACCCGGTGGGCAAACGTATGCCGCTACTGTTGCCGAGCGGCACATTCCAGTTCACCATCCCAGATAAGGGCTATTACCTCTTTACCATCTATGTCGTCAAGTCCGACGGCAGCACGACCACCATCCCGCGCAACGTGATCGTGGACTGTTACAAGACGCAATAGTTGAGAGGCCCTGGCTGACAGCAGTTGCATACTGCCAAAGGTGCGTTCACAGCCAGGGTGAACGCACGCGGAGGACGTATTTGCCGCTTGGGAGGCGACGCTCTCTGATATGGTAATGTAATGACGAATCTGGGGCTAGCCCTGAAACTCGATTAGAATCTAGCTAGTAAGCGTCGTGCTGCCGTTCGCTTTCACGTTCGACCTAGAGCAGATCAAGCGAAACATCCTCAACGGCCCGCTCGGGCTATATGCCTCGGTGTGTTTCGCTTATGCGCTGCTGTGTGCGACAATCGCGGCCAGCGCAGTCCACGATCTGCTAGAGGATGGCAAGCACCTCCTGCGCAGCCATCGGCTAGACCTTCACTTGGAACTGAAGGCGCTGATCGTGCTCTGCTATGAGCAACTTGGCCAGCATCGGCTGCCCTCGGCAGACTTCATCCCCGAGACGGCGCAGCTCGAAGACCGCGTGATTGGCTGGTTCCCCGCCTGCGTCAAGAGCGCATGGCCCGGGCCGGCTGCTGTGCCGCGCGCCCCTTAATTGCACGTCCTGCTCCGCAACCTCGCTCGGAGCCGGGTGTTCTTCATCGCAGGCCCGGTTCATCTCAAGTCGCACGAATCGTCAGCAAGCCCGTGTAGGGCTACGGCATCGCTTTACCTATTCGTCTTAAGGAGCAAGACCGTGAACATGAATTCTAGCTATTCATATGCGCACTCAGCATCGCGCGTCGTCATTACTGGCATGGGCGCAATCACACCGCTGGGCCATGATGTGCAAAGCACGTGGGAAGCCGCAATCGCCGGCCAGTCCGGCGTAGACCACATCACCCTGTTCGATCACACACAGATAGACGTGCATATTGCCGCTGAGGTGAAGGGGTTTGACCCCAACGCTTACTTCGGCAGCAAAGATGCTCGCCGGCTTGACCGTGTGTCTCAGCTCGCATTGGTGGCTGCTAAACAGGCCCTAGATGACTCTGGGCTGGTCATCAGCGAGGACAACACCTTTGACATCGCTGTCGTCGTCGGCAGCGGCATCGGCGGCATCACTACGCTGCTGAACGAGCATCAGGTGATGCTCACCAAGGGCCATCGTCGCATCAGCCCGTTTACCGTGCCGATGATGCTGCCGGACACGGCCACTGGCCAGATAGCCATTCACTTTGGCATTCGTGGGCCGAACATCTGCGTGGTGACGGCCTGTGCCAGCGGCGTGAACGCGATCGGGGAGGCTTTTGAGATGATCCGCGCTGGAAGGGCCAAGGCCGCGCTTGCTGGTGGCAGCGAGACTCCCATCAACCCCTTCTCAATGTCGGCCTTTAATAACATGGGGGCGCTCTCCTCATACAATGACGATCCGCAAACCGCCAGCCGCCCGTTTGACAAGACGCGCAATGGCTTTGTCACCGGCGAGGGCGCAGCCATGCTCGTCCTCGAGTCTTTGGAGCATGCCCAGGCCCGCGGCGCGCGCATCTATGCCGAGGTCGTCGGTTATGGCTGCACCGATGACGCCTTTCACATCACTGCGCCAGATACGCGCGGGCCGGCGATGGCCATGCGCATCGCCCTAAAGCAAGCAGGGCTTCAGCCGACGCAGGTTGACTATCTGAACGCCCATGGCACTAGCACGCTGCTGAACGACTTAAATGAGACGCGGGCCATCAAGGATGTCTTTGGCGAGGCGGCTTACGACCTCCACATTAGCTCTACTAAGTCCATGACCGGCCATTCCTTTGGCGCAGTGGGCGCTATTGAGGTGATCTTCTGCGTCAAGGCCATCAACGAAGGCATCATCCCGCCCACCATCAATTATGTCTATCCCGACCCTGAATGCGATCTAAACTACACGCCGAACGTCGCTGTGCGCAAGCCGGTCAAGGTCGCAATGTCTAATTCGTTTGGCTTTGGTGGCCATAATGGCTGCCTGGTCGTGCGGCAATTCAACTGAGTCGCTCTGGAGACTGACTAGGCCAAGATGAGATACGCCCACATCACCGGTTGGGGGAAGTTTGTCCCGCAGCGTGTGCTCACCAACGACGACCTGGCGCACATGGTCGAGACATCGGACGGCTGGATACGCGAACGCACGGGCATCGTCGAGCGGCGGATCGCCGGCCCAAATGACACCACCGCCAGCATGGCCATCGCCGCAGCCATCGAAGCGTTGGATGTGGCTGGCGTGAGCGGCAGCCAGGTCGATCTAATCATCGTCGCCACCACTACCCCGGAATATGCGTTCCCTGCCACTGCCTGTCTGGTTCAAGATGCGCTAGGCGCAGCACATGCCGGCGCATTTGACCTCAGCGCCGCGTGTTCAGGTTTCGTCTATGGCCTGAGCGTAGGCGCTGACGCAATCAAGGCCGGCAGCGCTAACACCGTGCTGGTGATCGGCTCTGAGACGCTCTCGCGGATCATCAATTGGCAAGATCGCAATACCTGCGTGCTCTTCGGCGATGGTGCTGGCGCGGTGGTGTTGCAGGCCAGCGACCAGCCGGGTGGCTTGCTCTCCACCGTGCTGCGCGCGGATGGTTCGGGCGGTGAGCTGCTGATCATCCCTGCCGGCGGCAGCCGGCAGCCGATCACGCCACAGGCGCTGGAACAAAACTTGCACACTATTCACATGAATGGCCGAGAGGTCTTTCGATTTGCCTCACGGGTGATGGATCGTGCTACACGCGAGGTGTTGCACAACGCTGGCTGGACGCCCGAGCAGGTGGATTTGTTCGTGCCGCATCAGGCCAACCTGCGCATTATTGAAATGGCGGCCAAATCCTTGGGCGTCTCGCTCGACAAGTTCTACTGTAACATCGCACACTATGGCAACACCAGCGCCGCATCGATCCCAATCGCGCTAGCAGAAGCAGCGGCCAGCGGTCGGCTGCGTCCCAGAGACCGCGTCGTGATGGTGGGCTTTGGCGCTGGATTGACCTGGGCTGCGGCAGCGCTAGAGTGGAGCGAGCCACGGCCCGCCACCCGCTCGCGGCGAACGCTCAGTCGTCTTGGATATGGCCTGGCCAACGTTCGCTCCCGCGCTCGGCGGCTGGTCCGCCGGCTGGAAGAGCGCTTGTTCGGCCCTCTGGAGCCATCTTGGCCGCCCGCGTCACCTGGCAAACCGTCGAAGAACGGCACGCACAGTGCGCTGCACAAGGCGTCACAACCTTCATTAAGTGATCATCCCGAAGCGCCGGTTGCCAATGGCGTGGAAGGGCCGCGCAATCCTGAGCGTGGAAGGGTTGCCGGCTGACCTTGGTCAAACGAGCAACTGGCCTTTCGGCCAGCCATGAACTGACCAACTGAAGGACGCGCGCGCCTCTCGCCTTCTTATAGACTGAGAAGGCGATGGCTGGTTTGCTGGTCGAGCCAATGCGCATATTGCTGGCGGACGACCAAGAGAAGGTGCGCTCGGCCCTGAAACTCTTCATCGAGCAGGAAGGCGGGTTTTGTGTGGTCGGTGAGGCCATTACTGCCAGCGACTTACTACATAACATTATCAGAACCAATCCCCAAGTCGTTCTTCTGGACTGGGAGTTGCCTGGTCTACCCGATTCGCCGTATAAGTTGAATCCGCTGCGGCTGGTAGCGCCAGATCTCAAGATCATCGCCCTGAGCGGCGTGCCAGAGGCACGCAAATCGGCCCTGGCTGAGGGTGCTGACGGTTTTGTGAGCAAATCCGAACCCCCAGAGAACGTGCTGCGAGCTTTATACTTTGTATACGACAAAGTATGACGCTCCTGCCGGCCGATTTGAACCTCACAGACCTGTTTGCGGTCATTGTAGATGCGGTCATCGCCTTTGACGAGGAGCAACGTATTCTGCTCTTCAACAAAGGTGCTGAGCAAATCTTCGGCTATGCGTCGAGCGAGGTACTGGGCCGGCAGCTAGATATCCTCCTGCCTGAGCGATTTGTAGAGGTCCATCGCCGTCACTTCAACGAATTTGCTGCGTCGCCAGTGGCCTCGCGGGCGATGGGAGAACGCCGGCCGATCTACGCGCGGCGGAAGGATGGGCAGGAATTCCCTGCTGAGGCGGCCATCGTCAAGCTCCAACGCCAAGACCAGCGCTTGTTCATCGTGATCATGCGCGATATCACTCAACGGCAGCAGATAGAGAGCGAGTTGCGCGCGCAAGCGCAGCAAGCGGCTGTGGCTGCCGAACGCAGCCGACTGGCGCGCGATCTGCACGACGCAGTCACGCAGACGCTGTTTTCGGTGAGCGTGATCGCCGACGTATTGCCCCGCATCTGGGAACGCAATCCAGAGGAGGGCCGCCGCCGCTTGAAAGAGTTGCGCCAACTGAGCCGCGGGGCGCTGGCTGAAATGCGCACGCTCCTGCTCGAGCTGCGCCCCTCCGCCTTGATGGAAGCCAACCTCAGCGACCTGTTGCGCCAGCTCGCTGCGTCGGTCAATAGCCGCTCTGGCGTGGAGATTGACGTGTGCATCGAAGGTGAGGTGGAGCTATCACCCGATGTTAAGGTGTCGCTCTATCGCATTGCGCAGGAGGCTTTGAACAACGTGGCCAAGCACAGCAACGCCAGCCACGCAAAGGTGATACTCGCAATGCAGCCGGCCAACAACGGCGCAAACAACGGGCGCGTTCGCTTGGTGATCAGCGACAACGGCTGCGGATTTGACACCACTGTTAGCAAACCGACCCATATTGGCCTGGACATCATGCGGGAGCGCGCGGCGGCGATCAGCGCACAACTCGACATTCGCAGCGCCGTCGGCGCAGGGACGACGGTTCAAGTTGAGGCCGTGCTTTGAACTGGTCGGATGAGTTTCGTACAATGTAGGCATGGCGAAAGAGATGAATGGCGAGAGCGCAGCCATTCGCGTAATGGTCGTGGATGACCATCCCATGGTGCGCAGCGGTCTAAAGGCTCTGCTTTCGGCTTACGATGACCTGGAGTTCGCCGGCGAGGCTGCCAACGGCGTCGAGGCGATCCGGCTGTGTGAACAGCTTAAACCAGACGTTATCCTCATGGACCTGGTGATGCCGGAGATGGACGGGGCAGCCGCTACGCGCGCTATTCGCGAGAAGCATCCCCACATCAAAGTCGTTGTGCTCACCAGCTTCAAGGAGGATGAGCTGGTTCAAGGCGCGTTGCGTGCCGGCGCGATCGGCTATCTGCTCAAGAATGTCTCTGCCGACGAGCTCGCGCGCGCCATCCGCTCGGCATACGCTGGCCGGCCGACGCTTGCGCCGGAGGCGGCTCAGGTGCTCATCCACGCCACGGCTCAGCCTGCCATTGGCAGTGACCTGACCGAGCGCGAGCGCGAGGTGCTGGCCCTTATGGTCGAGGGGCTAAGTAATCAGGAGATCGCTGCCAAGCTCTACGTCAGCCAATCTACGGTCAAGTTCCACGTCAGCAGCATCCTGTCCAAACTCTACGTGAACAACCGAACTGAGGCGGTGGCCCTGGCTGTGAAGCACAAGTTGGTGTAAATCAGGCCGGCGCGCCGACCAAGTCATACGCCAGCGCGCCGTTGATGCGCACTGGCAGCATCTGGCCTACCGGCAGCGTGCCCTCGATGATCGTCAATCCATCCACCTCCGGCGCGTCGCGGTAGGTACGCCCTACGCTGATGCCCTGTTGGGCGTCGTGGCCTTCGATTAACACATCCAGGGTCTGGCCGACGAAGCGCTGATTCCTGGCCAGCGATATGCGCTGCTGCTTGCGCATGAGCATGTCGCGGCGCGCTTTGGCTACCTCGGACGGCACCTGACCGGACATGCGCCCACTGGGCGTATCGGCCTCGTAGGAGTAAACGAACACCCCCACGCGGTCAAACTGAACCTCTGCCACAAAGCGCAGCAGTGCGTCGAACTCCGCGTCGGTCTCGCCGGGGAAGCCAACGATGAACGTAGTGCGCAGGGCGATCCCTGGCATAGCACTGCGCAGTTTGTCGAGGGTGCGATAGACCCACTCTATGTTGCTTGGCCGGCGCATCCGGCGCAGTATGTCGGGATGGGCGTGCTGCAGCGGCATGTCCAGATACTTCACCACCTTGTCGTTGGTGGCAATGACCTCGATCAGTCGGTCGGTTACTGCGCCAGGGTAGGCATACATCAGCCGAATCCAGTCCAGCTCAGGCGCAGCGTTGGTGATCGCAGTGACCAAGTGGGCCAGCCCGTCGCGCAGGCCCAGGTCACTGCCGTAATCGGTCAAGTCCTGAGCAATTAAAACTACCTCGCGGATGCCGCGCTCAGCAAGCAGACGCGCCTCTGCTACAATCTGTTCGGGCGGGCGCGATTTCAGTGTGCCCTTGATAAGGGGGATCGTGCAAAAAGCGCAGGGGCGCCGGCAGCCATCGGCGATCTTCAGATAGGCGCTTGGTCCTTGGACGGTGGCGCGCAGTACTCCACGCTCATCATCCCCCACTGTGGTTGCCTCGCCGGGCAGGTGAAAGAGCGGTCCTGGTTGCTTGCGACTACGCACGCGCTCAATGAAGGTCAAGATGTCCATCCAGCGACGGGTGCCGATTACCCCATCTAGCCCTGGCACGGCTTCGGCTAGGCTCGGCCCCCAGAGCTGAGCTAGACAGCCAGCAGCGATCAGCAGTTGATGGCGACGTTTGCGCGCAGCCAGCGCGCGCAAATGATGGATGGATTCCTCGCGGGCGGGGCTGATGAATCCACAGGTGTTGACGATCAACACATCCGCTCGGCGCGCCTCTGCCACAGCCTGGTAGCCGGTTTGCTCCAGGATCTGGGCCATGCTGTCGGAGTCCACCGTGTTTTTGGCGCAGCCCAGCGAGAGCAGATAGTACTTCATGGCGTGGCTGCGCTCCAGGTTCTGCGCACGGTCTCGTTGCGCGCGCCGAGCGGCCCCAGGCGCACATCGTTGACGATGACCTCAAACGCGCCGGCGTCGCCGGTCTCCACCGAAACCTCGCGCTGCGCGCTGAACGGCAGGCCGAGGCCGGATGGCGGGATCCCTTCAAACACGATGTTGCCATCCACCCGCACGCGCACCCAAGCCCGCTCGCGGACATCAAGCGCCACTTTAAGGCCTGTGGCAGACAGGATTGGCTCAGATTCAGCAGGCGCTGGGCTGAGCGGCAACGCGGGATTGCCCATCGTCGTCGGCAACGGTGCGAAGATGGTGACCTCTGGCACAAACGTTGGCGTGGCTTGGTTACCTGCCGGCGGTGGCAGCAGCGCGCTGAGCCGATCGCGAGCGAAAGGCAGAATGACCAACACAATCAACGCCAGAGCGGCTATGACAGCCAGCATGCCCAGGCCGTAGCGCGCAGCGTTTGTCGTGCGAGGCATCGCGCTGAACGGCCGCTTTGCGCCGCGCGCGGTGAGCATGTAAGGATCGTAGCGGGCAAACGGCCCGCGGATCTCCTTCAGCCGGAACGATGAGCGCGTGGCCCGCGGTGGGCGGGCCAGGCTCACAACCATCCGACTATCTGCGCCGTTATGTTGAATCACAGCGTTTGATGTCGTACTTCCGTTTGCCGACTCGTCAACTGCGCCACTTGTATCAGATGCTCGTGGCTCGGGTAGCGCAAGCTGGGTGTATTTGGAAATCTGCCGCTGGCGCGTTGGCGGTGGTGGAGCAGGATCTTGTAATAAGAGGACCGGCACCCCGACTTCCGACTCCAGCAGATGAATAGCCGCTTCGGGATCTAAACCCAGATAACGCGCATAATTCCGGACAAACCCGCGCCCCGGCGGACCGTCGGGGAGCTGGGCGAAGTCACCGGCTTCGATGGCCTCCAGATAGCGGCGGCGGATCTTGGTTGCCCGCTCGGCTTCTTCCAGGCTGATCCCGCGGGCAAGGCGCGCTTCGCTCATGCGCTGCGCAAGCTCAGATGGCACTTTTTGGATTTTAGCATGCGAGACCGCCAACTCGTCCCGCTGCTGCTCGTGTTATGACAACTTTTATTGTGAATCTAAGGCAGCCAGCGCCTGATACGCGCGCACGAAGTTCTGGCTGATCGCTGCATAGTCGGCAGCGCGCTGAGGATCTGGCGCGATTACCGCTGCGACGCGCGCTTGGGCTCTGGCGATTGTCCAGTCACGGTATAGGCCAATCCCGACCCCGCCGGCCACTGCTGCTCCCCACGACGTGGCTTCGGCCGCCAGCTCTAGCATCTCCAGGGGACGGCCCAACACATCGGCCAGGATGCGCGGCCAGACCGCGCTGCGCGCTCCGCCGCCGATCAGGCGCAAGGCGTGAATTTGATGGTGGCTGCTGAGGGCGTCCAAGATCAGCCGAAGGTTAAACGCCACACCCTCTAGAACCGCGCGGTGCATCTCCGCCGGGCCATGGTTCATCGTCAGCCCTATGAAAGCCGCGCGTGCCTTCGGATTCCACCACGGGCTGCGCTCGCCGATGAGATAGGGTAAAAAGAGCAAGCCGCGACAGCCTGGTTCAACCTGGTCAATTGCCTCGTCGTTCAGCTCGCCCAGGGCGCGCGCCAGCCAGGCACGCGCGCCGCCGGCTGACTGCATGGTGCCCATCGGGATGTAGCAATCCGGCAACAGGTGGGCAAAGGTAAACGTGCGCTGCTGGGGGTCGAGCAGCGGCTGCGACGCAGTGAACGCGATCCAGGCCGAGGTGCCGATCACGCAGTAGGCATCGCCCGGCGCGACGGAGCCAGCGCCAACGGTAGCGCATGCGCCGTCACCGCCACCGATCACCACCGGCGTGCCGGCAGCCAGACCGGTCGCTTCCGCCGCAGCCGGCGTTACCTCGCCAACCACTGCGCTGGATGGCACGAGTCGGGGCAAGCGCGCAACGTCTAGCCCGATGCTTTCTAAGAAGTCATCGCACCATATTCGCATCTGAAGGTCGAAGGCATTGCTACCTGAAGCATCTGAATAGTCCGTCGCCACTTGACCGGTGAGCTGCGCGATGGCGTAGTCCTTCGCCATCACCAGATAGCGGGCCTGGGCGTATAGGTCGGGCTGATGGCGTTTGAGCCAGAGCATCTTGGCCGCGGTGTAGGCCGGACTGACGCGGTGACCAGTTCGGCGATAGACCTCGTCTGCCCCGCAACGCTCAGCGATATAGGCAGACTCTTCTACCGCGCGTTGGTCCGCCCAGATGATGGCTGATCGCAGCGGTCGCAGCGCAGCGTCTAATGGAAGCACGCCCATCATCTGACCACTGAACGTCACAACTGCCACATCTCGGGGTGAGACGCCAGCGCGAATCAGGACGGCGTGCGTAGCGTCGCAGATCGCCCGCCACCAATCCTCTGGGTCTTGTTCAGCCCATCCAGGCTGGGGATAGCGCACTGCATAGCTTTCGCTATGGCTCGCCACCAGCGCACCACTTTCGTCAAACAGGCTGGCCTTGTTCGCCGATGTGCCTAGGTCATGCGCGAGGATATACGCCATGCGGCCATATCTAACACAGCACCAGTTCATCGCAAGCTGGCGGTTTGACAAGCGAGTGAGAACGATTACACTCTCCAATGTCCCACTCTGAGAACGATTTCAGCGGATGCCTGCCACGAGGAAGATCACGATTAAGGATGTTGCGCGCTGCGCCGGCGTCTCTACTGCCACCGTATCGCGCGTGCTCTCCAAACACGGGCCAGTGAGTGAGGATGTGCGAGCGCGTGTGCAACAGGCTATTCACGCGCTTGGCTATCGCCCCAACCGCATTGCGCGCAGCTTCCGCGCGCAGCGCAGCGAGTTCATCGGCCTGATCATCTCCGACGTGGAGAACCCGTTCTACACCAGCCTGGTGCGCGCAGTAGAGGATGCCGCTTACGCTCACGGCTACAGTCTGCTGCTGTGCAATTCCGATGAGGACGTCAAAAAGGAGCACACCTACATCCAGTTCATGGCTGATGAGCGCGTGGCCGGTGTGATCGGCTCGCCAGCCTCTGAGCAGGAGACATCTTTTGCTGCGCTGTTCGATGCACATATCCCAGTGGTGTCGGTGGACCGCCGTTCCCTGCGCACGCCGGTAGACACCGTGCTATTGGACAACCTAGCCGCAGCGCGCGATCTCACCCGCCATCTCATCGCCCGCGGCCATCGTCGCATCGCAGCCATCTTGCCTAATCTCAGCATCACCTCTGGCCGCGAGCGGCTAGCTGGCTTTATGCAGGCGATACAAGAGGCAGGCCTGAGCGTTGACCGAGCGCTGATCTACGAAGGCAAAGGCGTAGAGTCCTTCGGCATTCACGCCACCCAAGCGCTGCTGAAGCTGCCAGATCCGCCCACGGCGATCTTCACCGGCAATAACCTGATCACGCTGGGCGCGCTCAGGGCGATCCGCAGCGCTGGTCTGCGCATCTTCTGGGACATCGAGGTCGCCGGCCACGATGACATGCCTTGGATGTCGCTGCTCAGCGAGCCTATCACCGTGGCCGCCCAGCCCATCCGTGAGATGGGCCAACGGGCGATGGACCTGTTGCTGGCCCGCATCAACGGCGATGAGCAGCCGCTGCGCGAGATCAAGCTCCCGCCGCGGCTGATCGTCCATAACCTGGATACCGCGGCGGTGGCCTAGCGTTCATTGCTTGCGGAGGCACAAGGAGGTGGTAGATATAGGCGTGAAGAAAGCCAAAGCCTCTAGCTAACTTACTGTTTTACCTTTTGAACAAGCGACAAACCGATACCAATCCAAGAGGAGGAGACTCACCATGAACGTGAAGAAGATCGCCAGCTTGACTGCGCTTAGCACAACCATTCTGGCTGCCTGTGCTGCGCCGCCTGCTGCTCAGCCAGCCGCGCAGCAACCAGCCGCTCAGCAGCCGGCCAAGAAGTTCGCCGGCATCACGGTGAACGCCATCACCTTCTCCGGCCCGCAGATCGCCGAGCCGATGCAGCGGCGGGGCAAGGAGTTCAGCGAATTGACCGGCGCCACCATCAACGTGGTCACCGTGCCATTCGCCGACCTCTATCAGAAGATCCTCAACGACTTTGCCACCGGCACTAACAGCTACGACGTGATCGTCTTTGCCCCACAGTGGATGGTGGACTACATCGAGCCAGGCTACCTGGAGGACCTGACCGATCGCGTGAAGGCCGATTCGGCCCTGCAGTGGGATGACGTCGGCTTGTTCTTCCGG
>Ga0308412_1000744_pt1 | contig 17155 bp, 11 predicted proteins | sample HotsprottomLayer_FD_202357 | JGI IMG/M metagenome (GOLD analysis project Ga0308412, IMG submission 202357) | Hot spring phototrophic mat microbial communities from Octopus Spring, Yellowstone National Park, Wyoming, United States -... | ecosystem: Environmental > Aquatic > Thermal springs > Hot...
ATACCGAATACTTCCTGTAGACGGCGAAGCACTTGGGGCAGTTCCACATAGTCGCCGTAGATAACGGTATCCCCGCGCTTCGCAATCACGCGCTGTTTGGTAGGCATTTCAGCCCACAGTCGGTCAATAGTAGCAGTCTCGGTGTTCACCTGAGACACTTCAGCGTCAATCATCGGGTGCTTCATCTTAGGCATAGTAGACCTCCTATCAGTTGTTGTTGCTCTCAGCAACCATCGTTGTTGTCTCATCAACAACCGTCTCTGCGCCACTGCTAACCCCCAATACGGCGTCAGCAGAAGAAAGGTTCCCAAGCGGTGTTATTTCCAACAGTCGGGAGATTTCGTGCTGTCGCCCCCAATTGACAAGCAGGGCAGAGTATTTGATGACCATCACCTGCTCATCAGACAGACTGTTCACGATGTCCTCTATCTGCCCCGTTTCCTTCGGATGTAGGGGCAAGCCCTTCCAAGTCCCTGCGTAGAAGTCCAATTGGTCAACAACGATAGGCAGGCGGACTTCCAACAGGGACACGATAGCGTCCGCTGTCTGCATTTCCTGCAACAGTTCAGTTATTCTCATCGTCGTCATCTTCATCACCCCATATCAGTCGGTCTCGCTCATACTGCCGTCCCCACTGTATCAGCAGGGCGGAGTAGTTCACGACAATCTTTTCCTGCTCGGTCAGGTTCTCAGCGACTTCGGAGAGGTTTACTTCACTGAGAGGTTGCCCTCTCCAAGTGCGCCGAGATAGGTTCAGGTCGCCTACAACAACAGGCGCACGGACGCTCAGTAGAAACTTGAGCGCGTCCTCTACAGGTTGTACCTCAGACAGTCTCGCAGTAATCACCATAGGTCTCACCTCATTCAGCAGACTTAGGAAGTAGTCGTTGAGCCTGCTACCCATATGATACCACACCCGCTCCCGAAATGTCAAGCCCTGACGCAGGTAAAAATGACAGTTTTGGGGGCGTTCAGGTAAAAAGCAGGGCGACCCCCGACCGCCCCCGCTCACCCTGCTTCCCGTCCATCCCCCCTTTACCGCATAACTGATGTTTTCACGGAGCGCGGGGGAGTGGGGGGTAGGGGGGTGAGGGGGTCTCTTCAACAGCACTGCCCCTCCCCCTGCTCACTGAAAGTTGAAGCACTACTTTTAGTTCCCCCCTAAGAACCCCCCTATAGAGTATATATACTCTATAGGGGGCTATATATCTTTGTTCTATAGCACCCCCTATGAAAAACATAGTAAATGTTTTTCATAGGGGGTGCAGATAAAAGATAGAAAAACACTACTTGCGGAAAAGAAAGAGACTACTCTCTCTTTGAAATAGCAGGGGGAAATACAAGGAGATATAGACCCTACCGAAGAAAGAAAGAATTCTTTCTTTTCTGAATAGCAGGGTAAGAGAAATGAACATATGCTTACGGTAGGGTCTTTTTGTTTTTGCCCCGCCCCGTACTTTTTCAGGGGAAGGTTGTTTTGCCCCTTCCCCCGCAAAAGTACGAGTTTTGGTGGGGGGACTTGACAAAGCCGTCGCGGATGTGGTATATTGTCTGCGACGCTTGGGAACTTTCTGTCCCGCGCTATCGTAATGGCGACAGGGGTACAACGATGGGAAACAACAACGGGACTATGAGAACTGTACGCAGACCGCGCTCTGTTGAGGAAGTCCTTCAGCAGGGTGTTGTGAAGGCGTTATACGGTTGCGGTGAAGGCAAAGCACCGCTTCCGCGTTCTTGGAACACGCTAACGGGTGTTCACCCTACGGCTCATACTGCTCAGTTTGTGGGCGGTCTTGTAGCCGATGGGGTCATCGTCATAGATATTGAAGGGCGACGGAAGCAGGGGTTCTATCAACATCTGTCTGACGCTGAGTGGGCGGAGATGATGGAGCGACTGCGGACGGTGATGGAGGCACAGCCGTACACCGTCTACACCGCCTCTACGCCGTCAGGGGGACTACACATCGCTATCAGGGTAGACGACCGCCTGCGCTTTGACCGTTCCGTCCGTAAGACAAACGCCCTGTGTCTTACCTTTGACCTGCTCCCTGCGGGCAACAACATCGTCATAGCAGGCGACGGACGGCAGATACACCTACTTCGCCCTGTCGCCGACGCGACCCCCTTTGACCCTGTTGGGGAACTTATCCCCCTGCTGATGAGGGAAATTCCCCAAGCGGGGTTTGAAGATAGCGAACTGTTCCAACCGAAGCCCTTTGTAGAAGGCAGTCGGAACGAAAACCTCTACCGCTTCCTGCGTGCCCTGAAAGCGCGGGGCGTTTTCGGCAACCCTCTGAGCGACGAAGTGGCGGACATAGATTTGGAGTTGGTAGAGGCAGTGCTACCGTACCGCTGTGTCCCCTATTATGACGAGCCGTTCCCCACGCACGCGCTCACACAGGCGCACACCTTAGACTTTGAGGAACAGTTGGAGCGGTTAGCCGACCTGTCTACCTTTGACCACAACCGACGCCTGCTAAGGAAGTATGTGGTCTCCTTCAACGGCGAGCGGTTGCGATGGGAGAAACAGCGACGCGAAGTGGAACAGGCGACGCCTGTTGATGAGGATACCGATTTCAGCGGGTGGATGACCATACTACCTGCTACCGAAGTGAAGCGGATGGTCATCCCCGACGATACCGACCTGTTCTCCTTCCTGCGCAGGGAACACATTACCTTACTGCACGCACCTGCTAAGACGGGGAAAAGCACCTTCGCTTATCAGTTAGCCGAAAGCCTTGCTTGGGGTATCCCCTTCGCGCCGTTGGGCGAACAACCGACTGTGCCCTGCAAGGTGCTTTACATAGACTTAGAGAACGACTACCGCCACATTCAGAACAAACTATGGCTTCCCTCGCCGAACCTACAAATAGCACGGGTCAATCCGCAACAGTTGATGTTGCTGACCCCTGATAACCTCTATCACCTGCTTAGGCACAACCTTACAGGGGGCGACTACGATGTAGTCATCTTTGACAACATCTTCCGTGTAGCAGGGGTAGACCTCAACAAGGCTGAGGATGTATCTCGGCTGATGATGATGTTTGAGGGTGTGGCGCGGGAATTCGGCTGTGCGATGTTCCTCATCCACCACAGCCGAGAGGATAATATGGGCACATTCAAAGCCTTCGGTAGTGTCGTCTTTCAGAACATCCCTGCCTTCCTGTTGGAACTGCGCCGTGTGCCTGATACCAATCAGGCGAAACTGAAAGTGCGCGGGCGCGGAGACGGCGATATGGAAGTGCGGTTGGACTTCCGCGACGGACGCTACTTCCCCTGCCGAACCGAAGTGCTGTCGTCGGTAGAACGGCAGTTGTTGCAGAGCCTGAACCGCGACGGCGAAATGCGGATGGACGACCTGCTGTCGCTCTACACTCGCCCCACTTTGCGCAGGGTTGTGGAGAAGGGCTTAGTGCGGAAGGTGGGCGACAGGGTGAAACTGACACAGGCAGGTAAGGAAGCCCTGCTTCCCGATGAGGGACACCCCGTGTGGAACCTCTATGCTACTTTGCGACATCTACCTGAACTGCCTGTGCCCTTCAACAACCCACCCTTCGTCTTTTGGTACTACGGCGAGTTTGAGGAACTTCCGACAGCAGAGGACTATGAGCAGTTTGCGCCGACCTTCACAGAGGAGCAGGCGGACGCCCCTGAGCAGGTAGAATGCCCCGACCCTGCCACGCCTGCCCCCCTCTGTGAAGAAGAAGGGGGCGACGACGACCCCGACGACACCCCGCCTTCGGGAACCTTTTCAGGCGAAACTCCGTACATAGATGATGAGCCTATGACCGAGATAGAAACACTGATGGACATACTGCCCGAAGACTTTCATCACAACACCTCGCGGGTCTGCGACGCGGGGGAAGTTCCCGCAACCGATGGGGCAGAAGAGTGCAGTCCCTCTTCTGCCCACTTTTTCCCTGCCGAGCCTGAACCTACCCCTGCTACGCCTAAGACCATAGTGTGGCATATCTTGGAAGACCCCAAGAAGCGGGTCATCTACCTGAATGGCAAGCGCAAGCACGCTACCTTCCGCGTCTTGGAGAAGCGGGGCGAGGTGATGAAGGTAGTGGAGCGGGGCGAGGGGTTCAAGTATGATGAGAAACGGCATTTCCTCTGTCCGCAATCCGTTCTCGGCGCACGCTTCTTTGAGAAGTATGAGCCTATCGCTTTTGACGACCTCATCATCGGAACCTTAGATGTGGAGACACCGACGCTTCAGAAGGATAAGGGCGACGACGCGGACATCCTCATCGTTGGAGCAGGCGTGCGCTACCCTGACGGCAGTGTAGAGGACGCCTACTTTGACGACATCTACTCAGCCCTTATGTGGCTGAAGCGTAAGGGTATACACATCCTTGTTGGGCACAACCTTTTCGGCTACGATATGACCCTGCGTCCGTCCGAGTGGGAGCGGGCGGGCGGACTATTGCGGAAGGCGTCCTTCCGACAGGAACAGAATGAGTATAAGGAATACACCTACTACGCCTTCCCCGAATTCGCCGTCATAGATACTTTCCTGTTGTCCTTCAAGGCGGAGCAGATGGGTATCTTCAAACCCGAAGAACGGGGCTTGCACAACCTCGCCCGCCTGCTTGGTGTTGCAGAGCGTGAGGAAAAGGCTGAGTGGGGCGAGATACACACCGACATAGAGAAGGTCAAAGAGCGACTGCGAGGCGACCTGCTTGAAGCGATAGCGGTCTTCCGCGCGATATGGCGGAACTTACACCCTATCCTGCGCTTCGTCCCCGTAGGGGTACAGGACTTGTTCCTGAAAAGCACGGGTAGTTTGGTCTGCTACATCCTCATCAACGAAGCCCTGCGCTTGGGTGAACCCATCCCTGCGCCGAAGGAGAAGGAGAAGTATGAGGGTGCGTTAGTCTACGCAAACCAAGCAGGGGTCTACTACAACATCATCACCGCTGATGTTGCCTCTCTGTACCCCTCCATAATGTTGCAGGAAGAGGGTTGCTCTCATCCCCTTGCGCGAGCGAAACTGAAGGAACTGACTGAACTGCGCCTGCACTACAAACGCCTTGCGAAGCAGGGCGACGCTGAGGCGAACGCACTGCAGAACGCCTTGAAGATACTCATAAACTCCTTCTACGGCTTCTACGGTACAGGTGGACTACCGTTCAACGATATGAAGATAGCGTCCGCCATCACTGCGAAGGGCAGGGAACTATTGAGTAAGATGATGGAGCGGGCGTCCGCGCGGGGGACAGTAGTGGAAGCGGACACCGACGGTATCATCGTCTCTTTGCCCTCTGCCCCTACTGAGGATGACCACCGCTTCTTTGAGGGGCTACTGCGAGACGAAGGGTACACTATTGAGACGGCGCAGTATGACGCCTGCTTGTTGCGGGCGATGAAAAACTACTCTCTGTTCACTTTTGAGGATGGCGAGTGGAAGGCGAAGGTAGTGAAGGGCTCCTCGCAGAAAAGCAGGGCGCGAACGGACGCGGTGTTGGAACTGACGCGCCTGCTACTCAACGACTTCCTGACGAAGCAGTTTTCGGTAGACCGCACTGTTGAACACATCCACCGCCTGCTCTACGAACATCATAAGCACATCAAATCCGAGAAGGTTTCGGAAGCGTCTCGCGAACGCCGTGCGAGCCTGCTGTCGGACGCCGACATCTTGGGTAGTCGCTTCTACTACTACTTCACTGTCGGCACTACGAAGACAGGCAAGTATTCCTATCCGCAGAAGGGGACAGCGCGAGTGAACGGACGCGGGGCGAAAGATGAGATGACCGCTCCGCCGAATTTGCAAAAGCACGCTGAAGATTTGCTGAATGTTGTGCAGATGTATGCAGACATCATCGGCAAAGACACCTACGGTGAAATCAAACAGCGCGTCAAAGCCCTTATACCGCCTGCTGATAAGTGGGTGAGTATGTGGCAACAACGGGAGGCATAGATGGAAGTCAGAAACCCACATCTACTTGAGCGACTGAAGCAGGGCGTGTCGTATACCGTAGTGATGAACTACGGTGTATGCCAATACCGTATCTACCTGCAATTGCAGGCTCCTAAGAGCCTTGTCTTCCCTGAACAATTGCGAGGACTGCTCCTTCACAAGTACCTTGAGAAGGTGATGTTGGGCGAGCCGTTGCCTCGCTTGTCCGAAGCCGTCCGTGCGGTGCTTCACTTAGACCGACAGGATGTGGTTCAAGACCGCACTACTACCTTGTCGGCGGACGAAAAGATAGAGTTTTTTGAGAACCTGAAGCAGGAACTGCCGTCTTTTGTCCGCGCCTGCAAGAAGAAGAAGGCGGAGTTAGAGGAAGCGGGGTTGTTGGTGTTGAGTGCGGAGCAGGGCTACGAAATCGTTCTGACGCAGGAACATCCCCCTGCTACCGTGCTTATTTCCTCTCACCCCGACCTTGTGTTGGATGGCAAGGATGGCTTAGTCGTTGTAGACCTGAAAACGGGGAAGACTGCAAGGAACTCACTCTATAGCGACCAATTGGTTCTTTACGCTTCCATCTTGGAGCGGGTGGTAGGGAAGCCCTGCCGACGGATGGAGATTTGGCAGTGGGACGGCGACGCTCTTACTGCCTACTCGCGCGACCTAACGGATTGGGAAAAGGACGCCGTGCTGTTCCGCCACGCGCACATCGGCAGTGTGATACAATCTAAGGTGGCGAAGTTAGAGCAAGGCGCGACGCCAAGCAAACTGTTCCGACCGAACACTCGGTCTCGGTTTTGCAGTGAGCGGGCGTGTTCTTACCACCACATCTGTCCGTTCTTTGCAGAGAAACAACGACAGAAGGAGGTACAGACCGATGAAGAGTAGATTGGTTATCTTGGAAGGCGTAGAAGGCGTAGGGAAGACTACGCTCATAGAACAATTGAAGTCTGAACTGCCTGATGAGGTGAAGAAGAAAGTAGCCTTCATTCACGAAGCAGGCGTGCAGGGGCTTCCGTTTGTTCACCGAGAGCCGACTTATTGGTTCCGCCGTCTAAGGGTTTATGTGGATGTTCCCTTTCTGTTGGGCGAAGGAATGTTCCTTATCGCTGAGCGGTCTTGGCTTAGCGGGTGGTGTTATGAACCGCGCCTGTATCAGCCTGCGCTGATGAGTATCATCTATCGGGGCATAGGGGTTGCGCCTGAAGATGTCTATGTGATAGTCATTCACCCCGAAGAATGCCCTGCTGACGATGACCGCGTTTTACTCGCCTATGAACGCTACGGCGAACTGATAAGGTATGGCTCGCCGTTAGGGGAGCGGGTGGTAGGCGTGCGGACGATTGATGAGGCAAAGGACTTCATCCTGCACCTGCTACAACAACATACTGAACGAGGTGAGGAAGATGAGACGGAGACCGTCGCTAATGCCCCTGTTTCGGGATAAGGGTGCTGTGCCGTTGCAACCGCTGAGGGAGATAGAACTCAACTACACTATCTCTCCCCTTGTAGCGATACGGGTACATTTGCCGTATGATACCGTAGACAGCCTTCTTGTGGTGGACACCGACCTTCCCATCGGCAACCTTGCCTACATACGGGGCATACCTTTGCTCAATCCTGATACGCCGTACAAGGTGGTGTTGTGCAAAGACAGGGTTCCCCCGAAGCGACACTTCTTCAAACAAATCGGCTATACCTTTGGGCACGAAAACATCGTAGACATCCGCGACCACGAAGGCGACCCGCTTATCCCCGACATCGCCGTCCGCTTCCTTTACTCTAACTACCAATTACTCATCAACCGCAGTTCGTTTACGGTGAAAATCCTTGTGGACGACGACAGTGAAACGGAAGGAGGGGTAATTTACAAAGGACAGCAGATAACGATGGAAGCCTTAGAGTGTTCCTTTGCCGTTGTAGGGAACCTGTTGGTAGACCACGATGACCCCCCTGCTACCAACGGAACGCTGTCCTGATGGAACTTAGAGCGGGGGGACAACCGTCTATATGTATGGTGAGGCTATGAAAAGGGTCAAAATGCCAAAGGTGCGCCCCCGACGGGTGGGGCGAGTGCGGATGGTGCGGGCAAAGGGCGTCCGTATGCCTTATGACGCAGGGCGACGCCCGCTTCCTCAGCAAGGGCGTATGTCCTTGCCTTACTTGCGGTTGAAGGAATTGAAGGAGATGGAGAAAATTCTGAAAGAGTTTGGAAAGCAAATCAATCCTGCCAAGATGTTCATACCGCAAAACCCCTTGCTTGGGCGTAGTTTGCAGGGGGCGATAGGTGGACTGAAGGGTGTGCGGGGTTTGCCCTCGTTATAGGATGGTGATAGAGATGATGTCGTTGTTGATACTGACCGTGTTTCTTGCCCTCTTTTTGGGTATCATAGACCGTATCTTCAAACCCCGAACGCCTCGCGAAATACTGCGTATGCGTCAGAAAAGCGGGGCGTTGAGTGATGAGGGTTGGGAACTGTTGGAGCAATTCAAAGAGCAATACGGGACGCCTATCGCTATGATAGCCCCCGTGCTATCGGCGTTAGATGAGCGGTTGCGTCTTCGTGTTCCTGAACTTCGCGCTCTTCCCACTTCTCTTCCTCAACGCCTGCCTGACCTTCCTTCGCTTCCTTTTGCGTCCCAACGCCTTGCTATGCTTGAGCAGTCGGGTGCGTTGGAGCAAGGACTGCAACAGCAAGCGCAGGCTTTGCAGGCTTCGGGGTTTCGGGGCGGTAGCCTTGCAAGGGCGATGATGGGAGCGCGGTTGGGAACGATGATGAACAGAGAGCGAATGTTGGCTGACCTTGCTCTTCAGGAATATGCGATGGAACGACAAAGAGAAGAACAAAACTATCAGCGACAACTACAAAACTACAACTTTGACCTGCACCGTTATCAATTAGAAATGCAACACGAATTAGACAAATTTCAACGAGAACTACAACAACAACAACTGCGCGAGCAAGCGCAAAAAGAACGCTTCAACTTGTTGATGGGCTTGCGAGGCGGGTTGCAAGAACAGGCTGTGAAGGGCGGTGCTATGTCCGCTGAAAGCGCACTGCAGGCACAGCAACTTGCTTCACAGCAGATGATGGGGCTTATGCAGGGCATAGGCAGTTTAGCGGGGGCGTATGCGCAGTACCGCCAAAATCAGGAAATGTTGCGCACTTTGCAGGGGTTGTTCCAACAGCGTGCCTCTGTAGGGTAATATGGGAGGTGAAAATAAATGGACATCGGGACGATTATTGCAGGGTTGAATGCGCTTGGAAATCTTTTCAACCAACCTATTCCTATGACGCCTGCGCAGGCGGAAGAGAAGCCAAAGAGACAGCAACAAATGCCGATGAACCCAATTTTCATCCTGCCCAATCAAACTGTTCCGATGGGTGTCGGCGTTCCGCCTGCTTTTCCGCTTGCGGGTATGCTTGCTAACGAAATCTATCGGCTTCCACAGCAACAGCCTGCTATGAACTTTCCTGCGTTCTTAGACCTTTACAACCTTTTCTACGGCACTCGGTAAGAAGTGGGGGTGAACGAAGATGGATTTACAAGGATTAGGTGCGTTGCTGACGGCGTTGGGGGGCGTTTTCACCGCCAAAGCAGGGGCTAAGGCGGGGCAACTGCAGGGACTGCTAATGGGCGAAGACCTTACTGAACGCCGAAAGCGTATGAAGATGGCAGAGGAAGCCCATCAATTGCAGACGGAACTGCTGAGAGCAGAGGAAGAACGCAAGAAGCAGATACATCCTCTTCAATTGGGGCTTCTTGAAACCGACCTACAGCGACGGAAAACCCTGCTTCCCCTTGAAGAACAAGCCCTTGCTACGCAGGTAGAGAGAAGCAAATTGGATTTGGAGAACACCCGTCTGTGGACTATGTATCAGCAAGGGGTGGTTCCGTCTCAAATTGCCGACCCCGTGCTAAGACAACAGTATGAGCCGTTCTTCAACTATATGAATTCCCTGCAGACCCTTGAAAATGTGCAAACTCCTGAAGACTTGGAAAAGGTGTTGGCAACAGTGCCTGAAGAATGGCGAGGAACCTTAGAAATAGCAGGGCGATTTCGGTTGTTCCGAAACCAAATGCAAAAGGAAACGGCTGAGCGACACCTCAAAGGGTTAGAACTCAACTTAGCGTTGGGTGAATTGCACCTTCGCTCTACTCAACTCAACAACGCGCTGAGCCTTGTTCTCGGCAACATAGACAGGGAAGGTTTGAATTGGGACAAACGAACGCCCGAACAGAAAATACAAGCCGTGCAGAAGTGGCTGAAAGACGCGGGCTTGGAAGGCTATGTGCCCGAAGGCTTTGCCAATATGTTTCAGCGCGTGCAGTCTACTGACGCACGGCAGTATGCGCTTCTGCAACTGCAGACGGACTTACAACTGCGGGCAAACTCGGCTTTGTTGGGACAGCAGTTTAGGTACAACCGTATCCTGCAAAACGAAGCGTGGATGAGCAACATCGTTGCAGGGGGGTTGCAAGGCTTCGGACAGCAGGGGGGCTTCGGTTTCGGCGGTATGCCTTTTGGCGGTGGTAATGTAGCCCCTGTTGGTTTCCCCGCGCTTCCTGCCATCAACATCTTCAAAGGTGTTTTTGACAACAATCAAAGCAACCTCAACGAAGTCGGATTGAGAGATTATCTCAAATACCCTGCAGACATTACTGTTCCTTTCAGGGGCGGAGCGGAGATGTTGAGTGCTTTAGCGACGCGAGCAGGCACTATCTATAGAAACCTTGCTCGCCCCAACGCTAAGATTACTGCAGAGGACATCAATACCCTTATCGCCTATGACGCGGGGCTAATAATGGCAAAGTTTGCGGAAGGCGGAATGGGAATAGATTGGAGAACCGCTTTTGCGATGGCAAAATCGCGTGTTATCCCCGCGCTAAAAGGAAATCGTGCGTATCAGACCGAACCTATTCACTATGCGAAGGTTATTGATAATTGGGAGCAGTGGTGGGTACGAAACATAGAGCAAGGGGGGTCTGCGCCCCGAAGCAACAATCCGCAAATGCCGACGGGCACAATCGGGGGGCAAAGACCCGCGTCTGCGCCTCAGTCTCCAACTACGCAACCGCAAAGGGGGTCTTCGCGCTACTCTTCTCAGGCGCGAAAGAGAAGAGAATAGTTTGAAAAATGGAACCAAGATTACCATATGGCACTCCACCGCTTCAGCCTATCAATCCTGAAGCGATGGAATATCTGAAGCAGGTGTTGAAGGCGGACAGCATACTTGCCCTGCCTCAGAAGTTAGCACAGCGGGTAAGTATGCGCGATTTGGCGCATTACGCGCTTGGCGAGTATCACCTTATCCCCCCTGCTCGCCGAGATTTAGTCCGCGCCATCTTTGAACTCTACCGTCCGTCTCCGATGATGGTTTCCCCGATGATTTCTGTGCCGTCGGTGGACATAACCCTGCCGACCGCTCAGGACATCGGCGCACCGCAACGGCAGGAAGAAGAAGAAACAGGGTGGTGGAACGGCTTTTGGCGGACGCTCTATGCCCTAACAACCACTTTAGCCTACTCTCCGTTCGCCCTCGCGAAGTCCCTTGTTTTCGGGTCAGCAAACGCAATCTTGGGTGCTATGGGGCTGACCCCTAATGACCTCCAATTCTATCTACAAATACTGAACCCCAACGATGAAGAACAAGCTCCCCTGTATGCTACGGCAGAGTTTTTCCAACGCCTGTACGAAGCGGGAGGCAACCCTATTGACAACATCACATCCTTCTACCGCGAACGCCTAAAGAGTAGTATAGGCGAAGACCTACTACGCGCGGGGTCTATCATCGGCGCGTCCATCCCTATTGGAATAGCAGGGGCGGTAGAAATGGGTGTTGCAGGCTTAGAGACTGTTTCCCGTATGCTTGGAATGGCGACAGCAGGGGAAAACCCCTTTACAAGTAAAAACGCTGTCTACGCCTTTCAGCCCCTGCTTCGTTCTATGGACGCGAATGTCCGTCTGTTCACGAAGGAAGGGAAGTATTGGGACTTGGGCACGCAACTGTTGCGCTATCAGAACGCGCGGTTCCCCCTGAACGCGCCCCTTGCTACGGACAATATGCGGGTGATGATACGGACGGCGACGGGGCAAGTGTATGAGCGAGAAATACCCATAGAAAGTTTGGAAGCCGAACTTGCCCGCCTGCGTGCTACCTTCCCCGAAGTGCGGATAGTTAGCGAAGACCCCATCAGAAGCCCCCTTGCTTTCAACTTGGCAGGCAAAACCATCAACCCCACCTACGCCTTTGGGCTGTTAGCCGAAGTCGTTATGCCATTCCCCACACGGGGTGTAGCAGGCGCGGTGCGATTGGCAAAGGGCGCAAGTCGCCTTTCCGACGAATTCGGCTTCTTCGCTCGCCGTGCTTTTGCGCCTCTGTCAGAAGGAGTACGATTGACGCAACGGGCGGAAGCCCTTGCCGAACTTGTCTTCTTGCCCTCTTACACCGCAGGCGCACTCCCCTTCGGTCTCGCAAGTCGGTTGTTGGGGAAAGCAGGGGTGCGTATGCCCCAAGTCAACATCGGAGCAGGCGGACGCTTTGCGGGGCTAATGCATATGCTTGGCAAAGCGAACGAATTTTTCTTCGCTCAACACTTCATTCCCTTTGACCTCAGTAGCGGGTACAACGCTACTATGCACCGCCTGTGGGACAAGGTAATGAAGGAAGCACGGGACGCGGGCATAAATGTCGTAGAGCGAGGCGCGGTCAACGCCGACCTTCGTCATTTCCTCAACGCGCCTGCTGAGGAAGTGTTGGCGAAGATGGCGAACGATGAGTATCACCCCCTGCTACGACACATCTTGCGGAAAGAGGGTATCACGGCGGAAAAGGTGATGGACAACCTCTTTGAGGCACGCCGTGCTATCTTCTCCAAGTATGGCGACCAAATGAGCCTCATCGCGCACAATTTGCACAGAAGCGAGATGAAGTTTAGTATCGGGCGGGGGTTAGCGCGGGCGAACCTTGCAGTCGGAGACGCCGTGCAACGGATGTCAACACGGGGTTTCACTAAGTGGCTCTACCCCGCTTGGGGCTTTCAGGACACCGTTCATCACCTTACTTCTTTCGGAACGACCCTTGCGACCGCTATGCAGGGGCGGTTGCAGGTGATGGAGCGCACGGGGGCGGAAATGATACGGGGTCTAACAGGCGACCCTGCTTTCAAACAGAGTGCCCTTTACAAAGCACATCAGGAACTGTCGGAATTGCGCGACGCTATACGAACGCAGTATGGCGACCTCAACAGCCCCATCAGGCAGAAGTTAGCGTCCCTGCAGATAGACGACATAGATGAGGCTTTGAAAGCAGGGGAGAAGTTTTTGACGCGGACGGGGATACTACCCGATACCCCCATCTACTCTCGCCTTTTTGAAAAGGGCGATGATGGCGTGCCCGTGCTTCAGAAGGTCTTAGATGAGTGGCAGAGGGTAAACGCGGAACTTGGTCAGACAAACAGAGCCTTGACCCCTGAGCAGGCGTGGAACGCTGTGCCGAAGGACATCAGGAACAAAACTCAACTGCTTCAGTCCGAAGCCGAAAGCCTTTACAAGTGGTTTCAGGAAACGACGCCTGATGAGCAGATGTTGGCGATAGGTATCTTAGGACGCGGTGCTAACTTGCCCGACGACTTGGGCAAATACTTCCTGAAGACCAAAGAACTGCGAGGGTTGGGCTTTACACCGCAGGCGTTAGATGAGTTAGTGGAACACTTCAACAAGATAGAGGGAAGCATAAACCTGACCCCCGACCAACGCCTGAAGTTTCAGGGGCTACTCTACCGCCTGCTTCAGAACAAAATCTTTTCCCCTGACGAATTAGTGGAAGCCCGACGCTTCCTTCAGGACATCGGGTTCCCTGCTGACAAAATTGACGATTTACTGAGTGCCTTTCAAGCAGGGCGGTCTCTCATCAGTGCATACGAAATCGGCTATGACTTCACCTACTTTGAAGCCAAACGGTTTCTTGAGAAGATGATGAAGGCACGCGACAAATGGGAAGAGGCATTCTTTAAGACGGCAACGGAAACTTTTCCCGACTGTGTTCCGTAATGTAGTATAGGCGAGGAACTGAGGTGAGACGATGAAGATAGTGCGGTGCTTACGGTTGCCCGACGACTTGGACGCTCTCCTAATGGACTTTGTGCGGGGGAGCGAGGAACGGCTTCGCCAAAGTATAAAGACTGCCCCGAAAGCGGGGCAAAGTGCCGATGAGTTAGCCGAGACGCTCAATCTCAATTGGTCTGCTTTCGCGTCCAAGCAGTTTCCGAAAGAAGTGCAGGCGAAGGAAATCCCGTCGCTCTTCATCAACGCGCCAAAGAGTACGAAAAAGGAAAGCGGGAAGATGGTTTACGCTTTCCGCCACCCGTCTAAGGTAGACGAATTTCAGAAGTATCAGGCGGAAATGCAGGCTCAGTGGCGGGCTTTCTTTACTAAACAGGGCGTTCAGGTAGATGAGGAAGCCTTCTTTCGCCTGACGGGGATGTCAGGGCTGAAGCCGATGTTGGGCGACCTGTCGGCTACTTCCGCCCCTGAACAAGCCTTGCTGTCCGTTGTAGAGGAAATCACTAACAGGGTAGGTAAAGCCCTGAGCGGGATAAAGATGTCCGCCTTGCCCAAATTCTCATCTGACCCCGCTACCGATATGCTTCTTAGCAAGTATGTCGCTGAAATCTACGGGAACTTTGCTTCGTACCTTACCAAAAAGTATGGCGATGGGACAGCGGGCATAGACGCCATCGTCTCCCTTCTCAACCAAGCGCGGGGCGAATACCTTAGTCGCACGCTATCCCATCTCACAGGCATACAACCCTTCCGACAGCCTATCGCCAATCCTTCGCAGATAACTGTTGCGGAAGTAAAGGAATTTTTGGCGACGCAAAAGGGACTACCGAAAAGTGAAATAGACGCATTAGCACAGCGACTAAGTGAATACTTTGGCGAGGCGGACGGGATGTCCTCGCCTGATGTCGCCTTCCTTCAGGTCTACCTCTTAGATGTTATCAACACTCCGCCGAACTCTATGAAGGGGATAGGTCAGGCGGACGAACTAACCCACATTCGCTCCGCCGTTTACCGCGCTTGGCGTATGCCTCAGTCTATCCCCAATCGCACGGAAAAAGCGCGTGCCATCGTAGAAGACCTTTTCAACAAGCGCATTCCTGAAGACACCCCCGAACCGCTTCGCAAGTGGCTAAAACAGCACGGGTGGGCGGAAGCCAAGCCGTCCGCGCCAAAGGTAGAAAGTGCGGTGAAGGCGGTTGAGGAACCTAAGCCTGCGCCTGCTAAGCCTCAACCTGAACCTGCCCCTGCTGTGCAGGCGGAGCCTGTTCCTGTTATGCAGGAAGAGCGCACCCTTATTCCTTTGCCATCAATAGCAGATTGGGATAGCAGAGCGGTGATAGCGAGACATAAACAAGTGGAAGCCGTTTACGCCTCAAAATTAGAAAACCGCCAACTTACTCCATCGGAGTATCAACAGCGAAAAAGCGTTTACGACTTCGCTCGGCGGGCGCAAGAAATTGCCACCTCTCCCGAAAAGTTTTTCCGCGAAATTCGTTCTTTATTTGGGCGATTATTGGCGGACGCTAAAAACGCCGAATTGGAGCGATTGTATGACGGCGGGGTCTTTGCCCAACTGCTGTTAGACTTGCGGAAAGCCGTTGAAGAAGCACAGCAAGCGTTCTTGATAAGCAAGCGAAACGCAGATGAGGTAATCAGTATTATTGACTACTTCCTCTATTACCTGCCCGAAAAATCGCTTGACCCTACTACTGTTCTTCCTGTCGTAGATGAGGCGGTAGAGGCTATCAAACCGCAAACAGGTGTTTCGCGGTTGGGAGAATTTCCATCTGCTGATAAGTGGACGCAAGAGCGGGCGGATGACGCAATATCGGAGTTTGGGCGGAAGATTGTTCACAAACTTCCTCGTAATGAGGGTGTTTCTTACCTAATGCGTCTTTTTACTGCAGAAACCGTCCCTGCTACCGCAACAGAACATTTTCGCAATTTGTTGAGAGGACTAAGAAGCGCAAAAGAAGCACTTGCAGACTATTTTGGCGAAAAACTTGTAAGAAGCATAGAGGAACTGTCCCCTGCCGACCGAGAAAGTCTTGCCGAATGGTTCCTTTCGGTGAAACGCTTCGGGGAAGGTATGGTGGGCAAAGATGGGATTAGTCAGACAGAGGTTGATGAGTTTGTTGATTTGGTAAACGGCTTCGTTGCACTCATAAAAGGAACTGAACCGTCTACTGCCCCTGTTTCCGCCGTAGATAAGGCATTAGAGCAGATAGCCGAGCCTGCCCCTGCTACCGCGCCTACGGCGGTAGAGCGGACGACGGCGCGGATAGAAACCTTCCCGTCTGCTGACGATTGGACGCCTCAGCGGGCAAACAGCGCGATGATAGACTTGGAAAAGACGGTATCTTCTGTCCCCACCAACCGCGCTACCGCCATCGTGAAAAGAGTTTTCGCTACGCCTACGACTACTAACCTTCCGTCCGACCACTTTCAGGAACTGTTAGAAAGATTGAAGGCGTCGGAGCGAGTACTTTCAACCCCGCTTTTCAAAGAAGGCGCAGAAAGCCTGCCCCCTGAAGTCCGACAGGGTGTAGCCGATTGGCTTCGGTCTCTTCGTCGTTTTGGAGAAACCGTAGAGCGGGGGGTCAGTGAAGCCGACCGCACTGAATTCATCCGTATTGTAGATGGCTACCTTTCGGCGTTTGAAGAAGCGAAGCCTGCTTCTACTTCCGCCGTAGATGAGGCGTTGGAGCAGATAGCACAGCCTGCGCCCGTGCGGGCAGAGCCTGCGTCTGCCCCCGAACCTGCTCCCACAGTGCGGGCAGAGGAACCTGCGCCTGCCCCTGAGCAGGGGCGACGGGGGCGGAAAAAGGCAAAGGCAGAGGCGGAACCGCCTGCCGAGCCGACTGCCCCTCCGCCGTCAGAGCCGACCGCACCTGCCACTGCTGTTCCTTCGGAGCCAACGCCCCCTGCTACACCTCCGCCCCCTACGACACTTCCGCCGACAGCGGGAGGCGCACCTATTGACCTACCGAAGGGCATAGAGTTTGAAGAGTTTGGCGACACCCTGCGGGCGATTATGATGGAATACGGCTTGCCGACCATACGGGGCGCAAAGCCCGAATACGGCAAGATGGAGCAACTCATCTCCAAATACTTTGGGTCAAACGGCTCCCTTAGTAGCATACAGGACACCATCCTGACGGCTTTGAATGAGA
>Ga0308412_1000748_pt1 | contig 17115 bp, 9 predicted proteins | sample HotsprottomLayer_FD_202357 | JGI IMG/M metagenome (GOLD analysis project Ga0308412, IMG submission 202357) | Hot spring phototrophic mat microbial communities from Octopus Spring, Yellowstone National Park, Wyoming, United States -... | ecosystem: Environmental > Aquatic > Thermal springs > Hot...
CCGCTCCACACCGTCGAACCGGAGCGGTGCGTCATCGAGCCGGCCATTTCGGACTCTATCGGCCCGGAATAATGCTGACTTCAGTGTGACAAGAACCATCCCGCATGCGAAAAGCTCAAAATGATGCCGTTCACATGCTCGTATTGACTCTCGTGACACATCAGCCGGCAATCCTGCCGTAAAAATCGGCATCCGGCTAGGTTTTTTTATGAACCGAAACATTTTCCTTCAGCCGTAACCCGATCGGCGCTAAATTACAAAGGGAATGATTGCATCCTGATAAGAAAAGTGCTAGGAATGCGAAATAACGGAAAGGTTTGCAAGAAAAATCGATCCAGCAGACTCCGGGTCGATAGCGGATGTGGTGGCGATGATTTGAAGTCATCGCGGTAGATGGCGAGGTCCCCTATAACCTGTCCTGTGACTTGAGTTCTGAACTTGATTTCGTCGCGGATGAGCTTCCTGTTCGAGCGATAGTTTTACGGAGCAATTATGGCCTCTGAACCTCCGGTGCCTTTCCCAAACTCTTCGGGAGATCATGGCCTGGAACCGAAAACGGTGGTCGATCTCAAACGGTCGTCGCCAGTGCCGGAACAGTCTGGGGAAAGCCGTCAGGTTCCCTCGGCTCCCCTTCCCGCACCGATGATCGAACCGATCGCTCCGCCGCGGCCGCAAGCCGAGATCGGCCGGTCTTCCGTGGTCCTCGGAGCTTCCTTGTTTCGCGTGCCCAGCAGCCAGGACGATCCCGCTGAGAAAACCATGCATGGCGATCAGGCGGAGTTAACGGTCCGCGATCCCAGGTTTCTTGACCCACCGGTTCCGATGCCAACCGCAGTCGCTGAGCGGCGGGCTGAAGTCGCGTCTGGGCCACGCCAACCGATTGTTCTGCCGAATCAGACGGTCACGATCTTGCTCCGGGTCGTTCGCGGCGAGCGGCTGAATATCGCCTACCCGGTGCTGGAAGGCAGAAATCTGATCGGCCGGTCGGCCGACAAACCGGTGGACATCGATTTAATCGGCCAGGAACCGGACGATCAGGTCTGGTCATCCCGGCAACATGCCCTTGTCACCTTAACGCCATCGCGGCTAACAATCGAAGACTTAAACAGTCTGAATGGCACCTTCGTCAATCGACAGCGAATTCATCCGGGTCAGCAGCGGGAACTGCAAGTCGGCGACATTATTCAAATCGGGACCGTCCAACTGCGAGTGGAATTGGCCGAGCCGCAAACCTCGCGGTGATTTATCCCGTTGATTTCGGATGAGTTGCTGCCCACTCATCCAGGCGAACACCGACTTCGTTCGACCAGGCATCGAATAGTTGCAGAAATACCGGTCCGGGCCATCGGAACCTGCATTCCCGGTCCGCATGAAGCAAGCGGCGAACTCCCGCAATGCCGAAGCCGGACCCCGTCAGCAGCAATTCACTGATCTCCCCGACCCCCGGAATCTTCCCAGAAACCAGCGATTCCAGGTTCAGCGTCTGCTCGATCACAGCAAATCCTTGCGCCCGGCTGATTTCGATGACCACGCGGGTACTGATGCTCTCAAGTACTGTTCCTGGTATCGGCACAATCACCTGCCCGCTGGCCACCGCCAGCACCGATCCGATCGGGGTATCGGGACAAGCGTCCTCTTGATCAAGCAAGACGGGCACCGCCCCTGTTCCGAACAATGGATGTTCCGGACTCCGCAACGATTGCTCGGCCACCCACCAGTGCAGACGGCTCCGATGTTTTACCGTTCGTGGGACAATCTCGGCGGGATGCCTCGGCCACAGCCCGGCAACCGCGAGGGTCACACCTTCGAGGAAGAATCGACGATAACGGTCTGGATTTAAGCGGATCGGCTGAATCGCCAGGGTGGGTGGGCCATCGCTTGCGGCTCCGCTCAGGTAAGCCAAGGGCCCAGGTGTCGCTACCGTGATGAGTGCAAACTCCTCAGTGTTCGCGAGTTGGCGGGCACACGCGGCGGCCACTTCTTCTGCCACGGCCGTGATCTCCGCATCGCTTTGCAGCAGCGGGACACGGCACCTGTCGCAATCGTGTCGCAAACGTTGTAAATGCTCGGGCCAGCGAAACAACCGGTGACGGTAGGTGCGGCAAAAATCGGTGACGATGGCACCGCTGACACAACCCGCATCGGAAAGCGACACTGTTAATTCGGTCACGGGGCGAAACTGCCCGTTTTGCCAACCGAGAAATTCGGTCATGATCGGTCCCCAGTTTCGGCTTCAGTCGTCCTGCCTTGCTTGTCAGTCGAGCGCTTTTTGCAGCGATGTCATCCTCGGGGATGTCACGCTGGTAATCCTCGACCTAGGGTGTAGCCAAATACCGCGAAATTGCTTAAACCGAATATGCCGAGAATTCTCCGCAGTTCCCCCAGCATTCCGGGAGACACCGATGTCTCGCTCTGACCGTTTGATCGTGATCCTTCTCTTGAGCTTCGGAGTGACGAGCTTGGCCGAGGAAAAGCCCTTGACATATCCCCCCACACGCACTGTGGATGTGATCGATGATTATCACGGAATCAAAGTCGCCGATCCTTACCGCTGGCTGGAAAATGACGTGCGTACGTCGCCGGAAGTCGCTGAGTGGGTGAAAGCACAAAATAAAGTTACCCAAGCCTATCTTGAAAGCATTCCGCAACGGGCCGAGATCCAACGGCGAATCACCGATCTGTGGAATTATGAAAAATACTCGGCCCCGTTCAAATCCGGCGGCCGCTACTTCTTTTTCAAGAATGACGGCTTGCAAAATCAAGCGGTGCTGTACTGGCAGGACAGCCTGGATGGGGAACCACGGCGGCTGCTGGACCCGAACACCTGGAGTAAAGACGGCACAATCGCCCTGACGGGGGTAGAAGTTTCGGACTGTGGCCGTTACCTCGCCTACGGAGTCGCCGATGCTGGCTCGGACTGGAACACCTGGAAGGTCCTCAACATCGCTACCGGGGAACCACTCGCGGATGAGTTGAAGTGGATCAAATTCAGTGGTGCCTCTTGGACGCCGGATAGCAAAGGTTTCTTCTATAGCCGCTTTCCCGAACCGCAATCGACGGAAAAATTCCAGGCCACGAACGAAAATCAGCGGCTCTATTATCATCGTCTCGGAACCCCGCAAAGCGACGATGTGCTCGTCTACCGCCCCGCGGAATCGAAGTGGACGGTCAGCGGCACGGTAACAGAAGATGGCCGGTATCTCATCATTTCCGTCGGCGATGGTACGACCAGCCGGAAAAACCGCGTCATTTACAAGGATCTCTCCGAACCGTATGGCTTACCAACGGATTTGATTCCGAATCACGACAATAAATACATGTTCCTGGGTAATGATGGTCCTGTCTTTTACTTCTGGACCGAGTGGAACGCCCCGAAAGGGCAAGTCATCGCCATCGACATCCGCAAACCCGATCCGAAACACTGGAAGACGGTTGTCCCCGAAGCACAAGAAACACTGGAAGCGGTCAGCTTTGTCGGTAACTTACTCATTTGTGAATACCTGCAAGACGCAAAGACCGCGGTGAAAATGTATGCACCGGATGGTACTTTTGTCCGGGATCTGCAACTGCCCGGGATCGGGACCGCGAGCGGCTTCGGGGGTAAACGGACCGACACCGAGACGTTTTACACCTTTACCAGCTTTACCACTCCGCCCAGCATTTACAAATACGATCTTCTCACCGGACAAAACAAACTACTTCGGCAAGCTCAGGTGAAATTTGATCCCTCGGAATATCTGGTCAAACAAGTCTTTTATCCGAGCAAGGATGGAACGAAAATCCCGATGTTTATCGCCCACAAAAAAAACCTTACCCTGGATGGGACAAATCCGACCCTGCTTTACGGCTACGGTGGATTCAATATCTCAATTACACCGTCCTTTAGCATCAGCCGCATCCAGTGGCTGGAAATGGGGGGCGTGCTCGCCGTGGCCAATCTCCGCGGTGGCGGGGAATATGGCGAAAGCTGGCACCGGGCCGGTACGAAACTGAAAAAGCAAAATGTCTTCGATGACTTCATCGCCGCCGCCGAGTGGCTGATCGCCGAAAAGTATACACACCCCAAAAAGTTGGCGATCCAAGGCGGCAGCAACGGCGGCTTGCTCGTCGGTGCCTGTATGACTCAGCGACCAGAATTGTTCGGAGCTTGCTTGCCGATTGTCGGCGTCATGGACATGCTCCGCTTCCAGCGTTTTACGGCTGGTCGATTCTGGGTCGATGACTACGGCTCAAGCGACAATCCGGAAGAATTTCCAGTGCTTTATCAATACAGCCCGTATCACGCCCTTCTGCGAAAAGGACCGACCGTTTACCCGGCCACTCTGGTGATCACGGCCGACACCGATGATCGCGTGGTTCCCGGGCACAGCTTCAAATTCATTGCTGCTTTGCAAGCAATGCAGAAAGGGAATGCTCCGGTCCTGGCGCGGATTGAAACCCGGGCCGGGCACGGGGCAGGAAAACCGACCACAAAAGCGATCGAGGAAGTCGCGGATCAGTGGGCGTTCTTGGTACGAAATCTCGGAATGAATCCCGTGATTCCGAAGTGAGCCGGGATCATTGTTCCCGGTTAAGCCATAGAAAAACGCTGCCTGGTGCCGGAATCGTGATCGCAAAACAAGCGGTCAATTTATCGCCCCGGAGAATGCTCCTCGGCGGTTGACGGATCGGCGTTGTGTTCAGTTGCGTCGGGCAAATCCATTTCGTTGACCGGGGTTTGTGGCGGATGGTGCCCCGGCTCGCGGGTTGCTGGTGTCGAGGCGACCGCTGACTCGCTGGACGAAGCTGATTTCTCAGACGGGAGCGGTTTCTCGGGCAAAATCGGCGATGCCGACTTGGCGGCGAGGCCGGGGCCGGCCGGTTCATCCGATGTCGTTTCTTTTGCTTTTGACAGAAGTGCCGCAAGTTGTGCAAACGAGTAGACCGGTTCTTTCCCGGCTTTCTGATGTTCGCTGAGTTTCGGTACCGGTTTCGGTTTTTGCGGTTTTTTTGGCAGTACGGGTGTCGCAGCCGCTGCTGGTGGTTCAGGCGTGGCGGGAGTGGCCGGCGTGGCCGATTCTGCGGCTGGGGAACTGACCGGGGGTGAGGTCGGTTTGCTAGCGCTGCGCCATCCCGGAGCTCCGGGGCCCCGCGGACGGAAACCGCCACTCGGCCGGGAGGGGCGACTTGGCCCTGCGGCAACAGGCGGTGCGGATTGCCCAGATGCAGCCGCAGCAGACCGTCGTTCGCCGCCTCGACTGGCGCTGGTCGCGGGGGAAACTCCCGCAGGATGTTCCACTCCAGCCGAGACCCCTCGAGAGTATGTTGGCCGTTCGGAACCCGGTGGGACTGCCCGGTCTTCACGCGGTGGACGATCGCCACGGGGAGGACGTTCCCCACGGGGTGGACGCTCGGCCCCACGCGGCGGCCGTTCCCCACGCGGCGGACGTTCATTGCTCGGACCCGGCCGGCGTTCCTGGCCTGGCGGAATCATCGTCAAGGAGACCCGGCCGAGTTCAGGATCCACGTTGAGAACCCAGACCGTGACGACATCGCCCACCGCGACCACTTCGTAAGGACTTTTGATGTAACGGTTGGCGAGTTGACTGATGTGGACAAGACCGCTGTCTTTCAGACCGACATCAACAAAGGCACCGAAATCCACCACGTTGAGAACTTCGCCCTTGAGTTCCATCCCGGGCTTGAGATCCTCGATCTTCAGCACACCTTTGCGGAAAATCGGCTGGGGGCGATCCTCCCGCGGATCGCGGTCCGGCCGCGAGAGTGCGTCAATAATGTCGCGGACTGTCGGCACACCGGCATTCAGCTGAGCCGCCAGTTCCTCAGCATTGATTTTCCCGAGTTTTTCCCGGATCGCTTGCAGTTTCGCCCGGTCACGGATGTCTGCGGGGACGTGCCCGACTTCAGCAAGTATTTTTGTCGCCAGTTCGTAACTTTCCGGGTGAACCCAGGTAGCGTCGAGGGGATTGTCACCGTCTCGAATTTTCAAGAAGCCGGCCGACTGGGTGAAGCGAGTTTCCCCCATCTGCGGCACGAGTTTGAGTTCGTTACGATTTTTGAAGCGGCCGTGCTGATTCCGATATTCCACAAGTTGCCGCGCCACCAGTTGATTCAATCCGGAAACGTGGCGGAGCAGCGGAATGCTGGCCGTGTTGAGATCGACGCCGACCGTGTTGACGCAAGATTCCACGACCGCATCTAGCGAGTCTTTGAGTTGTTTGGCCTTGACATCGTGTTGATACAGCCCGACCCCGATATGTTGCGGATCAATTTTGACAAGTTCCGCCAGGGGATCTTGAAGTCGCCGACCGATCGAGACGGTCCCCCGGGCCGTGGCATCAAGGTTCGGGAATTCTTCTTTGGCGATGGGGCTCGCGGAGTAGTCGCTGGCCCCGGATTCGATGACTATCACATACGCAAGTTCTTCCGGCGGTTCTGGCAACCCCTCCAGGCTGATTGGCGGAACCGGTTCGCTGACGACTGCCACCGCAGCGGGGGTGAGAGCGGATTCGATGGTGGGGGCGGGAACAACGGCGGATTCACCGCTCGGGATCAGTTCCGGGGGACGGACCGTGGCCTGGGCATCGCCTTCAAGGAATCCCGGGGTGAGCAGCGGCGCGGAGATCGTCGCAAGTTCGACGGAAGTGGATTCCGGTGGCAAGACCGGGGAGAGCAGCGATTCCACCAGCATAGGAGAGGGAATTTCCGTGGCCGTGATCTCAGGCGTGGCCGCCTCCGGGGAAGGGATCGGCGGGGTCGTCGCCGTTTCTGCCCGGACAGGTTCGATCGGCGAGATCGCCGGGGGGGGATTCAGCCGACGTTCCGCAAATTCAGCGATCAGGTCAGCCACGAGTTGCTCGGTTTCACGGCAGGCGGTGCCGTTGCCGATGGCGATCACGGGAATTTGATATTTCCGGATCAGCAGTTCCAGGGTCCGTTTCGCTTCGACGACTTTTCTTTGTGGGGGATGCGGATAAATGACGGCATCTTCAAGCAATGCCCCGGTTTCGTCAAGGACCGCGATCTTGCAGCCCGTGCGAATACCTGGGTCAATCGCGAGAACCCGTTTGCCCCCGAGGGGGGGACGGAGCAAAAGGCTGCGGAGATTTCGCGCGAAAATGCCAATCGCATGTTCCTGAGCGCGATCGGTCAATTCCCGACGGATTTCTCGCTCCAGGCTCGGCATCAGCAGGCGATCGATCGCATCTTCCACGGCCGGCAGAATAAAATCCCGGTGCGGATGATCCGCAAGCGGCAAGTGATTAAGAACAATGTCCCGAACAACGGCTTGATCCCACGCCAGTTTGACCCGCAAGATCTGCTCTCGTTCCCCTCGGTTGACTGCGAGAATTCGATGGGGGGGAATAAACCGGATCGGCTCTTTAAAGTTGAAGTAATCTTTGTATTCGCGGCCCTTACTTTCCGGAGCGGATTCACTCCGCTGCGAGGTCAGGACAGCAGTGTCCCACAGAAACGACCGGACCGGACCGCGAACGGCCGCGTGTTCCGCCATCATTTCCGCGAGGATGTGGCGAACGCCCGTGATGACGTCGTTGACGTCGTGAAGTTGTTTCCACGGGTCGATCATCCCGGGCAGGACTTCATCCAGTTTGTCAACGGCGGGATCGCGATTCCAGATTGCTTCGGCGAGCGGACCGAGACCACGTTCGCGGGCCTCGGTGGCCAGAGTGCGTTTCTTCGGCTTGAACGGCAAATACAGGTCTTCGAGCCGAGTCAGATTATCGGCCTCGAGAATGGCAGCAGTCAATTCATCCGTTAACTTACCTTGATTGGCAATTGAACGAAGAATTGTCTGTTTCCGAGAGGCCAGACTTCGCAACGCCGCGATCCGCTCTTGAATACGGCGAATCACAACTTCATCCAGGCCACCCGTGCGTTCCTTGCGGTAACGCGTGATGAACGGGACCGTGTTCTCTTCATCCAGCAGTTGCACGACCGCTTCAACCTGACTTTTGCGGATTTGCAAGTCTTGAGCGATCCGAGAGAGGTCGTGAGGTTGTGGGGCCGGCGGAACTTTCGGAACAGGTTGCGGGGGCAGTGCCGGAGTGACGGGAGGTGGCGATGATTCTGGGGAGGGAAGCACGACGCTGGCGGAGGCTGGTTCTGCTGCCGGGACAGCCGCGGTTTCTGCCGTCACAACGGACACAGTGCTCTCCGCTGGAGGCAGCTCCGCAGCTGTTCCAGCAGTCGGAACTGCTGGTAATATGCTGTCACCGCCGGCCATGGCGTCCGACGCTACCTCACAAGCTGCCGGATCACTCTGTCCGGTTGCGGCGCTGACAACCGTCGATTGAGCGGGAGTCTCCGCCGTCTCAGAGTCTGTCCCCGAGATCGAGGCCACCGTGGTGCTTACCGTAGCGACTGGCTCGCTTTCAGCCACGCGTACAACAGACTCTGTTTCCAAGGCAGGCACGGCGGCCGGGGATTCGTCAGCTTTGCTGGCATTCGCAGTTGCATTCGAAGGATCTGAATCGGTCAAGGGAACCGTTGCCGATGCCGGTTCAATCCCAGCCATCGTTTCTGATGAGGCAGCGAGATCGGCAGCGGCAGGTGCATCCGTCGGGGACGGATCGGCCGTCGCCGTGCTCGCCTCGGACGGAGTGCTCGTCTCTGGGGCGGTTAAGCTCGTGGGAACGGCGGCTTCCGTGGCTTCGGTCCGGGTATCCACCGCACCTGGTTCGGGGGTCTCGCTCGCCGCGGAAGGATCCGGGGTGGGCGTCGATTCTGGAGAATGCATCGGCTGACGTCCTGGTGACAGCGCGGGTCCGGCCTAGAATTACCTCTTGGCCCTGACAACAGTTGACACTGCGGGATGCCAACTTCCCGAAGGAAAAGAACTTAGATTATTTTTTGTAGGCTGTCTGCCAGGGGATGTCAAGAAGCACCGACAAGGTTGATCGGGTCTTGCCCTTCAACTGCTTTTCAAGAGTTGGCCGATCCGATTATCTTGCGGATAGCTGTGGCCGAGGTGTTGGCGAAATCCCTCGGCGTAACGAACGCCGATCGGCTTGCCTTGTTCAGCGGCCCAGGCTTTCATCGAATCAAGTAAATTATCAACCCCGTGGTGTTTTCGCAACCAGGATCGCTGGCTTTCATGGCAGGCGAGCATCCGTTCTTTGTCATCGATGACCGTACTGATGTCGATCCGAAAGGACGGGTGGATCGGTTGCCCGAAGGCGTCCTTTCCTTCCAGCGGATCGCAGTAATACAGGTGTGGGATGTGGGCAAGAGGTGGGAATTGTTCCTGATGACCGGGGAAGTGTAAGAAGTTGGGCACCGGGGCAGCGAAGGTAGCAGCCCGAACAAGTTTACTGGTTTGTTCGTGGTCGAGATGATAATCATCTGGGCTGTGAGTGAAAACCACCGAGGCTTGCGTGGCGTTGATGAGGCGGGTGACTTTTTCCAGGGTGGGAACATTGTAAACGATCCGTAAATCGCGTTCCTCGAGGCAGTGATACACGGCACCGATCGTGGCGGCGGCGGCTTGGCCCTCGGCTCGCCGGATGCGAGCAATTTCCTCCGGAGAATATTCCGTTGTCCCACAATCACCGGGGGTCATACTGGCAATGTGGATCATCCAGTCATGTTCCTTCCGCAAACGCGCCAGGGTTCCAGCGCAGAGAAACTCGGCATCGTCCGGATGAGCTAAGATTGCCAGGGCCACGTTTGCCATCATCAAGGTTCCCCTCTCCGAAATTCAAGCGAGCGGAATTCGCCAGTGAAGCCCGCCGGGTACCCCTCCATGTTGTCAAGGCATTGTCATCGCTGACTTGGCTCGGCAAGAGCAAGCCTTGAACTCAGTTACTTGCCTGATCGTCCGAGGGTTCCGCCCCGGAAGCGTCTTCGCTGCCGCCCGCAGGACGGCGAATTCGTCCAAGCCGAGACAGGACCACTTCCTTCACCTCATCACGGACCCAGGGATCATCGCGAAGCTCGGATTTATATTCTTTCATCCATGAAAATTCTCGTTCGAGCACGGAACGCACCAGTTGCGGATCGCTGGCGACGCGTTGCAAAATCGAATCGCGGAGTGCCTGGCTTTTCGCCGGATCCTTGCTGGCGTCAGCACCGAGTTCAGCAATTGCTGCCGCGATGACTGGCTCTGCCCGTTCCTTCGCCAGCAAACGCGTCCGGGCCAGGAATTTTTCATTCTCCTGGGCCGAAACCATGGCGATTCGGGTTAAGGCTTCATCTTCAGCGACGACTTGGAGAAAGTCGTCTTCAGCGAGCTCGGCTAACCCAGGAAACAAGCACCGACTCGCCTCGGCTACGGTTCGGGTACGGCGGCGAACCTCGCCATCGTCACGGAGCAGATCTACCAACTTGACCTGAAATTCGTAAGTGCTTTCTTCTGTGGTTTCTGAACGTTCGGGGCGGTGGAATTGTGGGAAGTTCAGGAGCGCTTTCCGCCACAGGCTCAATCCCTCGATGTAATCGCGAATCGCGAGGCTGTTTTGAGCATTTTCCGCAGCTTGCTCCGCGGCCCACAATTTTTTGCGAGCCGCGATGGTAATCTCGGCTTGCTCGGCTTCCGTGGTGGCCAGGAAATACGGGAAATTTGTCATCGACCGATTCTGGCGGTAGTAAACCGTCGCTTTCCGAGCAATCAGATTTTCTTGGGTCAAGCCGAGGCTGTTCAGTTCCTGTTCGCTGAGTTCGGGAGGCAGGGAATTGGGATTGCCCGGCACCCGCTGTCCGAGACGTTCGAGATTGAGCAAATCCGACAGTTTCAATTGCATCGCATGGCGTTCCCCGAATTCCTGCCAGCGGGTGTACGCCTTTTGATATTCTGCTTGTGACGAGGTATGGGTCTTCAGAAAAACGTCAGGATCGCTGTCGGACACTTTGAGCCAGTAATCGCTGGGGTTCGCCCGAGCATCGGGAGCCCAGCGAGACGTGTCATCAAACCAGCCTTCTTTGCCGAGCCGTTCGGCCAGATACGTCTGAGCGCGGGCCGGGTATTGGCAGAAGATAATGTACGCTGGCGATCGTGGCAGACGGTACTTGAATTCATCAAAATCCACCTTGGGGGTCGGGGTGGCCCAGGGAATCGGTTGCCCGGCAAAGCTCGTCCCGGCAGGGCCGGTCTTCGGCGGTGGCACCACGATCTGCGAGTAACTGAACCACGCCCGGGCCGCGTGAAACGGATCGTAAGTATCATCGGGCACTTTGCGATTTGTCGGGTCGTACTCGTCCTGGCCTTCGGGGAATGGAGGTGGCAGGCAGGGAAACTGTTCCGTGGCCGGGGCCAGTTCGCCGCTGAGCGTGTAGCGTGTCGGGATCTTGAAGTTATCGCGGAGAAATTGAATGATCTGTTCTGGATTATGCAGGTTCAATTTATTGCGGAGCCGCCACAGTAACTGCGGGTTCGCCTTGCAGAATTCTACCCAGGGTTCATGTTGCGCCCAGGGAACGACGATCAGGCGATCGGGCTCGCTGGGGTCGGGTTTCGGCTCGGGCCGGCGGAGTGTCTCGGGGTTGCGTTTCTCTGGGGGGATGACACTTAATTGCGCCAGCGAGCGAAGCGTCTGGACTTTATCTGATACGCCGAACTTGTTTTGATAGTAGAAACCGATCTGAAAGCGCATATCCGGGGAACCGATCATCCGCTCTTCGCCATCAGCCGCGACATACCGCTTTGTATTCAGGCGATCGCCTTCAGCCAGCAGTTCAATTCCCCGCGCGATGTAGTAATACATATCGCCAAGTTTGTCATTCTCGACCGAGACGTTATAAGCCAAGTTCCAGCTTTGAAAAATCCAAGGGGTAATGAAGTTCGGTTGCAGTCGGGTCACGAGCTTAACGAGAAATTCGAGTTCATGCCACTCGTTGCGTTTTTGTTTATCGTTGGCGGCCCACCACAGTCCGGTGACCACAAAGCCGCGGGTTCCCAGCAAACTCAACCGGGCCGCCGAGGCCGCGACTTCCGGATCGCCCTGGTCAAGTTCACGGAGTTCGAGTCGGCTGGCCAAGCTGGCCACCGATTGCCGAGCCAGCCGATCCGCCCAGCGATTCAGACCGGTCCGGGCATCTTCGGCCGACCGTGCCGGGTTGCCAAACGGCACGGTAAATTTCCCACGCCAAAACAAACTGAGGGTAAACAAGCCAATGATGATTGCGATGTAAATGACTTTCCGGCGGATGGCGGCTTGTTGCAGTGGGTTCGCCATATCAGTATCTCCTGATCTCCCGCTATACGGGATGAGATTTCGTGGTCCGTGACTTAAGCGGCCGAGGAAATCCTCTCGATTCTGGGACTTGGCTCTGTGACTCGGCCGGCGCTCGGATGGCCCCTGCGAAGTTACCGGGGGCGGCAAGCAACGGCCAAACCGCCAGGTGCCGCCCCGGTTATGCCCCCGGTTATGCAGCCACTTCCCGAGACCGCATCAAGTAAAAGGCCAAGATCATCCAGGGCAGCAAATACGCTGTCAGCAGCAGCAAATTCATCACCAAGTAGCTCAGCGGGATGTTGAATCCCTCGGAGAGAAACGCGGACCAGCTGAATGCATCAATATCTGGCAAAATGTTGATGACACGTCGAACCAGCCAACTGAAGCCGACATCGAGGGTCAGGGCCGCCCGTTCCACCGGAGAATTCCCGACCGGCATGGTCGGAGCCTTTGCTTCGAGCAATTGATTGATGGCCTTGAACGGACCGCCGACGTAACTCCCGCGAGCAACATCCGCGATATGCTCTGAGAAGACGCCGCCGATGTATAAAGCCGCGGTCACCAAAAAAGCGATGACACCCGCGAGATAAGTACTGACCGCCACGGCCAGGCCGATCACCAGCATGACCCGGCACCAGAGCCCGAAAGCGGCCTTGAAATAATTTTGTGCAAACTGCCAGTCAGAAGGTGTCGGTGGGGAGGTGAGAAAGTAAAGATCATCTTCGGCCATCCCGACCATCTGACCGCGGCTGGTGCAATTGACGAAGACTTGCACCAGGGGCGTGTCGTTTTTAGCGGCGTCTCCCGTGCGTGGTTGCCGGGCATTCTCGAACAAGCCGCTCGGAACTTCAATTGTTTCGGGGTGATAATCAAACACTTCTTTTCCGGCATATTCGTAGTAGCCGTATTTCGCCGCCATGGCATTGACAATCTCCCAGGCTTTGCTGCCAGGCCGGGCAGCGGCCACAACCGCGTTCGGGTTTTGCCCGCTAAAGCCTGCCGCTTCGACGGCCTGCTTTAAGTCGTCTTGATATTGCCGTTCCCGGGCGGGGTCGGCCCACCGCCAGTTGCCATCACCGGCTTGCGGCGAGGGTACTTGCGGGGTTTGCCAGGTGACAAAGCGAAGCGTCATGTCAACACCGCGGTTTTCCTCGCCTTTTGTCATCCGAAAAATATCAAAGGTGAATTCACAGGGAACAAACTCACGCGACTTGCCAAGACTGGAAGGGAGCGAGTGGAAGTTCCAGACTGCCCGCTGCGAACTGGCGGGATCACCGGCGATATATTTGCGGTAATCGAATTCCCTGCCAACATTGGTACCTTCAAAGCGTTCACCCCGCAGCTCGCGGCGGGAGCGAAATTCGAGTTTTCCCCGCAGCGGGTTGCGGGCCATGTAAGTTTCGTTGGCGGCTTTTTCGTCGATGGTGCTGGTAAAGATGAACAACCAGCCAACCGTTGTCATCCCCAGTAACGCCACGCTCATAAGAATGCCGTAACCAAAGACCCGGCCAAGAACAATTTCCAGGCGTTCGACTGGCTTCGTAATAATCGTGTAGATATTTTGGTTTTTGATATCGTTGGGGATGCTGAACGCGGCGAGCAACGCCGCGGGAAGAAGCAACAGCAAATTCGAGGCATACGAAGTGACCCCGATGGTTGTCCGCAATTGATTCTCCGGCTTGATTTGGAAAAACCACGTGGCCGGGAATAATAGCGGCACCAAGAAGACCAGGAATACCCAGAATAATTTTGAGCGGACGGCTTCTTTGAAGCTCAGCTTGGTCAACGCCCAGATGCGCCGGACGCGGATGCGGAACAAATTCGCAACGAAGGGCTGGCCGACAGCCAGCAATGCAAACAGCCCGGCGAACATCAAGGTCAGCGGTTGTGGACTCCAGGAAAATTTTGGCGGTTCGTATTTCACAAACGAGCCGACACTGCTAACAACCTTCGGCACGTTGACGGTATCCACTCCCTTGCCGGCAAACACCAGAAAGCCGTAGATGGCGTAACCGAGGATGGCAAGAACGGCCATGAGCAGCATCCAGCTGTTGACACCGGCCCGGTATTTGGCGGATTCGGCCTGCTCTGAAGGTGTTCGTAACACGTAGAGCAAATAGAAGGCCATACCGACGGCAGCGAAACCACCGGCGTCTTGCAGCCAAGCTTGCAGCAAGCCCCAGAAATGTTGCGGAGCAAACGGCTCACGATCGACAATCAATATTCCGAGCAACGGAGCGGTCAACATACGTGCTGGTTCCGATATCCGCTAAAGGGAAGTTGATCAGGAATCCAAATCGCCGACGCAATTTTAGCTGCTTCGCACCGTGGGGGATTCCACAGGGGGTAAAAACCGCCGACCGGGCCGGGCTTTCGATTCTTCAACGATGCGGAGGAATAAGTCTTCCAGCGTGGTCGTCGGGTGCCCGAAGGTCTCGAGTTTTCCCCCATGTTTTTCCACAACCTCGGTCAGATCGCGTTTCAATTCTTCGGTGAGTTGCACGCCAGTGGCTCGGACCTCGAGACGTTTTTGATCCTCTACCAGCCGATCGACCGAGCCAAGCTCTTGCAAATCCCCGCCGTAAAGAATGGCAATGCGATCGCAGACATCTTGAACATCGTCGAGGCGGTGGCTGCACATCAGGACCGTTTTGCCTTGGCGTTTGAGGTCGAGAATCAGGTCTTTCATCCAGCGTGTCCCGAGCGGATCCAGTCCCGAGGTCGGTTCATCGAGGATGACGAGTTCAGGGTCATTAATCAGGGCTTGGGCAAGCCCGATCCGCTGCCGCATCCCTTTGGAGTATTCCCGTAAAATTCGTTTCTTATCGGCGGAGAGTCCGACCCGATCGATAAGTTCCGCGGCCCGTTGCCGGCGGACATCCGAGGGAATGTCAAAAAGGCGGCCATAAAAATCGAGCGTTTCCTCAGCATTCAGAAAGCGATACAAATACGACTCTTCCGGCAAATAACCGATGCGTTCATTTTTCTCAACTTTGGCCGCCGGCTCGCCAAAGACAAAGGCATCGCCCGTGGTAGGGAAAAGTAGACCGAGCAGCAGTTTGATGGTCGTTGTTTTCCCAGAACCGTTCGGACCGAGCAGGCCAAAAATTTCACCCCGGTGAATTTGCAAATCCAGGGCGTTCAAAGCGACTTTCTTTCGGCGTCCCCAGAAATCACGATAAACCTTGGTAAGGTTCCGTGTTTCCACAACATAGTCAGTCATGAATTGCCCTCGGTCTCCTGCACCGCCTGATGCCCCTTACTGCCCGCTCGAGGGCCGATTCCTGCCGACTCGGCCGATCCAGTGATGACGGGGTCATTGGCTATTACGGTTCTGGAGGTCGGCAGGTTCAGCAAAAATCAACCCACCATCTCTGGCACGCGCTTAGGCACGGACTTCTGACCTGATCCGACTGGAGTTATCGTAGGCAGTCGGCTGCTGTCGGAAAGGATCATCGAAGAAAGAGCCGCCGCGAAGGCAACCGCCCAGATGATTTTTGCCCCGGGGCGCAATTGCCGATTACTCGACATTGTTGAACGCTCGCCAGCTGCCATCCGGGAAGCGGCGTTCGTGCGGACGGTACGCGGCTTTGTATTCCAGCGATCGGCAGCCTTTCACATAATAGCCGAGGTAAAGATAAGGCAAGCCAAGCGAAAAAGTCTTCTGAAGCAAGCTGAGGATATTCCAGACGCCGGGCGAACGCGGCCGCTCGTCCGGGTCGTAAAAAAAGTAGATGGCTGACATCCCATCGGGGAGGCAATCGACATAGCCGACGCCAATCAGCCGCTCGCCCAGCCAGTAACACCATTCTTGGGTAGGGATCGGATTGATGACGAAGGTCTCAGCATAATCGTCGATCGATTTGGGAGCGTGTGCCGGCCAGGCTTTGAATTCCGCTTGAAAGGCATGAAACTTGTCATAGAGTGCGAGTTTCTCGGCCGTCACGGATGGCTCTCCGATTGTCAGCCGGACTTCTCCCTGGTTTTTCCGCCACACTCGTTTTTGTGTGGCCGAAGGCTGAAACCGGGCGACATCCACGCGTAAGGACTGACAAGCCTGGCAGTGAAGGCAAGCGGGCCGGAACAAGGTGTAGCCAAAGCGACGCCAGCCCGCCAGCAACCGTTCCTGGTAGGCTTCGACCGTCAGTTCATCGACCACCTCGTAATGCAACGACCAGAGTTGATCAGGGAGATATCCGCACGGTTCCGGCGGTGAGGTGAAGCTGAGCAATGTTTGCATCCTGGTATCTCACCCGGACGGATAGAATTGCCTGGACTCATCGGCCTGATTGGATTTTAGCAGTGAGAGGGCGGACGAGACGAATCGATGGTGAGCAACCTGCACCGAGGTCGTAGGGAAACTGCCGCCGAATGCCGTGGGTGAATTACTCGACAAATTCGACGGCGACCGGCTTGGGAATAATTCCAGCGCGGTGACCTTCCTCAAGCAATTTCCGGATCGCGTCCCGGCCTCGCTCACCATAATCAAGTGTCCAGTCGTTCACATACATGCCGACGAATTGATCGGCCAGACCGATATTCATGTCGCGGGCATACTGCAAGGCATGCTGAAGCGCTTCGTCTCGATGTTCGAGGCCGTAGCGAATACTTTCCTTGAGCAATCGACTGATTTCTCGCATGATGTTCGGGCCGAGGTCTTTGCGGATGACATTACCGCCAAGCGGCAAGGGCAAGCCGGTTTGTTCCTGCCACCAGACGCCGAGATCGACGACGAGGTGAAGCCCCTGAGTGGCATACGTGAGTTGTCCTTCGTGAATAATCAGCCCGGCAGCAAACCGGCCCTCGGCAACGGCTGGAAGAATCTGGTCGAACGGCATGACGTGGTAGTGCAGTGCCGAGGACTTCCCGAGTGAGTGGAACAGCAGATTTAATGTGAGAAATGCCGTGGTCAGGGTGCCTGGGA
>Ga0308412_1000754_pt1 | contig 17087 bp, 15 predicted proteins | sample HotsprottomLayer_FD_202357 | JGI IMG/M metagenome (GOLD analysis project Ga0308412, IMG submission 202357) | Hot spring phototrophic mat microbial communities from Octopus Spring, Yellowstone National Park, Wyoming, United States -... | ecosystem: Environmental > Aquatic > Thermal springs > Hot...
GCCGTGTATGCTCCGCCGGCGAGACGGGGCGATCGCCGGGACCGGCGGATGCCCGAGGGAGGCGGGTGTTGGCGGTCCTGGAGCTCCGGGGCATCACGAAGCATTTCGGTGCGATCGAAGCCCTGCGCGGCGTCGACCTCCGGCTCGAGTCGGGCGAGGTGCTGGGCCTCATGGGCGACAACGGCGCCGGCAAATCCACCCTCGTCAAGATCATCGCCGGCAACTTCCCACCGACCGCGGGCGAGATCCTGATCGACGGCAAACCGCAACATTTCCACAAGCCGCTCGACGCTCGAGCCCAGGGGATCGAGGTCGTCTACCAGGATCTCGCGTTGTGCGACAATCTGAGTGCCGGTGAAAACGTCTATCTCGGCCGGGAGCTCAAGCGTAAGGTCGGACCATTGAACCTCGTCGATTTTCGTCGCATTTACGAGCGGGCAGCCGAACTTTTCAAGGAGCTGAAGAGCGAGACCCGCCCCAAGGATCTGGTCCGGCAGATGTCGGGCGGCCAGCGCCAAGCCGTGGCGATCGCCCGGACCCGGCTTTCCGACCCGAAGTTCGTGCTGATGGACGAGCCGACCGCGGCGATCAGCGTGCGGCAGGTGGCCGAGGTGCTCGATCTCATCCGTCGGCTCAGGGACACCGGCCACGCGGTCATCCTGATCAGCCACCGGATGCCCGACGTGTTCGCGGTCTGCACCCGGGTGATGGTGCTCCGCCGCGGCACCCGGGTCGCCGACAAGCCGATCGCCGCCACCTCGCCGGAGGAGGTCACGGGCCTCATCACCGGCGCGATCGCGACCGCCTGAGGACGCCGGAGCCGCGATGCAGTCCGCTCGACCGGTCCAAACGAGTGTCGCCATCGAGGAGGTGACCCGCCTCGAGGAACGCACCCTCCTCCAACGCGTGGTGGCCAATCAGGCGTTCTGGGTGACGGTCACGGTGGCGCTGATCTGCGTCGGCACGGCCTGGCAGGAGCCCGAAACCTTCCCGACCCGCGACAATTTTTTCAACATCACGCGCAACTTCGCGCCGATCGGGATCATGGCGATGGGGATGATCGCCGTGATCTTGACCCGTGGGATCGACCTCTCGGTCGGCTCGATGATGGCGCTCGTCGGGATCGCGACCGCTCGCCTGCTCGAGGCCGGGATGCCCTGGTGGATCGGCATCGGGGCCGGGCTCGCGGTCGGCTGTGCCGCCGGTGCCGTCAACGGGGCGCTCGTCGCCTACGTGAAGTTGCCGCCCTTCGTCGTCACGCTCGGCACGCTCTCGATCTACCGTTCGCTCGCGGTGGTGTTGTCGGAGAACCGGATCATCTACGACTTCGGGCCCGGCGGCGACGTCTTCAAGGAGATCGGCGGCGGGCAGATCGGCTTTCCCTGGTTCGACGGCACCACCTTCTATCTCTCGCACCAGTTCCTGGTCCTCGTGGTGTTGACGGCGGTGTTCGGCTTCGTCTTCCGCGCCGTGCCCTGGGGCCGCTATCTCTACGCGATCGGCGGCAACGAGCAGGCCGCCCGGCTGACCGGCATCCCGGTCGACCGCATCAAGCTCCAGGCCTACATGGTCTGCGGGCTCACCACCGCGATCGCCGCCTTGATGCTCACGGGCTACAACGGCTCGGCCTCCAACGGCATGGGCCGGACCTGGGAGCTCTACGTCATCGCCGCGGCGGTGATCGGCGGCACCAACCTCATGGGCGGCGAGGGCGGGGCCTATGGCGGGTTCATCGGCGCCGCGCTCATCTTCCTCATTCGCAACAGCCTGATCATGTTCGGGGTCGATGCCAATTGGTACGACCTGTTCGTCGGGCTGTTCATCATCCTCGCGGTCCTGTTGGAGCGGATCCGCGGACGGAGCCGCGGCTAGTCGGCCGCGGGAACCTCGAGTGAGCCATCGGGAGGCTTCGTGATGTTGCAGAAACTGTTGCTCACCACCGCGGCGGTCGCGGTGGCCGCGTTCCTCGGGGGTTCGGACGCCCTCGCCCAGGGCAAGAAGTTGACGATCGCGCTCGTGCCCAAGAACGTGAACAATCCGTTCTTCGACCAGGCGCGCGACGGCTGCAAGAAGGCCGAGCGCGAGCTCGGCGGGAAGATCGAGTGCCTCTACGTCGGTCCCGGCGAGCACGGCGGCGGCGAAGAGCAGGTCCAGATGGTCAACGACCTGATCCGCAAGAAGGTCGACGGCCTCGTGGTCTCGCCCTCCAACGCCGCGGCGATGGCGGTCGCGTTGGCCGAGGCCAAGAAGGCCGGGATCCCCGTCCTCACCTTCGATGCCGACTTGCTCGAGAAGGACAAGGCGCTGCGGATCGCCTATGTCGGCACCCACAATTACGAGATCGGCGTCGGCCTCGCCGAGATCGTCAAGTCGATCAAGCCCAACGGCGGGACGATCTGCATCCAGTCGGGCGGTGCCGCGGCCGCCAACCACAACGAGCGCATGCAGGGCATCCGCGACACGCTCTCCGGCAAGAAGTCGGACAAGGCGCCAGGCGAGCGGCTCACGGGCCAAGGTGGCTGGACCGAGATCGCCGGCTGCCCGCTCTACACCGACGACGACTTCAACCGCGCCGTCCAGCAGATGGAAGACGTGCTCGCGAAGAACCCGAACCTGGATGCCTTCGTCCCCACGGGTGGCTTCCCGCAGTTCGTGCCCGACGCTTACCGGCGCGTGGTCAGCAAGTACAAGGACAAGATCGCCTCCAAGCAGCTCGCGTTGGTCGTGGCGGACACGCTGCCGGTGCAGATGAAGCTCATGGAGGAGGGACTCTCGCTCGGCCAGGTCGGCCAGCGGCCCTTCGAGATGGGCTACAAGACCATGTACTTCATGGTCGACATCATCGAGAAGAAGCAAATGCCCAAAGATCCGACCTACACCGGTCTCGACAAGTGCACGCCCGAGACCATCAAGACCTGCATCGGCGGCTGATCGTCGTCGCGGGCTCGAGTCCGATGCGCGGCGCCCCCGGGTGACACCCGGGGGCGTTCGCCTTTCTCGGCGGAGGATCGGCGCTAGGGCAGGGCTCGGTGTCCGACCGGCGTGCCGTCGAAGCGGGCGAGGCGGACCCCGGCTCCGGCCAGATCCTCGAGGAAGGCGGGGCTCGCGAAATAGGCGAGCTCGTCCTCGCGGCGTCGGGTGAGCGGGTCGCGGCGTTCGAGCTCGGCGTCGACCCGGCCGGGATGGCACATGACGAGCGGTCGCCGGCCTGGGCCGGTGAAGAAGCGACGGAACTCCTCGCGAACGCCCGGCCCCGGGGCGAACCGGGTGGCGCCCCGAAAACTGTCGTTGGTCGGCACGCCGACCCGCGCGGCCCGGCGGTGCAGCCCGCGGCCCAAGTGGGCGAGGACCAGGGCTTTGCGCGGCTCGAAGCCGCGGCGGAGGATCGCGCCCAACGGCTCGGTCAGGCTGCGGAGGTAGACCGGGTGTGACCGGCGGATCCGCACGGCCGCCTCGACGACGGAATCGCGCACCGAGGGCAGGACGTGCACGTGCTGGTGCCCGTCGATGAAGCCGGGCGGCCGGCCGAGCGCGCGCTCGAACGCTTCGAGCTGGCGGGCGAGCTGCTCCACCGCCTCGGCGCGCGCCGCCCGGTCGTGGAGGAGGGCCAGGGCCAAGCGGCCGAGGGAGGGGAGCCTGCCCTCGGGCGCCAGATGCGGCGCCGCACCGGCCGGTTCCTGATCGGTCAAGGTCAGGTGCAAGCCCACGTCGATCCGGTCGAGCCAGGGCCGGAGCCTTTCGGCTGCCTCGGGCCAGCGGGGAAGCGAGGTCATGCAGGAGGTGGCCGACACGCGGCCGGCCGCCACGAGCTCGAGGATCCCCTGGTCCACCCCCGGCGCGAGCCCGTAATCGTCGGCACAGAGGACGAGCGGTCGGGCCTCGCCGGCCCCGATCATCGATTCGAACGCCATTGACGGGACGACACGGGCGAACCAGCGTGCCGCCGCCGCGGGGATCGAACGAACGCCATGCCGGGTACCCCCACCCTCTCGATCGTCGTGCCGATGCGCAACGAGGCCAAGAACCTGGGTCCGCTGCACGAGCGGTTGCGCGCCGTCCTCGACCGCCTGGGCGAGCCGGCCGAGATCGTCTGTGTCGACGACGGGAGCACGGATTCCACCCTCGACATGCTGCGGCTCGTGCGGGCGGTCGACCCGCGGGTCAAGATCGTGTCCTTGAGCCGCAATTTCGGCAAGGAGGTGGCGATTGCCGCGGGCCTCCGCTACGCCCGGGGCGACGCGGTCGTGCTCATGGACGCCGATTTGCAGCATCCGCCCGAGCTGATCGAGCGCTTCGTCGAGCTCTGGCGGCAGGGTTTCGAGATGGTGTTCGCCCAGCGCACCGACCGGCGCCTCGACAGCCCGATCCGGCGCTGGCTCTCGAAGGCCTTCTACCGCCTGTTCGCGCTTTTGAGCCAGACCGACTTGCCGCCCGGGGCCGGCGACTTCCGGCTCCTGGACCGCAAGGTCGTCGACGCCATGAACCTGCTCGAGGAGCGCACTCGCTTCACCAAGGGCCTCTATTCCTGGGTGGGCTTCAAACAGATCGGGGTGCCCTACGAGGTCGCCGAGCGGGCCGAGGGGGGGTCGCGCTTCAATCTGCTGGCGCTGTGGCGCCTGGCGGTCGACGGGATCACCGCCTTCAGCACGATCCCGCTCCGCGTCTGGTCCTATCTCGGCCTCCTGGTCTCGGTCGTGGCGCTCGCCTACGGCGCCTACATCCTGTTCCGCACCGTGCTGTTCGGCGCCGATCTGCCCGGCTACCCCTCCTTGATCGTGGCGATCATGCTGCTTTCGGGCGTGCAGCTCGTCGGCCTCGGGGTGATGGGCGAATATGTCGGCCGCATCTTCGCCGAAGTGAAGCACCGCCCGCTCTTCCTCGTCCGCGAGGCGGTCGGCTTCGACGAGACCCGTGAGGGCGGGGGGCGCGGCGGAGGCCCGGGCGAGCCCTCTCGAAGCGTTCCTTCCCCGACCCCACCCCACGCGGCTCGACGCTGAGGTCGAGCCCGTGAAGTCCGGACCGGACGCCATCCGCATCGATCGCTGGCCGGCCCGGCGCTGGACGCTCTGGTGGCCGCTCCGCTCGGCCCTCGTTGCCGGGCGCACGGCCGCCGGAGCGGGCGCGGTCGCGCTCGAGCGCGTGGGCGCGGCGGCCGCGAGGCCCTCGCGACCGGTGAACGGCTGGCTTGCGTTCTGGAACGGGCCGCAACCGATCTACGTGAGCGAGCGTCACCGTCGCGTGCACTACGCCAAGGTCGCCGACGACATCCTCCAGGTCTTGCCGAGGCCGCAGGCGCGCGTGCTCGACTTCGGCTGCGGGGCGGCGCTCGAGGCCGGCCGCGTCGCCGAGGCTTGCGCCCGGCTCTATCTCTGCGAGGCGGCCGAAACGTTGCGGATCGAGCTCGCCGAGCGCTTCCGCGGGAACGCCCGGATCGAGGTGATCGATCCCGAAGCCATGGACACGCTGCCCGACGGCAGCCTCGACCTGATCGTCGTCAACTCGGTCCTGCAATATGTCGCGCGCGCGGAGATCCCCTCGCTGTTGCGGCGGTTCCGCGCCAAGCTGCATCCCGAGGGCGTTCTCGTGCTCGCCGATTTGTTACCCGATCGCGCCACGGCGGAGGCCGATGCCGCCTCGCTCCTGCGGGTCGAGGCTCGCCTCGGCTTCTTGCCGGCTGCGCTCGTAGGCCTCGTCCGTCTGCTCGCGAGCGACTATCGCCGGTTGCGCCGCGAGGTCGGACTCACCGTGCTGCCACCGGCGGAGATCGAGGCTCTGCTCGCCGAGGCCGGCTTCGAGGCGCGCCGACGTCCGGTCAACTTCGGCTTCAACCAGCGCCGCGCCACCTATCTCGCCCGGCCCTCACGGCCGGACCGCGCGGAACGTCCAGTGGCGGTGACCGAGAAAGGTCCAGATCACGACGAGGCCGGTCGTGGTCACCTGCGCGAGCAGATAGTGGAGGTTCAGCGGGCCGGTGAGTAGGGCCATGAACGCGCCGGTCAAAAGAAAGCCGATGAACGCCACGATCGCGAAACGCGGCACGGCGGCCTCGTGGGCGCGGTCGCTTCCGAAGGTCCAGCTGCGGTTGAGGCCGTAGGATATGGAGCCGCCGACGATAAAGCCGAACATCGCGGCAAGCACGGGGCTGGCCCCACCCACTTCGACCGCGGCGATCAGGGTCGCGTAGTGGCAAGCGGTGGCCACGGCACCCACCCCGGCATAGCGGACGAACTGGTGCGCGAGCCGCAGCAGCGGTGCCGGCAGCGCGAGGGCGGGCAGGCTCACACCCACCCCCCGTCGCAGATGTAGGTCTGGTTGGTCATGGCCGCGCTGTCGTCGGCGGCGAGAAAGAGGCAGATCCGCGCCATCTCCACGGGTTCGAGCTTCCGCTTGAGGCATTGCCGGCGCAGGAGCTCGGCCTCGCCCTCGGGGGTGAGCCAGAGCTTGATCTGTCGCTCGGTCATGATCCAGCCCGGGGCGATCGAATTCACCCGGATGTTGAAGGGGCCCATGTCGCGGGCGAGCGCCCGGGTGAGGCCCACGACCGCGGATTTGGCCGTGGTGTAGGCGGGCATCCCGCCTTGCCCGACCATCCACGAGACCGAGCCGAAATTGACGATCGAGCCGCCACCCGCCTCTTTCATCATCGGGAACACGGCTTGGGCCGCGAAGAATTGGTGACGCAGGTTCACCGCCATCCGCTCGTCCCAATAGTCGGGTGTGACGTCCTCGAGCCGGTGGCGGTCGTCGCGGGCGGCGTTGTTGATCAGCACCGTGATCGGCCCGTGCGCCGCCGCCGCTTCGGCGATCACGCGGCGCAGGGCCTCGATGTCGCGCAGATCGCAAGCCAGGAAGAGCGGGACCGCGAGGCCTCGGGCGCGGATCCGCTCGACGGTCGCCCGGGCGGCCTCTTCGTCGATGTCGCAGAACGCCACCTTCGATTTCTGCTCGCAGAACGCCTCGACGATCGCGGCACCGATCCCGGATCCACCGCCGGTGACGAACACGGAGCGGTTCTCGAGGCTCGGATAAACGGCCCAACGGCTCATCCACGCCCTCCAATCGGCCCGCGGAGCATCGAAGGGCCGATAAGCGATTCCGGCGCGGCGGGCAACGCAGCCTCGCGGGACGGCTCACCCGGCTGTCGCACGATCGCCAAGATTGCCGCTTAAAAAAGAGGGGTCATCTCGCTCAGGAGGCATCCCATGAACCTTTCGCGCAGGCGCTTCGCGCTCCTTTCCACGGCCGCCGCGGCCACCCTCGCGGCTCCGGCGATCATCCGTACCGCCCAGGCCCAAGGCTGGAGCGGCCCGCGGCCCAAGAACGTCATCCTCATGATCAGCGACGGCGCGGGCTACCACACCTGGAACGCCGCGAGCTACTACGAGTTCGGCGAGCTCGGCCGGCAGGTCTACGACCGCTTCCCCGTCAAGACCTTGATGACCACCTTCCCGCTCAACACGAGCTCGAAGCCGACCAACGACACGACGCCCAGGGTTTCTTACGATCCGGCGAAGGCCTGGTCGGTGGCCCCGGGTCAGGGTGATCTCGGCGGCGAGATCACGAAGAAAAAATATCCGAATTTCTTCGCCGGCTACGAGTACGTCAAGAAGGACTACGCCGACAGTGCGGCGGCCGGCACGGCGCTCGCTGCCGCGATCAAGACCTACAACAATTCGATCAATTTCGACAACATGGGCCGCCCGGTCAAGATGGTGGCCGAGTTCGCCAAAGCCGCCGGCAAGAGCACGGGCGTGGTGAGCTCGGTGCAGATCAGCCACGCGACGCCTGCGGCCTTCGCGGCGCACAACATCAGCCGCAACAACTACGCCGAGATCGGCCGCGAGATGATCGAGGACGGCCTCTGTGACGTGATCATGGGCGCGGGCCACCCGATGTTCGACAACGACGGCCGCTACCGCGCGCCCGGGAGCGACAAGGCGTTCCAGTACGTCGGCGGCGCCGATACCTACTTCAAGGCGGCCACGGGGCGGACCTCCTACCAGTGGATCGAGACCCGGGCCGACTTCGAAAAGCTCGCCAAGGGCGAGCTCAAGCTAGACAAGCCCAAGGTCCTGGGCGTGGCGCAGGTCCACAACACGCTCCAGTTCAACCGCTCCGGCCAGGGCATGGGCAACCTCAATGCCAACGTCCCGGACCTTGCGACGATGAGCCTCGGCGCGCTCCAGGTCCTCGCGCGCAACGAGAAGGGCTTCTTCCTGATGATCGAGGGCGGGGCGGTCGACTGGGCGGCGCACGCCAACGACACCGCGCGGATCGTCGAAGAGCAGGTCGACTTCAACCGGGCGGTGCGCGCGGTGGTCGGCTGGATCGAGCGCAACGGTGGCTTCGAGCAGAACTTGTTGATCGTCACCACCGACCACGGCAACGGCATCGCTTACGGGCCCGAGAGCGACCGGTTCGCCTTCCAGCCGGTGATCAACCGCGGCAAGGGCCAGCTGCCGGACGTCGCCTGGCATTACGACACCCACACCAACGAGCTCGTCCCGGTGTGGGCCGCGGGGCCCGGCGCCGAGCAGCTCGTCGCCGCGAGCACCGGCGAGGATCCGCACACCGCGCTCGTGGGCTGGGGCGACGTTCGCCGCTACCACGACAACACCGACATCGGCCGGCTGATCATCGCGGCCGTGTCGGCCGAGCAGCGCGCCAGCGCCAACTGATCGGTCGGCTCGGCGATTCACCGATCCGCTCGGCGGCCGGGCGGGGCCGTGGCCCCGCCCGGTATCGTTTCGGGCAGGAGCCGATCGCGCTCGCGTAATTGCGGGAAGAGCCTCGACCAGAGGAGGGCCGCTGCGACCGTGCCGAGGCCGCCCACCACGGTCGCCGGCACGGTGCCGATCAGCCCCGCCACCACGCCCGATTCGAACTCGCCCAATTCGTTGCTCGCGCCGATGAAGAGCGTGTTGACGGCGGCCACCCGGCCGCGCATCGCATCCGGCGTCTCGAGCTGGACGAGCGTCTGGCGGACGACGACGCTCACCATGTCGGCGGCCCCGGCGATCGCGAGGAGGAGCAGCGAGAGCGGGAAGCTCTTCGAAAGGCCGAAGCCGGCCATCGCCAGGCCGAAGACGGCGACGGCCGCGAGCATGGTACGGCCGACCCGTCGCTCGAGCGGCCGCCGCGCGAGACCGAGCGCCATCGCGACGGCCCCCACGGCGGGAGCGGCGCGCAGCGCGCCGAGCCCGGCCGGGCCGACCTCCAGGATGTCCTTGGCGAAGATCGGCAGCAACGCCGTGGCGCCGCCCAGGAGCACGGCCACCATGTCGAGCGAGATCGCCCCGAAGATCAGAGGCTGGCCGCGGATGAAGGTGAACCCGGCGAGCAGCCGCTCGAGGCCGGCGGGCTCGTCGGACGCGGCGGGTTGCCGGGGCGCGAGGCTCGCGACGAGGCCGACCGCCAGGAGGAAGGAGAGGAGCGCCGTGCCGAACACGGCGGGCCCGCCCGCGAGCCACAGCAGGCCGCCCGCGGCCGGGCCGAGCACGATCGAGCCCTGGAAAGCCATCGAGTTCCAGGTGACCGCGACGCGCAGGAGCTCGGCCGGCACGAGGCTCGGCAAGAGCGCGGCGCCTGCCGGGTTGGCGAAGGCCCGGGCACAGCCGAACAGGAAGACGAGGCCGAAGACCGGTGGAACCGCGCGGCTGCCCGAAAGGACCAGGCCGAGGAGCCCGCCCACAGCGAGGGCCGCCCCGGCGAAGGCCGCGGCGAGGACCCGTCGGCGCTCGAAGCGGTCGGCCACGTGGCCCGTGAGAAGGGCCAAGAGCACCGAGGGCAAGAAGGTCACGAGGCCCACGAGGCCGAGGGCGAAGGGATCGGCCGTGAGATCGTAGACGTGCCAGCCGACGCCCACGTTGACGATCTGGATCGCCACCCCGCTCGCGATCCGCGCGGCGAAGAAGCGACGGAAATCGCGATGGGCGAAGGGGCTCGCGCGGGCCGCCCCGCTCAGCGGCACGGGCTCACGGAACCGCCGCTTCCCCGGTCGGTGCCGGGTTTCCCCGCAAGCTGCGGCGGATCGCGCCGATCGCCACCCAGCTCCAGACCAGAAGGGTCACGACGCCCAGAAAGGCCGAGACCGGCCGTTCGAAGAAGGCGAGGAGGTTGCCGTCGGCCTTGATCATCGAGGTCATGAAGTGGCTTTCGATCATCTCGCCGAGCACGAGCCCGAGGATCGCGGGTGCGATCGGGAAGCCGTTCTCTTCCATGAGGTAACCGATCACGCCCAGGACCAGCATGATGCCGACCCCGAACACCGTGTTGTTGATCGCGAAGGAGCCGACCACGCAGCAGACCAGGATCATGGGCATCAAGAACTCGCGCGGGATCGCGAGGATCCGGCGGAACACCTTGATCGCGAGCCAACCGAGCGGGAGGAGCAGGACGTTGGCGAGGACGAAGATGATGAAGATGGCGTAGAGGAACTCCGGGTTGTTGAGCATGATCGTCGGACCCGGGTTCATGCCCTTGATGTAGAGCACGCCGATCACGATCGCGGTGATCGTATCGCCCGGGATGCCGAAAACGAGCGCCGGGACCCAGGCGCCGGCCAAGGCACTGTTGTTGGCGGTCCCCGCGTCGACCACGCCCTCGATGTGGCCGGTGCCGAACTTCTCGGGCTCCTTCGAGAAGCGCTTCGAGAGCGCGTAGGTGACCCAGGCGGCGATGTCGGCGCCGGCCCCGGGCAGCACCCCGATCGCCGTGCCGACCACGTTCGAGCGCAAGACGTTCGGCCAATAGCGGCGCAGGAGCTGCCACTGCCCTTTGAAGACGTTGCCGAGCTTTTGTCGGCCGGCGAGATCCTCGAACGTTCGGGAAGAGGTGACCCAGCGCAGCACCTCGGCCATCGCGAACATGCCGATCATCGCCGGGATGAAGGAGACCCCGGCGGTGAGCTCGACGCTGCCGAAGGTGAAGCGCGGATGGCCGGCGGTGGGGTCGATCCCGACGGTGGCGAGGGCGAGCCCGATCAGCACCGAGACGATGCCCTTGAGCGGCCGGCCGGTCGAGATGAAGACCGCACAAGAGAGGCCGAAGAGCGCGAGCCAGAAATATTCGAAGGAGGAAAAACCGAGCGCGAACTCGGCCAAGATCGGCGCCGAGACGGCGAGCACGAGCGAGCCGAAGATCCCGCCGATCACCGAGAAGACGAGGCCGCAGCCCAACACGAGTTCGGCACGGCCTTTGCGGGTGAGCCGGTGGGCGTCCTCGACGTAAGCCGCCGAGGCCGGGGTCCCGGGGATCCGCACGAGCGCGCCCGGCAGATCGCCCGCGAAGATCGCCATGGCGGTCGCGGTCACCAGCATGGCGATCGCCGGGACGGGCGGCATGAAGAAGGTGACCGGCACGAGCAGCGCCGTGGCCATGGTCGCGGTGAGCCCCGGCATGGCGCCCACGAACAGGCCGAACAGGCCCGAGAGCACCATCATCCAGAGCGTGTAGGGCTCGAACACGAGCCCGAGCGCGGTCTCGAAGGCGGCCATCGGCGCCTACCAGTAAAGGCCGGTCAAGGGGCCCTGCGGCAAGGGCACGAGCAGGAGCCGGCGGAACGCCCAGTCGACGGCGAAGCAGGCGAGGGCGGCGACGAGCAGCGAGCTCGAGAGGCGGCCGCCGCGGAACCGGGCGGCCAAGAGGCCCGTATAGAGCGTCGCCCCGATCAGGAAGCCGACCGGCTTCCAAAGGAGGATCAGAAGTGCGAGGCCGCCCACGACGAACCCCACGTCGAGCACGTGGCCACCCTTCCGCGCCCATTCGCCGAGCTCGACGAGGCCTTTGACCTCCCGGCGGCGCAGCCCGCTCACCACGAGCGCGAGCCCGCAGATCGCGAAGCCGGCCGCCAAGAGGTTCGGCACGAGGCTCGGCCCGAAGCGCTGGCCGGGCATCGGCGGGAAGCCCGCCGCCTCCCGGGCCATGAAGGCAGCCAGGAGGAGGAGGACGACGCCGATCGCCGAATCGTGGATCCGCACGCCCGCCCCCTCCCTGTGACCGGCTCACTTGGCCAGGCCGAGACCCTTCATGACCGCCCCGGTCGACTCGTCGCGCGCCTTCATGAAGGCCGCAAATTCCTCGGGCGGGGCGTAGACGGTGGCGAACCCGCGGCTCGCCATGAAGTCCTGGAACTCCTTGCTGTCGTAGACCTTCTTGGCGAGCGGCACGAGCTTGTCGGTGACCTCCTTCGGCAGGCCCTTGGGCCCCGCGAGGCCGCGCCAGGCGCCGAGCTGGAAGTCGATGCCGGTCGCCTCCTTGAGCGTCGGCACGTCGGGGAAGGTCGGGTTGCGCTCTTTGCCCATGAGCGCGAGCGCGCGGACCTTGCCGGCGTCGATCAGGGCCTTGGCCTCGGGCACCGAGCAGGTGACGAAGTCGACCCCGCCCGCGACCAAGTCCTGGAGGGCGGTGGCGGCACCGGTCGAGGGCACCCATTGGACGTGGTCGGCCGGTAGACCGGCGGCCTGCAACATGCCGCCGAGCGCGATGTGCCAGCTGCCGCCCTGGCCGGTGCCCGAGGCCTTGAACTTGCCCTTGGGTGCCGCCTTGACCGCATCGAGGAGCTCCTTGGCGGTCTTGTAGGGCGAGTCGGCGCGGACGATGACGCCCGCCGGATCCTCGTTCATGAGCGCGATCGGCGTGTAGTCGGACCATTTGAGCTCGGTCAGGCCTTGCCAGTGCATGGAGCCGATCTCGAAGGTGATGAGGCCGAGCGTGTAGCCGTCGGGCTCCGCCGTGGCGACCGCCGAGTGGCCGACCACGCCGGCGCCACCCGTCCGGTTGACCACGTTGACCGGCACGCCGAGCTCGGGCTCCATGACCTTGGCGATGATCCGCGCGGTGGCATCGGTGCCGCCGCCGGCCGCCCACGGCACGACGATCGTGATCGGCCGCTCGGGCCAAGCCGCCGCGGCCGGGTGGGTGATCCCGAAGACGACGAGGCCGACGCCGGCGAGGAGCAGCCGGCGGAAGGGGCCACGCGGTGTCGAGTTCACGGACATGTCGATGCCTCCCCTCGGGGCTGCGCCGGAACGGTCGCCCGGCGCGCCTGCGATCGAGGCAACGTAGCGGCGGCAGCCGACCTCGCCAAGCGCGGCGGGCGGGTGGGCCGGCTGCGTCCGGCGACGGTCGGCAGGGCGCTCGGTCGAGAAAAACCGCCGCCGCGACTTGACGAGTGGGGCCCCGTCTCTAGAGTGTAACTCGGGTGATGGAGATCGACGGAGCGGATCGGACCCGGAGCTTATGATCGTCACGGAGGCGGCCTTCGGCCGTGGCGTTCCGGACCAGATCGACCAGCGTCGGGCCAACGACCGGAAGCTTCCCGTCCCGCCGGACCTTCGGTCCGGTGCCGATCTCTCGACAGCCGTCACCCGATCGTCATCGTGCAGCCTGCCGGCCGCGGCGCGGCCTTCGATCGACCCGGGGTACGTCCGGCCACCGATCGGTTCCCAACCCGTCACGAGATTTCGGTCAACTCGAGGCGAGGGTCGTCGGGAGGTTCCGGCGCGCGACGCCCGCGCGACGGCCGGCAGCGAAGGTGGGGGAACGGAGGCCTCGCGAGCGAGCGGAGAGGTGGAAAGGGATGCAGGCTTCGAAGAGCGACTTCCAGTCTCTGATCGAGCAGGACCGTGCGGCCCGCGCCAAGAAGGCGTGGCGCGGCACGTTCCTCGACTATCTGGAGCTCGTGAAGCAGAACCCGAGGCTCGCCGACCTCGCTCATCAACGGATGTACCGGATGATCGTCGAGGCCGGTGTCTCGGAGATCGACGTCGAGTCGGATCCGCGAGCCAAGCGGCTGTTCGGCGACCAGCACGTCAAGGTCTACAACTTCTTCAAGGACGAGTTCTTCGGGATGGAGCGGACGCTCGACAAGATCGTCCGCTACTTCCACTCGGCGGCGATGGGTGGCGAGGAGGCCCGCCAGGTCCTCTACCTCATGGGGCCGGTGGGCTCGGGTAAGAGCTCGCTCGTCGAGCGCTTGAAGCGCGGCCTCGAGGAACTCGACCCGATCTACGTGATCGAGGGTTCGCCCAATTTCTGCAATCCCTTGTGCCTGATCCCGCGGCATCTGCGACCGGCCTTCGAGGAGATGCTCGGGGTGAGGATCGAGGGCGACATCGACCCGGTCACCCGCTGGCGGCTGGTCAACGAGTACAAGGGCGAATACGAAAAGATGCCGGTCGTCTCGATGACCTTCTCGGTCCGCGGCCGGCGCGGGATCGGGGTGGTACCGCCGGTCGACCCCAACAACCAGGACACCTCCGTGCTGATCGGCTCGGAGGACATCTCCAAGCTCGACCGCTACAGCGAGGGCGATCCGCGGGTGCTCGAGCTCAACGGCGCCTTCAACGTCGGCAATCGTGGGATGGTGGAGTTCATCGAGGTCTTCAAGAACGAGACCGAGTACCTCCACACCATGATCACCGCGACGCAGGAGAAGATGGTCCCGGCACCCGGCCGGCACGGTACCGTCTACGTCGACACGGTGATCATCGCCCACAGCAACGAGGCCGAGTGGCAGAAGTTCAAGGCCGACCACACCAACGAAGCGATCCTCGACCGCATCGTCGTGGTCAAAGTGCCTTACAATCTTCGTTTGTCAGAAGAAGTAAAGATTTATAAGAAATTCTTGAAACGCTCGCGTTTCGATCTGAAGATCGCGCCGCACACGCTGGAGATCGCCTCGATGTTCGCGATCCTCACGCGGCTCGAGCCGACCGGCAAGTGCGATCTCCTGACCAAGCTCAAGATCTACAACGGCGAGGAGGTGCTGGAGAAGGGTCGGCCGAAGAAGCTCACCGCCCACGAACTTCGCGAGGATGCCAAGCGCGAGGGGCTGTTCGGCATCAGCACGCGCTTCATCATGAAGGCCCTCGACGTCGCCTTGACGCGCAACAATGGCTCGATCCACCCGATCAACGTGCGCGAGGCGTTGATCGGCATGGTCAAGGAGGCGGATTTCGCCGAGGACGTCAAGAAGCAGTACCTGGAGTTCCTGCAGGACACGCTGCACAAGGTCTATCTCGAATTGCTCGAGAAGGACATCACCAAGGCCTTCGTCTACAGCTTCAAGGATCAGGCCGAAACGCTGTTCCAGAATTACCTGGACCATGCCGAGGCCTACGTCACCCGCTCCAAGGTCAAGGATCCGGTGACGCGCGAAGAGATGCACCCGGACGAGGGCTTCTTGAAGTCGATCGAGGAGCAGATCGCGATCATCGGCCCGGCGGCCGACGGCTTCCGCCAGGAAGTCATCGCGTACCTCTGGTCGGCGATGCGGCGTGGCGAGACTCTTTCCTACACCGCCTACGAGCCCTTGAAGGAGGCGATCGAGAAAAAGCTCATGAACTCGGTGCGCGACATCAGCCGGATCATCACCAAGGCCAGGACGCGCAACGAGGAGCAGCGGCAGAAGTACGATGCGATGGTCGAGAACTTGCTGGCCCAGGGCTATCCCGAGGACAGCATCGACACGATCCTCAAATATGCCGCCAATCACCTCTGGAAGGACTGAGCCGGGACGGGCCGGCGGGCCGGGGGACGGCGGCCGATGAGCACGGTCTTCCGCCCCTACAGCGAAAGCGACGCGCTGCGCTCCGACCGCAGCGCCGCCGATCGCAAGCGGCACCGCGAGAAGCTGCGCAAGGCGCTCAAGGAGAACATCGCCGACATCATCGCCGAAGAGAGCATCATCGGCCGCGACCGCGACCGGATCATCAAGGTGCCGATCCGCGGCGTGCGCGAATATCGCTTCGTGTTCGGCGAGAACGAGGGCGGCGTCGGCACCGGCGACGGCTCGACCAAGCCCGGCCAGGTGGTCGGTCAGGCGGGCCAGAAGGGCGAACGCGGGCCCGGCCCGGCGGGCAGTGATCCGGGCGTCGACTATTACGAGACCGAGATCACGCTCGACGAACTGGTCGAGATCATGTTCGAGGACCTCGAACTTCCCGACCTCGAGCGCAAGAGGCTGCGCCAGCTGTTGGCCGACCGAACCGCGAAGCGGCAGGGTTACAAGAAGCAGGGGATCCGGGTCCATCTCGACCGGCGCCGGACGGTCCGCTCGAAGATCCGCCGCAAGATCGCCGCCGGCCCGCTGCCCGCCACGGAGGAGGGCGAGCCGGAGCCCTTCGGCTTCCGCAAGGAGGACCTCGTTTATCGCCGGCTGGTCGAGGAGCCGCGCGAGGAGAGCAACGCCGTGGTGCTCTGTATCATGGACACCTCGGGCTCGATGGACCGCCTCAAGAAATATCTCGCGCGCAGCTTCTTCTTTCTCCTCTATCAGTTCGTCCGCAGCAAGTACGAGAACACCCAGCTCGTCTTCATCGCTCACCACACCGAGGCCAAGGAGGTCACCGAGCACGAGTTCTTCCACAAGGGCGAGTCGGGTGGCACGCTGATCTCCTCGGGTTACAAGAAAGCTCTCGAAATCATCGAGGACCGCTACCACCCCGACCATTGGAACATCTATGCGTTCCACTGCTCGGACGGCGACAATTTCGAGAGCGACAACGAGGCCGCGCTCGAGGCCGCCGCCCGGCTCTGCGAGGTGTGCAACCTGTTCGGCTACGGCGAGATCAAGCCTCTGGGTTCGCACTATTACGACAGCTCGATGCTCGAGCAGTTCAAGGCACTGGATGCGGACAATTTCCACGCCGTGCTGATCGAACGGCGCGAGGACGTCTGGCCGGCGTTCCGCCAGCTCATGGCCAAGGATCGGGAGACGGCGGGATGAGTGGGTGGACCTTGGCCGACCTCGAGCGCTGGGACGAGCGGATCCGCGAGAAGGTCGCCGAGTTCGGGCTCGACTGTTACCCGCAGGAGTTCGAGATCTGCGACCAGAACGCGATGCTCGGCTACATGGCCTATCACGGCATGCCGGCCCATTATCCGCACTGGTCTTACGGCAAGGCCTACGAGCAGACCAAGACCATGTACGACCACGGGGTCACGGGTCTGCCCTACGAACTCGTCATCAACAGCGACCCGTGCCTCGCCTACCTGATGCGCGACAACAGCCTGTTGCTGCAGATCCTCACGATCGCGCACGTCTACGGGCACAACGATTTCTTCAAGAACAACTTCACCTTCAC
>Ga0308412_1000759_pt1 | contig 17050 bp, 20 predicted proteins | sample HotsprottomLayer_FD_202357 | JGI IMG/M metagenome (GOLD analysis project Ga0308412, IMG submission 202357) | Hot spring phototrophic mat microbial communities from Octopus Spring, Yellowstone National Park, Wyoming, United States -... | ecosystem: Environmental > Aquatic > Thermal springs > Hot...
GGGGTAGCGGGGCATCTGGACGCGACCGGGGTCATCAGGCTTCGCTGCTGGCGTCGAGCACGGCCTGGGCGATCTGCTCGCCGCGCCCCTGGGGCAGATACACGTAGCGCCCACCGAGCCAGGCGGCCAGTTGCTGGGCCTCGCCGCGGGAGATGAAGCTCCGCTGGGTGTCAATCACCACAGCGCCAATACCGGCGGCGCGGATGCGCGCGCTGAGGGTCTGCACCTCGGTGCGGGCCGTTTCGAGGCGCTGCTGCTTATCGTGAGCCGGGTCGGGACGCAGGGGGACGTTGGGCCGTCCGTCGGTGATCAGCACCAGGGTGGTGCGGTGGATGCCCCGGGCGCGGGCCTGTTCGGCCACCTGGTACGCCGCCAGCAGGGCCGCGGCCAGGGGGGTGCCGCCGCCGGTGGGCAGCACATCGAGGGCGCGCTTGGCCAGTTCCACGCTCTGCGACGGCGGCAGGAGCAGTTCCGCCGACTCGCCGCGGAAGGCCAGGAGGGCCACCTGGTCGCGGTGCACGTAGGCCTGCTGGAGCAAGGTATTCACCGCGCCCTTGGCCTGGCGCATGCGATGGAGGGCCATCGAGCCGCTGGCGTCAACCACGAAGCAGAAGAGCGTCCCGGCCTTGCTGCGATACTTCTTGATGTGCAGATCATCGGCCTTGAGGCGAATATGGCCGTGGTGGCGGGAGGCCTCGCGGCGGCGCACCGGCTGCCAGGGGGCGGCGGCGCGCAGGGTCGCCACCACGTCCAGGCGCCCCTGGGAGGGCAGGCCGGGAATGGAACGGATGTGCCGCCCGCGCGTGCCCGAGGTGCTGCCCCGCGAGCCGCTGCGCCCGCTCCGGCGCACGGTGAAGGGCGTCTCCAGCACATCGGGAGGCACCTCGGCGTCCAGGGCGGAGAGGATCAGATCCTCGACCGTCAGATCCTCGGGAGGGGTTGGGGGTTGCTCGCTCTCGTCCTCATCCTCGTTGCGCTGCTGCTCATCGGGGGGCGGCTGCTCGGGCTGCGGCGGCGGGGGCTGCTCGGGTTGGGGCGGTTGCTCGGCGGCCTGGGGAACGCGGGTAGCGCGGGGCAGCAGCACGAAGCGCACCGCCCGTTCAAGATCCTCTTCAGCCACCTCGTCGCGCCCGGCGAGGGCCGCGGAGGCCAGGGCCGCGCGCACGGCGAAAATATCGGCCCGGTGCCCCTCCACCCCCAACGCCAGGGCCGCCTGGCTCAACTGAGACACCTGGGCCTCGCTGATGCGCACCTCCGGCAGGGCCTCGCGGGCGGCCATGATCAGCGTGTGGAGCATGGCGTCCTCATCGGCCCATTCCTCGGCTACTCCTTCGCCGTTCTCCGCGCCGTTTTTGCGGCGCGCCGTCGCCACCAGCCGCGCCCGATCCACCAGCAGGTTGCGGCGCACCACCTCGGCGCGGGCAGGTCCGGGCGCCTGCGACACCGGGGCGACGATCAGGCCGACGCGGTCGAGCAGGTGGCGGCGCGGCGGGCCTTCGGCGGGATCGTAAGTGGCGATCAGCGCGAAGCGGGCCGGTTCGACCAGACTGAGACCGTCGCGTTCCACGCGCACCACGCCGCTGTCGAGGGCCGCCAGCAGATGGTTGACCGTGCTATCATCGAGCAGATTGACCCCGTCGGCATACAGCAAGCCGCCGTGGGCGCGGGCCAGCAACCCGCTGCGGTGGACGCGCTCGCCCCGCGCCAGGGTGGCCTCCAGGTCAAGCCCGCCGAGGAGGCGGTCCTCGGTGACGCCGACGGGCAACTCGACCAACCCGCCGTGGATCGGCGCCGGCCCGGAAGCGCCGCCGGCGAGCAGACGGGCAAAAGCGCGCACCAGGGTGCTCTTGCCGGTGCCAACGCCGGCGGCGATCACCACCCCGCCGAGACCAGGGTCCACGGCGAGCAGCAGGAGGGCCTGGCGACCGGCGTCCAGGCCAACCAGGGCAGAGAAGGGCAACACCGCCGGGGTCACGCCAGCACCTCTTCCACGGCCCGCTCGATGCGCGTCGCGTCGTCCTGGGTTTCGAGGGGGTCCTTGCGCAGGCGATGGCGCAGGGCGAGAATAGCGATACGGCGCACGTCCTCGACGCGCACCTCATTGCGCCCCTCGAAGGCAGCCAGGGCGGTGGCGGCGCGGCTGAGGGTCAACTCGCCGCGATGCCCATCCACCTCCAGCTTGACGCACAACTCGGCGATTTTATACAGCACCGGATCGGGGAGTTGCACCTCGGGAAGCCGTTTCTGGGCCTGTTTGATCTTGCGCTGGAGGCGCGCGGTCTCCTTTTCCCAGGCGGCGGCAAAGGCAAAGGGATCGGCATCGTAGGCGCGACGGCGCTTGACGATCTCCACCCGCTCGTCCACATTGGTGATCGTGACGATGCGGGCGTGCAGGCCGAAGCGATCGAGCAACTGGGGGCGCAGATCGCCCTCTTCGGGGTTGCCGGAGCCAACCAGCACGAAGCGGGCCGGATGGCGGATGGAGATCCCCTCGCGCTCGACCACATTGACGCCGCTGGCGGCCACATCGAGGAGCACATCAACCAGATGGTCCTCCAGCAAATTCACCTCATCAATGTACAGGAAGCCGCGATTGGCGCGGGCGAGGAGGCCGGGGGCGAAGGCCTGCACGCCCTGGGTCAGGGCGCGCTCGATATCGAGGGTGCCGCAGACGCGATCCTCGGTGGCGCCAAGGGGCAGATCGACCACCGGCACGGGAATGGTGATGGCCCGGGGCTTGCGCGACTGCGCCTTGCCATTGGGCGAATCGTGCGGGCGGGTATGCTCGCAGAAGCCATCGGCCTCGGGCGCGCAGGAGTAGGGGCAGCCGGCCACTGCCTTGATCGGCGGGAGCATGGCGGCCAGGGCGCGCACGGCGGTTGACTTGGCCGTCCCACGATGGCCCATCACCATGACGCCGCCGATGGTCGGATTGACCACACAGAGGATCAACCCCAGCTTCAACTCGGCCTGACCGACAATCGCAACAAACGGATAGGGCGGCACGGGACCCTGCGGGGCGGGTGCGGCGCCGTTCTCGGCGGGACGGGGCGCGAGCGTCTCTGTCTCTGTTGCCATAGGGGCGCGACTTTCGGTATCAGAAAAAACGAAGGAAGGCCACCCAGGGGAGGGTGCTCCCCTCCGGCGGGCCCTCCCAGCATAGCTCGTCGCGCGGGGCGGCGGGCCAGTATTCAGGCAATCAGGCGCCGGTCAACAACCTGAACGCTCCTGGCGCCTCAGCGAGCTTTCGACTTCTCGGGCATCGAACCGACGGCCGGCTTCCGTTGACCGTTCGGCAGGCGACGGGCAAAGGCGGTAATGTTGGTCCAGAGGAACGTCAGGCCCAGCGCGAGCACGGTAATAATCAGGCAGGCCCAGCACACCAGCGCCGGGGTCAGCGGCCCGATCATCTGAGTAGCCTGAGCGTACGTCTCGGTCATGGCGCTACTCCTGTCTAGCTCTCGCGACGAAGGACGCCATATCACTTCGCGCAACTTTTTGAACCGAGGTGAACTTTCTCCTGGGTATTGTACCACACATCGGCTCAAGGGGTAACAACGTAGCTCTTCTGGCCAGGGCTACGTCAACGTCCGGTTGATCGTCCGCGCCGTGGGCGTAAACGCCCCGGCTCCTGGTGCGAAGGCCACCTGCGTGGCCTGTCAAGCCCGCGCAGGCGGGCTTCGCATCTCAAGCCGAGGGCTTCAGCCCCACGGCCAGCCCGGTATACCGGATTGATTTCTTAAAGACCATCAGTCGCCAGGCGGACGACGTTGACGTAGCCCTATCTTCTGCCAGGACCGCGTCCATGCGGACCTCCCGGCTGTGCCTACACACACGCCAGATCAGCTTCTTAGCGATGCCAGAAGGGATTGACCTGTTCGGGCGTTTCCGCGCCGACCTCCTCAAAGCTGCGGCACCAGCACCAGAAGCGCGCCGCGAACCACCAGCGCAGGCGCAGATGCCAGGGCGCCAGACGATACTCGGTCAGGGCGGTTGTGGAAGGGGTCCGCAGTTTCATCGCAGCACCTCACTGCACAGGTCGGGGGCAGCCATTCCCACGTCAGGCCCCTATGAGGAACCACGCCCTACCGATACACCGGACTGGCGGGCCGGCGCAGGTCCACATAGCGAAACGGCTCGCCGGACTTCTGCAGGGCGGCGAGAATGGCCACCTTGCTATCCAGTTCGCGCTCATCACCGAAGCAGATGGTCGTATGGCCATCAACGGTCAGGGTCAGGCCCTTGCGGGGATCCTGGCTGGCCTCGGTGACATACATGCCCAGATCCTTCAGCAGGCGTGTAACCACCCGGCGCGCAGCCGGATCGAGTTCGGGTTGATCGCCGACGGCGCGGCCCAGCAACTCCAGTTCGAGCACCGGCACGGCCGGCGCCGCGTGGCCGCCGAACAATTCCTCGGCGCGGGCGCCTTCGGGGACGACATCGGGTTCATCGGCGCCGAAGACACTGAGGAACTCGCGATACTCGAGGGGCCGCACAGCGTCCATCTCCACCGGCGGAGTGGCGCGGGCCACAATCTGGCGCGCCAGGCGCTCGAAGATAGCGTCGAAGCGCGGCTCACCGAGGGCCAGCTTACAGGCATCGGCCAGTTCGCGCACGGTGCGGTCGAGGGGGATACTGGCCAGCACCGGGAGATTGATCCGTTCGGCGAAGCGGGCGGCCACGCCGGAGCCATCGTCACGGTTCACCACCAGGCCCACCAGGCGGGTGCGGCCGCCCATACTGGCGAAGTATTTGGCGGCGCTGGCGATATTATTGGCCGCGTAGAGGCTCTGGCGGTCATTGCCGCAGAGGATGATCACCTCCTCGGCCAGCGAGCGCGACAGCGGGGTGGCGAAGCCACCGCAGACCACATCGCCCAGGAAGTCCATGACCACATAGTCAAGGGCCCACCGGCTGAGACCCAGCTTTTCGAGCAGATCGAAGCCGAAGGTGATACCACGACCGCCGCAACCGCGCCCCACCTCGGGGCCGCCGATCTCGCAGCCATACACCGTCGCCCCGCCCATGATCCGGGTCTTGAAGATCACATCCTGGGCCTGGAGCTCCTCTTCGCGACCGGCCTCCTTAAAGGCGCGCCACACGTCGCCGAGGGTGGGCAGGCTCACGCCGCCGAAGAGCGCATTGCAACTATCGTGTTTCGGGTCGCACCCCAGTTGCAGCACGCGATAGCCGAGCAGCGCCAGCTTGCTCACCAGGTTGGTGGCGAAGAACGACTTCCCCATGCCCCCCTTGCCATAGACCGCCAGCATACGCGCCCCGCCGGACGGGGCAGGTTTGAGATTCGCGGGCATCGCAACCTCGCTTCCGCACGTTCTCACGACGCGACGACGCCATTGCCGTCGCGGGGCCATTCAATCACCAGCTTGAGGCAACTGGGATCCTCCAGGGCGAGGCGATAGGCGGCCTGGATGCGCTCGAGGGGCACGCGGTGGGTGAGCAACCCGCGCACATCAAGCTCGCCGGAAGCGATCAGATCGCGCACGCGGGGCAGATCGCCATCGGGGCCAAAGGCCCACTCGCGGGCCACCAGCACCTGGGCCTCGCGCATAAAGACCGGGGCGTAGGGAATATCAATATGGTCGTAGTAACCAAGCAGCAACACCCGGCCATGGTTGGCGAGCAGGGGCAGCGCGCCGGAGAGCGCCGGCATCGAACCGGTGGCCTCGATCAGCACAGTGATATTGGCATCGGGAATGGCCTCATCGAGCGACTGGCGGGTGACATCAATGACCTGATCGGCCTGGGAGGCCTGGAGTCGGACGGCCACGCGGTCGGCGACGGCCACGAACTGGGCGCCCTGGATGCGGGCGAGGCGGGCGGCAAGCTGGCCCACGATGCCCTGGCCAAGGACGAGGACGCGATCCGAGCGCTGGACATTGGCCACGTGGACGCCGTGGAGAGCAGTGGCGGCCAGGGCCAGGATCACGCCGGTGGCGGGGTCAATCGCGCCGAGGGGCACGACACGTTCGGCCTCGGCGCTGATATACTCGCTCTGGCCGCCCCAGGCCGGGTTGACACCCCGGAAGCAGCGGGCGCCGCCCACATAGACCCACTGGCCGAGCAAGGACTGGGGCGCCTTCGCCCCGACCTGCACCACCTGGCCCACCGTCTCGTAGCCGGGCACGACGGGGAAGAGCAGGGCCGGGTGGGGCATCCGTCCATCGAGCAACATACGTTCCGTGCCGGCGCTGATCGAGGTAAAGGCGGTGCGGATCAACACATCGCCGGCCCGCGGCTCCAGCACCTGCACGGTGCGCAATTCGACCGTGTTGCGGCGCGGGATCACCACGGCGCGTGACTTGATCGGCATACCGGTATCGCTTTCTAGGTCGCGAGCGGGCGGCGGAAGGGGCCTCCGGCTCGCCGCAAAAGAACCTGCCGGCAGCATCGCGGCCACGGCGCAGGAGGCGCCGCGGCGCTGGCGTCAATCCTGTCCGGACGTGCCAAGACGCATACCCTGCGTGGCCAGGGCGCGGCGCTGCCGCGCCGAGCGGATGCCTCGCGCCACGAACTGACCGGCGTTGAAGAGGTAGGTCACATAGGCAAAGACCATCACCCACATCACCGTTTCATTGCTCGCGCCCAGCCACTGGGCGACAAAGTAGAGGTTGTGGGTGATGATGGCGATCAGGTTGCCGAGATCCTCCCAGAAGAACTCCCTGGCCATGAAGTAGTGGTCGAACATATCGTGTTCCCAGAGCATCCCGGTGATCGTCAATGCCCAGATGAGCGCGATCTTGATCCAGATACTGATGGTAGCGATCCAGTACCCCTCGCCGGTCATGAGATAGCGGATCACCAGGGCGAAGCTGATAATAAAGGCGACGAACTGGATGGGCGCCAGAATGATCTGCACGCGCGTCCAGGGTGAGGCCTCGCGTCGCCGCAACTGTTCTGGTGTGTACATCATCGCCATTGACTCCGGCGGGCAAGCGCGCAGCCCGCTCACGAGGACAGCTTGCCGATAAGCGCATCCGGCGCCGCAGCCCCCCTCCCAACCTGCCCCCGCTGGGGGGAGGAGCCGGCCCCTCTTCCCCGGCGGGGGAGGGCTGGGGAGGGGGCCGTCACCTTCGTTGAAACGTAGTGGAACTAGCCGGCCGTATCCATGGCCAGCACGGTGCCGATCTCCCGGCGGGTCAGGCCCTTGAACTCCTGGACGCTGATGCCGCGCAGGATGACAATCGCCAGGCCCATCATCAGCGCCTCGAAGCCGAAGATCACCCCATAGGCCACGGTGGGGGTTATCCCCGCGATCTCGATAAAGAGGGTGTGGAACGCGCCGCTGAGCACATTGGCGAAACCATTGCCGAAGCCCTGGGCCATGCCCCAGATGCCCATGTACAGGCCCACCTGCCCTTCGATGGTCATATCCATCATCATGGAGAGCGCGCCCACATCGAACAGGCCGATGCCAAGACCCATCACGATCAGGCTGGGCAGGATCAACTCCGGACGGTGGGCAAAGGCCGAGAAGGCGATGGTCGCCAGACTGCCGACGATCCCCAGGCCGCCGACGGTGGCGATCAACTTCTTGGGGATGGAGAAGACGCTACACAGAATGCCGATAGCAAGCATGCCGAGCAGCGCCCCGGCGCCCCAGGCCTGCTGGAAACGCGCCGTCTGGGCCTGGGTCATGCCGAACACCTCGGCCCCGAACGGTTCGAGGATGGCGTCCTGGAGGAAAATTCCCAGAATGCCGAGGAGCACGAAGAAGAAGAAGCCGCGCACGTGGCGATTGGTGGCCATCAACTGCCGGGCCACGCGGAAGGTGCCGAGGGGCGAGGCCGCCCCCTCAGCAGGTTGCTGGGCCAGCAGCGCGGCGTGCTGCTCCTTGCTGACGCGGCGCTCCATGCCGATCACCCCCAGCAGGGCCGTTGCCATGACCACCATCGGCGTCAGGTTATAGAGTTGCTGCATCGCCTCGGGGGAGTAGACCGGCATCATCACCCGCGAGACCCCGGCGGAGACGATCCCGCTGATGATCACCGTGGCCCAGATCACCGCCACCACAAAGCCCCGGTCCTTCTCTGTGGTCACCTCGGCCATCAAGGCATTGGAGGAACTGCCATTCATCGCCATCGCCACGCCGAAGACCGCGATGAAGAGGAAGGCCTCGATCGTGGCGAGGGGATCGCGCTGCCCGAGGCCGATGGCAATCGAGGGCAGGAAGAGGAAGACCAGGGAAGCCACGAGGGCGCTGAGGAGGAAATAGGGCGTGCGGCGATACCCAAACACCGGGTAGCGATCGGCCAGGCGCCCCCAGTAGACCTGGAAGAAGGAGATAAAATGGTGCATGCCGATCAGCGTCGTGACGATCACCGCGATGGCGCCCAGGTCGGCAATAGTAATCCGGTTGAAGTTGAACGTCAGCAGGGCGAACATCCACCCCGCCCCGATCCTCATGATAGACAGGCGGGCGGTTTTGAACAGGAGACGCAGGAGGGCCATACACACTTCCCCTTTCTGCAACCGGGCGCGGGGACCGAAGGATGTAGTACAGGCTACGAACTACGACGGTATAAACGAATAAGGAGTGTTACATATTTCCACCAGTTCGAGGCTTGCGCCTCCTGGGAGAGTCGCCGGCACTGGCGCCCATCGCGCGGCTGGGACAAGGGGAAGGTGCAGTTCCACGGGCAAGGTAGCAGCAAGAACGGTACGTGGCCTGAGTATAGCATATGGTAAAAAGGGTCGCAACATTTGCAACTTTTGTGCAAACCCTCGATATATGACCATGTTGTTTTTATGACAAGAACGGCGCCCCGACCGGCCTCGAGCGATGTAACTTCGCCGATGAGAAGGAGTGACCCATCGTTCGAGTGGCAATCGTTCCCCCCAATAAGCAATTAATTTACCACGCCAACCGCCTGGAGAAGTGCTTGTCAGCGCGAATAACTTGCGTCGTACGTAACAATATTGCCCCGGAACCGGGTCAGGCCAGGCGCAGTGCCTGGCCGCTCTGCCTTTCATATATTCAAAATACTTACCTCTTGTGCTATACTGGAAGCCACTGCGAGCACGGAGTCGGGCTATGTACGTTCGCTGGGTCGTCCGACGCCATAAGAACCTGCTGAGCGCTGACACGAGTTTCTACGACGCCTATCTGGTGGAAAGCTATCGCGACGAGCAGGGCGCGCCGCGCCAACGCACCATCTGCTACCTGGGCAATATCCGTAAAATTGGCGATCACTTCCCGACCATCGAGCGCGAACTGTTTCTTCTGCGCGCCGAACGTATTCTCGACTCGATCGCCGAACTGAGCGATAGCGACCGCAACGAGGCGATGGAGGCGCTCCGCCAGAAGGTTCCGCCCCTGACCCGTGAGGAGGTGCTGGCAGCTTTTACCGAAAATCTGCGCTGGTACCGGCGCTGGTGGGAACAACACGGCGGCAGCCCCTCGGATGAAGAATTGCTGGCCCTGGTGCAACTTGCCCGCGGCCGGGTCGGGCCGCTCTAAGGCGATGGCGGATGGAGCGCGACGCATCCACAGGCTGCCGGCGCGCCCCTGCGGCGCGAACCGATCGCCAGGGAGACACCGTGCCGCCGCTCGTTTCCCACGTTATGAAGGGTACATCCTTCGCTGGTTAGAAACGGTAAAAAGCTGTTCCGCGCCGGTTACGGTGTCTTCACCCGCCGCGCCGGCCTCACTGGTCGCTCCTTCCTCCGTCGCGGACGCCGTCCGCGACGCAAGGGGAGTGTGTGCCGCGAACGGGCCATCCGCGCCGCCCTTCCGCACCCGCGCCGCCTCCAGGTAGCGCCAGGCGCCTAACGTGAACATAGGCTCTTGAAGAGGGGAATGGGGAAACCGGGTTTCCCCACGCCCCCGCCCCCCAGGGGAATGGGGAAACCCGGTTTCCCCATTCCCCCACCCGCGGGAGGGTTTGGGAGGGCTGCGCCCTCTCAGGAAGAACCTTTCCTGGAGCCGGGGTACGGGGAAACCGGGTTTCCCCATACCCCGGCCCGCTCCGGGTTGACGCTTCCCCGCTCTTCTGCTACTGTTCCACCCTGAGACCCGCCCGGCGCGTGCGCCGCGGCGCCAGCCAAGCGAGGAGTAACGGACGTGCGGATCGCCATCACCGGCGCCCGCGGGCAACTGGGACGCGCCCTGTGCGCTGCCCTGGCTCCGGGCTATGAACTGGTTCCTCTTGGTCACGATCACCTCGAACTGAGTTCGCCTACCACCGTTGAACAGATCGTTGCCACCGGCGCCGATCTGGTTATCCACGCTGCCGCGTATACCAATGTGGATGGCTGCGCCCGCGACCCCGATCTGGCCTACCGGGTGAACGGGCTGGGCACGCGCTACGTCGCCCTGGCCTGCCGCCGGCTGCGTGCGCCCCTGGTCTACATCAGCACCAATGAAGTCTTCCCCGGCGATGCCGGGCGCCCCTACACCGAGTACGATGCGCCCCGACCGATCAATGCCTACGGGCGCTCCAAGTGGGCCGGCGAGCAGGCGGTGCGGGAGTTGCTGGACAGTTTCTATATTGTGCGCGTGGCCTGGCTCTTTGGCGGGGAGCGTAATTTCGTGCGCACCGTGCTGCGGCTGGCCGCGGATCGCCCCGCCACCGGGCTGCGCATGGTGGATGATGAGGTAGGTAGCCCGACCTATGCCCCGGATGTGGCCGAGGCGCTGGCCACGCTTATCGCGACGGATTTTTTCGGCACCTACCACCTGGTCAACGCCGGGGCCTGCTCGCGCTACGAACTGGCCCGGACGGTCCTGCGCCTGGCCGGCCTGAGCACCCCGGTGACGCCGATCAAACTGGCCGATTTTCCCCGCGATAGCACGCCGCCACCCTACACACCCCTTGCGAACCACGCCGGGGCGGCGATCGGGCTTACCCTGCGCCCCTGGGAGGAGGCCGTCGCCGCCTACCTCGCCACGCTGGCTGCGGTATGATTGATGTAATTGTTCCGAATTACAATGGAGCAGCGCTGTTGCCCACCTGCCTCGATGCGCTGCGGGCACAGACGCGCCGCGATGCGCTCGTAACCGTGGTGGACGACGCCAGCACCGATGACTCGCTCGCCCTGCTGGCCGCGCGCTACCCCGAGGTCCAGGTCGTGGCCCTGCCGCGTAACCGGGGCCTGGCCGCCGCGGTGAACGCGGGCATCGCCGCCACGCGACGGCCCTTCGTCGCCTTGCTGAACAACGATACCGAGGCCCATCCGGCCTGGCTCGAACGGTTGATCGGCGCTCTGGAACGCTTCCCGGCCTACGCCTTCGCCGCCAGCAAGCTGCTGTTGTTCGACCGGCGCGATTATCTGCACTCGGCCGGCGATTTTTACCGGCCCGACGGCGAGCCGGGCAGTCGGGGGGTGTGGGAGCGCGACCGGGGCCAGTACGATGCGGTGACGGAGGTGTTCGGCCCCTGCGCTGGCGCCGCGGCCTATCGCCGCGCGGCCCTGGAGGCCCTGGCGGAGGACGGCAGGGTGTTCGACGAGGATCTGGGCATGTACTGTGAGGATGTGGACCTGAACCTGCGGGCGCGACGGCGGGGGATGCGGACGATCTTCGTTCCCACGGCGGTGGTCTACCATCGCCTCAGCGCCACCGGCGGCGGAACGCTGGCCAGTTACTACTGCGGGCGCAATTTCGCCCTGGTGTGGGCCAAGAACATGCCCGCACCGCTCGCCCGGCGCTACTGGCCGGCGCTGCTGGCCTCACAGGCGCGTTTCGCCCTCCACAGTCTACGCCATATCCGCGAGCCGGCGGCCCGCGCCCGGCTGCGGGGCCAACTGGCCGCGCTGCGCGCCCTGCCCCTCTTCCTGCGTAAACGCCGGCGCCTCCAACCCGATGAGACGCTTTGCCTGGCGCCATAGCCGAATTGCAGCCATTACGCCCATGCTTGAACCTGCTGATCCGCCCATCTACCTTTCGATTGTTATTCCGGCCTACAACGAGGAGCGCCGCCTCCCCGCCACGCTCCAGCAGATACGCGCCTATCTGGCGGACCAGCCGTTCGCCGGCGAGGTGATCGTGGTTGACGATGGCAGCGATGACCGCACCGCCGCCGTGGCCGCGAGTTGCCCGGAGGTTCAGGTGCTGCGCTGCGAGCACCGCGGCAAGGGGTTTGCCGTGCGCGCGGGCGCGCTGGCGGCCGGCGGCGCCTATGTGCTGCTGTGCGACGCCGATCTCGCCGTGCCGATCGAGGAGTGGGTGAAGTTCGAGGGCTTCTTCGCCAGCGGCTATGATGTGGTGATCGGCTCGCGCGAGGGGATCGGCGCAACTCGTGAAGGCGAGCCCTGGTATCGCCACGTGATGGGCCGGATCTTCAACTGGATCATTCGCCTGGTGGCCCTGCGGGGCATCAACGATACGCAGTGCGGCTTCAAGGCCATGCGCCGCGAGACGGCCCGCGATCTGTTCCGGCGCGTGCGCATCTACGGCGAAGATGCGCCGGTGGTGCGTGGCGCCGCGGTGACCGCCTACGATGTCGAGGTGCTCTTTCTGGCCCGCAAATGCGGCTACCGCATCGCCGAGGTGCCCGTGCGCTGGCACTATGGCGCCGAGACCAGGGTGAACCCGCTGCGCGATTCGCTCCGCAATCTGCGCGATGTGTTCACCGTGCGCCTGAACGATCTGCGGGGGCGCTACCGCGAGGCCCCTGCGCTGATCAGCGACCCGGAAACCATTCGCCGCCATTGACCCACGGCATACCGAGAACACCGGGCTTCCCTATGCCCCCGCCTCGCCCGGAAACCGACTGTCGGCGCAACCCTCCGGGTTGCGCCGGAACCTGGAGGATGCACGGCATCATGGGCAAGCAATGGCTCTGGCGCATGGCGCTGCTGACCGGCGGCCTCTGGCTGGCCGTCACTACCCTGCTGCCGGCGCGGGTGCGGCAGGCGCGACTGACGGCGATCAGCGGCCCTGGCCCCTTCTACGCGACGATCGCCTGGTCGTATGGCCTGGGGGCGCGGCCCATCAGTGTTATCTTCGATCTGGAACTGGGGGACAGCTACGGCAGCGCCACCACCGATGGCGAGGCGCTGGAGGCCGAGATCCCGTTGAGCGCCGCCCCCAACGGCCCCTGGCGCATCACCGCCAGCTCCACCTACCGGCTGCTTGGGGCGGCGTATACGCAGGTGCGGCGCTTCGAGGCGCCGGAACGCAGGGACCCTATCCGCTAGTGCCAGGACGAAGCGCGCGCCCCCGGCTGCCACCGGTCACGCGCCGCCCTCGATCTCGGCGATCTTCGCCCGCACCTGCGCGGCGAGGCGCTGTAGCTCGCGGTTGACCACGTACTGCCATTCCTCGGCCTCGTGATCCTCCAGCGCGCCACCGCCGTACTTCAGTTCCATGGCCAGGTGCCACCCACGCTTCTCGGCAAAATGCTCCAACTCACGCTGCCGGCTCGGGGGCCAGCGCCGCTTGATGAACTGCCGGAAGGCATGCTCCATGCGCTGCGAGCCGTCAGGGTTGAGCGAAGGGAGCGCGAAGTAGGGCTCGGCGTCCCGCGGATCGGGTTCGGAAGCCCTGGTGAAGTAGAGGGTGCGATGGGGGATGGAGTAGCGCCATTCGCCATCGCCGGCGTAGTTGGCCGGGTTGTTGGCGATTGCTCCGGTGAGCATCCGATCGGTGATGGTCATGGTTCTCTCTTACAACGATTGACAGCCGGTTGTAGGGGCGTGGGCAACCGGGTTGCCCCATGCCGCTGCGTGGGGCCGCGCCCGCCCCAACCCTCCCACCGGGTGCGAGGATGGGGAAATCAGGTTTCCCCATCCTCCTGCTCGAGGGCTGCGCCCGCCCCAACCCTCCCGCGGGTGGGGGAATGGGGAAACGGGGTTTCCCCATTCCCCTGCGGGGCGGGGGCGTGGGGAAACCGGGTTTCCCCACACCTCTCGCCGAGGGCGTATGTTCACGCTAGCATAGCACGGCTCTATTACCGTCGCAACGGTGGTTGCGACGGCGCGCGGGGGTATGATAAAGTTGTACTGACCACGCAGCGACCCGGGGCCGGCTCGTCCGCAGAAAGAGAGCGCTCTGATGCCCGACTCAGAGGAACACGGTCGTGTCACGCCCGCCATCGAAGATTACCTGAAGGCCATCTACACCCTGCAGCAGCAGCACGGCGTGGTCACTACCTCGCTACTCGGCGAACAGCGCGGCTCGAAGCCCGGTTCGGTCACCGGGATGATCAAGAAACTCGCCGAGATGAACCTCGTGCAACATACGCCCTACCAGGGGGTGATGCTCACCCCCGCCGGGGAACGCATTGCCCTGGAGGTGATCCGCCATCACCGCCTGCTGGAACTCTACCTCGTCGAGGCCCTCGGGTATAGCTGGGACGAAGTGCACGAGGAGGCCGAGCGGCTCGAGCACCATATCAGCGAGAAGCTGGAGGCGCGCATCGCCGAGCACCTGGGCAACCCCGCCTTCGATCCCCACGGCGATCCGATTCCCACCATCGAGGGCACGCTTCCCGCTTCCGCCGGGACGCGCCTTGCCGACCTCGCCGTCAGCGAGCAGGGGCGCATTGTGCGCGTGCGTGATCAGAGCGGCGAGCGCCTGCGCTACCTGGCCGATCTGGGCCTGGTGCCCGGGGCGCGGGTTGAAGTGACTGCCAGCGCCCCCTTCGACGGCCCGCTGACGATCCGTCTCGGCAACGCCAGTTATCCCCTCGACCGGCGCATGGCGCGCACGATCGAAGTGGAACGCCTTGCCGATGATGAAGCGGACGCCGCTCAGGCCCGATCCGCCACCCTCCGGGAGGCCGGGATGCCGGATGGGTGACCCGCGCGCCTGGGAGCGCGGGCGTCCCGCCCGCGTCGCGTCTCCGCGGGCAAGCTGCCCGCGCTCCCGGGAGACATGTGAACGCTCACCTCTCAACAGCCGTCCATGCGGCTCGCGCCGCACCCCGACGGGATGAACATCCTTCTTGGGAGGGCTACGCCCTCCCAAACCCTCCCACCGGGTGGAGTTATGGGGAAACCGGGTTTCCCCATCCCCCTGCGGGGCGGGGACGTGGGGAAACCGGGTTTCCCCACCCTCCTGCTCCAGCAGCCTATGTTCACGTTAGAATGGAGCCTATGGAAGCGGGACTCTTCGCCCGCGGCGCGTTGATCGGGCTGGCGATCGCCGCCCCGGTCGGGCCGATCGGCGTTCTGTGTATCAATCGCACCCTGCGGGACGGGCGCATGGCGGGTTTTGTCTCGGGGTTGGGCGCGGCAACGGCCGATCTGATCTACGGGACGATCGCGGCGCTGGGGCTGACGGCGCTGACCGGCGCGCTGGTGGGGATCAGTTTCTGGACGCGCCTGCTGGGCGGGCTGTTCCTCTGTTATCTGGGGCTGCGCACCCTGGGCGCGCGGCCGACCGCCGCGCAGCCCGCGGGGGGCGCGGCGCGGGGGTTGCTGCGCGCCTACGCTTCGACCCTTGTCCTGACCCTCACCAATCCGGCGACGATTATCGCCTTCGCGGCGATCTTCGCCGGCCTCGGCGCGGGCAGCGCGGCCCACAGCTACGGCGAGGGGGTGCTGCTGGCGACGGGCGTGGCCGCCGGTTCGGCTCTGTGGTGGTTGACGCTCAGCGGTGGGGTGGGGCTGCTCCGATCACGCCTGACGCTCGCGGCGCTGCACTGGATCAACCGTGGCGCGGGCCTGATCATCCTGGGATTCGGCCTGGCGGCCCTGTGGTCGCTGGCGCCGGTCTGACCTGCACTCACTGCAAGCGGCGGGTGGCGTAGGTCAATTCGCGGGCCCCGAGGCCGGTGTCGCGTCCGGTGACAGCCAGGGCCTCGGCCTCGCGCAGGGCCGCCAGGGCCAGTTCGTGCTCGCCCAGGTCGCGCAGGCGCGCCGCGGCGGTGCGGAGCAGCGTGGCCGCGCCGGAGGCGTCGCCGCTGGCCGCCGCAGCGGCGGCGCGGCGCTGGAGACGGGCGATGCTGGCGCGGCCCGCGGCGGCGAGGATGGTCGGGGCCGGCGCCGACGCCCCGGCGTACCGTCCCAGCACATCGGCGCTGGCCGACGTGGCCCCGGCGCGGGCCACCAGGGCGGCCAGGCGCATCGGCGCGCCATCCGCCGGCGGGCGCGGCGGCGCCGGGGGCGCCAGGAACTCCAGCAGCAACCGCGCGGTCGCGCCGCGCTCCAGATCGCCCAGGCGCAGGCGGAGGCGCGGCTCATCGAGGTCGTTTTCCCACTCCAGCGGCGCCAGCTCGGGCGCCAGACGGGTGGCGTGACGCAGGGTCACGCTGCGGGTCAGACGTAGCTCCAGGGTCAGGGTATGGGCAACCGCGCCGCGGGCGGCGGCGAGTTCGGCGGCGACGGCGGCGGGGATGTGCTCGGCGTGGTGCAGGAAGGTCGCCCGCCCGCCGGTTAGATCGGCCAGGCGCGTGAGCAGGTCGTCCTGAAACTCGCCGCCGAGTCCCAGGGTGCTGACGCTGATGCCGCGGGCGGCGGCGACGCGCGCCAGGGCCACGCACGCCTCGGGGTCGCGGGTGAAGCCGTCGGTGAGCAGGATAATGCGCCCGCCCTCCGCCGCGCCCAACGCTTCCAGCGCCAGACGCATCCCCGCCGCCAGGTCGGTTGCCTCGCCCACGCGCGTCGCCGGGAGCGCGGCGATCCCGGCGACCAGTTCGTCGCGCCGCGCGCCGCTGCCGCTCGCCAGGCGCACGGCCCGCTCGGCGCAGGCTATCAGACACAGGCGGTCGTCGCGCTCCAGGCGTTCCACCACACTGTGCAGGGCGCGGGCGGTATGGTCGAGGGCGCTCGGCGCGACGGCGCGGATAGCCTCGGGGACGGGGCCGGCCAGTTGCCAGACCGGCATCCCGTCCACCAGGACCTCGTGGGCGCCGCCGCTACGCACCAGATCGCGGAACTGTTCCTCGCTGACGATGGGGATGCGCATCGAGCGGCTGGCGTCGGCCACCACCACCCAGTCGAGCGGCGCAGCGCCCGCGCGCCCCTCGGCGCCGATGGTGACCAGGGCATACGCCACCTGCGTCCCGGCGCATGGGGCCAGGTCTATCACCGGGGGGAAAATGGCAAGCTGAAGGCTCATAGGCGCATGCCCTGTCCGCGCTTTTAT
>Ga0308412_1000761_pt1 | contig 17021 bp, 11 predicted proteins | sample HotsprottomLayer_FD_202357 | JGI IMG/M metagenome (GOLD analysis project Ga0308412, IMG submission 202357) | Hot spring phototrophic mat microbial communities from Octopus Spring, Yellowstone National Park, Wyoming, United States -... | ecosystem: Environmental > Aquatic > Thermal springs > Hot...
CGACGCGCGATTTCGATTCCTCTTGGTCGACGAATATCAGGACACGAACCTTGCTCAATACGCTATTCTCAAAGCGCTCTCGGTCGATCATCCCAATCTTTGTGTGACCGGTGACCCGGACCAGTCGATCTACGCCTGGCGGGGGGCAAACATTCACAACATCCTGGAGTTCGAGAAGGATTTTCCGGGCTGCAAGGTGGTCAAGCTAGAGCGCAACTACCGCAGCACTCGGAACATCCTTACGACCGCCGACGGGTTGATCCGCCACAACCGCCTCCGCAAACCCAAGGCACTTTTGACCGAAAACCCGCCAGGCGCTCCGGTACGGGTCGTCACTCACGCCAACGAGGCGGCCGAAGCCCGCGCAGTCGCCGCCGCGATCCGCGACCGGGTGGATCATCATGGGTTCAGTTATTCGGATATTGCCATCTTCTGCCGCGTCACCGCCTTGACCCGTAACCTGGAATCTGCTTTGAGGTCGGCCCGGATTCCTTATCAAGTGGTGGGTGGGGTGGCCTTTTACGAACGTCAGGAGGTCAAAGACCTGCTCGCCTACCTGAAGTTAGCGGTCAACCCCAAGGACGACGTGGCATTCGAGCGCGTGGTCAACACGCCGCCCCGCGGCCTAGGCCAAACCACGCTGGATCACCTCCGCGCCTACGCTTCGCGGGTGGGAATCCCCCTGCTGAGGGCCGCCCGCGAGGCTCAACAAGTCGCGGCGATCAAGGACAAAGCTGCTCGGAGCTTGCGCGACTTCGCCTTGCTGATGGACGAACTGGCCACCCTGCGTGATCAACCCGCCGAAGCGGCGCTGCGAAGCGTGCTGGCCCTCACCAGTTACCGCGCCTACCTGGCCGAAGCGCCTCAGGGCGAGGCCGAGGAGCGGCTGGCCAACCTCGATGAATTGGTCTCGGCGGCCCGGGAGTACGACGCGACCCACACCGAGCCAACCCTGGACGGGTTTCTGGAGGAGGTCTCGTTGATCTCGGCGGTCGATCGAATGCGCGACGACGCCGGCGCGGTGGCTGTCATGACGTTGCACGCCGCCAAGGGACTTGAGTTCCCCGTGGTGTTCATCATTGGACTGGAAGAGGGAATCCTGCCCCACTCCCGCTCCTCCGAAAGTCGGGAGGAGTTGGAGGAGGAACGACGGTTGCTCTTCGTCGGTATCACCCGCGCCCAGAAGGAGTTGACGATTAGTCATTGCAAGATTCGTGAGTATCGTGGTCAACGTCAAGTGATGATCCCCTCTTGCTTTCTCAACGAACTGCCCGAGGAGTCGGTCGAATACGAGGATCGCTCCGCCCGCGAACCCTCCGGGTTCCATTGGGTCGAAGGGAACCACCGGGCTTTTCAGTCTTCGGGACGCAATGGAGCAAGTTGGGGATTGGTCCCGCGGGAACCCAACCACCCCGCCGGAAGACCAAGAACCATGCGATCCCCAACCCATGATGACGACGCCATCGACCCTCCCGCGGGCGATGACCTTCCAGAGGTGCCAATTGGGCGGCCGGCTGCATCCAGCGGTTCCAGCTCCTCCCAATCCACTGGCTTTCGGATGATCACCGCGGCCGACCTAGCCGGTGCCCATCCCACCCACTCCTCGCAAGATGAGCCGGGCCAATCCCCAGATCCGATCCAAAAACTCGGTCCTCAAGACGTGGAGCGCCTCAAACCAGGAACCGCCGTGCTTCATCCTCATTACGGCTTGGGACGAGTGACCGGAATCGACGGGGCCGGCCCCCAACGCAAGGGACGCATTCGGTTCGCTGCCGGCGAAAAAACTTTTGTTCTGGCTAAAACTCCTTTGCGTATCATCTCAAAACCAGACGGTCTCTCTCACTTGCAAGGAACCTAACCCTTCCATGAATTATTCCATTCCGCCTTGGCCCCACGCACCTGGCCACGATCCTCGGGAAATCAAACATCAATTTCTAATTCGTAATGATGTGATCTTTCTCAATCATGGGTCCTTCGGCGCGTGTCCCCGGGTGGTTTTCGAGACCTATCAGTCCTGGCAGCGCGAACTGGAAGAACAGCCGGTCGAATTTCTAGGGCGACGGTTTCTCGGATTGATGTCTGAAGCACGGGCGAAACTAGCCGAATTCGTTGGCTCCGATCCCGACGGTTTGATCTTCGTGCCCAACGCCACCTACGGCATGAATGTAGTCGCCCGGTCCTTGGCCCATACGTTGCCGCTTGGTTTTGGCGACGAGATTCTCACCACCGATCATGAATATGGCGCGATCGATCGAGTCTGGCGGTTCATTGCCCAACACGTCGGCGCTCGACTCCGCCGCGTCACTCTTCCCTCGACTCTCTCGACCCCCGAAGAGCTGGCGGAGACGATCTTGGCGGAATGGAATCCGCGAACCCGCATCTTTTCACTCAGTTGGGTTACCTCCCCCACCGCGCTGGTCATGCCAATCAAGATGCTGGTGGAGGAGGCCCGCCGGCGGGGAGTCGTCACGGTGATCGACGCGGCTCACGCTCCCGGGTTACTCGACGAATCCGAGTTCCGGCTCGAAGCACTCGGGGCCGATTTCGTGGTGGGGAATTGTCATAAGTGGATGCTCGCTCCCAAGGGAGCCGGGTTTCTTTACGCTGCGCCCCACGGCCGGGAGACGCTCGAGCCGTTCGTGGTCAGTTGGGGGTACCAGGCTGATCCTCCGGGTCGATCCCGCTTTTTGGACCAGCATGGTTACACGGGAACAACCGATCCTGCTGCGTATCTGAGTGTGCCGACGGCGATTGAGTTTTTGAGGAACCCGGATTGGGTGCTCATTCGAGAATGCTGCCGAACGCGGGCGGCGATAGTTCGTCGCCGAGTGGCTGAGATCGTCGGTAGCGAGCCGGAACGGTTTTGTCCGGACTCGTCTCAATGGTTTCGACAAATGGTGGCATGTCCGTTGCCGTCGTGCGATGCCCTGGGTTTGCAAAAGGCGCTTTGGGAACGCCACCGCGTCGAAGTTCCCTGCACCCGTCTGGGCGGGTCGATCGACGCGGTTCACGCCAACGACCCTCGGCGTTGGTTGAGAGTGTCAGTGCAGGGATACACCACTGACCACGACTTGGAAACCCTTTTGGGCGCATTGCGCGAGGAGTGGCCCCGGTACGCGCGGACTTGAGTGAACCGAACCGAACTGGAGCGCACTTAGAAGTGGGATTCGCCGTCTGATCTTCCTTCAAATTGTGAGGACGCGATCGCGCGCGGTCACCTCCCAGCGGTCTACGATCTTGCCCTGCCGCGCCACCACGGCGAACCGATGCAACGCGCAGGTAGGACAAATGTGGTAAGGGATGGCCAGGACCGCCGTGCCCACTGGCGTGTCGGCCGCCAGGTTGGACCGAATGACCAGATGTTCTTCGCTGTGGACGACGGCCTGCGCGTCGGGCCAGTCGGGGAAGAAGACTCGGGGGCCTTTGGGGTCGGCGGCGACGGCCTTGTGGCCCAGGTCGAGGCACAGTAGGTCGGGAGCCGGGCGGCTGATCACGCGGGTCAGAAGAGCCGCAGCGATGCGGAAGGGCAGGTCCGGGAAGGCGGTGGCGTAACCAGCGTCGTGGAGGAGACAGGTTCCCGGCGAGAACTCGGCGGTGGGTTCGTCGGCGGCGAGGGTCGCGTGGGCGGGGAAGGCCGGGGTACCTCCCAACACGATCCGGGGAACGGCCACACCTCGCTCGATCAACCGGTCGCGCAGGAGCGACCAAGGACGATGCACCATGATCTCCGCGGAGTGGAGACGTTCATCCGGGTTCTCGTCACGGATGTGACCGTCGTAGGCGTGGAGGCCGTCGAAGCTCAGGTAGGGCGAGTCGGCCACCTTGAGAGCCAGTTCGATAGCGCGGTCGTCCGGCATGATTCCAGTACGGTTCATCCCCACGTTCAAGTCGATAAGCACAGGAACCGGCGAAGCGTGGGGTCCGCCGTGACGCGCGACTGTCTCCTCCAGGTCGGTCAGGCCGCGAAGGTGGTCTAGGGTGACACGGAAGGTGGTCTCTGGATAGGCGGCTCGGAGCTTCATCAAGCGGTCGAGCTTGGGACCGACCAAAGGATAGGCAATCAGTACGTCGCGGCCGCCCACCTGAGCGACCATTTCGGCCTCGGCGATGGTGGCCACTTTGTGACGGTGGATCCCCAGCGCTTCGCAACGGCGGACCAGATTCGGCATCTTGTGAGTTTTGACATGAGGCCGCAACCGCGCAGCCGAACCTGCGAGACGAATGAGGGTGGCCAGGTTGGACTCCAACGCCTCCTCGAACAGAACGAGGGCGGGACTATCCAGGTCGGCCACAGTGGATGGTTCTAGACGTTCCTCGAAGACGAGTGCAGGTGGAGGGGAAGCGGTGGCCGTCGTCATGGGCGAATCTCATTCCTCTCTGACACCTCTAATCGTGTGCGTCGCAACGCGAACATCCAAACGGTTGCAATTCATAAAACCAGGCGGGTCGAACAGCTGGTTGTCCGGAGACAACCAAGACCGATTCGACCCGCCTTCGGATGGAGGAGACATGACATCTGGCGACGACGATTGGCGATTTCACGTGGAACTCCCACCGTCGGCTCGCGTCGCCTCGCGTCGCCTCGCGTTGATCCAGCCAGGGTTCGCTTTGCTTGATGAAATCAATACGGTTGGTAGCAGGAGCGTCCCGGACGGCGGCAATCGCGGCCGTTGACGTGTTCGTCATCGGGTCCGAAGTTCTTCATCCCGTTGGCCATGCACCAATAGATGGCGTCATCCTCCTCCACCTCGTCGGGGTTGGAAGGTTCGGCGAACAAGTCGTCGTAGATGAACATCTTCTTAGTGCGAAGGAAGCGGCAGCGGGGACCGTATTCGGTTTCCGCTTCGGGACGCTCCACGGCGGGTTCCGTGGAGCGCGGGGAGATCGCGTCGCTCATCGGGTCACACCTCCGGGACCGGTTGGCCCACGGCGATCAGCAAAGCGCGGCGCACCGCGGTTTGGACCAGGGTGAGCTTGTAGGCATTGCGCGACAGCGGTTGCGCACCGAGGATGGCGGCTTGGGCGGCGCGGTTGAAGGTTTCGGGGGTGGCGGGGCGGCCCACCAGGACCTCTTCGGCAGTCTTGCTGCGCCAGGGGATCGGTGCAACGCCGTGGAGCGCCACGCGGGCGCGGGCGATCGTCTCGCCGTCGAGTTTGAGGTGGACCGAGGCCAGCACCAAAGGCCAGTCGGCCGAGCGCTTCCAGCGGATTTCGTAGGAGGCGTTGAGACCGGGCTTGGGCACGCGGACCCGGGCCAGGATATCGCCGGGCTGGAGGGTGAATTCGCTGTCGCGTTCAGTCTTGGGAACCTGGTAGAGGTCGGCCACCTTGACGGTGCGGGTGCCCTTAGCGTTGACCACTTCGGCTTCAGCGTCCAGCGCGACGAGGGCCGGAGCCAGCGAGGAGGGGTTGACAAAAAGGGCGGGGCTGTCGGTGAGGAAGATGGCGTGGTAGCGGTTATCGCCCTGGCGGACCAGGCTTTGGCCGTCGCGTTGGGCGAGCAGGCCGAAGCCGGCGCGGTAGTACCAGCAGCGGGGGCGCTGCAGGAGGTTGCCCCCCAGGGTGGCCGTGTTGCGGATCGCGGGCGAGGCGATCTCGGCCGCGGCTTGCCAGAGGGCGGGGTACTGGTGGCGAATCATCGGGGATTCGACAATCCGGGCCAGGGTGACACCCGCGCCTAAGGTCAGACCGTCGCTGGAGTCGGCGAAGTCCTGGAGTTCGACGAGGTCGGCCAGGGTCACTAGACGGCGGGGGCGGGTCACGCCGTCCTTCATTCGGTTGAGCAGGTCAGTGCCGCCGGCCAGGGGGACCGAGTCCGGCATGGCGGCCAGCGCGTCCAGAGCGGCGTCGAGCCGTCGGGGGCGGGCCAGTTCGAAGGGTCGCATGTGACTCATAGGATTACGCCTCCCCCTTGATGCTGGCCAGGGCGTTGAGAACATTCATGGGCGACATTGGGAAGTGGGGCACCCGCACGCCGATCGCGTTGGAGACGGCGTTGCCAATGGCCGCAGCGGTCGAGACGGTCGGCGGTTCGCCAACACCGATCACGCCCCGCGCCCGCATGGCTGGGGTATCGTAGGCGTGGATCACGATTTCAGGGATGTCGGACGGTCCGGCAAGTTTGTACATCTCCATATCCGGGTTGAGCATCCGTCCAGTGGTCGCATCCATGACCCGTTCCTCGAACAGGGCGTAGTTGAGGCCGCCAATGACGCCGCCATACACCTGAGAATCCCAGGTGGAGCGGTTGACGATCAGGCCCGAATCCTGCACTGCGACGATCTTCTCCAGCTTGACGATGCCGGTTTCGACATCGACCGCGACGGTCGCAAACTGACAACCCGCCACGCCGTTGCTGGAGAGTTCGCCCATCTGCGGGCCGGCCGAGGAGGTGACCGCAACCCCCTTCATGCCCAGTTTGCGGCAAGCGTCAGTCCAGGAGGCGATCGGTTCGTCATGCACGAAGAGCTGGCCGTCGGCCAGACGCATTGCCTTGGGATCGCCGCCGTAGGCTGGAGCGATCCGCGCGAAGAACTCATCGCGGGCCGCTTGAGCTGCCACCAGCGCGGCGGGCATCATCGAGGGGGTCGTGGTCGAACCACCCGAGGCTTGGCCGGGGGGATAGTCGGAATCGCCAATCAAGGCGGTGATTTGGTCAGGCTTGAGGCCGAACACTTCGGCCCCCACGATGGCGAACAGGGTGCGGGCTCCGGTGCCAATGTCCTGGGTGGCCGATTTGAGCGTCACCGAGCCGTCGGGGTTGATCTCGACGGCGACCTGTTTGCCTGGAGCGCCGCCGCCGCCCCACATATGCAGCGCCATGCCGATGCCCCGCTTGATGGGACCGGGAGCCTTGCGGTTTTCCGAGCGGGGACGGTAATTGGCCTTCCAGCCGATCGCCTCGGCTCCGATCGCCACTTGGTCGCGGTAGATCGGCACTCGATCGACTCCACCGGCAACGATGTCGTTTTCGGCGAAGTTTTTGAGCCGCAATTCCAGAGGGTCGATCCCCAGCGCTTCGGCGAGGTCGTCGATGGCCGACTCGGTAAGGATGCAGCTTTGGGGGTGACGCGGAGCCCGCATGGCCCGCGCTCCGCCGCCGTGGGTAGCGACCTCGCCGGTGGCGACCCGGATGTTGGGGATCCCCTTGTACACGTCGGGATAGGGAATCAGCACGGTCGCGCCGCCGGCGACGCCGCCGGTGCCGTACACGTCGGCGGACATCGCGGTGATCTTGCCGTCCTTGGTGCCGGCGATCTTGATGGTGCCAATGACGCTGGGACGGTTACCCGCGGCGAGGTGTTCCTGTGCGCGGTCGAGGAAGATCTTGACCGGGCGTCCGCCTGCTTTGCGGGAGAGTTCGCAGGCGGCCACGCCCCAGGAATCCGGGCCGAACTTGGAGCCGAACCCGCCGCCCATGACCTCGGTGTAACAGCGCACGTCGGCTTCGGGTAGGTTGAAAGTCTGAGCGAGTTGTTGGGGCAGGCCGTCCACGTTCTGAGTCGAGGCCCAGACGGTGATTTTGCCGTCCTTGAACTGGGCGGTCAGCCCGTGGGTTTCCAGACAGACGTGGGTGATGACCGGGGCCGAGTAGGTCGCCTCGACCACGGCGTCGGCCTGTTGGAATGCCGCGTCGGGGTCGCCGGTCGTCCGGGCCCGGGGGGGACGGTAGTTGGGGCCGCCCGCGACCCGGGGGGCGTCCTCGGCCATCGCCTGGGCTTCGGTCACGGCGTGCGGCAGCACCTCATACTCGACTTTGATCGCGGCTAGGGCATCGCGGGCGATTTCCTCGCTTTCGGCCGCCACCGCCGCGATGTCGTCACCGTGAAACCGCACCTTCTTACCCGGTTCGGTCAAGAGATGGACCGCGACGACGCCCGGCAGCTTCTCGGCGGCGGAGGTGTCGATCGACTTGACGACCGCGTGGGCGTGCGGGCTGTACAACACCGCGCCGAAGAGCATCCCTTCGGGACGAACATCGGAGGGGTACTTGATCCGACCGGAGGCTTTGCCCAGGCCGTCCACCCGCGGCACTCGGCTTCCGACGACCTTGGGTTGTTCGGGCCATCCCATCGCTCACGCTCCCTTCTTGGCCTTGGCGGCGTCGAGGGCCGCTTGGAAAATCCCTACGTAGGTGCCACAGCGACAGATGTTGCCGTCTAGAGCTTTTTTCACCTCGTCGAGCGTTGGGTTGGGGTTGACGTCCAGCAACGCCTTGACGGCCGTGACGAAACCAGGGGTGCAATAGCCACACATCAGGGCGTCGTTCTTGACAAACGCGGCGGGCACCCCGTCGGGGCCGGTGGAGAAGTTCTCCACGGTCTCGATGGCGCAGCCCTGGGCGGTGACCGCCAAGGTGGTGCAGGAATTGACCGGCTTGCCGTCGAGGATCACGGTGCAGGCCCCGCAGGAGCCACGGTCGCAGACCCGTTTGGGTCCGGTGACGTCCAGGCGGTTGCGCAGGGCGTCGAGCAAGGTGGTGCGGGGCTCGACCCGGCATTCGAGCTTGCGACCGTTGACATCGAGGACAACGGCGACTTCGCCTTTGAGGACGGCGACCTCGGCTTCCTGAGCGGCCTGAACTTCATCGAGGACGGCGGCGGCCTGGCCGGTCACCACGGCGGTGGCCGCCGCAATGCCCGAGCCGCGGAGAAAGTCGCGTCGGCTGGCGGTGGGACCGCGGCCGGTTCCCTGGGAAACCGCCGGGCCACCTTGAGAACGTGGAGCTTGGTCCGGCATCAGTCCGTGACTCCTTGCGTGCGTGTCAATCACACCAAACAACCCCCCGACCCGTGCGACCAACCATTGAGCCGCAGTCACAAGCGAGCAATCGTCCGATTTGAGGACGAACCACTCCCTTCAACAGCTTCGGTCGCCCACCACGCGCTTGGTTGAACCTCAAGCGACAAAGGCGTCAACCCAAGGACGACGGGCCGAACTCGTTCGCCCGTGAGGGGGTCGGGAACGGACGACGCGGGACAATCCTATGGAGTTTCGATCGTTGGCGGAGGGGGACGGATCGACGAGTCGAGTCAAACGGCTTTGGAATCCATCGGCTCGAATCAACGGGATTGGGAGACTCTCTTCCTGAAGCGTCCGACCTTAAGGCCACGTGAGTGGCACCATCCATCAACGATCTTGACCGACCGAGACTTCCTGGCCGTCTTGCGGGAACCGTCGAACGAGGGTGGAGGTTCGTCGGAGTGAGCGCAGCCGACCGTAGGAAGTGGACCATCCCGGCGTGGCGGTTATTCTCACCGATCACCCACGGTTCGGCAACGGGCCGGCGGATTTTCTGAATCCGCGGTAGGGGGCGCACGGTCTAGGGCGGAGGGGAAGACGGAACTGGAAGCCGGTTGCGTGACACGCAGACCACCGTGATGTCGTCGCGCAAGGCGTCCCCGCCCAGGAAACGGTTGAGTTCGGCGGTTACCGCCAGGCCAGCCGTCTCGGCGCGATCGGGACGATGAGTCTCCAGGGCGCGTCGAATCCCTCCGTGGCCGAAGAACGATTGATGGGGATCGCCGGCCTCGGTCAAGCCGTCGCTCATCAACACCACCACGTCACCGGGATCCAACCGAGTTTGATGAACTGGGAAGGTCGCCTCGGCGAACAAGCCCAAGGGGGGTCCCCCTTCGGCAACCCCCATCTCCTCGACTCGACCGTCGTGGCGGCGGACCACCGGCGCGGGATGACCCGCGCGGGCGATGCGTGCCTCGCCGGTCTCCAGATCCAGCGTCATCAACGCCAGGGTGACGTAAATCAGCTTCAACTCGTCGGAGAGCAGACGTTCGTTGAGGCGCGTTAGCATGCGATCGGGTTCGGACTCCTCGTTACAGACGATCCGCACCTCCGCCGAGAGGCGGGCCATAATGAGGGCCGCGGGCAGTCCTTTGCCGGCCACGTCGGCCACCACCACGGCCAGCAGGTGGTCGGAGCGTTGGGCGGTTCCGGCCAGCGGAGCGCGCACGGGAATGTAGCCGAAGTAGTCTCCTCCGACCGCCTCGATGGGCCGGTAGTCGTCCCAAAATTGCCAACCCGGATGCGAGGGTCTGGTGCGTGGCAGAAAGGTCAATTGGATGCGGCGGGCGTGATTCCGCTCCGCCTCCAAGCTCGTTTGCTTAATCAATCGTTCATGTAGGATCGCATTCTCCGCCGCCACCGCCGCCTGCCTCAACACCGCCTCGAACAACGCTAGGTCAGCCGGGGTGAATGGGGTCGGTTGCCGGATGGTGTCCAGCCAGACCGCTCCGACAGGAGGTTCGCGTCCCACCCGCAGCGGCGCGCACATCAGAACGCGGGTCAACGCGCTCATCATGCTTTCGCTAAGCGAGTCGGAGTCAATGCCGTCGGTGTCCAGTTGGTCGCGGAACAAGCGGGCCCGACCGCCTTGGATCACGGAGCGGACGAGACGACAGCTGAACGACGGCGTTGGCGAAATCAAGCGATAACGCTCGGCCCGAACCTCCAAACGGCCGCTCTTGGCATCCTCGACCAGCACCAGCCCCTGGTTGCTCTGCGGGAACATCCGAAACAAGGTTTCCAGCGTGATCCTCAGCACCGAGTTCAGGTCCAGCACCGAAACGAGGCTGCCGCTCATCTCCACCAGGGCGTCCAGTTGCCGCTTCACTGAGTCGGGGCGGCCCCGCCAGGCCTCCGACTCGGTCAACGAATCGGTTCGTGTCACGGGATCGAGGCGAGACTCGGCCTGAAACAGCAGAAACACGTCGCCAATCTGAATCTCGTCGCCGTCCCGCAGCACCGCCGACTGGCCGCGTAGCACGCGATCGTTGAGTTGGGTGCCTAGCGAACTGTCCAAATCGGTCAACATGAACACAACCCGGCCGTCCGGCTCGATGACGCGATCGATTCGCGCGTGACGACGCGAAATGTTGGGCGCGGGGAAAACCAGGTCACAGTATTTCGAGTTGCGTCCCAACGTGATCGTGTTGGTTCGCAGTTCAATGAGTTTGCCCGCCTCCGGACCATCCAGGAGGTGAAGCGCAGGGACCGTCGTGCCTTGGAACGAAGAAGGGAGGGTCACGTTTCGAGCCGTCCTTTTCGATCCCTCTCGGCGCAACGGAAAATCGTGGCAACACCACGTTCGACGCCGATTTTCAACTATTCACAGATCAAAATATCGGACTATGGGTTACGGGCTGCCGTCGATTTCAAGGGATTGGTGTCGAGTATCTCACCGGCTCAGCGGTCGGCTCGGCTCGGCTCGGCTCGGGGCGGGGCGGCCAGTCTAGATCGAGATAAACCAGATGGTGGTCGGAACTGGTCTCGGGATCGACCAGACGGGCCCAGGGGGAGTCAGACCGGGGCCAAACTACGCCACCACCCCGAACTGTCAGTCCACGGGCGGGCAGGACATAATCGACCCGCAGATTTCCCACCGCGCGATCGTCGAAATCGGCGGTGTCGTAACGCGGATCGCCTTGATGGTCGCGGTTCGCTTGGCCTTGGATTCGGGCGGCCTCAACCGCACCTGGAGACTCGGGACGAAACGAGGCGTCCACTCGGGGATGTTCCAGAAGCTGACGGATCGCGTTGAGGCTGCCGGGGGGGTCGAACGGGTCGGAATTCAAGTCACCCAGAATGGCGAACCACCGTGGCGGTTCGAGGGAACCATGAACACCTTTGGCGTTGAGCCAGGACGACTTGGGGGGGCCACTGAGGTAATCGGCCCAGAGACGAATCTCATCATGGTTGCGGGCGACGTTGCGCCTCTCAGGGCCGTCGAAGGCGGGCGGAGTCGGGTGGCTGGCGAGGATGTTCAAGGAGACGCCGTCAATGTCGATGGGCACATCCCAATGGCTTTTGGAGGAAAGGCGGAACACCTTGAGATCCTCTGCGTCGTACCAGGGGTTACCCTGAGGGTTGCGAGGCAGCATCGGGTTAGGCATGTCGGACCACAGGACGGTTTGGAAATCCCGTAGGGCCTCGCGGCGGATTGGGTAAACCGACAGGAGCGCCATGCCGTATTGACCGGGGTGTTGGCCATAGCCTAGGCAATCCTCGCCGTAACCGCGTTGTCCTGGTTGGCCGACGATCTGACCATTCTTGTCGAGGTCGCGTCCACTGGGCACGCCGGTGTTGACCGGACCGATCAGATGGTGAGGGAAGATGCGGGGCGGCGCACCGTTTTGGGAAACCGCCAGGTAGCGGGTCTGGAAGGCGTCTAGCGCGACTCCGTCGGGGTCGTAGTCAAACTCGTTCAAAAGGATCACGTCGGGAGCAACGCGCTGGATGACCTCGGCGATGACGCGGGCCTGAGGATCGTTGGGGGTAGCTAGCGAGGCGATAAGGCCGCCAGCTTGGGGCCGATTGAGTGATACATTGAAGGTTGCCACCCGAACGCAGCCGGGCGGTTTGGGAGGAACCAGTGGCTCCTGGGCGTCCAAGGGGCACGACCAACAGGCCATGAGTAACACCGCCGAAAACACACGGCCGCGACCGGTCATGGAGCGTCACCTGTGACGGAGGGGGAGGCCAAAATGGGAGTGACCATCGTGTTGATGTGGAAAGGGGGGCCGATGGTCGGTCCTGCATGAAGCACAAATCCGATCAGATCGGATTCGATTCGATCAGATCAAATCAGATCAGATCAGAGGGGACGCGGTCGATGCAGGTTGGAAAGTCGAGCGGAGGCGAGCCGAGTGCCGGGACCGGACAGGGCTTTGGGGGGGGAGAAAATCTCCCGCATCACAACGAAGTCTCGCCACCGTTCAGGCTTGCTTCGGAGTTCTTGAAGCAAAGGGAATCTGCCTGAGGACGAGGTTGCGGATGTTGACGCTGCCGCAGGGTTGGCCCGCGTGTCGATCTCGGCAGTCGAGGGGGGAAGTTGGGAAGAGTCCAGACCGCGAAGGATGACGGGGTTGAGGGACGCGAGTTGCTCGATGTTCATCGAGCCCGGCGCGCCGGATTGATGGCCGCGGGCGGCCTTAGAAGCGGCCTCGCGGCGGGTCTTCTCGCGGGCCCGATCACGGTCCCGATCCCGATCTCGTTGACGCTCTCGGATGCGGTCGGGAGAACGTCGGATCACGATGGGCGGGCGGTTGTCGGGGATGAAAATGAGTTCCTCAAGGGGTTCGCGCTCGCGGTCGCGGTCGCGCTGACGCTCACGGGTAGGTTGGCGTTCCCGCTCCCGTTGACGCTCCCGTTCCCGATCGAAGTCGCCGACACCGGGAAGACGGGGGGGATTGGCCGACTCCAAGGGTCGAACGCCGGGCGCGTCACCACGTGGGGGGAGCGGCGGCGGGGGAGGTTGACGCAAGGGAGGCGGTTGCTGACGAGGCGGCGCGACTGGGCGAGCGAACTCCTCGTCCAGATCGACCGGTGGCCGAACCGGGTTGGGTTGGGGACGCGCCGCGGGCTCGCGGTTGAACAGGGCGTTGAAGATCCAGATGGCGGTCAACACCAAGGGGATCACCACGCGCAGAATGTCGCCCAGGTCGTTCATGGCGGCGGCTCGCAACGCGAAGGAAAGGAAAGGGGCAGCGAATCAATCCGAGACGATTCAACTCGTTGAGGATAGGATTTGACTCGACTGCCGATCCAATAGGATGGATGGGGTAGGGTTGGATGAGAACGAGCCTCTTCGGAATGACCCGCCATCGCCCTCGCCTCAAGCGACCGAAGCTGGAGGTTAAGAATGTGGAGACGTTGGGTCATGGAGCGTCCGAGAAGAAGGACGCGAGTCAGGGAGCGCGGGATTCCGCTGTTCCTGCCGTTGCCGCTGGGAGATGATCTCGGAGCGGCAACCCGAATTGAATTACGTCTCAAGCGGTGGTAACCGATCGGCTGGTAGTTTCGTTGTGGCCGGTGTTGGCGATGGCGGCCCGCATCTCGGTGTCGGCCTGGACGTTGCGGAGGTTGTAGTAATCCATCACACCGAGCTTGCCTTCGCGTAGCGCTGCGGCGATCGCTTGAGGCACTTCGGCCTCGGCTAACACGACTTTGGCACGGTTTTCCTGGATCAGCGCCATCATTTCCTGCTCGCGGGCTACGGCGAAGGCGCGACGTTCCTCGGCTTTGGCACGGGCCACCCGGGTGTCGGCCTCGGCTTGTTGGGCTTGGAGGTTGGCCCCGATGTTGTCGCCCACGTCAATGTCGGCGATGTCGATGGACAGAATCTCGAAGGCGGTGCCGGCGTCAAGTCCTTTTTCCAGCACCCGCTTGGAGATCATGTCGGGGTTCTCCAGCACCTGCTTATGATTTTCCGCCGAGCCGATGGTGGTCACGATCCCCTCGCCGACCCGGGCGATGATGGTTTCCTCAGTAGCACCGCCCACGAGGCGGTCGATGTTGGTCCGCACCGTCACCCGGGCTTTGGCCTTGAGTTGGATGCCATCTTTGGCGACGGCATCTACCGTGGTCCGGCCCTTCATTGGGTCGGGGCAGTCGATCACTTTGGGATTGACGCTGGTTTGGATCGCCTCGAGCACGTTGCGGCCCGCCAGGTCGATCGCCGCGGCGCGACGCCACGACAGCGGAATCTCGGCCCGGTTGGCCGCGATCAGCGCCTTGATGACGCTAGGCACGTTACCCCCGGCCAGAAAGTGCGCCTCCAGCGCCTTGGTCGTCACCCCGTCCTTGTCGCTCAGACCGGCCTGCATCGCCATGATCTTCGACCGCACAATCACGTTGGGATTGACCCGACGCAGCGACATTCCCACCAGGTCCATCAAGCCGATGCCCGCCCTCGTGGTCCAAGATTGAATCCAAAGATTGAAAAACTTTGCGACAAACACGAAAAGGAACAACAACAACAACCCTAGGGCGATCAGAACCGCCACAAGAATGAAACTGGGATCCCCCTGGGCGAATGGAACCAATCCGGAGACAAAAACGTTCATGGGAAACCTCAATCCTGGGGTCGGAGGGTGCGGAGCCAAACTACGGGAGCGATCAGTGGAGACCCCGGCTTGGACAGAGGACGAGCGAAACACGCCTTCGTCGCGTCCATCACCATGGAGCTGGCTTGCGATGGGGTCGGTTTGAGATCATCAAAGGTCGAAGCAACCGAAAGGGGTTGGAGCATCCAATGGTTTTCGCCTCCGGCTGATCAGGAATCAGATTGTATGGCGACCACGTGGTCGCTGGCAAGCACGAGCCGCGGCGCGTGGGCAGCCGAGCCGGGTTCAGGCGACCGCCTGAACCAACCCGGCCGGATGTTTGGGGCCAAGGGTTTTAGTTCGGGATCACGGGTTGCCACCGCTGGGGGCAATGACCAGAATGCCGTCGGTGCCGTCGGGTTGCCGCACTTGGAGGAAGATTTCTTCGCCCGGCATGAGGCGCATGACGATTTGGTCGCATTGGGCGGGGTTGAACACTGGGATGCGGTTGATTCTCAGCAGAGCCATGCCGGGACGCAATCCAGCGCGTTCTGCGGGGGTGTCGCGTCCTACTTGGGTCACAATGACTCCCGGGCCACGCCTCAGATTCAATCCAACCGACTCCTCAGGGGTGGCAGACCTGACGGTGAACCCCAGCGAGGCCACCGAGGGCAACTCGGCGAGGACGACCTCCAACGACCTCAATTGGCCTTCCCGATAAAACTCCAGCTTGACCCGGGAACCGACCCCTAAACGACCGATCTTGTTGCGCAGGTCGGCCACGTCGCGCACTGGTTCGCCATCCAAACGGACCACGATGTCGCCTACCCGCATTTGGGCCTTTTCGGCGGGACTCCCTGGAACGAGGCTGGCTACTTTGGCCCCCTGGGGCGGGTCGATGCCGATTTCCCGGGCTTCGGCGGGGTCGAGGGGTTCTAGAAGAACGCCCATATATCCCCGGATGACCCGCTGATGTACGATGAGCTGTTCCACGACCGGCTTGACCACCGAAGCCGGAATCGCTAGGCCAATCCCTTGGTTGAAGCCGGTCTCCGACAGGATCGCAGTGTTGATGCCGACCACCTCCCCCTTGAGGTTGACCAGGGGACCTCCCGAGTTGCCGGGGTTGATCGCCGCGTCGGTTTGGATGAAATCCTGGTAGATCTCTTCCTGTTGAAGCATGGGGATGTTCGAGCGGCGGGTGGCCGAGACGATTCCGGCCGAGACGCTCTGTTCCAAAAAGAAGGGACTTCCAACGGCGAGAACCCAGTCGCCCACATCCAGGGAGTCGGAGTCCCCCCAGGCCGCCTCCACCGGCAACGGGGCAGGCACTTGGATGACCGCCAAATCGGTTTTGGGGTCGGCTCCAACCAGCCGCCCGACCAATTCCTGGCCGCGTTGCAGCTTGACGGTGATGGATGTGGCGTTTTGAATCACGTGGTTGTTGGTGACGATATAGCCCCGACGACGATCGTAAATCACTCCCGAGCCAATCCCGGACTCCACCCCAAAACCGCCCACCCGATTGAGGCCGTTGGTCCGCACCTGAACCACGCTGGGCATCACCCGGGTCGCCGCCATGCGGAACAGACCCGATGAGCGGGACAACACCCCCTGCTCGTCCAGCTGGCGCAACATTTGCGCCGTCGCCTCGGAGCGTCCTAGTTCCCAAGAAAAACCGATCCGAAAGGCCAACCACGGACCCAGCGCCACGAGGCAAAATCCCAGGAACAGCGCGAGGATCAATAGAATCGGGCCCAGACGCAATCCCGAGCCCTGCTGGGGCGCGTCCTCGATGCGAAAGACTTCGGGACCATCAAGCGCCATGAGCATTCGTCCTTCTCTATGCCACTTCCACCGAGTCGCCGAGCCATTGTGGAACGGGGTGTCCCGACACCGTCACCACGGATCAAGCAATCCCCAGCCGGATGATGGCGAGGGTCGGCTTGATCGCTTCGGCGTCCCTGAAATCTCCCCATGATTGAAGCTAGGCGTTTTTCCGAGCGATTTCAAGACGCGCCGCGCTGCCTTACCCTACGCCGTCTGGTTTAGAACGGCGAGCCGGGTCCGGCGTCGGGGACGATCGAGGCGGCGCAGTTTTCGAACCGCATGATGTTTTTCAGGAAGGTCAACTGGACGGTGCCGGTCGCGCCATTGCGGTTTTTGGCGACGATCACTTCG
>Ga0308412_1000766_pt1 | contig 16981 bp, 18 predicted proteins | sample HotsprottomLayer_FD_202357 | JGI IMG/M metagenome (GOLD analysis project Ga0308412, IMG submission 202357) | Hot spring phototrophic mat microbial communities from Octopus Spring, Yellowstone National Park, Wyoming, United States -... | ecosystem: Environmental > Aquatic > Thermal springs > Hot...
TCCGAAAGATCGCTTGGGTAGCAGCTTACTCGACTATTCATGCTCGATTATATCGTCTGGGAAAGTTTTAAGACAGTCTCTAAGATGGCCCGGCAAAGGCGGACACGTGCAAAAAATGCGATAAGGAAGGGAAAACCTAATAGTCCGCTCCACATCGGAAAGATTGAATTCACCAACCAGTTGTATTTTGTGTGCAAAAAGTACACAACATGTTGTATAGTAAGGCCCAGTGGAGCAACAATCTACATGCGCCGCTCGCTCCGGAGCACACAAGACCCCTTGGGTGTTGTGTAACTGGGCGAATCATCCGCTGTATAGCGCATGATTCGCGGGCCTGGCCATAGATGACTCCACACTGAACTAAAGGAGGAACTTACATGCCTGAACAAGCAAAAACTGAAACTACCCAGAAGACCGCTGCCAAGAGGGCGGCGGCCAAGGGATCATCCGCTAAAGCCGCCAGCAAGGCCACCGCTAAGAAGGCAACCTCGGCTAAATCCACTACTAAGACCACCGCCTCGAAGGCGGCTGCCCCTAAAGCGGCCAAGGCTACCGTGAAGCCAAAGGCCAAAGCCACAGCAAAGTCTGCTGCGAAAAAAGCCGCTGCGCCCAAGAAAACAGCCGGTAAAACCGCCGCTAAGGCTGCACCTAAGAGAGTAGCCGTTAAGAAGTAAAGGTCGCGCGCTTCGCGGAGGTGGCCTCTCGTAGGAGAGGCCACTGGTTTGTGTGGTGCATGGCTACCATCGCACTCTTCACAGACGTTGCATACCAGATGGGAGGCAACTGTGCTGTGCAGGACGATGCAATCAAGTTGTGAGTGGCTCAAATATTGTGAAGAGCGCTCGTAAGTAGTTGAAGGACTCAGAAACTAGCTTTGGCAAACACGGCGTTGAGCAAGCTCCCCGAAGCACAAAATGAACTGAGAATTCAGATGGCGTGCCAGCATTGTAGCGACCGAACCGGCAGGCTGGCGCCGCGAGCCCGTCGGATGGCTTCCAGGCTCCAGCGGGCCCCCTCGAGGGTGGTGATGAAGGGCTTGCCGGTTTCCACGGCGCGGCGCAGCTCGGGGTGGGGGGTCAGGGCCACCAGCAGGTCGTAGTCGTCGTCAGAAATCTCGAAACCGGCGGCTTGCCACTCAGGCTTAAGGTGCTCGGCCCCAATCAAGCGCACCTTGCCGGAAAGGGGCAGGTGCTGGCCCACCCCCAACTCGGCCCGGTAGTAGGCCAGATAGGGGTCGGTGTCGAGGCCCATGCTCTCGCCGGTGGAGCGCATCTCGGGCCCCAGCACCGGGATAACCCCAGGGAACTTAAGCCAGGGAATGAGGACTTCCTTGACTGAATAGAAACCAGGGGTGGGGTCTTGGGTGAAGCCCAGCTCGGCCAGGGTTTTGCCCACGGCAATCAGGGCCGCATACTTGGCCAGCGGGTGCCCGATGGCCTTAGAGACGAAGGGCACTGTGCGTGAGGCGCGGGGGTTGGCCTCCAGGATGTAAACCGCTCCATCTTTGAGGGCGTACTGCACATTGATGAGGCCCTTCACCCCCACCACCAGGGCCAGCTTGCGGGTGTAAGCCCGCACGGTTTCAAGCTGTTCGCGGGTCAGGGAGATGGGCGGCAGGACGGTGGCCGAGTCGCCGGAGTGCACCCCGGCCCGCTCGATGTGCTCCATAATGCCCGCCACCACCACCTGCTTGCCGTCGCACAGGGCGTCCACATCGAGCTCGAGGGCGTTTTCCAGGAACTCATCTAGCAAAATCGAGGGCTGCTCGGAGAGGGCGGCGTAGATGCCGTTCAGGTACCAGTAGAGCTCTTCGGGGCTGTGCACCACCTGCATGGCCCGTCCGCCCAGCACGTAGCTGGGCCGGGCCATCAGGGGATAGCCTAGGGTCTCGGCCAGCTTGAGGGCTTCTTCGGGGCTGCGGGCCACCGCGCCTTTGGGCTGGGGGATGCCCAGCTCGGCGCAAAGCTGGTTGAACTCGGCGCGATCTTCGGCCCGGTGGATGGCCTCCCAGCTTGTTCCAAGCAGCTGCACCCCGGCCTCCGCCAGCTTTTTGGCCAGCTTCAAGGGGGTCTGGCCGCCCAAGGTGGCAATAGCGCCAATGGGCTTTTCATGCTCAATAAGGTTGAGCACGTCTTCCAAGGTAAGGGGCTCGAAATAGAGGCGGTCGGCAGTATCGTAATCGGTGGAGACTGTCTCGGGGTTGGAGTTTACCATGATGGTCTCGTAGCCGGCTTCCCGCAAGGCCCAGACCGCGTGCACGGTGGCGTAGTCGAACTCCACCCCCTGTCCAATGCGGATGGGACCGCTGCCCAGGATGACCACCTTGGGTTTGCCGGTCGGACGCACCTCGTCCTCGAGCTCGTAGGTGCTGTAGTGGTAGGGGGTGTAGGCCTCGAACTCGGCGGCGCAGGTGTCCACGGTTTTGTAGACCGGCCTGACGCCAGCGGCCAGGCGCTGCCTGCGGGCCGCCGCCTCGGAAACCCCCAGCAGCTCGCCCAACCGGGCGTCGGAGAGGCCCAGGCCCTTCACAAAACGCCAGTCCTCGGCGTCCTCCAGGCGGTGGTGTTCGGTCTTTAGGTCATGTTCGGCCTCCACCACCTCTTTGAGCTGGGTCAGGAACCAGGGCTCGATCTTGGTTTTGTCGTAGAGGCGGTCTACTGGCTCGCCCCGCCGTAACAGCTCCAGTACGGCGTAGATTCGCGTGGGGCTGGGGTAGAGCCGGGCCAAGAGCTCCTCCCGGGTCAGCCCCGAGAACTCGGCCCGCACATCGGCTTCCAGGCTCCTGAGGGCCTTGCCGAAGGACTCCTTGAAGGTGCGGCCAATGGCCATCACCTCGCCCACGCTCTTCATCTGGGTGCCGAGCCGGTCGGAGAAGCCGCCGGGGTTCAGGTTGGGCAGGGTGCTGAACTTCTCGAAGGCGAAGCGGGGAATCTTGGTGACCACGTAATCGATGGTGGGCTCGAAGGAGGCCGGGGTTTTCCGGGTGATGTCGTTGGGGATTTCGTCCAGGGTGTAGCCCACCGCCAGCAAGGCCGCAATCTTGGCGATGGGGAAGCCGGTGGCTTTGGAGGCCAGGGCGCTCGAGCGCGAGACCCGGGGGTTCATCTCGATCACGATCATGCGGCCGGTTTTGGGATCGACCGCAAACTGGATGTTGGAACCGCCGGTCTCCACGCCAATTTCGCGGATGATGGCGATGGCCGCGTCGCGCATTTTCTGGTATTCCACATCCGAGAGGGTCTGGGCCGGTGCGACCGTGATGGAGTCGCCGGTATGCACCCCCATGGGATCCAGGTTCTCGATGGAGGTGATGATCACCACCGTATCGTTTTTGTCGCGCATGACCTCGAGCTCGTATTCCTTCCAGCCTACGATGGACTCCTCGACCAGGGCGGAGTGGGTGGGGGAGAGCGCGAGGCCCCGGGTGAGAATTTCGATGAACTCCGGTTCGTTTAGGGCGATGCCGCCGCCGGTGCCCCCCAGGGTAAAACTGGGCCGCACCACCACCGGATAACCGGTCACCTCACAGGCAAAAGCCAGCCCCTCTTCCAGGCTATGCACCATCTTGCCCCTGGGTACCTCTAGACCGATCTTGAGTATGGCTTGCTGGAAGGCCTCGCGGTCCTCGCCCTTCTTGATGGCCGCGGCGTTGGCGCCGATCAGCTCTACGCCGTACTTCTCCAGAATGCCCTGTTCGTGCAGGGCCATCGAGAGGTTGAGCGCGGTCTGGCCGCCCAGGGTAGGCAGGAGCGCATCCGGGCGCTCGGCAGCGATAATTTTTTCCAGAAACTCCACCGTGAGGGGCTCAAGGTAGGTCCCCTCCGAAAGCTCCGGGTCGGTCATGATGGTGGCGGGGTTGGCGTTGACCAGCACCACCCGGTAGCCCACACTTCTAAGGGCTTTGACGGCCTGGGTACCGGAATAATCGAATTCGGCGGCCTGTCCGATGGTGATGGGGCCGGAGCCGATGATAAGGATTTTTTTGAGGTCGGTGCGGGCGGGCATACCAAGGGGAGAGCATAGCACTTATTCAGGCCTGTGGCTACCTAGGTTTTGCATAGAGTTGCGTTTTTTGGTATAAACTCGCAATAGCCGGTGCGCAAGGCAGTCGCTCACATAGATTCGGCTTATGCGCTCTGGTCTTAGCGCTAGGCCCAGATGCGCCGGAATTGGTGGCGGGATTGCTATGGGCATCAGCGGAGATGCTGTCTTAGGCAGTTGCCCGCAGTTGTGCTATTCTGATCCCGTGCTAGACCAAAGGGGCTGAACATGTCGAAGGCTGTGCAAACCATGATCTCGAGCAAGCTCGCCCAGAAGCTCAAGGAACAGATTGGCCATGAGCTGGGAGCGCATCAACAATACCTGGCGATTGGAACCTATTTTGCCCAACAGAACCTGGACAGGTGGGCGGCCTTGTTCTACCAACAGGCCGCGGAAGAAAAAGAGCACGCCATGAAGATCGTGCGCTTCCTGAACGATGTGGGCGAGGCGGCCCATTTTCCCGCCATCCCGGCTGCATCCACCGACTTCAAAAGCGCTGCCGATGCCATCTCGCAGGCCCTCAAGTGGGAGCGCAGCGTGACCGAACAGTTCCAGGCCATGGCCAAGATTGCCCTTGCCGAGGGCGATTACGTGGGCTTCCAGTTCCTGCAGTGGTTTTTAGAAGAGCAGGTCGAGGAAGTGAGCAGCATGGAGAAGTATCTGGCTCTGGTCGAGAGCGGTATCAACCTCTTCCAGGCCGAGGAATTGCTGGAAATCGAGGCGTAGGGTAGGGGTCGTTCTCCGGCTAGGGGCACCTACTCCTGGTTTTTGTTTTATCTTGTGGAGTATGCGAACCCTCAAACCCGAGCTGCTCGAAAATTTTCTGCTAGACAACCCGGTGGTGGTGGATGTGCGTCCACCCGAACAATACAACCAGGACGACTTCGCCGAAGCTGTGCATATCCCTCTCCACGACATCCAGCATGGCAACCACAACCTGCCCAAAGACCGCCCTCTGCTGCTCGTTTGTGAACGGGGGGTGACGAGCGAGCTGGCCGGGCTTTACCTCGAAGCGGCGGGCTACGAGCTGGTCTACAACCTCGAGGGTGGCCTGCAAAAGCTACGCAAGATGGCCCAGGGCCGGTAGGATTGGGCTGATCCTGAATGGCCCACCCACTATAGGTCGTCCCGCTTAGGTAGTTCTTCCAGCCGCACGCCGTGCCACTTTTCGAGGTGTTCCCTGTGGGTTTGCAGGTAGGCCCCTGGCTCGAAGAACCGGTCGTAGTACTCGAGGTCGAGGTGGTGGGTTTGCAAGTACATCAGGCTGTAGATGGTGGGGACGGTGGCGGGAAACTTTCCAAAGGTGTCGTATAGGTACTGGGCCTGGAGGGCCACCAGCTCCACCAGCCACTCCTTGTGCGGAAAAGCCTGCGAACGAACCGAGGGCGTATCTTTCCAGGGGCCAGGGGTTGCCGGGTTAAAGGGGCCACCAGCTTTGTACTTGCGCTCCACCACTGCTTCCACCGCCGCGCGCATACTGGGGTAGTGGGGTGGGCAGTGGCCCTCAAAAACGCCCTCCCGCCCCGTGGGGTTGGGCCGCGACCAGCCGGGCTTAAAGTCGTAGCGGAAGCCCAGCCCCGGCACCTGGGGGTCGCCCGAGGCACCCAGGATGCGCACCCGATCGAGTCCATTCAGCATCCAGCCACCCAGGCCCATGGCCTGTTGCATCAGATGACCGGCAAACACCGCAGCGCTGATCTCCGCCGAGACCTCGGCCAGGGTGGCCTGGTCGAAGGCGGTCAGGGGGTAGGGCTTGTCCACCGCCACATAACCCTTGAACTTTTCCAGGCCGGGGATGCTTTGGTTGTGCACGTCGTCGTAGAGTACGAAGCCGTTCTGGGCGATAAACAGCAACTTGAGGAGCTGATGCTGGGCCACGTCGGCCACCGGCCAGACCAACAAGGAGCCGGGTTTGTTGGCGTTCCAGGCGTTGTGTCCGGCCATGTAAGGCTCATAGGGGGGGATGTAGAGCCGGGTCTCGGACAGCCGGTGAATGTACTGCCGGTGGGCGAGCAGCAGTTCCACCACATCCACCTGCCCATGGGCGTCGCGGGGTACTGGTGGAGGGGCATCGCGGGTTTTGAAGATGTAGGTTCCGCTGTCGTCGGTGAAGAAAATCTGGCTGGTGTGGAAGCCCGCGGCGCTGGGAAAGGTGCGCCCGGCGGCCATACCCGAGTAGCTGGGCAGGTAGGGGGCCACGTTTTTGTGGTGACTAATCAAATTGTGCCAGCCGGTTAGGCCGCCCACCGTGGTCAGGATCAGCAGGCGCTCGAGCTCGCTCAGCGGATAGGGCTGGTAGCGCGAACGGTAGGCCAGCGGCCCTTCGGGCAGCTCGCTGCCTAAAGCAAAGCGACGGCTGCGGCGGCCAAAGAGGGCCTCGGTGAGGGGAAACTTTAGCAGCGCCTCGAGGGCCTTGCGCTCGTGAGGACAGACTACTAGACCGGTTTCAGCATCCAGCACTTTTCCAGTCTAGCCCGAATTGCGATATGGGTGTGATCTCCAGAGCATGCTAGAGTCGGTATAGGCCATCGAAGGCGGGTTGCAGCCAGGGCTGGTGTCCAACAGGGGGCGTTTTGCTGAAGGCCCCGGCGCTGCGGGGGAGGGCGGCTCGAGGCTATTTCTCTGGGCCTTTTTCGATGGGAACGCCCACCGCGTTGCCCCACTCGGTCCAGCTTCCATCGTAGTTTTTGACGTTGGGGAAGCCCAGCAGGTGCTTGAGCACAAACCAGCTATGGCTGCTGCGCTCGGCGATGCGGCAGTAGGTGATTACCTCTTTATCCGGGGTCACGCCTTTGCTCTCGTAGATTGCCCGCAGCTCTTCGGCACTTTTGAAGGTGCCGTCGGGGTTGACGGTGGTGGCCCAGGGGATGCTCCTGGCGCCGGGGATGTGCCCTCCGCGCAAAACCCCTTCCTGAGGGTACTCGGGCATGTGGGTTTTTTCGCCGGTGAACTCGGCCGGGCTGCGCACATCCACCAAAGCGCCCTTGCCTGCTTTCACCTTTTCCAGATGGGCCAGCACCTCGTCGCGGAAGGCCCGCAGGCTGGGGTCGCGCTGGCCAGGGATGTACGTGCCTCTGGGATAGCTGGGCACCTCGGTGGTGAGGGGCTTATTTTCCTGAACCCATTTGATGCGACCGCCGTTCATGAGTTTGAGCTTTTGGTGTCCGTTGTAGCTAAAGAACCAGAAGGCATAGGCCGCCCACCAGTTGTTTTTGTCGCCATACAGCACGATGGTGGTGTCATTGGAGATGCCCAGGCGCTCGAACAGGGCGGCCAGCTCCTCGGGCTGGATGAACTCGCGGATGGTGTTGTGCCACAGATCGGCCTGCCAGTCGATTTTTTGGCTGCCCGGGATATGCCCGGTGTCGTAGAGCAGGATATCTTCGTTGACCTCGAGGATGCGTATCTCGGGGTTATTGAGGTTTTCCAGCACCCAGTCGGTAGAAACCAGCACGTCGGGGTTGGCGTAGTTCATCTTTCTCCTCCCAAAAGATTAATCATTCCGGCTAACCCAAAACAGCTTGGGGCAAAGAAGATTAAAGTTGCTGTATAGATTACAAAAAATGTAATCTATGGATTGAATCATAGCCCGAACTGTCAGCCATTTCAATAGGCCATCGGGATGGCTGGTTCATTGCTGCCTGGGCGCTCTAGCGCGACGGGTAAGCAGCTCGCTCGAGTGCAGCAGGTGCTCCAAACACTCCGAGTAATCCACCCCCTGCCGGAAATCGGCGGCCAAATCGGCCACGCTAACTTGGCTCAGGCTTTGCAGGACGGCGTCGCGCACCTTGAGCCAGACTGTGCTGCGGGCATTGCAGCGCTTTTCCTCCGGGCAGGCCTTGGGCCAGTTGAGGCTCACGCAGGCCAGGGGGGCGATGGGGCCGTCCACGGCCCGTATCACGTCGCGCAGGTTGATCTCTTGAGGCGGGCGGGGCAGGGTGTACCCCCCACCCTGCCCCTTTTTGGAAACCACCAGATTGTGCACCACCAGTGCGGCCAAAATGCGTACCAGATAATTGTGCGATACCCCCGTAGCTCGGCTGAGCTCCTCGCTGCCCACGAAGCGTTCGGGAGGCTGGGTGCCCAGATAACCCAGGATTTTGAAGGCGTAGATATCGGTTTTGGAGAGGCGCATGCTCTCAATTTAGCCCATAGCCCATGTATTCGGCAGTTCTACCACTGCGCGTACAAAAGCATCGCCCATAGCGCGGTCGGCCAGGGCCAGCGACTCACCAGCCTGGTAGATGCCGCTTTTGCCCTCAAAGTAAAGGTCGTAAAGGTGTCCATTCAGCATGGGGTTGAGGCCATAGCGGAGGTTTTCCCGGTCCAGTAGTTTTTTGGCCAGCCCTTCACGCAGCCAGACCTCGCCCTCTTTTTGACCCGGATCGGCGCCCCAGGGCCCCTCCCAGCGGGCCGCATTGGCCGAGGGTTGCACCACCAGCCAGGCCCCGGCGGCATCGGCCTGCTCGATCAAGTGTTCGTGAAAGGCGTCCAGGCAGATCAGGTTGGCGATGGGACCCAGCCGGGTTTTGAGGATTTGCCGACCGGGCTGCCCCCGCGAGAGAAAAGCCCCCCGCTCCTGCGCGGTCAGGTTAACCTTGGGAACGCGACCCAGAATGGTGCCACGAGGCGAAATCACCAGCGACAGATTATAGACCCGCCTACCCTGGGGGTGCAGGCCCCGGGTGGGTTCCCAGTCCATGAGGGGGCTAAAGAGGCTGCCAGCCACCACATAGGCTTGGGCGGCTCGGGCGGCCTCCCGAAAAGACTGTTCGTATACCGGCCAGACCTTGGGGGCCCGCAGGTGGTAGAACGCCGCCGGACTCAGAAACCCCAGCCCCAGCGAGGCCCGCCAGTTTTCCCGGAGTAGCAAAAGTGCTGCCTGCAGGCTGGTTTTGGCCTCATGCACGGTAGGGGCTGTGTCCAGCCAAAAAAGCAGCGGCAGGGCAAAGGCCTCGGGGAAGGCAACAATCCGTGGTTCGCAAGCTGGCAAGCCTTGGACGGCTGTCTGGGTTAGCTCGAGCACATACCGCCTGAAGCCCTCGGCGCTAGTGTAGGGGGAGGTTTGCAACTCGGTTTGCACCGCAACCAGATGCACCCGCATCTCCCTCACCTTACTACAATGGGCTTTGGGTGCTCGAGCAAGCCACTCTACACACAACCCCTGGCCCCAAGGGCCGAGAGTAAAGGGTACGAGGTGTTTGCTCATCGTTCTGGCAACATTCTCGATGGCCCTTAAGTTTGGGTTACGCTCGAGGCCCCACCCCCACCCACCCTCGGTATACGTTTTGCCCTGGTTGCAGGCCTTGTGGTGGTGGAGCGGATTCCCGAACCCCAGGGGTTTGTGGTGCTATACCGCAGCAGCCGGGTGGACGAGGTGTGCGCCCATCATCACCGCGACCTGGTGGCAAGGGGCTGGACGAGGGTCAAGTATCAAGTGGGGAATGGTCGTTACAAGTCCGAGTACCGCAAAGGCCGGGCCAGGGCCAAACTTGAAGTGCGCGAGCGCCGGGGCCGGATCGAGGAAGGCTAGAGTCTGCTAAGAAGCCGATCGTAAACCATCAGGAACTTTCGGTAACAACAGAATCGAGAAGGCCAGCCAGTGAAAACCCTTCAGCGTTTCGGTAAGTCGTTCGTAGTCACGCGCCAGCCGACGAAAACGAGCCATCCAGGCAAAGCTGCGCTCAACTGCCCAACGCCGGGGAAGCAACACGAAGCCCCTTCTGGCTTCCTCCAGCTTGACCGCACACAGCGCTATCCCTTCCTGCGCAGCCGCCTGCTCCGCCTCCGAGCCTGTATAGCCCTGATCTACGTATGCGATTTCGACCCGCTGGTTGGTAACGGCTTGCACCGCCTGGGAGAGCTCCCCCACCTGGCTGCGTTCCTGCGCGTTGGCAGGGGTAACCAGCAGGGCCAGCCGATGACCCAGGGTATCCACCGCCATGTGCACCTGGCTGCCTTTGCGGCGCCTGGCCCCATCGTAGCCTGCCCGCTCCCCGCTCTCGGGGCTGGATTGCAAGGTTCGTGCAGCATAGATAGCGGCGCTGGGTTGAGCTGCTCGACCCTGCGACAGCCGTAGGGTTTCCCGCAGGTCATGCACCAGGTCTTCCAACACCCCCCGCTCCATCCAGCGCCGGGCCTGCTCACGAGCGATGTGGGGTGGGGGGAAGTCGTGGGGCAGGTACTCCCGTTTTTACCGGCCAGCGCAGGGCGTTGAACACTTCCCGCAGGTCGTATTTTCGCTGGCTTGCGTCCAGAGGCAGCAGGGTCAGGTTGGGCATCACGAAGGCCCATTCCTCATCGCTTACGTCGGAGGGGTATGGGCGGCGGTTCATGCTATAAACATAACTGACGGCCTTTGTTTCGAATAGGTTCTTACCAGACTCTAATGAGCAGCGTCCAGCGCTCGTCCAGTTTTTATTTTTAGGATTTTTCTACTTAGATTATTTGATAGGGTTTATATAACTCTGTTGGCCCTGGGCCTCGTGCCATGCAAACCCCACCTGATAAGAAGTGTCCTAGAAACGTACTTTTTGCTGGGATCCCTACCCGAAACGCTGCTCTCACTATCCGGACGGTTTTGACCTGCACCAACCAGAAAGCTTCAGGTGGGGTTCGTATGAGGGCCCAGAGCCCAGATGCCCTCAGGGCTGCTGAACCGACAACGCCTCCACCCGCTTGGCCCCCCGGTAGACCCGCTTGTAAAAAGGGCTGTCCAGGCTTTCGATCACCACCCGGCTGCCGTAGCTGTTGGCGTGGGCAAACACGCCGCGGCCCAGGTAGATGCCCACGTGGTCGATCTGGCGGCCTCCAAAGCTAAAAAACACCAGGTCGCCCTGGCGCATGACTCCTTGCACGGTGCTGAAGGCTTCCCATTGCTCGCGGCTGGTGCGGGGCAGCTTGATGCCCACCTCGGCAAAGACCTGCTGCACGAAGGCCGAGCAGTCCACCGCGCGGTCGGAGTTGGCCCCAAACACGTAGGGCAGGCCCAGGTATTTAAGCACCACCTGAATCAGAGGGTGGGTGGGGTCGTAGTCGGTGTCGAGGGGCTGGCTGGGCTGGGGCGCTGGTTCAGGGCTGGGCTGGGGGGGGGTGGGATTGGGCAAGGGGGTTGGGTTGGTCAGGCTAGCGGAGGTGCCTCCAGGTAGATTCGGGTTAGGGGTAGGCGCAGGATTGCCGGGTGTAACCTGCCGTACTTGAGGAATCCGCAGCACCTGACCGGGTGAAAGCGCGGTACCCTCGAGGTTGTTTTCCTGCTGGATGGCCTGCACCGTGGAGCCGTAGCGCCGGGCAATGGAAAAAAGTGTATCGCCGCGCTGGACGGTGTGCTGCACCGTCTGGGGTGGCAGCTGGAGCACCTGTCCCACGCTCAGGGTGGCGTCGCTCAGGCTGTTGAGCCGCATCAGAACTTCCACGGTGGTATCGTGGCGTTTGGCAATGGAGAACAGGGTGTCGCCGCGCTGCACCGTATAGGTGGGACCGGCCTGGGCCAGCACCAGGGCAATTAGCCAGGGCAACACAGCAATTATAGGCATAACAAACGTAAGTATACGCCGAATTTTCATCATTTTGCGTTCATGAACGGTTTAGCCCATGCGCTGTGGCCAAACCTGTGGCAGCCGCACTCAGGGTGTCGTTGTTGCATGCGGTGCAGGGAGGCAGGTTCTTCACCTGCAAACGCCCAATCATGAAATAGGTGATAGGGTTCCCAATTTCAGTTATAGCGCAGCCAACGCAAGCCCTCACCTTGGCTGCGTAGCGTAAAAAGGGAGCCATGCACCCTTGGCTTCAAAAGCCTAGAAGGAGGTTTTTATGCTAAAAAGCCATTTCGCTGCTATCAGTTTTGTGCTGGCCGCATTTTTTGGAGTATTTGCAAGCGCCCAGACCCAGTTTCGGGATATTCCGGCTGGGCACTGGGCCCGCCAAGCCGTGGAGTTTGCGGTGCAGTGCGGCCTGATCGAGGGTTTCCCCGATGCCACCTTCCGGGGCAACCAGAACCTGACCCGCTACCAGGCCGCCCTGATCTTCTTCCGGCTCTACCAGACCAACCGCCTCGAGAACGCCCGCCCCGAGTGCCGCCTGGCGGTTGAGCGGGGCGCACGGGAGGTAGCCCCCGAGCTTCAACAGCTGCAGCAGCGCTTTGCCGCCCTCGAGCGCACCAACCAGGATCAGGCCGGTAGGCTGGCCGCGCTCGAGGCCGAGGTCAAGCGGGCCATCGAGACCAGCCAGCGCGCAGCGGCCTTGCAGGAGCGCCTGGCGGCCCTGGAGCAGCAGGTTCAGCGCCTGAGCCAGGCCCCGGCCCAACCGCCGGGCCCTACCCCTGCCGAACTCCAGGCCCGTATTGCCGCTCTGGAGCAGCAGGTTCAGCGCCTAAGCCAGGCCCCCGCCGCCCCCACCGCCGCGCAGGATGCCGTGGCCCTCGAGCGCCGCATCGCCACTTTGGAAGAACAGATTCGCAACCGCCCCGAGGCTGCCCGCATCGCCACTTTGGAAGAGCAGATTCGCAACCGTCCCGAGACTGCCCGGGTCGCTGCCCTGGAGGAGCAGGTGCGCAGCCTGAGCAACCAGGTTACCGCCTTGCAGGGCCAGGTCAACGAGCTACGCCAGCAGGCCCAACAACCCGCGCCTCAACCCCAGCCGCAGCCGGAAGTACGGCCAGTGCCACCCGTGACGCCCGCGGCGCCTCCGGCTCGCAACTTCTACTTTGGTGCGGGCGCTGCCTTGGGCATCATCCCTCAGCCGACCGGCGGCATCTTCGACAGCAGCAACATTAACCTCACCGGGATGGTGGGGGTGCGGGATGTATTCCTCGGCTTTGGACTGCGGGCCGGTTTGGACTACAACTTCAGCACCAATGCCCTGGGCCTCGAGGCCTACCTGATGCACCACTTTGGCAGCGGGCTGATCAGCCCCTATGTGGGCGTGGGGGCCCGCTTCCTGCCGGCCTTGGCCAACCCCATCTACGGCACCGCCGCGCTGGGGCTCGACCTCAACCTGTTCGGCCCCTTGGGCCTCTTCGTGGAAGGCAACCCCCGTTTCGTAGCTGGTGGCAACTTTGGCTTGGGAGCACGGGCAGGCCTTAAGCTAAACTTCTGACTGCGCTTCCCACAGGAAAAAGAGCCCCCCGCGGGGGGCTCTTTCTTTTCTTGGTAGAAGCCCGGTTTATTCGCCCTTGTAAAAATAAGATAGATATATTATGTTAAAAACGTAATCACTGAACCGGTTCAGTGAGCATAATCCCCCATCCTGGAGGCTCGCATGGGCATCAACTACCTGTTCCTAGACATGAATTCCTTCTTTGCCTCGGTGGAGCAGCAGCTCCGGCCTGAGCTGCGCGGCAAGCCGGTAGCGGTGGTGCCCATGCTGGCCGAGACCACCTGTTGCATCGCCGCCAGCTACGAGGCCAAGCGCTACGGCATCAAGACCGGAACGCTGGTACAGGATGCCCGGCTGTTGTGCCCTAAGCTAGAAATCGTCGAGGCCCGTCCCAAGGAGTATATCCGCATCCATCACCAAATTCTGCAGGCCGTGGACACCGTACTGCCGGTGGAGGCGGTGCTCTCAATTGACGAGATGGTTTGCAAGCTGATGGGCCGGGAAAAAGAGCCTGCCCATGCCCGGAAGCTGGGGGAACAGGTCAAAGAGGCCATCTACCGGCACGTTGGGGGTCAGCTTCGCTGCTCGGTGGGGCTGGGGCCCAACCGGTTTTTGGCTAAAGTGGCCGCCGAGATGCACAAACCCGACGGCCTGACCCTGTTGCAGCCCTCCGACCTGCCCCACCGGCTTTATTCGCTGCAACTGCGCGATCTGCCGGGCATTGGCCCCGGCATGGAGCAGCGCCTGTTCAAACACGGGGTCACCACGGTAGCCCAACTTTACCGGCTTTCCGCGCTGCAGCTTGCCCAGGTCTGGGGCAGCCGGGTGCATGGCTTTAGCTGGTGGCACCGCCTGCGCGGAGCCGACCTGCCCGAAACGCCCACCCGGCGTCGCAGCCTGAGCCATTCGCACGTGCTGCCCCCGGTGTTCCGCAGCGAGGCCGGGGCCCGTGCAGTGCTCACCCGGCTGGTGCACCGGGCCGCTGCCCGGCTGCGCCACGAGGGCTACTGGGCCAGCTCGCTGGCCCTCTTTGTGCGCTTTCTGGAGGGGGGGCAGAAGCGCAATTGGGACGCCTACGCCCGCATCCAGCCCAGCCAGGACACCCTGACCCTGCTACGGCTGACCCTGGGGCTTTGGCAGCAAAAACCCGAGGGCATCCCCTTCAAGGTAGGCGTTGCCCTGGGCCGCCTGATTCCCGAGCTCGAGCTGAGCTGGCCGCTGTTTGAGTCCGAACAGAAGCTGGTGCGGCTGGCCCAGGCTATGGACCGGGCCAACGGCAAATACGGCCCCCAGGCCCTCTACTTTGCCGGTATGCACCGCACCGAGCAGAGCGCCGTGACCCGCATCGCCTTTAGCCGCATCCCCGACTTGGATTTACCGGACATCTGATTGCAATCAGGACCGCCCAAGGCCAGCCTGCGGCTTTGCGCTTTAGGCTGTGGGCCTTAAGCTAGAACCCGTGAGCGCGCTCTACCGCCAGGCCCGCCCGACCACCTTCGACGAGATGGTGGGGCAGGAGCACGTCAAAGAGGTGCTCTTAAATGCACTCCGACAGGGCAAGCTGGCGCAGGCCTATTTGTTTTCGGGACCCAGGGGGGTGGGCAAAACCAGCAGCGCCCGGCTGATTGCCCAGGCCGTCAACTGCAACCAGGACCCCAAACCCTGTGGGGTTTGCGAGGGCTGCCGGCTGGTGCGGGAGGGGCGTCACCCCGATGTGCTGGAAATCGACGCCGCCTCGAACAACTCGGTGGAGGACGTGCGCGACCTGCGCGAGCGAATCCTGCTGGCCCCCCTTCTGGGCAGCCACAAGGTGGTGATTCTCGACGAGGCCCACATGATGTCCAAGAGCGCCTTCAACGCGCTGTTGAAGACGCTGGAGGAGCCCCCCCCGCACGTGATCTTCATCTTCGCCACCACCGAGCCCGAGCGGATGCCCCCCACCATCCTCTCGCGCACCCAGCACTTTCGCTTTCGTCGGCTTTCCGAGGCCGAGATAGTGGAGAAGCTACAGCGCATCCTGGCCGGTCTGGGCCGCGAGGCCGAACCCTCGGCCCTGGAACTCGTGGCCCGGCTGGCCGACGGGGCCATGCGCGACGCCGAGAGCCTGCTGGACCGGTTGCTGACCCTGGGGGGCCCCCTGACCCTCCAGCGAACCGAAGAGGCCCTGGGGCTGCCCCCCCAGGAAGCCCTGTTTGCCCTGGCCGAGGTCCTGGACCAAGGGCAGCTTCGCCCGGCCCTGGAGCAGGCCCACCACCTCTACACCCAGGGGTTCGCCGCCCGCACCCTGGCCCAGGGGCTCCTGGAAGCCCTGCGGGCCGGGCTGTACGGGCGCATGGGGTTGGGGATCGGCCCCCACCTGAACCAGCCCGAAGAACGCCTGGTGGCCGCCATGACCGCGCTGGACGAGGCCCAGGAGCGCCTCCTCAAGCGCTCCGATGCCCTCTCGCTCGAGCTGGCCGTGCTAAGCGCCTATCAGGCCCTGCATGCTGCCCCAACAACCCCGGCCACCCTAGCCAGCACCCCGACCATCCCCGAGTTTGACCCCAGGCCCAGAAGGCCCGAGGGGCGGGCAGCGCGCCCTCTGGAGCGTGAAGAAGCGCCCGCATCCCCCAGCCCCACCCCGCAAAGCGTGGCCGACCTGGCCGCGGAGTGGCGGCGGGTGATGGGGGCGCTAAAGCCCACCATCCGGGCTTTTGTGCGCGAGGCCGAGCCTCGTTTTGAAGGGGATCGGGTGGTGCTGTTATTTGCGGAGCAAAAAAGCTTCCACCACCAGGGTGCGCAAAAGCACCTGCTCGATATCCAGAAGGCCGTACAAGAGGTGCTGGGCCTGCCACAGGTTGAGCTCAGACTGCTGGGGAAAAAAAACCAGTGAATGAGCCTCTGGCTCGCTCCCTCCCGCCCACCCCTCCAGAGGTCCTCCACAGCCACCCGATGCCCGGAGCGCCACCTCCCACAGAGCAGCCGCTCCCCCAAAACCTTCCCGCAGCCGCCTCAGACAACGCCACCGGGCCGGCCCCAGCTGACGCCCCCGAACCAGAGCCCTGGAACCTCGAAGCCCCGGTGTTCGACCCATCCTTACCTGACGATGCCGAGGTCCGGCCTATTGAGGAAGCCAGCCTGCTGGAGGACCCCCGTTTTCAGAGGCTGATACAGCTATTCGACGGAAGGTTGCGCAAGTTTTACCCCGAGGCTCCGCGCGAGGCGGCCCTCGAGGCACCGTCCGGCGAGGCCGAGTGCGAGTCGGACTGACACTGGACTTACGCGGTGCTGAAGAGTCCCGATAAAATGGGCCTCCGGTAACCAGGGAGGCCCAATGAAGAGGATACCACGGCCTGTTCTGCGCGCTCTAGAAGCTTCAGCCCAAAGCCCCATCAATACCTCCGCCCGGGCCATGGCCGGGGGCCAGGACTTCGCCCACGACACCCTCTACCGGGCCCTGAACCAACCCCGGGCCCTGTGCTTTGAACGCTCCCTGGAGCTGTGCAAAGGGGTGGGGGGCTGAACCGAGGTTACCTCCTCCTTGATGACGTCCTCATCAGGCAAGCTGAGCCTGCAGAAGGCCCGGGACACCTCCACGGGGGCCTGGGTGTTTGGGCTGTCCCTGGTGGCGCTGGCCTGGACGGAGGGGAAACGGCGGATTCCCCTGGCCTTCCTGCCCTGCTTCGGGGAAGAAGAGAGCAGGCCGGACCTGGCCCCGGCCCTGCTGGAGTGGGCCAAGGAGGCGGGCTTTCGTCCGGAGGGGGTGCTCTTTGACGCCTGGTACGCGGCGAAGTGGCTCCATGCCCACGGCTGGTCTTCTGTCACGAGGCTCAGGTCTAACCGTGTGCTGGAGGGTGTTCAGCTC
>Ga0308412_1000771_pt1 | contig 16928 bp, 13 predicted proteins | sample HotsprottomLayer_FD_202357 | JGI IMG/M metagenome (GOLD analysis project Ga0308412, IMG submission 202357) | Hot spring phototrophic mat microbial communities from Octopus Spring, Yellowstone National Park, Wyoming, United States -... | ecosystem: Environmental > Aquatic > Thermal springs > Hot...
CATCGACCCGACCAAGGACTACCAACCCAAGAAACGGCCCGGACAACGTGCCTAGCCTGTCCGGGATGTCACGCGACACCCGTCCGGGATGTCTCGCGACACCACATCGGCGCCCTCGGCAGTGTCCGGTTTCAGGAGATCCCGGATCCCTGTCGCGAGACATGGCGGACATGACCATGGGGGGCCATGCGCATGGATCTGGCTGGCTATGTCATCAACGCCGTGCTCGTCGAGGGCCGCAGGGTCGCCTGGGTGTGTGAGGCTCACGGCGTCTCGCGCAGCTGGCTGTATGAGCTGATCGCCCGCTACCGCGAGTTCGGTGACGAGGGGCTCCGACCCCGGTCGAAGCGGCCGCGCACCTCGCCGACGCGGGTCGCGCCGTCGGTCGAGGACGACATCGTGGCGTTGCGCAAGGAGCTGACCGACCTCGGTGTGGACGCCGGCGCCCACACGATCCGCTACCACCTGCAACGCCGCTACCGCCGCCGCGAACAGGCGGTGCCGTCGGTCGCGACGATCTGGCGGGTCCTGTCCCGGCGGGGTTTCGTCACCCCCCAACCCCAGAAACGGCCCCGAAGCTCGTGGCGGCGCTTCCAAGCCGAGCTGCCGAATGAGTGCTGGCAGGCTGACACCACCCACTGGACCCTCGCCGACGGCACCGACATCGAGATCCTCAACGTGATCGACGACCACTCCCGCCTGCTCGTCGCCTCCCGCGCGTTCCTGACCGCCAAGGCCGCCGACGTCGTCGAAACCTTCCACCACGGTGCCGCCGACCTGGGATTGCCGGCCTCCATGCTCACCGACAACGGCGCCATCTTCACCGCCGAGCCCCGCCGAGGCGCCTGCGCCATCGAACTCGAGCTGCTCACCCTCGGCGTCGACCACAAGCACTCCCGCCCCTATCACCCCCAGACCTGCGGCAAGGTCGAACGCTTCCACCAGACCCTCAAGAAATGGCTGTCCAAACAGCGCCGCCCCGCCACCATCGCCGGGCTGCAAGCCCAGCTCGACCGCTTCCGCGGCTACTACAACACCGTGCGCCCCCACCGGGCCCTCGACCGGCGCACCCCCGCCCAGGCCTTCGCCGCCCGCACCAAAGCCACACCCCGCCGGCCAGCGATCGACGTCCCCGCCCAACACCGCGTCCGCCGCGACCGCATCGACTCCAGCGGCGTCGTCACCCTCCGCTACCAGTCGAAACTCCGGCACCTCGGCGTGGGCCGACGCCACGCCGGCACCCGCGTCATGCTGCTCGTCGCCGACCGCGACATCCGCGTCATCAGCCAACACGGCGAACCCCTCGCCGAGTTCACCATCGACCCGACCAAGGACTACCAACCCAAGAAACGGCCCGGACAACGTGCCTAGCCTGTCCGGGATGTCACGCGACACCCGTCCGGGATGTCTCGCGACACCACATCGGCGCCCTCGGCAGGATTCGAACCTGCGACACACGGCTCCGGAGGCCGTTGCTCTCTCCCCTGAGCTACGAGGGCCGACCGCTCATGCTACCGGGGGGCCGCTGCCGGACGGCTCTGAGGGCGGCGAGGGCGGCGAGGGCGGCGAGCCGGTCAGCGGTCGGGTTCCGAGGGCGGAAGGGTCACCAGCCGGGGCGCCAGGGTGCGGTTCAGGGCGTGCAGCGTCGCCCGGGCCGCGGCCTCGATCTCGCTGGCGCCGCCGGCGAGCCCGTACCGGGCGGTCTCGTCTTCCCCGGTGAGGCCCACCGCCACGAGCGCGCCGCGTCCCTCGTCGCCCGGCAGCGGGCGCGCCCAGGCCGGGCGGTAGGCGAGGGGACCGACGAGCGCGGCGAGGCCGTCGATCGTGGCTTCCGTCACCCCCAACGGGCCGCCGCGGGCCGCGCCGCGGCCGATGACCCGGCGCCCGGCGTAGGTGAGGTGCACCTCCAGCTCGTCGGTGTCGGGGAAGGTGAGCACGGCCAGGAGGCGCACCCGCGGCTCCCTTCCGGCCGTGCCCGCGGGTGCCGGAGGCACCGCCGGCGTTGCGGGTAGGGCGGGGGTGGGGGCCGCCGGCCGTGCGGGACGCCAGCGCACGATCTCCAGGGCCACCGGTTTCTCCGAGTGCCGGTAGGCGATGCGGGTGGCCTGCACGGGGAGGTTCGGTTCCACGTCGCCGTTCGTCACCTGGACCTGCACGATGAGCACGTCGTCGCGCTCGGTGAACCCCGCGGCGCGCACCCCCCGGAGCTTGCGCAGCTCGAGCTCGAGGTCGTCGAGGTTCACGGTCGGTGCGCCTTTGCTTCGTAGAGGCGACGGTCGGCGAGGCGGAACAGTTCCTCGGCGTCGTCGGCCTCGGTGGGGCACTGGGCCACCCCGTACGAGAACGCGGGGCACGGTCGCTCACCGAGCCGGCTGGATCCGATCCGTTCCAGCAGCATCGGCACGTCGTCGGGATCGGTGTTGGGGAGGATGAGCGCGAACTCGTCGCCGCCGATGCGAGCCGCGTTGTCGCCGTAGCGCAGCACTCGTCGGAAGCGTTCGGCCAGCGCCACCAGCGCCGCGTCCCCCGCCGCGTGCCCCTCCCGGTCGTTGATCTGCTTCAGGTGGTCGAGGTCGATGAGCACGAGGGTGAACGGCCACTTGTACCGGAGGCTGCGGGCGACCGACATCTCGAGCAGCCGGTCGAACGACCGCCGGTCGAACAGGTCGGTGAGCGGGTCGTGCCACGAGTCGTAGCGGAGCACGTCGAGGCGCAACGCCACGACGCACAGGCTCGTCAGCAGCGGCACGTCGACCGCACCCGGCTCGAGCTCGGGCTCGGTGTACAGACCCGCCGGCGCGCTGAGCAGCTCCTCGCCGCGCTGGTCGTCGAGGGGACGGCGCCCGGCACGGAACACCTGGCGGCCGAGACCGGGCTCCTCGATCACGATCGCCGCGTCGCGCAACCCGAACTGCGCCACGAGCCCGTCGAGGATCCGGTAGATGAGCGCGAGGCCCGAGTGCTGGGTCGCCAACTCGGCGACGAGGTCGGAACCGAACTCGGTCACCGCCATCCGGTCTCGCTCCTGCGCAGGCGCGGCGTCGACGCGGTGGTCGCGCCCCGCTTCGCGGCCGCCGTCGTCGTCGGCCACCGGCACGTCCCCCTCGTTCGCTGTGGCCTCGCCGTCACCCGGGACGGGATCGTCGTCGTCACCCTCGGCGAGCAGCGCGTCGGGCGGCCGTCCGGCGAGCGGCAGCAGCTCGGTGAGGCCCCTGCCCAGTCCCGAGTTCCGAGCCACCGTCCACCTCTCCGCCGCTTCGTCGCCCGTTCGGCCACGCTGCGTAGCCGCTGCTTCCCTGCATGCATCCGTGCGCCCCTCCGCCCGGCGTCGGGTGGAACACTAGCCGCCACGGAGAGTGTAGGCATCTACACAGGACGGGGCCACCGGGTGGGCGTGGGCGCCTGTGCGATGCTGGCCGCTCACGGGCCCCCGGCGCACATCGTGCCGGGTGTCTCGCCGGCCCCGCACCGGGCCGGTGGCGCCACGCCACAGGAGGGACGGCCACCACGATGACGCAGATCACCGACGTGCTGAGCGAGGCGATCGCGGCCGCGCTCGCCGACCTCGGGCTCAGCGCCCCCGCCGACGGGATCGAGGTGACCCCCACGCAACGCCGGGAGCACGGCGACTTCCAGACCAACGTCGCGCTCCGCCTGGCCCGTGAAGCCGGGACGACGCCCCGCGACCTCGGTGCCGAGATCGCGGGGCGGCTCGGCCGGGGCGGGTTGCCGGTGCTGGAACGGGCCGAGGTGGCCGGCCCCGGATTCGTGAACCTCCACCTCCGGCCGCGCTGGCTGCACGACGTGCTGGTGGCGGTGGTCGAGGCCGGGGCTGCCTACGGGCACGGCACCGCCGAGGCCGGTCGTCGCATCAACCTCGAGTTCGTCTCCGCGAACCCCACCGGACCGTTGCACGCGGGCGGCGGCCGCTGGGTGGCGGTCGGCGACGCGATCGCGAACCTCCTCGCCGCCCAGGGTGCGGTGGTGCATCGCGAGTACTACCTCAACGACGCCGGTACCCAGCTCGACACGTTCGTGGCCTCCCTCCTCGCCCGCCTGCGCGGCGAGGAGCCGCCACCCGAGGGGTACCACGGCCGGTACCTGGTGGAGATGGCCGCGCAACTGCGGGACGAGCTCGGCGACGACCCCGATCCGGCCGCGGTGCGGGCGTGGGGCATCCGGCACGTCGTCGCCATGCTCGAGGCCGACCTGGCCCGCATCGGCGTGCACTTCGACACCTGGTTCTCGGAGCAGTCGCTGCACGACCGGGGCGAGGTGGCCGAGGTCCTCGACGACCTGCGACGGGCCGGGGTGACCGAGGAGCGGGACGGTGCCCTCTGGTTGCGCAGCACCGACTTCGGCGACACCCGTGACCGGGTGCTCGTCCGCCGTGACGGCACCACCACCTACCTCGCCAACGACATCGCCTACCACCGCAACAAGGTGCGGCGCGGGTTCGACCACCTCATCGACATCTGGGGCGCCGACCACCACGGCCAGGTGCGCTCCCTGCAGGCGGGTCTGCGGGCGCTCGGGATCGGCACCGAGGACGCACCCGAGCCGGAGGTCATCCTCGGCCAGCTCGTGCGCCTGGAGCGAGGCGGTGAGGTGGTGCGCATCTCGAAACGGGCCGGTGAGGTGATCACCCTGGCCGACATCCTCGACGAGGTCGACCCCGACGTCGCCCGCCTCACGTTCCTGCTCCAGTCGATCGACACCCCCCAGACCTTCGACCTGGAGGTCGTGACCGCGGCGTCGGCGGAGAACCCCGTGTACTACGTGCAGTACGCCCACGCCCGCATCGCGTCCATCGGGCGGGTCGCCGCCGAGCGCGGCGTGGTCCGCCCCGCGCTGGCCGACACCGACCTCGGCGTGCTCACCGACGAGCGGGAGCTCGACCTGCTGCGGTCGCTGGCCGCGTACCCCGAGGAACTGGCGACCGCAGCCGCGTTGCGGGCCCCGCACCGGGTCACCACCTGGGTGCGCGAGCTCGCCGCCCGGTTCCACCGTTTCTACCGGGACTGCCGGGTGCTCACCGACGACCCGGCGCGCACCGCGGCCCGGCTGTGGCTCACCGAGGCGGTCCGGATCGGCCTCGCCGACGCGCTCGCCATCCTGGGGGTGCGGGCCCCCGAGCGCATGGTGCGCGTCGACGAGGGGGACGAACCCGGCGACGGGACGGGCCCGGCCGACGACGGGGACCGACCGGGAGGGCACGGATGACCCCGACCCCGGATCCGACCCCCCTCGGTGACGGTTCGTCGCCGGACGAGGCGGCCCCGTTCGACGAGACGCTCCTGCCCCCGGGCCTGCGCTCGGCCGACCTCGAAGCCCTCGCCGAGGAGCACGGCACGCCGCTCGTCGTCTACGACGAGGACGACCTGCGCCGCCGCTGCGCCCGGTTCGTCGCCACCTTCGGTGCGGGCCGGGTGGCGTACGCGGCGAAGGCGTTCCTGTGCACCGCGATGGCCCGGCTGGTCCACGAGGAGGGTCTGCACCTGGACGTGGCCACCGGCGGCGAGCTGTTCGTCGCCCTGCACGCCGGGTTCCCACCGGACCGCATCGTGATGCACGGCAACAACAAGAGCGACCTCGAGCTGCTCGACGCACGCGACGCGGGGGTGGGGCGCATCGTCGTCGACGCGTTCGACGAGCTCGACCGCCTCGAGCTGCACGACGTGCGCCGCCCGGTGCTGGTGCGCGTCACCCCGGGGGTGCAGGCCCACACCCACACGTTCATCGAGACCGGCACCGAGGACTCGAAGTTCGGGTTCTCGGTGCGGGCCGGCCACGCGCTCGCCGCGGCGCGCCGGGTGGTGCAGGCGGGCCTGGAGCTGCGGGGCCTCCACTGCCACATCGGCTCCCAGGTGTTCCGCCTCGACCCGTACCGCCGGGCCGCCGAAGTGGTCGCCGCGTTGGCCGACGAGGTGGAGGCCGAGTGCGGGGTCGAGGTGGCGGAGCTGAACCTCGGCGGCGGGTTCGGGGTGCGCCACCTGCCCGGCGAACCCGAGCTCGATCCTGCCGAGGTCGCCGCGGTGATGCACGCGGCGGCCCGGGGGCGGCCGGTGATGGTGGAGCCCGGCCGCGCCATCGCGGCGCCCGCCGCGCTCACCCTGTACCGGGTGGGGGTGGTGAAGGAGGTGCCGGGCGTCGGGACGTTCGTGGCCGTGGACGGGGGGATGAGCGACAACCCACGCCCGGTGCTCTACGGCGCCGGGTACGAGGCGTTCCTGCCCGGGCGCCGCCGAGAGCCGCGCCCGCTGGCGGTCCGGGTGGTCGGCAAGCACTGCGAGCAGGGCGACGTGCTCGTCGCCCGGGCGCACCTGCCCGCCGGGGTGCGGGTGGGGGACCTGCTCGCCGTCCCGGTCACCGGCGCCTACACCTACGGCATGGCGAGCAACTACAACAAGGTGCCCCGCCCGGCGGTGGTGTTCGTGCGCGACGGGTTCGCCAGGCTCGTGGTACGGCGCGAGACTCCCGACGACCTCGTGCGCCTCGACATCATGGGCTGAAGCATGGGCTGACGCATGGGCTGAAGCATGGGCTGAGCGGCCGGGCGACGGCGACCGGGGTCGGCAGAGCCGGAACCGCACGCAAGACCGGAGAGGAGACGCGACACCATGAGCGGGAGAACGGTGCGCCTCGGCCTGCTCGGCTGCGGGCACGTCGGTGCCGCGCTCGCCCGGCTGGTGGTGGGCAACGGCGGGATCATCGAGCGCCGCACCGGGGTGCGGCTCGAGGTGCGGCGCGTCGCGGTGCGGAACCTCGCCCGGGAACGTGACGTGCCGCTCGCGTCCGAGGTGTTCACCCACGACCCGCACGCGGTGGTCGCCGACCCGGAGGTCGACCTCGTCGTCGAGGTGATCGGGGGGATCGAGCCGGCCCGGGAGCTCATCCTCGACGCGCTCGGGGCGCACAAGCCGGTGGTGACGGCGAACAAGGAACTGCTCGCCAACGTGGGGGCGGAGCTCTTCGCGGCCGCCGAGCGGGCCGGCGTCGACCTGCTGTTCGAGGCGTCGGTGGCCGGCGGGATCCCGCTGCTGCGCCCGCTGCGGGAGTCGCTGTCGGGAGACCGCATCCGCCGGGTCATGGGGATCGTGAACGGCACCACCAACTACATCCTCACCCGGATGACCGAGGAGGGATGCGGTTTCGGGGATGCGCTGGCCGAGGCGCAGTCGCTCGGCTATGCCGAGCGTGATCCCACCGCCGATGTGGAGGGGTTCGACGCCGCGGCGAAGGCCGCGATCATCGCCTCGATCGCGTTCGGGGCGAAGATCGTGGCCGGGGACGTGTACCGGGAGGGGATCGCGGAGCTCGACGCCGGGGTGATCGCGTCCGCGACCGCGCAAGGCTACGTGGTGAAGCTCCTCGCCGTCGCGGAGGAGACCGACGGCCAGGTCGCGGTGCGGGTGCATCCCACGCTGCTGCCGCGGCATCACCCGCTGGCGTCGGTGCGCGACTCGTTCAACGCGGTGTTCATCGAAGCCGACGCGCTGGGTGAGCTCATGTTCTACGGTCGGGGTGCCGGGGGCGACCCCACCGCGGCGGCCGTGCTCGGCGACGTCATCGACGCGGCGAAGAACCTGGCCGGCGGTGCCCGGGGGGCCACGGTCGGCGTGCTGGAGCGCCGCCCGGTCCGTCCCATCGACGAGATCGAGAGCCAGTTCGCGCTGCAGATGGAGGTGGTCGACCGGCCGGGGGTCCTGGCCCGGATCGCCGAGCAGTTCGGGCGGCACGGCGTGTCGATCAAGTCGATGCAGCAGGTGGGCGCCGGCGACGAGGCCCATCTCGTGTTCGTGACCCACCGGGCCCGCGAGGCCGACCTGCGGGCCACCGTGCACGCGCTGCGCGACGTCGAGGTGGTGCGCCGGGTGGGCTCGGTGCTGCGGGTGATGGGGGACGAGGAGTGAGCACCCCGGTGGCGGCGGCCTGGCCGGGGGTCATCGAGGCCTACCGCCCGCACCTGCCGGTGGGGTCGGACACGCCGGTGGTCACGTTGCTGGAAGGCGGCACCCCGCTGCTGCGGGCGGGGGCGCTGTCGGCCGAGCTCGGGGTGGAGGTGTACCTGAAGGTCGAGGGGGCGAACCCCACCGGGTCGTTCAAGGACCGGGGCATGACCCTGGCCATCAGCAAGGCCGTCGAGGCCGGCGCCAAGGTGGTGCTGTGCGCCTCGACCGGCAACACCTCCGCGTCGGCCGCGGCGTACGCGGCGCTGGCGGGGATCATCTGCGGGGTGGTGATCCCGGCGGGGAACATCGCGCTGGGCAAGCTCGCCCAGGCGCTCATCCACGGTGCCCGGGTGGTGCCGGTGCAGGGCAACTTCGACGAGGCGCTGCGGATCGTGCGGGACCTGGGTACCCGTGACGAGGTGACGGTGGTGAACTCGGTGAACCCGTTCCGCATCGAGGGCCAGAAGACCGTCGCCTTCGAGATCTGCGATGTCCTGGGTGACGCACCCGACGTGCACTGCATCCCGGTGGGCAACGCCGGCAACATCACCGCCACCTGGCAGGGGTACCGCGAGTACCACGCGGCGGGGCGCGCCGGGCGCCTGCCCCGCATGCTCGGCTGGCAGGCGGCCGGTGCGGCGCCCATCGTGGCGGGCGAGGTGGTCCCGCACCCCGAGACGGTCGCCACCGCGATCCGTATCGGCAACCCCGCGTCGTGGGCGGGAGCCGTCGCCGCCCGTGACGACTCGGGTGGTGCGATCGGCGCGGTGACCGACGAGGAGATCCTCGCCGCCTACCGGTTCCTCGCCGCCACCGAGGGTGTGTTCTGCGAGCCGGCCTCCGCGGCCTCGGTCGCCGGGTTGCGTGCGGCGGTGACCCGCGGCATCGTTGCCGACGGTGAGACGGTGGTGTGCACCCTCACCGGGCACGGCCTGAAGGATCCGGAGCGGGCGATCGCGCAGGTCCGTGCGCCCGGCGCGGTGGCGGCGACCGCCGAGGCGGTGGCCGCCGAACTGGGCCTGGCGGACTGACCCGCCGGACCGGTCCCGACCCGATCCGGGGCCGGCCCCGCGGTGTGAGCGCGGCCGTGAGCGCGGCCGTGAGAGGAGGCGGGACGATGACCGACACCGGCACCGAGGCGACGAGGACCCTTGCGACCGGGGCGGGCGCCGAACGCCCGGTGGCGCTCGTCACCGGCGCGTCGGTCGGGATCGGGCGCTCGTTCGCGCTCGCGCTTGCCGACCGGGGCCACGACCTCGTGCTCGTGGCCCGGGACGTGGCCCGGCTCGAGGCGCTGGCGAAGGAGGTGGCCGACGCGTACGGCGCCACCGCCGAGGTGCTGCCGGCCGACCTCACCGAGCCCGGCGACCTGGCCCGGGTCGAGGAGCGGCTCCGGGCGGTGCGGGCGCCGGTCGAGCTGCTGGTCAACAACGCCGGGTTCGGCACCTACGGCTCCTTCGTCGAGCTGCCGGTGGAGGTCGAGGAGCGCGAGATCCGCCTCAACGTGGTGGCCGTGGTCCGCTGCACCCACGCTGCGCTGGAGCGGATGGTCCCGGCCGGGCGGGGTGGTGTCATCAACGTGAGCTCGATCGCCGCTCGCCAGCCCACCCCGGGCAACGCGACCTACGGGGCGACGAAGGCCTTCGTGTCGAGCTTCACCCAGGCGCTGCGGGAAGAGCTGCGGGGCACCGGGGTGCGTTGCATGGTGCTCGAGCCCGGCTTCACCCGCACCGAGTTCCAGCAACGGGCCGGGATCGAGGTGGAGGGGGTCCCGTCGTTCCTCTGGGCGGATCCGGCCGCGGTGGTACAGGCGGCCCTGCGGGCGTTCGACCGGGGTCGCGCGGTGTGCGTGCCCGGTCCCTTGAACGCCACCACCGCGGCGCTGGCGTCGGTGACCCCCGGGGTGGTCACCCGACGGGTCGCCGCCGCGCTGCTGCGCCGCCGGCCCCGGGGCGGCGCGGCGGGCTGAGGCGCGCGCCGGCGCGGCTCAGCCCGGCACCAGCCGCCACAGCCCGTCCTGCTGGGAGACCACGTACAGCTCACCGGCGGCGTCCTGGCCGAAGGCGGCCACGTTCGGGAGCCGCACCCCCAGGTCGGCGACCTCGACCTCGCCGTCCGGCGCGACCCGCAGGGCGCGGATGCGCCCGTCGCAGTAGTCGCTGAACAGGTACGCGCCCCGCAGGGCCGGGATCGCCCCGCCCCGGTAGACATGGCCGCCGGTGACCGAGCAGCGCCCGTCGCGACCGTAGGTGTGCACCGGCGGGACGTGACCCGGCGCGTCGCCGGCCCGGTAGCGCTGCGTCCCCTCGAACACGTTCCAGCCGAAGTTCGCGCCGGCCCCGGTGCCGGCCGGCAGCCGGTTCACCTCCTCCCAGGCGTTCTGGCCGACATCGGCGATCCACAGGTCCCCGCTGCCCCGGTCGAAGCTGAACCGCCACGGGTTGCGCAGCCCGTAGGCCCAGATCTCGTGCCGGGCGTCGCTGCGGCCGACGAACGGGTTGTCGGGCGGGACGCCGTACGGGCGCGACCCGTCGGTCCGGGGGTCGATGCGCAGGAGCTTGCCGAGCAGGGTGCGCAGCGACTGCCCGTTGCCCTCCGGCGCGTGCCCGGCGCCCCGGTCCCCGGCGCCGCCCCCGTCGCCGGTGGCGATCCACAGCATCCCGTCGGGCCCGATCGTCAGGTCACCGCCGTTGTGGTTCGGCTGCGGCTGCGGGATCCGCAGCAGCACCCGGCCGCGATCGGCGACCCGCCCGTCACCGCCGACCCGAAGCGCCTCGATCACCGTGGTGCCCGACCGGTCGGTGTAGTTCACGTACAGCTCGGTGCCGTCGGGGGAGAACGTGAGCCCGAGCAGCCCCCGTTCACCACCCGCCCCGATGCGGGCCGACAGGTCGGCGACCGTCTCGACGGCCCCCGTGGGCCCCACCGCCCGGATCCGGCCCTCCTGCTCGGCGACGTAGAGCCGGGGGTCGCCGGTCCGCACCGCCATGCCCGTGGGGTCCTCGAGCTCGGTGGCGACGGGCTCCACCCGTACCCGCACCTCCCCGAGCGGGACCGGGGGGCGGGAGGTGCTCGTCGTGGCCGCCCGGTCGCGCCCGGCGCCGGGGCGGGGGGTGGTGCTCGCCGGTGTGCGGTCGGCGGTGCCGGGCGTGGCGCCCGGTGGCCCGTCGTCGCGACAGGCGGTCATGGCCACGACCGGCACGAGCGCCAGGGTCCCGAACACCCGGCGCCATCGCCGGGCGGCGCACGGCTCAGGGCGGCGCAATGCGGTACAGACCCTCGGTGAGGGAGATGACGTAGAGCTCGCCGGAGCGGTGCTGCCCGAACGCCGCCACGTTCGGGAGCCGCACCCCGAGCCCGGTGGCCTGCCACCGGCCGTCGCGCAGCCGCAGGGCCTGCAGCGTCCCTTCGCAGTAGTCCGCGAACACGTAGGCGCCGCGCAGGGCCGGGATGGCCTGCCCCCGGTACACGTACCCGCCGGTCACCGAGCACCGCCCACCCGAGTGGTCGTACTCGAACACCGGGCGCACGTGGCCGACCGCGCTGCCCTCGCGGAACCGCATGGTGCCCTCCCACACGTTCCACCCGAAGTTCACCCCGCCCCGGGCCCCGGCGACCCGCCGGTTGATCTCCTCGCGTGACCCCTGGCCGACGTCCGCGATCCACAGGTCCCCGCGGGTGCGGTCGAAGGAGAACCGCCACGGGTTGCGCAGCCCGTAGGCCCAGATCTCGGGTCGGGCGTCGGGCCGGCCGACGAAGGGGTTGTCGGCGGGGATGCGGTACGGGCGGGAGCCGGAGGGGCGGGGATCGATGCGCAGGAGCTTGCCGAGCAGGGTGCGCAGCGACTGCCCGTTGCCCTCCGGGGCGTGCCCGGGGCCCTGGTCGCCGTAGCCGCCGCCGTCGCCGGTGGCGATCCAGAGCATCCCGTCGGGCCCGATCGTCAGGTCACCGCCGTTGTGGTTGTCCTGCGGCTGCCAGATCGCCAGCAGCCGGCGGCGGCGCGAGACGTCGGCGGTGCCGTCGGTGCGCATCGGGTACTCGAACACCACCGTGTAGCCCCAGACGTTCGTGTAGTTCACGTACAGCTTCGAGCCGTCCCGGGAGAACGTGAGCCCGAGCAGCCCCCGCTCCCCGCCCGAGGCCACCTGGGACCGGATGTCGAGCACCGGGCGGGGATCGAGCCGGCCGCTGCGGACCGCCCAGACGCGTCCCACCTGCTCGGTCACGTACACCGCGGTGTCCCCGGGCCGGGCCGCCAGCGCGGTGAGCGGTCCCGGCGGCCGCACGACCCGCACGAGGCGCACGCTCGCCTGCGTGCCCGGACCCCCGGCGTCGCGGCTGGTGGCGGCGCCGGCGGGCAAGGCCGAGGCGGCGGTGAGCAGGAGGACGAGCAGCAGGACGGGGACCCGCATGCGCCGACCCATCCGGGTGAGGCTACCGGCGGGGCCGTCCCGTAGCATCTCGGTGTGGACGACGCCACCATTGCCCCGAGCGCGGCCGAACCCCCCCGGTGCCGGTACGTCGTCCTCGTGCCCGACGGGTGCGCCGACGAGCCCCTTGAGGCGCTGGGCGGGCGCACGCCGCTCGAGGCGGCCCGGATGCCGCACCTGGCCGCGCTGGCGGCCCGCTCCACGCTCGGCCGGGCCCGGGTCATCCCCCCCGGGATGCCCGCCGGCAGCGACGTCGGGCACCTGTCGATCCTCGGGTACGACCCGGTCCGGTACCACACCGGCCGGGCCCCCATCGAGGCTGCGGCGATGGGCGTGCAGCTCGCACCGGACGAGGTCGCCTACCGCTGCAACCTCGTGACGATCGGCGACGACGGCACCATGGTCGACTTCGCCGCCGGGCATCCCTCCGATGCGCAGAGCCACCCGGTGATCGCGGCGCTGGACGCCGAGCTCGGTGGGGGACGGGACGGGGTCCGGTTCCACCCCGGGGTCGAGTACCGGCACCTCGCGGTGACCCCGGCCGACTGGGCCGACGCGCAGTGCGTGCCGCCGCACGACCTCACCGGGCGGCCGGTGGTCTGGCCGACCGGTCCGGCCGCCGGGAAGCTGCGGGCCCTCATGGAGGCGTCCCGGGCGGTGGTGCGGGAGGTGGCCGCCCGCCACGGGTTCGGGGCCACCCAGATCTGGCTCTGGGGCCAGGGACGCCGCCCGGCGTTGCCGTCGTTCCCGGATCGGTACGGGGTGGCCGGGCGGCTCAGTTCCGCCGTGGACCTCGTGCGTGGGCTCGGGGTGCTGTGCGGGATCGAGGTGATGGACGTGCCCGGTGCCACCGCCGGGTTCGACAACGACTACGGCGCGCAGCGGGACGCGTGCCTGGCGTCGCTGGCGGACCGCCCGTTCTTCCTCCTGCACGTGGAGGCGACCGACGAGGCCGGGCACCAGCGGGACCCGGAGACGAAGGTCGCCGCGCTCGAGGCGTGGGACGCCGAGATCATCGGGCCGCTCCTCGACGGGCTGGCCGACCTCGGCCCGCACCGGGTGCTGCTCCTGCCCGACCACGCCACGCCGTGCGCGATCGGCACCCACACCGACGTTCCCGTGCCGTACCTGCTCTTCGACTCCGAACGACCCGGCGCCGGGGGCACCTACACCGAAGCCGGGGTCGCCGGCCTCGCCGAGGTACCGGGCCACGGGCTCATGCCCCGGTTCCTCGGCCCGCCGGCCTGAGCGCACCGGCACGCTCCGATCCGGTCGGCGCCGCCGACGGGGGTGTGCCTGCGACCGGCCCCCGGATGCAATACACTGGCGGTGGCGTGGCCGACGGGCGCGCTGGGTGTCCGTGTCACCCCCGACGCGGACCGCAGTGGGCCGGACCGTCCCGCCCCGGATCCCGCACCACCGCCGCACCCCTGCTGTCCGGGCGGTCGCGGTGGCGCGGCGGGTCTCCGGTGTTCTCAACCGCACCCGGTGGGGTCTCGTCCGACCGGTCCCCGCCGCGAGCGCCGGTCCCGTCGGCGGTGGGCCCCGACGTCGGTCACCGCCGATCGTCGCCGGTGCGGCGACATCACCACCTCACGACACCGTAAGGAGCAGCTGATGGCCTCGGAGCAGCCGATCGACCGGTCCATGCTCGCCGGGAAGGATCGTGAGCAGCTCACCGAGATCGCCGCGGCGATGGGGATGCGGGGCATCTCCCGCCTCCGCAAGGCCGAACTCGTCGACGCGATCCTCGCCGCGGCCAACGGCGAGCCGACCGGGACCCGCCCGGCGGGGAACGGGGCCGGGGACACCAGGACCGCCGCCACCACGGCGGCACCCGCGAAGCGGGCGGTGCGCTCGAAGAAGGCCTCGGAGCTCGCGCAGGACGAGCCGTCCATCGAGGCGCTCGTCGCCGAGGAGGACGCGATCGCGGCGGCGGCGCCGCCGGTCACCGAGACACTGCCGGCCCGGCGCGCCACCCCGGTCCCGGCCACACCGGGACCGACCGGCGCACCGGCCGCACCCTCGGACATGCCGGCGGGGGAGGCGGCGACGGCCACGTCGGTCGCCGTGCCCCCCGACGAGCGCGCCGGGTTCGGCGAGAACCGCGCCGGCAGCCGCCGCCGGCGGCGGCGGGGCCGGAACCGGGGGGTGGAGGAACGTGTTGTCGCCACCACCGGCGCCGAGGCGGCCCCCGTGCCGACCGAGACCCAGGAGGTGACCGGGTTCCTGGACCTGCGCGACGACGGCTACGGGTTCCTGCGCACCTCGGGATACCTGCCTTCGGCCCGCGACATCTACGTGTCGGCCTCGTTGGTGCGCCGGTTCGGGCTGCGCAAGGGTGACCGGGTGCGGGGCCAGGCCCGGGCGCAGGCCACGAGCGAGAAGTACCCGGCGATGCTGCGGGTCGACGAGGTGAACGGCCTGCCCCCCGAGGAGGCGGCGCGCCGGCCGCGCTTCGAGGACCTCACCCCCCTGTTCCCCGACGAGCGGCTGCGGCTCGAGCTGCGCGACGAACCCACCCAGCTCACCGGGCGGATCGTCGATCTGCTGGCCCCCATCGGCAAGGGCCAGCGGGGGCTCATCGTGTCGCCGCCGAAGGCGGGCAAGACGACGATCCTCAAGCAGATCGTCTACGCCATCGAACGCAACAACCCCGAGGTGCACCTCATGGTGCTGCTCGTCGACGAGCGGCCCGAGGAGGTCACCGACATGCGCCGGCACGTGTTGCGCGGCGAGGTGATCGCCTCCACCTTCGACCGTCCCGCCGACGAGCACACCCAGGTCGCCGAGCTCACGATCGAGCGGGCCAAGCGGCTCGTCGAGACGGGCAAGGACGTGGTGATCGTCCTGGACGGCATCACCCGCCTCGCCCGTGCCTACAACCTCGCCGCGCCCGCGTCGGGCCGGATCCTCTCCGGTGGGGTGGACTCCACCGCCCTGTACCCGCCGAAGCGGTTCTTCGGCGCGGCCCGCAACATCGAGGAGGGCGGGTCGCTCACGATCGTGGCCACCGCCCTCATCGAGACCGGCAGCCGGATGGACGAGGTGATCTTCGAGGAGTTCAAGGGGACCGGCAACATGGAGCTTCGCCTCGACCGGCGCCTCGCCGAGCGGCGCCTGTACCCGGCGATCGACGTGAACGCGTCGTCCACCCGTCACGAGGAGCTCCTCTTCGAGCGCAGCCAGCTCCAGCAGGTGTGGAAGCTGCGGCGGGTGCTGAACGCCCTGGCCCAGGACGGGTCGTCGGCCCCGGGCCTGGAGCTGCTCATCGACAAGCTGCGCAGCACCCGCAGCAACGACGAGTTCCTGGCCGAGATCGCCAAGGCGCCCACCCCGGGTGGCTGACCGGCGGTGCGGGCGCGCCGCCGCGGGGGTGCCGGGGCGCCCGCGGGGCGGCCGGCGACCGGGGCGCCATAGACTCGGAGCCGTATGAAGACCGGTATCCACCCCGAGTACGTCACCTGCCGGGTGCACTGCTCCTGCGGCAACGAGTTCGTCACCCGCTCCACGGTGCCGGAGCTGCGCGTCGAGCTGTGCTCGGAGTGCCACCCCTTCTACACCGGGCGCCAGAAGCTCGTCGACACCGGTGGACGGGTGGAACGGTTCCAGCGCCGGTACGCCAAGGCGGCCAAGCGCCGGTAGCCGGCGACGGCACCCGGGCGACGGGGAGGAGCGCGATGGCGGGACAGCCCCGGTACATGGGTGGGCAGGCGGTCGTCGAAGGCGTGATGATGCGCGGCGAGGACCGCTGGGCGGTCGCGGTGCGCACCCCCGACGGCGACATCGAGGTGGTCACCCACCCGGTGCCCCGGTGGGCGGAGCGCTACGCGTCGATCCCGCTGGTGCGGGGGGTGGCGAACCTCGCCGAGTCGTTGTCGCTGGGGATGCGGGCGCTGACCTGGTCGGCGAACCGGCAGGTCCCCGAGGAGGAGCAGGTGTCGGGCAAGGCGATGGGCGCGACCATGGCGGTGGCGTTCGCGTTCTTCGCCGGGGTGTTCATCCTCGTGCCCGCGCTCGGCGCCCGGGGACTGAGCGGCCGGCTCGGGCTCGGCAAGTGGGAGTTCCACCTGCTCGAGGGGATCCTCAGCCTGTCGATCTTCCTCGGCTACCTCTCCCTGATCGGCCGGCTGCCCGACATCCGGCGCGTGTTCCAGTACCACGGGGCCGAGCACAAGGCGATCGCCGCCTACGAGAACGGGGTGCCGCTCACCCCGCAGGACGCGCAGCGCTTCACCACCGAGCACGTGCGCTGCGGCACGAACTTCCTGCTCACCGTGTTCGTCATCGCCATCCTCGTGTACTCGATGATCGGGCGACCGTCCCTTCCCTGGTTCATCGCGTCGCGGGTGGTGATGATCCCGGTGATCGCCGGGCTCGCCTACGAGGTGATCCGGTTCGCGGCGAAGCACATGGACCGGCGCTGGGTGCGGATCGCCATGACCCCCGGTCTCACCCTGCAGCGGCTCACCACCCGGGAGCCGACCCTCGACCAGCTGGAGGTGGCGATCGCCTCGTTGCGGGCGGTGTTCACCCCCGCCCAGCT
>Ga0308412_1000772_pt1 | contig 16919 bp, 16 predicted proteins | sample HotsprottomLayer_FD_202357 | JGI IMG/M metagenome (GOLD analysis project Ga0308412, IMG submission 202357) | Hot spring phototrophic mat microbial communities from Octopus Spring, Yellowstone National Park, Wyoming, United States -... | ecosystem: Environmental > Aquatic > Thermal springs > Hot...
AGAGGGCCAGGGTCAGGAGCTCGGCCAGGGTGGCTTTCTGGTGCTTTTGCTTTGGGGGGAGCTTGAACCCCTGGGCCTGCAAAGCCTTGAACTCGTCATCTACCCAGACGTAGGTAGCCACCAGAAGAATATGAAACCCCGCTGGATGGTTCCGTTTACGCAGCGCCTGAGCGATAGCGGGTGTTCCCTGAGCCTGTCGAAGGGAACACCCTGGGATGGATGCCCGTATGGCCATTGGGGCGTTGGCTTCGAAAAGCTCAGCCAACCTTACAGGAGATCTAGCGGGATTGTCCTTTTGGTGCTGCGCCTACGCGATATAAAGAACTCAAGTGAGCGTATTTGAAGGTTTTCATATAAAGCGGTCTATACAGCTCTCCAGCGGCTACGCCCGCCCAGTTGGGGCCTCTGCAGAGTCTCCCGGGGGGTCTCGGCCCCGGCCCCATGCGGCCTAGCTGGCATCCAAATGCAGGCTGCAGGCGTTGGGGCTCGGGTTTCCCGGGGGCATAAGCCCTTTTTAGTTTTTCAAGCCCAGGCCCGGCCCGCAGTAGCTCGTGGGCATCTGCTTGAAAATGTTCTGAAACCCGTCGCGACGTTCCGACATCCTAATGCCGATGTCGTTGTGGCGCGAGACCCACTGCTGGATGGGACCGCCAGGCTTGCCAAAAGCATCGGTGTAGAAGACTTCGGGGCCGTTTTGGTTATACCAGTAAACCGGCCCATGGTAGGCTTCGCGCACACAACCGCGCAAGCCGCTGTACCCGGTGAAGACCTGTTCGGTGTAGTGCAGCTCGTCTAGGTTGGCCGGGTTCATGGTGGTGATGGGATCGAAGGCTGCGGTGGAAGCAATCACCTCCACGCGATCGTCCAGACGGAGCCTAAAAGCCCAAATTTCGTAGAGCGAGCCGGGGTTTTTGCTGTGGCAGCCGGTCCCTGGAAGGGTCATTACGGTGCGGCCAATGTCGTTGTTGGGGTCGTTATCGCTCGCGTTTATGTCGCGCTCACAAATAGAGCCCACCAGGCCCGTGTCGGCCATGCCCTGTACGCTAACCCGGTGCCCGCTGGGAGCTACCAGGTCGAACATCAGGGAGTGATGGCGAACGCGGTAGCGCCGCACCCCGCCGGTGCCCATGTGGGCCACGATGCGCGTGCTGGTCAGGGCCACCCGATCTTCGTCGTTGCGGGTACCACGGTTGGCCACGAACACCTTGAACCCCTCGTGGGCCTCGGGCATACCGGCCAGCTTGCCCACATAACCGAAAGGAGGAAGCGCGGGGTTGGCCAGGCTGGTGCGGGGGTCGTCGCCGTGGTCGTGGTCGAAGTAGCACTTGTACTCGGGATCGACCCGGGGGTGCCAGGTGGGATACAACTCTCCATCGGGGCCCCACACGGTATATCGGTTGTGTACCCAGTCGGGGCAGAGCTGGCCGGCCACAGGCGTGGGTTGACCCGGTGGTACCGCGGGAGGCGCGGCCTCGGGGGCATTGCAAGCCGGAAGCAACAACACCAGCATCCAAAGGTGCGGGCTTTTCTTTTGCACGGAACCCCCCTTCACGATCATTGTTAGAACTCACGCCAAGAGTTTGTTTAAGAAGGCCTTTAGCCTAGCTTAAGTTAACGCAAGTTAACGCAAGACCGCCCGGGCCTCGAGGCGCACCTCTACCGGGTCGTTGACCCGCAGGAACAGCAGGCTGGGGGGGTTTAGCTTCCACTCGGAAAAGCTGGTGTTGAACCCCCCTACAAAGCGGTAGGTGTTGCCCTCGCGGGTGAGCTTACCGGAAATGCGCACCGGGCGGCGCGTTCCGCTGATCTCCAGCATACCCAGCAGCACTGCCTCCTCACCGGTCTGGGTCAGACGCTCGACCTCGAGGCAGCTCAGAGGGAAGCGGTTGACATCGAAGACCCCCCTGGCGTCGGCATCGCGCAGGGCATTGCCCGAATCGAAGCGGCCCAGCTCCACGCACACCTGGCCCGTGGCCTCACCGGTTTGGCTGTTCCAGCGCACGCTGCCCCGCACACTGGTGTTGGTGCCCTCCCAGCGGCCCAGAGTGTAGCTGGCGGCATAGGTCACGCGCCCTTCGATGGCGTACTGGCCCGTCGGGGCCTGCGCCATGCCCCAGAGCAAACCAAGCACCACGAATAACAATTTTCGGCGCTTCATGGCATCCCCCGCATTACCTGATTTCTAACACCTCGGGCATCGGCTCGCACAGGACTCCTTCCAGGATACGCGTGGCGGCCTGGTCTGGATGCAAAGCATTTTTGGGCGCGCCACCTAGGGGGGCCCACAAACCGGTCGCCACTGCAGGCAAGCGCACCAAACAAAAGCCCACCCCCTCGCGACGAAATTCCTTACGAGCCACGTTCAAAAGCCCCTCGGCCCCCAGCTTGCTAGCCACATAGGCCGATAAACCCGGTGCGGTGATCAGCTCGGGATATACGCCCAGGATCACCACGCGCGCATGGGGGTTGAAGGTGGCGTATTTGAGCAGCAAGGCCAGCCCCATAAGGTTGGCTGCGGTAAGGCGCTCGAGGTCGCCCACCCCCTGTTCCCGCAGGCTGGCTTTCTGAACCGCCCCTGCAGCATAGATCAGCAGATCCAGCGGCCCAACCTCCTCGGCCAGGGCCTGCACCTCGAGCTCGCTACCCAGCTCAGCCGGAACCGCCAGGGCCCCCAGGTCGCGGGCCAGGCTAGACAGTATCTGGCCGTTACGACCCGATAGCCAAAGCCGGCCCACTCGACCGGCCAGCCGCCGCGCTAGGGCCTGCCCCAGCCCTCCCGTAGACCCCAACAGCAAGGTATTCATGGCCCCCACCTTACGTTTGTTCTTCGCTCAACACCGTGAGGCAGAAGCAAATCGGGCGCCCGCCTAATAAGCGTTAAAAACCTGCTCCACCGCCTGCTCGACCGGCACCGGTAGGCCGATGTAGTAGCCCTGGGCAAAGTGGCAGCCGTGGCGCGCCAGCCATTCGAGCTGATCCCGGCTCTCCACCCCCTCGGCCAGGGTCTTGAGACCAAAGGCATTGGCGAGCTGCAACATGGCCCGCAAAATATCTTCCGAGCTTTGGCTCTGTCCGATCTCCGCCACAAAGCTCTTATCGATCTTGATCAGGTCTACCGGCACCTGCTTGAGGTGGGCCAGTGAAGAGTAGCCCATGCCGAAGTCGTCCAGGGCCACCCGTACCCCCAGCCCGCGCAGCGCCACCAGCCCCCCCAGCCACTTCTGTCGCTCGGGCAGCAGGGCCGACTCGGTAATCTCGAGCCACAGCATGCTGGGCTGCACGGCCTCGTCCACCAGCGAACGCACCACCTCCCGCACCCAATCGGGGTGGGCCAGTGTGAAGGCCGAAAAGTTGATTGCCAGTTCGCCGCTCAACCGCTTCTGATCCCGTACCGCTTGCTTGAGCACGGCTATGTCCAGTTCACCTATTAGGCCCGACTCCTCGGCCAGGGGCACAAAATCGGCCGGGCGCAGCAGCCCCCGGGTTGAGTGCTCCCAGCGCACCAGGGCTTCCCATTTGTTGATATAGCGCTCAGCGATGTTGAGGATAGGCTGGTACTGGATCAGGAAGCGGCCCTGCTGGATGGTCCTGCGCAACTGCTGGATGGTCTCGAGCCGCTCGATGGAGTTGATGTCTTGCGCGGGGTCGTAGATCGCCACATGGGTTCGGGCCTGCTTGGCCTGGTACATAGCCACATCAGCGGCCCGGGCCAGCTCATCGAGGGTCTGGCCATGCTCGGGGTAAAGGGCCACACCCAGGCTGGCCTGCGCATGAATGGCATGCTCGCCCAGCGTAAAGGGATAGTCAAACACCTCGATAATGCGCCGTGCAGCCGCCATAGCCGAGGGACGATCTGCCGAAGGCAGCAGCACCGCGAACTCATCCCCGCCCATGCGGGCTAGCAGGTCATCCTCGCGCAAAACCTTTTTGATGCGTAGGGCCAGTTGGCGCAGGAGTTCGTCGCCTGCTTGGTGGCCCAGGGTGTCGTTGACCAGCTTGAAGTTGTCCAGATCGAGGTAGATCAGGGCTGGGGTCTCGTGCTTGCGGCGACCGGCTACAAAAACGCGCTCGGCCACTGCCCACAGTTTGCGGCGGTTAGGTAGATCGGTGAGGGGGTCGTGGTAGGCCAGATACTCGATGCGGTCCTGCTGACGCTTGCGTTCGCCCACATCGCGAGCCGAGATCAAAACCTGGGTATGGCCTGCTATCTGTACCCGCACCCCCTGGGCCTCGACCTCGAGCTCCCGGCCATCACGGCTGAGCAAACGCACCTCCTCGAGGGCATCGCTCAGCCCTCCCAGGACCCGCTGGACTCGCTCGGCTGCGCGCGGGAGCGAGTCTGGGTGAACAAACTTTGTCAGGGGCTGGCCCACCACCTCCTCAAGATGCTCGTATCCAAGCCCGCGCAGGCCCACCGGGTTGAGGTAAAGCAGCTTAGAACCATCGCAGAGCGCCACCGCCTCGGGCAGGGTCTCCATCAGGGTTCGGTAGGTGGCCTCCTGTTCGCGCAAGGCCTCATAGACCTGGGCCCGGTCAATGGCCAGGCTGAGCTGGCCGGCCACCTCCTCTAGAAAACGCACATCCCGCTGCTCGATGTCGGTGTTGGCACTGCCCACCACCAACACCCCAAACACCCGGCCCTTCACCGGCAAAGCCACCGCCACCAGGCTCCGTTCACCCAGCAAGCCAGCCCTGCTGCGCTCATCGGTGCTACGCATGACCACCGTTTCAGCCAGGTGGGCCGCGCGGTGCACGATCTCATGGGTGGGATCGAAGCGTTCGGGCAGGGTTTGCTTACCCGCAGACCATACCTGTCGCAAATACGCCCCCTCGGGCCGGTAGGCGGCAATGCTGTCAAAGCGCGGATGTTCTTGCAGGGCATCCACCACCCCACGCATCATGGCCAGGGGCTCCAGGTCACGGGCTAGCCCATCGCGCACCCTGGAAAAAAGGGCCAGCTCGAGGTGGCGTTCCTGGGCCTGAGCCTGGCTTTTTCGCATGGCCACCTCAGCTGCCCAGCGACGGTCGAACTGAAAACGAAACAGGCCCACCACCAAACAGGTGAGCAGGCCCACCGCTACCGCCACCAGCATCACGTCCCGCGGACCTGAATCCCACGGAACGCCCACCGCTTGGAATAAAACCATGTGAAGAAGGGGCAGCCCCAGGCCCACTCCCAGCGCTCCCCAGAGACCCAGGGCCCAACTCAAAAGGGCTACCCCAGGTAAAACCAGGTGAAGCGCCGCATGGTCAAGGCTTTGATAGATGGGTGGAAAAGCCAGCGCATAGGCCAGCATGAAGGCCAGGCCCAGCATCAGCTCGAGCCTGCGCGGCCTTAACCAGGTCGTCATTTGTCTAAACAAAGCCCTGCCTCCTGGAAACACTCACTAGCCGTGCGTTTTGAATCCAAGCTGTTCCCGCACCCGGTGATTCTACCCACAATCGGACTTTCTTGAAAGGTTAATCACAGCTTGCACCGAAGTCACGCCCACGACACTACTCCGGTCACGCATATATGGCGGCCTTCGCTGAAACGCGGTTATTTCGGTTGGCGCCCGGCCCGATAATCCTAAAGCCCGGCGTGAGTGCCGAGCAGGAAACCCCAACTAAAAGGAACCCTGCGCTTTTGTCAAACACCCCTCAGACCTCACCCTGGGCAATGCGCTGGCGCCATTGCTGGGCCTGGTAGCGAATCGCCACCTGGTCTTTTAGATAGCGTTGGTCCCAGGTCTTATAAAGCACGCTGAGGCGCGGGTTGGCCTCGAGCGAAGCGCGGTGCTGGGCCATGAAGTCCCAGTACAGGCTGTTGAAGGGACAGGCCCGCTCCCCTAGGGTCTGTTCGACTTTGAAGGCGCAGTGCTTGCAGTGGTTGCCCATGCGCGCGATGTACTTCCCGCTGGCCGCATAGGGCTTGGAGGAAAGCACCGGCGAAGCGAACACCCCCATGCCCAAGACGTTGGGCACCATCACCCAGTCGGCAGAATCCACAAAGGCGGCTATAAACCAGGCATTGAGTTCCTGCGGATTCACCCCGTACAGTAGGGCAAAGTTGGCCAGCACCATCAGCCGCTCGATGTGATGGGCGTACCCGCGCTGCCGCACGCGCTCGATGACCGTAGCCAAGCAGCGCATCCGGGTGGGGGCCCCCCAGAAAAGTGGAGGCAGGGGCCGGTGGGCTTGCAGTCGATTAGCCTTCATCAGCGTTGGCATCTCACGGCGGTAGACATGGTAGATGTACTCGCGCCAGCCAATCACCTGCCGCACAAAGCCCTCGACGCTCGCCAGCGGAAGGCCACCTTGTTCATACGCGGCCAGCGCCCGCTCCACCACCTCGGTCGGATGCAGCAAACCCAGGTTAAGGGCGGGCGAAAGGAGCGAATGGTTCAGGCTCCAGCTTTGCTCCAGCAAGGCGTCCTGGTAGGGGCCAAACTGGGCCAGCCGGTGCTGCACGAAATCTTCCAGGGCTTGCAGCGCCTCCTCGCGGGTAACCGGCCAGTCGAAGCCCTCGAGCGTTCCGAAATGACCGCTGAACTTTTCCTGCACTGTCTGGAGGGCCTGCCGGGTGAGCACATCGGGGACAAAGCGCAAAGGCGGGGGCGGGCGATAGCCTGGTGGAGGGGTTTTGCGGTTCTCAGCGTCGTAGTTCCAGGCACCCCCCACCGGTTGGCCCCCCTGCATCAGGTAGCCGGTGCGCTGGCGCATAAAGCGGTAGAAGTGCTCGAGACGGTAGGTCCTGCGCTTACCCGCCCAGCGGTCGAATTCCTCCGGTTGCAGCAGCCAGAGCGGGTTGGGCAAGCCCCGGTAGCGGCCACCCATGCGCTCAACCATGCCCCTTGCCCGCTCGGCAAAGCCATAATCGGCCGGCCGCATCTGGTCCAGGGTTTCGCCAGGATTGGTGCGAAAGAACTGCACCAGGGCTTCTTCCAGGGTCTCGGCCTGCAGGTAGATGACCTCCCGACCGTCCCTGCGCAGTTCCTGGGCAAAGTGGCGCATGGCGCTAAAGAACAGCGCCAACTTTTGCGGGTGCATGGGCGGGGTGCGTCCCAGTTCGTAGGCTTCAATGAGCAGTACCCGTCTGGGCGAAGCCTGCCGCACCGCGGCATGATTGAGCTGATCCCCCAGCACCCAGAGGGTCATACACCTCTAGCGCACCCCTTGCAGGTACGCCGCGATGGGGCCCACCGCATCCCCATGGCGGCTGGTGAGGATATCCAGGTGGGTCAGGTTGGGCAAGATTCGGATATCCAGCCTGGAGTTAGGGAATGCCTCCCCCACGCTGCGAAAATTGCTCACTTGCGGCAGCAAGCCCCGCCCGGCCCCCAGGGCCAGCGCCGGGTAAGGCAGCGGACGCGGCCTGAGTTCGGGCATGGCCACATCATAGGCCGAGATATCGAGCGAGAGACGGTAAGGGAAAAACCACTCCGAGAAGCCCGTGGTCGGGTTGGCGTACAAAGCGATGAATTCCAGCGGGTCGGTGGCCTCGCCGTTATCGCGCCACTCTACCCGCCCCCCCCGCGGGCCGCGGATGGTGTAAACCAGGCTGCCCACAACAAAGCTGAGCAGGTTGAAGCCCTCGCGCCCAATGGCCTGCCCCACCGAGACCGCAAATATGGGCGAGAGGGCGTAGCGCTCGTCCACCCGGTACAAAGCCGCGGCCAACCGACTAGCCCGGAAAGGCACCCAGCCGGGTGGGGCGTCGGCCAGGGGGTTTTGCGCGGTCAGGAAGGCCTGGGCCTCGGCTTGGGCAAATCCCACCGGGTTCAGTCCAAAGGCGTTGATGTAGGGGGGCGCTCGGTCGGCCAGGAGATCGTTGAGCCCGGCCAGTCGCCCGAAACCTCCCTCGGTTCCATTGAAGTACTGCTCAGCGGTCAGCGGCAAGAGCCGAGGGGCCCCGTCGAGCAGGATCAGGCCGCCAATTTTTTCCGGGCGATACAGGGCAAACAGCGAGGCCAGGCTGGCCCCCAGCGAGTGGCCCGCCAGCACCACCGGCCCGCCTTGTCGGGCCTGGTCCACCACCCGCTCGAGGTCCTCCAGGTGTACCCGCAGCCCCCAGTTCTTGAGGAAAGGGAAGTCGGGCAGGCGGTAGTTCTGGTAGTAGGCCCAGGGGTCGGGCGAGGTGAAGCCTTGGCGATCCTCGAGGCCGTTGGCCCGCCGATCCCAGGCCCAGGCCGCCCAGCCCGGCGCCGCCAAAACCAGCCGCCGGGCCAGGGCCTCGAAGTTGGTGGCACCGCCCAGGAAACCCGGCACAAACACCACCGTACCGCGCGGGCTACCCTGGGCCGGGAAAATCAGGACGTAGCTCTTGTCCAGGACCGCCCCTGCCGCCGTGGCGGCGCCCGGAATAGCCCGATACTCGGGCTGTCCGGGCCAGCGCGCAGTCTGGCCCAGCCCTACCCCCAGCATTGCAACAGCCACAACCATCCACACCCGCATGCTCTTTATCCTGCGGCGATGGTGCGGTTCAGACTTGGCTGGGGCATACAAAAAAGGTGGGCCGAGGCCCACCCAAGGTTTTCTCAGCGGCTAGGGACTGCCGAAGCTGTCCTCCACCACGATCACCTCGAGGGTCTGGCCTGCCAGCAGCCCAACCGCAAAGACGCTGTACACCTTGCCGCCCTCGAAACCCAACCCCTCGAGTGGGAGCGCCACGTTGGTGGTACCGGTGGGGCGCACCTCGAGGTTATAAACCCCCGCCCGAACCGTGCCATAGCCCGAAAGCTGGTTAAAGGCCAGGTTGCGGAACAACACCGGCCCCCCCTTGAGGGCCACGTCCACCGCCGGAGCATCCGGCGAGGCGTGCACGATGCGCACTTTTGCCACGCCTTCGGCAGGTGCGATGCGGTCTTCGACCAGGCGGGTCTTGAGGGTCGAAAGGGTGCCCAGCGCCATCACCGTGTAGGACTTGCCCGCCTGCACACGAATGGTCACATCGGCCACCTTGGTCGGGTTCTGCCCGGTGGTCTGCACGGTCAGGGTCAGGCTGCCCGCGGGCACCTCGGCGTAGTAGGTCACATCTTTGAACGCCTGCGCCTCAAAGACTTTTGCACCCCCCGAAACGATGTCCACCGCAGGCGCATCGGGTACCAGATGGGCGAACCGCACATAGGCCGTGCCCCCCTGGGCCAGCGCAAAACCAAGGGCCAACAGCAAACCTGCAATCCACCTAGTTAGCATAGCGGGCTCCTTTCTGTGTACCGCACCCTTCTTGCTAAGGGCATCGTATCCCGGGGCCCACGGTGGGAAAACCAACCTAGATTACAAATGGCCTTTGCCCGAGCGTCGCCAACGCTCACCGCAAGGGTGAGGCCCCTGTCAAGTGACAGGGGCCTCGAATCAGACCTCCTTACTTGGGCAGCAAGACCGTGTCGATCACGTGGATAATGCCGTTTCTGGCTTGAATATCTACTGTTGTAACCGTGGAGTTGCCATTCAGAATTACCTTGCCGTCCTTGACCTCGATGGTGATGCTCTGACCTTGAACCGTCTTGGCTTCCTTGAGAGTGACCACCTGGCTCGAGGGCACCCGCCCCGACACCACGTGGTAGGTGAGCACTTTGGTAAGGGCAGCTTTATCGGCCAGCAGCTTGTCCAAGTCGGCCTTGGGAATCTTGGCAAAGGCTGCGTTGGTGGGAGCAAAAACCGTGAAGGGGCCTTCGCCGGAAAGGGTCTCGACCAGACCCGCCGCCTGTACCGCAGACAGCAGGGTGCTGAAGTTGGGGTTGGTGGCCACGATCTGGGCAATGGTTTGGTTCTGGGTGTTGCCCTGGGCGTTGGTTAGGGTCAGGCCCAGTGCGGCCAAGATCAGGCTACCTACTACCAATAAGGTTCTTATCTTCATACGTGCCCTCCTCTGCAAGGTTGAAAGCGGTGCTTTAGATCGGGCGGCATGGCTGCTTTCAACCTTGAGGTCAGCATATTCGTTCAATATTAGTGCAACGTTTGTCCAAGTTACGTTAAGATTTGTAAGGCATGGAACAGGTCGAACAAAAATAGGAATAAACCTTGAATTACGATAGCGAAGCCAAAGCCCTTTAAGGTGGGTTTTGCGCGCAGCCACAGACCCAGACCCACGACCATGTACAGGATATCCAACCCGGCATTAATCCAGAGCAGCCGACGCAGGCTGCCTAGGTCGGGCTCGGCTCCTAGCCAACCCCCATAGGCGATGGCTGCATTTACCAACGCCCAGACCCCAGTCATAAACCAGAACGGCCGCCAGAAAGCCTGGCCGGTGCGCCATAGGCCAAGAACCGCCGCGGCTAGGCACAAAAGCGCCCACAGCATCAGTTGCTGGGCTATGCGTTCCCCTGCTAGTTCGCTCATGACATCCTCGCACTGGCCTGGCTTCTGCAGCGCCGGGAGCAATACTTAACTTCTTCCCAGTTTTTGGCCCACTTCTTGCGCCACTTGAAGGGCAGTCCACACACCGCGCATACCTTGGTGGGAAGATAGGATTTGAAACCTTTTCGACGCACACCTAAACCTTAGCAATCTTCTCAGCCGTCGCCAGATAGCGCCGGCAAGCCCCGTCCAGGTCTATAACCGGGGTTTTGTAGGGCCTCGCACTTCCACCCGACTCGGGCACCCAGCGCATAAGCCACTCCCCCTTGGGGTCGTGGGTCTCGGCCTGGGTGATTAGATTGAAAACGCGGAAGTAAGGTGCGGCATCCACCCCCAGGCCCCCGGCCCAGTGCCAGCCCTGCAGGTTGGAGGCGTTATCGCCATCCAAGAGCAGGTTGCGGAAAGCCCGCTCGCACTTCTGCCAGGGTAGCAAAGCCAGCTTGACTGCGAACTGCGCCACCACCATGCGCCCCCGGTTGGATAAAAAGCCGGTAGCTTGCAACTCGCGCATGCAGGCGTCCACCACCGGGATGCCGGTCTGACCCTGGATCCAGGCCTCAAACAGCGCGCTATCGTCGTTCCAGGGCAGGTGTTCCCAGCGCGGGTCGAAGGCCTGGGTCATCATCTGGGGCCGGTTGAGGAGCAGGTCGCCGCTAAAGTCGCGCCAGCACAGCTCGTTGACCCACTTGCGGGCCCCTTCTCCACCCACCTGCAAGGCTTTATGGGCAGCCAGCCGGGGCGACAAAACCCCTAGGGTGAAGTAGTAGGAGAGCCTCGAGACCCCCTCCCCGGAAAGTCCATCACGGGTCTGGTGGTAGCTGGGCAGCTTGTCGCGCAAAAAGGCCTCGAGCGCTCCCATGGCGGCCTCCTCGCCCGCCGGCGGCAAGGGTACGTCGGAGGTTTCCTCTGGGATGGCGCCCAGGTCGTAGGCCGGAGGGAGGCTCAGGGGTGGGAAGTGAGCGGGGGCCTCGAGCAGAATCGGCTCGCGGGCCGCCCACCAGCGCTTGGAATAGGGGGTGAAGACCGTATACGCCCCCCCCTCGGGCTTGCGGATGGTACCGGGTTCATGGATGTACTGCCCGTGAAACCAACCAATCCGCCCCTGCAGTGCGTCTGCGACCTGGGCGTCGCGGTAGCGGGCATAAGGGGTGTAGTTCCGCACCGCAAAGACGCTTTGGATGCCCAACTCGGCCACCAACTGGGGCAAAACCACCCAGGGCAGGCCGCTGCGAACCAGCAAGACACCGCCACGCCGGGCATAGACCTCACGCAGGGCCGCGGTGTTCTTGTAGAACCAGGCCCGCCGCCGAGGGGTGGTGTTGTGCAAGATATTGGGATCCAAAACCACCAGCCCAAGGGTGGGTCCGGACTTCAGGGCTGCGGCCAGGGCCGGATTATCGTGCAGGCGAAGGTCGGCGCGGTGCCAGACTAGGTTCATCGCCCTGTTTTTAAGGGCAAAAGCCCTTCGTTACACGGGCCTGCCCTACAAACCCACCGGCCAGAGAAGACCGCAGTAGTATTGTGGGCGTGATCGTAGACGCTCACCTCGACCTCGCCCACAACGCGGTGGATCTGGAGCGGGATCTGACTCTACCGCTCAAGGAGTTACACAAACGCGATGCGCATGCCGATGTGCCTGTGGTAACCTTGCCTGCCCTGCAGGAGGGTGGGGTGGGCGTCTGTTTTGCCACGCTCTGGGTTGACCCGCGCAAATACACCGACCCCCAGAGTGCCCACACCCATGCCCTCAAACAGTTGGGGGTGTATCTTCGTTGGGAGGAAAAAGGTCTGGTGCGTATCCTGCGCGACCAGGCCAGCTTGCAAGGGCATCTGGCCCAGTGGCCGCAGGACCATACCCCCGCGCTGGTCATCCTGATTGAGGGCGCCGAATGCATCCGCGAGCCCGCTGAGGTGGCGTTCTGGAAGGCAGAGGGGGTTCGGCTGATTGGGCCTGCCTGGAACCGTACGCGCTACTGTGGTGGAACCCGTGAACCCGGCGGCCTGAGCGCGCTGGGGGTGGAGCTGCTGCAAGCCATGGACGAACAAGGGCTGGCCCTGGATTTTTCCCACATGGACGAGCAGGCCTTCTGGGAGGCCCTCGAGGTCTTCCGAGGCCCGGTTTGCGCCACCCATAGCAACCCCAGGGCCCTCCTGGGCGGCGAGGGGCTCGAGTTCTCCAACCGCCACCTGAGCGACGCCATGATCCAGGCCATCGGGGCGCGCGGTGGGGTCATCGGCACGGTGTTGTTTAACTTTTTTCTCGACCATACCTGGAAGCGCGGCATGGCGCGGACGAAGCTGGAGGTGGTGGGCAAGCACATGGCCTACACCGCTGGCCTGATTGGCTGGGACAAGGTGGGCCTGGGCTCCGACTTCGATGGGGGCTTCAGCATGGATGAAAACCCCCTCGGGCTCGACACACCCGCCGACTTGCAAAAAATTGCCGCACTGGTTCCCAAACCCTACCAGCGCAGCGTGCTTGGGGAGAACTGGCTGCGCTGGCTGTGGGGTATATTTTGAATCCAAAATCTTTCACGCCATGGTATAACAGGCGCGTGAATCTTCCCAGTTTGTGGATTGGCCTGATTGCAGGAGCCTTCGGGGGTTTGGTAGGGCTGGGGGGTGGCATCATCGCGGTTCCGCTGATGTCGACCTTTCTTAAACTATCGCAACACCAAGCTGTCGCCACCAGCCTGGTGATGGTCGTGTTCACCGGCCTGATGGGTGCCCTGACTTACGCCGTCCAGGGCACCGTGGACTGGCTAGCAGCCCTGCTAATTTTCCCCAGTGCTATGCTGACGGCCAACTGGGGAGCCCGCTTTGCCAACCGGCTGCCGGAGTGGAAGCTTAAGCGGGTGTTCGGCTGGTACCTGGTGGTGGTGGCCCTGAGCCTTATCCTCAAACCCTACATACCTCACGTCGAGGAGCCCCTGCAAGGCTGGCTGCGCATCATTCCCCTCATCATTACGGGAGCCGCCGCGGGCTTTGCCTCCGGCTTGCTAGGGGTGGGGGGCGGAACCATTACGGTGCCCATCATGGTTCTGCTGGTTGGGCTGGAGCAGCACACCGCCCAGGGCACCTCCTTGCTGGCCATGGTGCCATCGGCGTTGGTGGGGTCTTATACCCACTTCCGTCATGGCAATCTGGCCCAGGCCCACGTGCCGGGGCTGGTAGCAGGCATCCTGGTGGGGGCCTTTGTCGGCGGCTTGGTGGCCAATCAGCTACCCGAGTTCTGGCTGCGGCTGGTGTTCGCGGTGGTCTTGATCTGGACAGCCACGCGCTATGTGGGCGCAAGACCCAAAACCATTCCTGCCGACCCCGGCCCCTAAGCGGGCTTAGGGCTGGCGGCCCAACAGCCAGAGCGCCAACCCTATGAGCAAAAGCCAGAGCCACCAGCGACCGCTCGATAAGGGTCTGCGCTCGGGCATGGGCAGCGGATTGCCAGGCACGTATGAGCGGGGTGGCCGCGCTACAGGGCGCATCTGCAAGCGCTGCCCCTGCTTGATGTGGTAGACGGCCTTGTCGATCTGCCCCTTTTTACGATAGGCCGCACCCAGGTTGTGATGGGCCAGGGCATACTCGGGGTTCAGTTTGAGCGCCTCCTGATACAGACGGATGGCCTCGTCGGTCTGGCCGGCCTCGAGGGCCAGGTTGGCCAGATTGGTCTTGGCTCTAAAGTGGCGGGGGTCGGTCTGGAGCGCAGCCTTGAAGGCCCGACCAGCCTGGGCGCGGTCACCCCGCCGGATGTGAATCAGGCCCAGCACAGCCCAGGCCTCGCCCCCCAGGTGGGGGTCTTGCAGGTAGGCCACAACCTGGCTTTCATCTTCGGTTTCAAAAGCCCGGATGGCCGCCCTGGCCCGCTCCAAATCGAGGTAGCCCGCCACCAGGTCGCCGTCCTGCTCCAACACCTTTTGCGCCCTTTCATATTCCTTCAGCCGCAGCCAATCGCGCAGCTCGAGCAACACCGCCAGGGCCTCGGCATGGCCCCCCTCACCTGCCAGAATGCGCGCTCGAGCCTCCTCGTAGCGCCCCAACTTGATTAGCTCGTTCACTTCCACAACACCAATCTACCCCAGCCACCCCCACGTAACGCTTTAGGGGTCAGTTTGGGTCAAATTCCACACGCCTTACAAAACCAGGCGCTATACTCGGCAGTGGAGTTCGGGAATAGGCCCGCTCCCACGAGACCGCAAGCCCTCTTATGCACTACGCAATACCGCACCAATACCATATCCCGGTGCGGAGTCCTTAGGAGAAGTTATGAAGAAGTCCGGTTTTACCCTGATCGAGCTGTTGATCGTCATCGCCATCATTGGCATCCTGGCCGCCGTGCTGGTGCCCAACCTGCTCAACGCCCGCCGCACCGCCCAGATCCGCGCCGAGCAGGCCTACGCCCAGAACGTTTACAAGGCTGCCAACGCCTACCTGGCCGAAAATGTAACGGCTTCAACCCTGCCTTCAACCAACTGTGCCGGAAGCTACTCCGTTGGTAACTACGGTGCCGGCACCGCTCCCAGCACCCTCACCTCGTGCACCGTGACCGTTACCTCCGACGGGCGCGCTTCTGTATCCTACAGCGGCCTGAGCAGCGGAAACATCCAGTAAGCTGGCAAACACCGCATGAGTCCCCTGGGGGTGCTACCCCAGGGGTCTTTATCCAAGGAGCAACTATGCCCCCACGGCACGGTTTTACGCTGATCGAGCTCCTGATTGTTATCGCCATCATCGGGGTTCTGGCTGCTGTACTGCTTCCCAATTTGCTCCACGCCCGCAATGCTGCCTTCCTAAGAGCCGAACAAATGTATTTGCGTAACGTAGTTTACGCTGCCAACGCTTATCTCTCAGAGAATGTGCTGGCCAGCTCTCTCCCAACCGATTGCATGAATGGCTTTAGCGCAGGAAACTATGCAGTTCAACCCCTTGCACGCCCCACCCTGACTTCGTGTCAAGTTCTGGTTTACGCCGGGACAGCCACCGTTAGTTATAGCGGCCTTTCGGGTACTGGTCAAATGCCCTAAGACAGATCGGAACTTATACCATACCGGGGAGCCTTGGCTCCCCTTCTCTTTTTTTACTATTTAGCTTCAGCGGCAGCCAGTGCAAACAAAACCCACAAAACGCCTTCCGAAAAGAAGGGAATAAACCACAGCAGCAAAAAAACATGGTAGGCCCATAGGCCGGTTGCTGCTGGAAATAATCGTAAGAAAGCAGTCAGGCTAGAAATCAGAAGGGTCAGGTAAAGTCCCAAACCGACCAAGCCCCGATGCAAAGCCACCTCGAGCAGTTGGCTATGCGATTTCCAAAGCACAATGCTCTGGGTGTAGCGCTGACCTTTTTCGTTTTCTACAACCCAAACCGGCACAGTACCTGGTTCGCTTACGTATTCAATCATTTTGTGGATCCCAGCCTCCAAGCGCAAAAGCTGCTCCTGCTCGGAACGGTTTAGAAAACGGGGCCAGTTGTAGTCGAAGTTACCTCCGCCCCAACCCCAAATAGGCCGATCTAAAATACCTCCCCATGCAGCCTTCCAGAAAAGCAACCGGGCTTGCATCGATCCAGTGCTGGCAAGCTCCTTTTGTCCACCTACCCCCCGTGCTTGCGTCCACCCTATCCCTGCCAGAAGTGCTAGTGTGGTGAGCCCCAAAGCCCATAATCCTAGCCGCGGATACCGCCAGACGCCAATAAGCAAAACAGCAGCTAGGCCCAAAAACGCAGCCCGGTTATAAGTCAGGCCCAATGCAAAGGAAATCAACAGACTTACCAGCAAGAAAAGCCAGTCTGGCTTGCGGAACCAATAAGCCAATGCAACACCCAGCGTAGCTACCAAATAGCCCGCCAAATGACCTTTTTGTGGAAAGGACACGGTAGGCAAATCAGTAGGTGAAGCGGTGGCAAAAATCAGCCCTTTTCCCGACGCAATCTCGAACACGCTCCCCAGGCTTAATAACACCCCCGAGGCCACCACTCCCATGGCCACACGATCCAACGCTTTAGAGTCGCGCTGTACCTGAACATAGACAAAAACCATTACCATAACGAATAGCAGTGATGCCAGCGCGCCATCACCATTCCTTGCCAGGCCACCCATCAACGCCACCACGGGGACAGGTGTAAAAAAAGAAGCCAGCACCCCCCAGAATCCAAATATGAGAGCAACAAGAACTGGCTTGTGTTGCCATAGAATTTGTGGCAGCAAGCGAATATCCCGAAGGTGCAGATGCGGGTGAGCGAACCATTCAAATAAGGCTGCACCCAGCACAAACACCACCGTAAAAGTTATATGGTAGGTATAGTTAAGTCCCCAAAACCCACGTTCTGAAGGCACAAATATCAGGGTATAAACTGCTGCGTAAACTGCCCACCACCATCTGTAAACCAAGGTCATACCCCAAAGTCTAGCCGCGATTGTGCCGCTTGGGAGTTTATACTTCACTTACAATCAGGCAGTGCTCGAACGCGCCCAAATCCAAACCCTGGTAGTGTCGCGTATTTTGTGGGTTAAGCATGGAGGGCGGAATGGACCGGGAGGAGCTCAAGAGGTTGACCAGGGAGGAGATCAGCCGGCGCATCCGGGAAGG
>Ga0308412_1000785_pt1 | contig 16817 bp, 26 predicted proteins | sample HotsprottomLayer_FD_202357 | JGI IMG/M metagenome (GOLD analysis project Ga0308412, IMG submission 202357) | Hot spring phototrophic mat microbial communities from Octopus Spring, Yellowstone National Park, Wyoming, United States -... | ecosystem: Environmental > Aquatic > Thermal springs > Hot...
GTTTGCGGTTCCTCGCTGTCGGTACATCCACGCCGCCAGCCGGATCGTCGCGTGCACGATATCCGCCGGCGGGTTGATGCTGTACCCCCACCGCGCGGTGATCGTCGCCTGCTGCGACGCGCCGCACCAGCGCCGGTCGCGCCGCGCGAGGACGGTGTACGGCGCGTCGGGCGGGTGCGTGTCGATTTCCGTCAACGGGATCGCATCATCGTCGCCGTCCGCCGCGCTCACCAACAGCGCAATATAGACGCCGGACGGCAACAGCAGATAATCCCGCTTCATTACACCGTCCCACAGCATCACCGCGCGTCCGAACGTCCGAGATGTCGCCGCCGGCGCTGCGAAGGTCTTGCGCGTCATCTGCTCGATAGCCGCAGTTGCGCGCACAAGCAGATCGGTCAGCAGCGCATCGTCTGCGGTTGATGTGACGCCGAGATACGTTTTGAGTTGCGCCAACGTCGCGTACATCCGTCACCTCACAGCACGCGCGTCCAGCCGGACGGCAGCGTAGCCGGAATATCGCGTCCGGGGAACGCCGAAATCTCGATTGCGATCTGCGCCGTTCCCGTTCCGTCGATGCGAACGAACAGGTGCGACGCGTGCGTCATCGCCGCATACGCTTCTGCGCCCGATACGAAAATCTCATATGTCGAATTCGATGCAGGCGACGTAATCGCCTTATCCGTCAACTGCGTTGCACCCGACGTTGAGTTTGTGGTGTTGACGAACACCCGCAGCGCCGGTGTTCCCGTCAGCGTTCCGGTGTGCGCCACAATCCGCACCGCCTGCGAATTCGCAATACTGATCACCGCCGTATCCGCAGGTGCCGTCACATTCGCGTTGAAGAACCTCAGCAGCGGCTGGATGGTCTCCTGAACAAGCATCGTATGTTCCTCCTCTAGTGCGCCGTCACAACACAGCATCTTCTTTTCTTTCTATACAGTGTTGTGACGGCGCCCGTTGTCTATTCAACCGTTGATCCGTATCCCGTTGCCGTCACAACACGCGCTCTTCTTTTAATTAAGAGATGTGTTGTGACAGCGCCTCACCCAAACGTAGTACTCCCCCGCGCCCGCCGCCGGTGTCATCAGTAGTGTCACAACACAGCATCTTCTTTTATTTCTATACTGTGTTGTGACACCTCACCCGCCTTACGTACCCGCTGCAATCTCAACGAACGGGCTGACGGTGTTGTTGCCCGCGCCGTCCGCGAGGATCAGCGGCGCGTTGACGAGCGGCGCACCGTCCACCCGCACCCCGAACAGCCAGACCGACTGGCGCTTGAGGAACCGCACGTGCTCACTGAACGCAACGCTGAACCCCGCGCGCTCCACCATTGCGTAGTACGACAGATCGGCGAGGATGAGCGATCCCGCGCCGGTTACCTCCGGCAGGTGCTCGCTGTAGGCAATCGGAATACCGGCGAGGGTATCGCCGTACACCAGCGACTGCCCGTTGACCGTATAGAGCAGCGTCTCGCTCAGCCGCGTCGCCATCAGCCGCGCCCGCCAGAACGGATGGGCGATCCATACCGCAGTCGCGCTGCCGGGCAGCAGCCGCTGGATCATCGCCAGAACGGTGTCGGTGTCCCGCTCAACCTGCGTGCCTGTGGTGGAGCGGGCGACGCTGATCGCCGCCGGATGTCCGACGATCCCGCGCGGCTGTCCGACGCCGGTGCCGCGCAGCATCACGCGCGCTTTCAGCACCGCGTAGGTGCGACCGAAGAGCGTAACAAGCGTGTCTTCCAACGCCTGCGGCGCGTCGGAGATCAGTTCGGTTGACGCCGCAACGTAGGCGTCTGCCGCGTGCGGGCGGAAGATGCGCTGCTCGAAGCGCGGTTCGCTTTCCGCAACGTCTGCGCTCTGTTCACGCCAGACCAGCCGCACGCCGCCCACCAGCGCGCTGCTCTCGACGTTCGGCGCTTGGTCTTGCTCCAGCACCGGGAGCGCCAGTTCCGCAGCGTTGGTGCGCAGCATCAGCGGGCCCCGCCCGGCGGCGACGAGTTGATCAAACAGCATCGGCGCGCCGACCGCGCGGATACGCTCCTCGAACTGAGTGGGTATCAGAAACCCGCCGCCCGCGCCGGAGGTCTCGTCAAGCGCTTTGCTGCTCTTGTACACCGCGCGCAGACGCCGAACGTCGTTGGTTGCAACGCACTTCAAGAAGTCGCCGAACGAACCCTCGCCTTCGGCGACGGGTGTTGTCGCCACCCCGACGTTCTGCGCTTTCATCGCCGCCGCGACTTCCTCGCGCAGCCGCGACGCGACATCTTCGCGCAGCCGCGCGGCGATTTCGGCGGCGAGTTCCGACTGATTCATCACGATTTCCGTCATTGCTTCCTTCCCCTCCTACTTGATGACTAACCGATAGACGTTTCGTAGCATTGTGCGCGGCTCTGCGGGCGTCGGCGTAATACTCGCGTCCAACCCCAGCAACCAGCGTTTGATGTGCAGCGCCTTCCCGACCGATTCCCGACGCACCAGATGCGCCGCCGTCCCGCTCGACCAGCCCAGTTCCGGCGCGATCTGGGCGAGGTAGCGATATTTCGCATCGAGCAACCCGCGGATAATCACCCCCTCGTCGGTCAACTCCAGCGCGCCGTAGCCGATCGGCTCTTCGACGAGGATAACCCCCGACGCGGTTTTCACCGGCTGCGCGTGGTTCAACCAGATCGGGGTTTCGCGCAGTCGCCCGAAGTCGGTTTCTTTTGTGAAGAACTCATTTTCGAGGTCGGTTGCGTCGGGACTGCCGAACACCACGAGCAACCCCTCAACGTCGCCGGTGTACGCCGCCTTCAGCGCCGCGCCGGGCGCGGTCTGCCACTCCATCTCCTCACCTCCCCTTCAGCACCGCGATTGCTTCCTTCTTCGCCGCTTCCGCCGCGTCCCTCAGCGACGCCCAGCGCCCGCGATGGACGCGCGCTTGCGGCATTCCGTAGACGTAGCGCGCGTAGGACGCGGTGTTCTCGACGATCCTCGACGTTTTCGACAGTTTCTTGATCCGCAACTTCTGCCGCAGATTGCCCGTCCTTCGATACCGCGATCCGGCAGGCGGGGGCGGATAGATTTGCATCACGCCGTGAGCCGCAGCCGCACCCGCATCGAGCGCGGCTTCGATCCGCGCCGAACGCGGCAGCAGTTTGCGCAATGCGTTATCCAGATCGACAGAGACGCTAACCTGCATTTACCCGCTCCAGTCTGACGCCGCACCGACAACGCGGGTGCGCCGGGGGCCCGCTCCGCCCGCCCCACTCGTCCTCGCGCTTGCCGTGGAGCGCGCCGCAGATCGGACACACGCGCTCGTCGTTTGCGGTCTCCCAAATCATCACGTACTCCAGATTATGCTCGGCGCGCATCCCGTCGCGGTACGCCCGCACGCCCGCGGCCGCGGCTTCAGTCGCAGCGGTGATGGCGACGGTCTCGGCGCGCTTCGCTCCAACGACCGGTTCTATCATCCGAACGAGTTCGTCGCGGTCGGCGTTTGGCATCCGTTGCCAAGCAGCAACCGCGCGGGCGATGTAGTCGCGCGTGTACGGATAGAGCAGCTCCTCGACTTGCCGCCGCGTCGCTTCCTCAGCCCAGTCTGCAAGCAGAGCGTCAACGTTGACCGCGACGCCGATCTCAACCCGCATCTCGTCTGCGAACAGACGCGCGATCGTCTCGATATTGCGGCGCATTGCGGGATAGAGCGTCTCGCTGAACATCTGCGCGGTGATCTCATCTGCGCCGTCCAGCACCACCCCGCGCAACTGTTGAAACGCGCGCTTGAGGTCGCGGTACAGTTGCACCTCGTGCGGCAGCAGTTCCGGTTCGGCTTCGTCCTTCTTCAGCGACTTCGCTGCCTCCTCCTCCGGTTCCGCACTTGCCGCGCCGTTGACGCCCGCCAACCGCAGCGCCGTTCTTACGTCGAGACCGGCAGCAACCGCTTCCCGCGCTATCGCCAGCCGGTTGCGCAGTCGCAGTAGTTCTTGGTCTGCTACGTCCTCAACGAACTGCGGCAGATCGAGACGTGCGCGGGCTTCGTTCAGTGTGAGCACCGGCTGTCCGGTGAGGCGCTGGATCGCCTCTGCCTTCTCCAACTCCGAACTCTGCACTGCGTCAATGCGCGCTTCGCTACAACGCAAAACTTGATTGTACGCAGTAAAGTGCGGTTGCAGCATCGCTGCAATTTCGCGCGTGCGAGGGAGGATCGTTAGTAGGATAAACGTCTGATAATCACGCTGAGCGGTGGCGTAGTTGCTGGCGTTCGAGAACACCAGCGACATCGGTACTTGAAAGGCGGTCAGCATCAGTTCCGCCGCGCGCTGGAGCAGTTCCGGCTGCACCGCGTCGGAGAGCGTATCCCCCAGCGTCACCGTTTTGATCTCGCTTGACAGCGCGAGGTGCCGGAACGCATTGCGGATGCCGCTGACGAGTTGGCGCAGCCACTGCTCGAACCGCGAGCGCTCCGCGTCGGTGGGACGCTGGGCGAACATCCACACCGTCGGGCGCACCGCGCCGCGCTCGAAGTACGCGGTCTGGTACCGTTCGGCAGCCAGCAGTGCGCGGGCTTGCGTCAGCGCGGTCGTCACCAATCCAACCCCCGGCTCAACCTCGCTGCGAACCGACGGTTCCCAGAGGTGCAACAATTCTGTTTCCGGCTCTAACCGGATTTCAGTGTTGTTCGCGCGGCGGATGAACCCGACCAAGCCGCGTTTCGCATCGGTGATCGGCGAGATGGTGCGCGGGTGCAGACGGCGTAACCCTAACGGCGCTGCCGGATCGCGCAGCAGATACGCCGCACCGTAGAGGCAGAGGTCGATCTCGACGCCGCGAATGAGCGCCGCCAGCCGCTCTGCGTCGAATGCAACGAGCGTTCCGCGTCGGGTGGTGATCTCCCACGGCAGCGACGCGAGGGCGTTGGCGCGCAACGTCACCGCCGTCCGCACCACAGCGACGCGCTCATACGCCACCTCGACATCAACCGCGTCGCCGTCGCCGAATACGCCCGTCCACGCGGTTGGTAGAAAATCCTCAATATTGAGCGCCTTGATGTCGTAGCGCTCAAACGGCGACAGTACGAGTTGTGCGGCGGTCTTATACATCAAACAGCACCTCTGTACCCCGCGCCGCGCCCCACACCGCCAGCGCGAGCGCAACTACCCCGTCGTCGTGACAGCCTTCCGGCGCGCTGTAGCGGGCGCGACCGGACGCGGAAATATCGACGCTGTACATCTCCAGTTCGTTGAGCAGCCAGTCCAGCGCGGGCAGCACAATCGTTCGCTGCTCCAACGCCAGCGCCAGCGTGTCGATCAGTAGCGGTTTTGAAGCGACCGTCGTCGTAAACGCCTGCACCGGCAGCCCGGCGCGCTGCAACTCTTCGATATTCGGCGCGCCGATGCTGTTCGCCTCGGCGATCACCGCGCCGCGCCCGTTGCGCTGCCAGAACGCCAGCAGCGCGCGGCGTTGGGTTGCGAAATCCACATCAACGAGACGGTCAACGTCAACGACGCAGCGCGTCTGCGGATCGAGCGCGGCGAATACCGTCGCGTCCTCGTAGCGCCCCCAGTCAACGCCGATCACCGCCGCCTCGCCGCTGCGCGCGATCTCGCCGACACAACTACGAACGTTGCGGAACACCGCGCCGCCGTCGTCGAGAAACTCTGCGTCCAACTCTTGGCGCGCCGCGCGTTCGGTCATTGCGGATCGCAGCAGCGCGATGTCCGCCGGATCGAGACGCGGGTTGTCGCCCGTTGAGCGCCGCACCGTCGCCCAGCGCGGATCGTCAAGCGCGCTCTGGTGGATACGCCAGAAATCCCCTCGCCCTTTCGGCGTCCCGGCGAGGATCGCGCGCCCGCGCCGGTCGAGCAGCGCGGGGATGAGGTTTTCGCGCCAGATTGTTTCGAGATTGCGCACCAGCCCCGCCTCATCCACAACGATCAGATCGTACCCGCGTGACCGTCCGGCGTTCTCGTTGTCCAACGACCAGAACTCAACGCGCCCGCCGGTCGTTGTGTCAATCCGCCGTTCCGCCTTGTACTCGTCCGCAACCGGCACGCGCAGTACGCGGCGCGTCTGCTCCCACACCGGCAGCATCAGTTTGTAGGTCGGCGCGAAATACCCGACCGTCTGCCGGTGCACCAACGCCGCCTCAACCAGCATCCGCGCCAACAAGTGCGACTTCCCCCACCGCCGCCCGGCGCGAAGATGAACGAACCGCGCGCTTCTGGTCTGTTCCGCAACCGCGCGCTGGTCGGCGTGCAACTGGGGCAAGCGTATCTCATACCGTTTTGACGAACGCCGCCTCATCGACGATCACCAGTACGCTCTGATCGGCGTTCGGTTGCTCATCGAACTGCGACAGAAACAGCCGCGCCGCAGCGACGCGCGCGCCGGCGGGATCGCTCTCATTGAGAACGATCATCAGCAACGCGCGCAACACCGCAGCGCGGGCTTCGTCTGTCAGCAGTTCGTCAATCGTCATTTGTAGTTGCGATAGTACTTCCGCGCGATTGCCTCAGCCTCAACCTCGCTCAGCGGGATGTGGTACGAGACGACGTAGCCGAAGATGACCGCCAGCGCCGACTGAACTTCCGCCGGAAGCTCGATCCCCGCGAACTCACGCAGCGCCCACGCAAGGATGATGACGGTTGCAGCGGCGAGCGCGCCGAAGGTGATTTTGTCCAGCGGTTGCGAAAAGGGAAGGTTCACGTAACCCCTCCTACTACTCCTCTCTCCGGCGGGGCGCACTCTGCCCCTCCATTCTTATTATACCGGAAACGCGCCGTATTTTCGTACACCAGATCGCGGCGCGGGCGCGGGTGTCACAACGCCTGCTTCTCTTTTATTTCTATAGGCTGTAAGTTCAACGACGGGCGCGCCCGGAGCGGGGCGGAATTACTCGTTTCCCAGCGCGTACTCTATCAACCACCCGCGCCAACCCGCACGCGCCTCGGCGAGCGAGTTGTACACTTCGTAGTAGTAGTAGGTGCGCGGGTCTGGGGTTGCGTCCGGATACGGGTCTACTTCCCACTCGATCTCCTGAATGTAGATAGACCCATCCTTAGCCTCGAAGACGATAGCAACCCCGCCGTTTGTTGTATAGTCATTCCACGCCCGCCCGTTGTCCCACGCATACGGGCGACCAAGCGGACGCGCCTTGATGCGCAATCTTTCGTAGTCCGCAACCCCGTCCCTCGGGACGGGGCCGTTTATAATCGTAACGTCTCGAAACATCGCTTTCCTCCTTTACTCGCCGCGCCGCGCGTCCTCGTACCGCAACTGTTCCACCAGCCGCCGCGCCTCGCTCTCGGACGCGCGCCAGCCGACCGGCTCGCCGCGGTATTCGACCGCGTAATCCTTCGTTTCGCGGTCGAAGATGATCTTATAATCCTCGCCTTCCTCAATAACGACCTCGCGCGCGGGGCGCGGCTTTGATGCAGAGCGTCGCTTGGGCATTAGTGGTCTCCTTTCGCGTAATCGACTACACGCACAGTATACCACGCGCGCGCCGGTCTGTCAACCCCACAAAAATCGCGGGAAAATCTCGAAAATTGGGTATTGACAAACGACGTGGGGTGTGGTATAGTATAACCGTAATCGATAATCACTGTATCAAGAGGAGGCACACAAAATGGAGACGTATCGCATCTGGACTGGAACCCGCACCTGGCTGCCAGGTGACACCGGCTACACGATTACTGAGGTTGTCGGTGAGGAACTTGCTGTTTGGGAAGACGCAGGTTACGACTCCGGGAGCACATACTATGTGTACCGGACAGAAAACGGGATCGTCATTCACCGCGTTCGCTGGACGAGCACTCTTGGGGACCCGCACTACGGCGAGGTCTTCCGGTTCAGCAACCTTGAGGAAGCGGCTGCAGATTTCGAGCAGCAGCTGAAGGAGATGCGACTGCTCTAATCAACGACCCCGACCGAACCCCCGCGCCTCACAAGCGCGGGGTTATCTCATTTTACAAGGAGGATCGAGATGGAAGAAGTTGGAGTATACCGCGAATTGTACGACAACTTCGGATACCGCGGCTGCACCTACCGCGTGTATTTGACCGAGACCGGAACTGTGCGTATACACGCGCACCGGTGGACAACGGTGGAGGGCGAATCAGATCGTCATTTTGTAGATGAGTTTGACAGCCTCGACGCAGCCATCGACACGCCGGAATACACCCGCGTCCTCGCTAATATGTACATAACAGAGATAGGACGCGAGGTGGAGGTCTGGCGTGAAGCCTGGGCTAACCTTTGACGTACAGCCCGCGCCCCGCCAACGCGCCGTCGTCACAACACATCATCTTCTTTTATTTATACAGCGTGTTGTGACACTGCTGAACAAACAGAAACCGCCGAACGCGCGTTCGGCGGTTCTGGCGTTCGCGTCGGGCGCTAGTCGTGTTTGACGAACGGGGTGACGGCGAATGTGTGACCATACCCGTCCTCAAACGCCAGCCAGCCTTTGTCGTTCCGGCGGACGCTCAGACGCGCCCGCGCGCCGAACAGCCGCAGCCCGCGCCGCAACTGGGCGACGCTGTACCAGTGTGGGTCGTCGATTTCCTTCGGGCGGAAGAGTTCGCCGCCGTTGCGCGGGTTGTCTATCAACGCGACGTAATCCCGCGCGCTCATCTCCTTCAGCGCCTTCAAGTTCGGGTTCTCAACGATCTGCTGCCAACCCCGGCTCTCGTCCGTCAGCACTCCAAGCATCCGGGCGACCGGGGCGCGCGGGCAGTAGAACTCCGGCAGCGTCACCTCCCGATACGCGCCCGCCACTTCCGCGCCGATTTTTTCATCAAACCACGTACCCTGCGCGGTAACAGACACGCGGTTGCCGCTCACTTCGATGCTCCCGATCCAAGTTTCCGCTGCTAGCGTCTCCAGCACCCGCGCGGCTTTCGGCGAGATGCTGCCTCTGCCGCGGAGGAATACTTTGTCGTCGAACTTCTTGGTGACCAGCATTACGCCGTCGGTCGCAAGTATCACGCCGTCATCGACGTGAACACCGGCGAATGGCGTCGCCTGGATTTCGAGGGCGACGCGGAGAAAGTTGGAAAGTTCTGTGCTGGGCATAGTGCTCTTCCTTTCTACAACAAGAGGCGCGGCGTGCGATGGGTTCGCAGCCGCGCCGGGTTTGTTTACGCAAAGGGGTGGGTGATGCAAATCTCGAACTCGGTGATGTACTCATCGAGCGTGTACGCGCGTTCGAGTGTCTCTTGCGCAGTGATGAGCGTCGCCGAAACGTCGGTTAGGTTCGCGTCGAGACGCTGCGGGTTCACGGAAAGCCTCTCGAACGCATCTTCGACAGTGGGGTAGACGGAGACCAGCGCCTGGTCACACCGGTAGCCCTCACCGTCGCCGAACCGCACCTCGTGCACCACCCCTAACCCGTTGTCTGCCCGGTAGAATGCACAATCGATAACACGCCCGTCGATCTCATACGTCAAACCGCCGATGCGCTCGCCGTCGAAGGTTATCCAGCGAACCAACTCATCGACTGTTGATACATACCCGTCCCACACGCGAATAGTCGTAGCCATAGCAGTGTTCCTTTCTGTGTTGGTGAAATCGATTACGGTTATACTATACCACAACCCGCGCGCGTTGTCAAGCCCCAATTTCAGTACGATCCAACCCCGCTCGCCCACTCGTCCGGCGTGAGCGTCGGCGCGTCTACATCCGGCAACGCCGCGTCGCCGCGCGTCTGGGCGATGTGCTGCGGGTGAACGTCGAGGTGTGCGCACGCTTCGGTGATGCTGCTGAACACATACACCAGCGCCTGGTCGTAGGTGCGCCCGCCGCGCCGCCTGCCAGACCGCACCTCGTGCACCACAACGCGCCCGTCGGCGGTTGAATAAAACGTCTTCTGGGCGTTGCGTTCGTCCACCCCGCCGATCCGCTCGCCGTCGAAGACGATCAGATACACCCGCGCGTCGCCCACTGCCACGTAGCCGCCCCAGATAGTTATCATACCCTCCTCCTCTTCTGCCGACAACAAAAAGCGCCGGGCGTTCGCCCGGCGCGCCACAACGTCAACCCGCACCGCCTACCTCGCCAGCGCCCACACGCAGCGCGCGAGCGCTTCGGAAAGCGTCGCCGCGTCTTCCTCATACTGCGCAAGCGTGCCCAACCCTTTGTTCCAGTACGCGACTTCAACGCACCAGCCGCCGTTGCGTCGTTCGATCTCGACGTAGACGACGCGCGGCAACGAGAACAGCGCGTCGAGCGGCTTGAGCGCGGCGGTGTGGATGTCAAGTGCGAAAGCGTCGATGGCGTCGCTTGCGCGGGCGACGTTGATGATGCGGTCGCACTCGCCCGTGTCGGTCAACACCGCGCAGATCGCGGTTGGGGTGCGTTCAAATTGAAGTTTCACCGCTTGTCTCCTCAACAAAAACGAAGGGGCGATCCGGCGAACCGGAACGCCCCGAACTGCTACTCGTCCAGACCGACTGTGCGCGGCGGGATAATTCCCGCGTTTTCCAACTCCCACCAGAACATCACCTCTGCCTCGGTCAGAGATGGAAAGACAAAAACCTCTGATATTTCCGGCTCGTTCTCCCAGCGGCTCCATCGCCGCCGGTGCACAATAAACCGACCGTCCGACGCGCGGTAAAAGCCCGTCTCCGTACCGCGCGAGTTGTGCTCTTCCCACAAACCACCGATGCGCTCACCGTCAAATTCGACAATCTCCCCGTTCACGAACTCGTCGCCGAGAATAACGCGCCGGTTTCCCTGGAAAAGTTGGATCGTAGCCATAGTGTTACTCCCTTCTGTCGGTGAAATCGATTACGCTTCTACTCTACCACACCCCGCGCGGGTTGTCAAGCGGGAAATTCGCCGGATTTCCGCGAAATTGGGGCTTGACAACCGGCGGGAAGTGCGGTATAGTAGAGACGTAATCGATCTATACAGAAAGGACAAGGTACACTATGGCTACCACCATCACCATTTGGCGCGGGGTTCGCAGTTTTGTCACCGGTGAGAGTGACTACGAAAATGTGATTTACGAAGACGCAAAAGAAATCGGCTCGGTGCGGTTTGAGGACGCGAGCGAGGTCACCCAGGTTCGGGTGTTCGAGACGGAAGACGGCAAGGTTGTTATTCACCACGCCACCCGCCAAGGCTACGAGACCACCGCCGAAATCTTCGAGTATGACAGCCTCGCGTCGGCGTTGGTAGAGAACCGGTTCCTCCTCAAGAGGGCGCGCGTCATCTAGACGCCCCGCCGCACCCGTCAAGCCCCGTCCGGCAACGGATGGGGCTTCTTATTTCCCCTTGCACTTCCCGCAATACCCGTACCGCCGCGCAGCCCCGTACTGCTGCTGCGTCAACACAGCATCGCAGCGCGGGCAGCGGTACGCCAGCGCAGCACGCGGCTGTTGCTGCTGATGCTGATGCTGGTGCTGGTGCTGCTGCTGGTGCTGCTCAGCAGTATCAGCACTGTGCTGCTGGTACTCAGCAGTATGCTGCTGATGCTGCTGATGCTGCTGATGCTGCTGATGCCGGTCAGCAGTATGCTGGAGCATATGCTCAGCAGCATCAGCACTGTGCTGAGCATATGCAGCAGTATGCTGCTGGTGCTGCTGGCGCTGGTGCTGCTGATACTGCTGAGCATCAACAGTATGCTGAGCAGCATCAGCAGTATGCTGAGCATATGCAGCAGTATGCTGCTGGTGCTGGTGCTGGTGCTGGTGCTGGTGCTGGTGCTGGTGCTGAGCAGCAGTATGCTGGAGCATATGCTGAGCAGCATCAGCAGTATGCTGCTGCGCACTGCTGTGCAGCAGCGTCGCAAGCGTATACGCCAGCGTCGCAAGCGGCGCGCTCTCCAGCACCGACAGCGCCAGCAGCAACCAGTCGAACGTTGCGAGAAACTGTGCAGCGCTGCTCAGCCCCGCCGGGACGCGCGCGGCGTAATCCGCCAGAACGTTGAGCGTAATCGCAGTCAGCACCGCCGCCCGCGCCACGCGCGACGCCAACCGTTGGCGCTGTTGGTCTGCAAACGCCGCGAACGCCAGCGACAGATACGCCAACTCGATCCCCACCGCCGCCAGCCAGCCCGCAGCGTCCCCGCGCGTCGGGGCAAGCGCGCGCTGGACGCCCAGCGCGCTCGGCGCACTCAGCAGCAGCACCGATAGCGTTGCGAGAATGCGGAACTTCAAGCATTTACCTCCTAAGCGTCGCAGAACCCCTCCTCACAGAAATCCGCTTGCTCTTCCGCCGCGTCCGCCCGCAGCACCGCGATCTCGTCTTTCCCGCGCTTCCGCCGCTCCTCGTTGATGCGCCGCTCCAGTTCAGCCGCCATATCGCGCAGCGTCGGGTACTGTTTGAGCAGTTCCGCCTGGCTACGCGCGCTTCTGTACGGGCAGAACCAGCACGACGATTTTGGCGGCGTCGCAAGTCCGGCGCTCTCGATAATCAACCGGCAGTCGCTTCTGGTCAGCCGCTCGTCAACGAGCGGGTAGACGTTTTCGATGCGCGCAGAACCGGAATCGCGCATCCGGTGGAACTCATCAACGCTGATCCCCAACATCAACGCGATCCGCTCACGTTTATATCTGTCGTACAGATAACGGCGTATCGGCTCGACTTTGTACTGCCGCGTGCACTGGCGGCGCAGCATAAACGACCCGTCTCGTGCGCGCCACGGCGCGGGGGTGAACGCCGGGCGCGCAAGCATATCTCCGTACAGATCGCGCTGTAGGATTGTGATGTCGCGTTGATGCGTCTCACGCAGCCAACCCGCAAAGGACGCGACGTACTCGCGCGTTGCAGGCGACTCTGCGTCCAGCAGATCGACGTGGACGATCTCATCAATCTGCCACCCGCGCTGCATTGCGAGTACGACCAGCGCGGTGCTTTGCACGCCGCCGCCGTATGAGATCACCGTTCGCACAACATCCTCCTTCGCCGTCACAACACGCATTCTTCTTTTATTTCTATAGTGTGTTGTGACAGACATTTACCGCTGTTCCCTAACGCCCTCGCCCGCGCCCAACGCCGGAAGGACGTACACCTCTGCGATATCAATTCCGTCGTCGAGGAGGGATAGTCGCATCTGATGCAACGCCACGCGCCCATCCTCGGTGCGGTAGAGCACACAGCGCTCTACCCACTCGTCCGCGTGCGCTACGGTGACCATACCGAGATACTCGCCGATAAACCGCACCAAATGCGTACTCTGAAACGTATTCCCCCGCACCCCGCACCAGAGTTCGATCTCTTCCACTTCTTGCCTCCTTTCTCAGTCATCACTCTTCAACCGCGCAGCCCGCGCCCAGTCGTCGTTGCGGAACCGCGCACCTAACGCCCGCGCCTGCTCTCGACTGAACCCCGCACGCTGGAGCGCCGCCAGTGCAGCGAGCAGCGCATCGTCCCCATCTTCCTCGACGGACGGGGACGGATCGATGCCCGTCCCCGCGCTTTCTGAAGCCAAACCAACCCCTTCTATCCGTCCCGGCGCGTCAGAAAGCCTTGGGACGGGGCGAGGGGCGGTTTGCGGCGTCACAAAGCCGCGGGACGGCGCGATGTCGTCCCCGTCCCCGCGCTCAGAAAACCCCCCAAAATCCCCGATTTCGGCGCTTTTTGCGGGTTCGGGACGGTTGGGGACGGGGACGGAAGAAACCCGTCCCGGCGCATCAGAAAGACTTGGGACGGGGATTGAGCCGTCCCCGCGCATCCTAATGCCTTGGGACGGCGCGGTTTCGTCCCCGCGCTTGCCGACGCCTTGGGACGGATCAACCCCCGTCCCCGCGCTTGCTGAAGCCAAATCCGCCCCCTCGTTCCGTCCCCGCGCATCAGAAAGCGTCGGGACGGGCTTCTGCTCATCAGTTGTCACAACATCTGCTTCTCTTTTATTTATACGCGGTGTTGTGACGGCGCCGAACAACAACGTCTCCAACAGCGCCGCGTCGTTGCGCGCGTTGATCAGCCCGTCGAAGTCTCCGACCAACACCGGCGTGCGGACGAGAAACTGCTCGTTGTTGTGCCGCACCACAAACAACCCGCGCTCGCCGGGCGGCGGCGGTAGTTGTGACGGGCGATACAACAGCGCCTTCGGATCGCGCACCCCCAGCGCCGGCGCGTCTTGACTGCCGTCCACCAGCGCGCCGGAGATGAGGGTTGACAAGTTCATCCGCCACTCCAGCCGCTTGCCGGTCGGGGTTTGCATCGAGACGATCACCCTAATCCCCAACGCCCGCGCCTTGCTCACCAGCGCGATGAGCAGTCGTTCCGTCTCGTCAACTACGTCGATGATATCCGTCGCCAACACCACCAGCAGCGGTAGCGGATCGGGCGCGGTCCGGTTGTACTCCTCGACGCTGCGCACCCCGGCGCTCAGCAGCAATCCGAACCGACGCTTCGCCTCCTCGTTGATTGCGCCGATCGCGTCCAGTATCCGCCGTTGCCCCTCGTCGCCGTAACCCCCGGCGGGCGGGAATAACATCTGCGGCAGTCGGGCGAGGTTCGGCGTCAACCAGTCGCCCTTACCGTCGAGGATCGCCCACCGCACTGCCGTCTCGTTCAGCAGCGCGGCGAACCACAGCCGCAAGAGGTGATCCTTCCCGCAGCCGCTGGTTCCGTACAGCCCAATATGCAGCGCGTCGCGCCCGAAGTCGAGCCAACGAAACGCGCCGGTCTGGTCAACACCCAGCGGAACCGCGAACCGCGCCGGACGCGGGTCGGCGGGGTTGAACACAGAGGGAGAAGGAAGCGTCACAACATCATCTTCTCTTTTATTTCTATGCGGTGTTGTGACAGCGGGGACTGTGGCGACAGTGGCTGCGGCGGCAGTGGCGGCAGTCGCAGCCCCGGCGGTCTCGTCAGTCGTCACAACAGTATCTTCTTCTTTATTTATAGACGGTGTTGTGACAGTACGCAGCGCCGTCGGCAGCAAACCGCGCTGTTCGAGTTGGCGCTCGACCCGGTACGCGGCGTCGTTCAGTGCGTGGTACGCGCGCACCACAGCGTCGCGGTTGGTCGCCGCGAGCAGCGCGAGGAACGCGAAGACGCCGACAATCGGGTCAACGCTGAACGCCAGCGCGACGCCGAACAGCATCAAAAACACCGTTTTCCCGCTGACGTTCACCGTCCGCCTCCTCCTCCGCCGGGCGCTCTGACATTCGCGGCGAGCAGCAGCGCCGTCACCGCGCACAGAACGGCGAGGAACTCAAACGCGAACGATGCGGCAAACGTCCAGCCGACTTTCGCCAGCACCGCCGCCGCGCCCTCCAGCGCGTCCGGCAACGGCGCGAACAACCCGCCGCGCTGCCACACCTCCACCAGCGCGACCGCCTCGCCGAAGTCGGTGACAATATCGAAGAAAATGAAGAAATACACCATCCACTGAAGCGCTTTGATGTCGCGCTGCACCAACCCCACCGTCGCCAACTCGATCAGCGTCGGGAGGAGGGTCAGAAACAGTGCGAACAGCGTCAACCACTCCGCGCCGGTGGACAGCACGTCGTTGGCGATCGGTTGAATGAAGCGCCAGGTCGGTACGAGGTCGTAGCGATACGCCAGCGCGCCGAACACATACGCGAGGATGAAGAAACAGACCGCCGCGACGCCCGCCGGAACGCCCCGCACCCCGCGCGCCCAGTCGACCGCGCGCTTGAGATTGTCGCTGAGATCAAGCGCGCTCAGCAGACCGTCTGCCGCGTTGCTGTTCACAAGCGCAAAGATGACGCCCCCCGCGATGATCCAGGCGATTACATCACTCATACCACATCCACCCTTTCTTTTTCAACGTCCACTTCCCCACCGGATACGCGCCTTCCGGCACTTTGTCGCCCGGCGCGTATTCCGGTCGCGTCTCGCCCTCGCGTACAAAAACGACAAACACCCCCGCCGCGCGCGTCGCCGGATCGCGCTTCGCTCTGTTCTCGCAACGCAAGAGCGCGCGTTCCCAGTCCTCCAATTCTTGATGCGGGATAGGCTCAATCTTCCACCACATTCTATACCTTCCTTTCTAGCGCTTTTGCCAGCATTTGTACAACCGTCTCGTGGACATACCCCCACTTCAGACACACCGCCGCCAGATCGCGGTACGGTTGCCGCAGACGTTTTGCGGCGGAGTGGAGGTCGGTGTAGACGGTCAGTACGTCCTCGTCAAGACGCCAGCACAACCCCAGATGCGCTTCTGTCGCTGCGTCGGGGTCGGTGTACGTTTCCCCGACCGCCGCGCTCTCGCGGAGCGTCGGGACGTGGTAGCGTAGGAAGTATCTGATGAACGTCGGACGATACCCGACCGTCAGCATCAGTTCTGCGACCGCCAGCGCGTCGCTGCGCAGTTTGTGCCGCGTCCAACGCAGCAGTCGCGTCTCGTCTAATTCCGCGCCGCGCAGTCGCGCTGCGAAGAACGACATCGCGGCGCGCAGATCGTCGTCACGCATTTCTGACCACCACGCACAATCGACGCATTATCTTCGTATTCGGGATAATCCCGCGCCGGAAACAGACGAGCACCGCCCGCCGGTCGCGGTCGTCTTCGATGCGCCACACCGCGTGCATCACACGCAGCGCAAGACGCAGCGACGCACTGTCGAGTGCGTCGCTCAACGCGGCGTTCCAGTGGCGGTTGATGAACTCGCCGAGCAGCGCGGGTGTGCATTGTTCGAGCAAAAACTCGGCCAGCGCCTCTCGATCCGCCAGCGCCCGCCGCAGCAACGCCCGCGCCGCGTGGCGGTCGAGCGGCGCATCCGGCTGAAGATGCGCGTACCAACGCACAAAGCGTTCCGCTTCGTCACTCATCCGCCCGCTCCTTCCCGACCAACTCATCAAGAACCCGCCTGGGCATCATTACCCACTCCCGATCCACCCGCGCGCCGTTTT
>Ga0308412_1000793_pt1 | contig 16692 bp, 14 predicted proteins | sample HotsprottomLayer_FD_202357 | JGI IMG/M metagenome (GOLD analysis project Ga0308412, IMG submission 202357) | Hot spring phototrophic mat microbial communities from Octopus Spring, Yellowstone National Park, Wyoming, United States -... | ecosystem: Environmental > Aquatic > Thermal springs > Hot...
CCCGGATGCGCCGGCTGATCTCCTCCCTGGTCAACCTCTTGAGCTCCTCCCGGTCCATTCCGCCCTCCATGCTTAACCCACAAAATACGCGACACTACCCAGGGTGGTGCAGTAGAAGGCTTAAGGTGGATGCTTTTGACGGTGGAAACGGTAGCGCTTTACAGCCTGGGGGTGTTTTTGTTCCAGAGCGCCGACCTGGAGGCCAGAAAGCGCGGTCTCCTAGGGCATGAGTAGACAACATCAGAAATGTCACTGGTTCGTTCTTTTTGTTGGGGCCCCCGCCTGAAGCACTGGCGGGAGCAACCTGCAAATCGGGAAGGTTGTGGCCGGCTCTAAACAAAATCCTTCAGGTGGGGTTGATATCAATCCACCACCCGAAACCCCAGCGCCTCGGCCCGCTCGACAAAGAATTGGATGTTCTCGCTTTTGGTCTCGCCCCCCAGGCTCTTGCGCTCGTAGGCCTGTTCGGCGGCCAGAATCATGGTCTCGGCCAGGCAGGCCGGTACCGCGCCCTCGCCAAAGTGCAGGTCGAGGTTGCCGCTCATGGCCCCTGGAGGCCGCACCACCCCACCGGGAATCACCCGCACCCCTGGTACTTCTTTGACCGATTTGTCCACGTCGGGGGGCACCCCTTCGTCGTAGATCCAGGCCCCAGGCTTTACATGCTGGGGGAAGATGACCGGCTGGGGGTCGGAGGTGGCGCTAAACACCAGGTCGGCCTCGCGGATGGCGGCCATCTCCAGGGTGGTTACAATTTCGGGTAGCGGCTGTCCCTTGCGCTCGAGGTTCTGCCTAAGGGTGCTGGCGCTTTTTTCCAGGCGCTCCAGGTTGCGCCCTACCAGGATCAACCTACCCACCAGCGGGGCAATCTGCCGGGCGATGCCAAAGGCCACCACCCCATTGGCCCCCACCACGGCGGCGGTGGCGGTTTTGAGCTTTCGTCCGGTCTGCTCGAAATGGGCCAGGATGCCCGGTATAGCCGCCCTGACGGTTCCGGCGGTATAGGCCCCGCCGTTGGTGACCTCGATCTCTGGCACGGCCTCCTGCACCATCTTGCCCTTATCGCCCACCACGCTCCAGAAAGCCCCCAGCCCCACCACCGTGCAGCCCAGCTCTTTGGCCAGACGCGCCCCCTGGATGGCCCGCTGGGTGGCCAGCTCAGGCTTGCCGGTGATCTGATGGGGCAACAGGGGGGCCGAGATCAGGTGGCAGCGAATCTCCCGCCTATCGGTGGTTTTGACCCCGCGCAGCTCGCCCACCTTCATGGGCCTTATGGCCTCGGCCAGGTTTTCCACCAGGGCTTGGGAGACCAGACCCCGCTTCACCAGCGCTCTGGCCCAGCGAAAACGGGGGCTCTGGAAGAGGTCGTCTACAGTCAGGGGGTGGATCATGAAGGCGCAGACCACCTGTTTTTCCGAGGGCAGGGGCGGCGGCTCGCCCAGGCGGGGCTCGGTGCCCTCCAGCATCCGCCCGATGTTTTCCTTGTAGCGCCACAACGTGGCAAACCACAACACCCAGGCCGAGAGCTTGGCCCAGCCGGCGAGGGGCTCGAGGGTGAGCAGAAGGGCCAGTGTGGCCGGTATTGCGATCACGGCCAGTGAAGCGTAGCGGCTCCACAAAAAAGCCAGCACCGCTACCAGCAAAACCGCCAGGGTGAGCCAGTAGGAGAGGCCGCTTAGGTACAGCCCGAAGACGATGCCTACGAGCACCCCGGCCCCCCGTCCTCGCAGGGGCGCACCCTCGGAAAAAAGCCGGGGGGGATAAAGGTGTCCCAGGTAGACCAGCAGTGCAAAAACAACCGCCCAGGACAGGCCCCACTGTCCCCCCAGCCAGACCGCCAGGAGCCCCTTGAGGAAGTCCAGGCCCCAGGCCAGCAGGGCCGGGCCGGTGCCCAGGCGTTTGAGGGTGTTCTCGAGGCCCAGGTTGTAGGCCGAGGCCAGGCGCGGGTCTAGCCCGGATCGCCAGCGGATGGCCCAGTAGCCCAGGGGCAACGTGCCCATCAAGTAGGCCAGAACTGCCAGAACCCAAACCATCGGCTCAACCTTATCAGATTTGCACAGGGCTTGGCAGAGGCGCAGCGGCGGTGTCGCAAGCGTCTGGTTTCATGCTTCGGAGGGCTCTTTGGCCTCTGTATCGGCGACGCGAGGCTTCCGGCTTATAGCCCAGAGCGCACTTAAGATCCCCAGAACAAAAAGCGAGAACTGGGTTTTGTCGATACCCGTAACCTACTCCGGGCGCAGGAGCACCTCCTTGGCGAATTTGTCCCAACCCCCAAGGGCCAGTTTGACCCCAGCAAAGCCCACCACCGCGAAAGCTACGGCTTCGAAGCGCGGGTATTTTTCTAGCAGCCCCACAAAGAGCACCGCCACAAAGCGCAGCGCCAAGATGCCGATAAACACGCCGCTAAAGATGATCCAGAGGTTGTCCGAAAGCGCCACCGCCACCAAGACCGAATCCACCGCGAAAGCCAGATCGGCCAGCTCTATTTGGGCCACGATGGTCCAGAACTGGCGCGGGGTGACGACCTTTAGAATCGGGACGGCCTCGAGGTGCACTTCCGCTTTGGGTTTGGGCTTGCTGAAGTGTCGGATGGCGATGTAAAGCAGATAAACCGCACCCAAGGCTTGAACCCACCAGAACTGAACCAGGTACACCGCAAAGACCAGGGCCAGCCCGCGCAGGATATAGGCCCCGGCGATGCCATAAAACAAGGCCCGCTGCCGCCAGGGTGAGGGCAGTTGCCGGACCATCACCCCCAGCACCATGGCATTGTCGGCGGAGAGCACCGCCTCCAAGACGATCAGGATTCCAATCACAACCAGCGCTTGTCCAAGTTGCTCCATGGGCACCCCTAACCGTGGTTAAGCAAAATAAGAAACCACCACGGCCTCTTCGTTTTGTGGTGGTCTCACCTGGGCCACAAACCCTGATTAACCGGAAGCACCCGCTTCGTATTGACGATCAATCAAACCCTAAACCGGGTGGTTACTCCCCAACCAGCCTGCAGCGTAGCAGAGTTTGCGCGATGAAAAGCGAATGAGACCACGATTCAGCAGGGCTTTTGCCACACCGCCCAGGTGCGGTGGTGTCCCTCCAAGAAGCCCTCGGCCCAGGCCCGCAGATAGAGCCCAGCGGGCGGGTGCAGCAGTTCGCCGGGCTGCCAGTAGTGGGCGGCCTGACTGCCGCGCCGCTGGGCCTCGAGGGTGGTGAAACCCTCGAGCAGCACCAGGCCGCCAGGTCCAAGCCGCTGGGCGAACCGTGCCAGCAAGGGGCGGTGCAGGAAATACGACTGGACGATGCCGGCAAAAGGGCCAGGGGGCAGGTCTGGGGCGGGGGCTTCCAGATCGGTTTCCAGCGCCCAGATGTCCAGACGTTGCCGGGCGGCCTCGCTGCGGACGAACTCGAGCGCCACCCGGCTTCGCTCGAGCAGAATGACCGGATGCCCGCGCCGGGCCAGAAAAAAGGCGTTGCGGCCCATGCCTCCGGCCAGGTCCAGCACCAAGCCCACTGGAAGGAGGTGGGCGTAGGCCGCCACCACCGCGGCGGGCTGGCTTAGGGGTGGCTGGTGCAGGTGGTGGGCGTCCCAGTCTTTGGGCATGGTCAGGACGAGCGGCGGAAGGCCCATAGGCTGCCCAAGACCAGGATGGCAAAGGTTACGCTGAGGAAAAAAGCCTGGGGCAGATGCAAGGCCAGCTCGGGGCGGTGCAGCCAGACCTCGCTGCCGTGGCCCCAGCCTTCCAGCGTCAGCTTGAGCCCGGCCCAGCCCACCACCGCATAGGCCACGGTCTCGAGCCGGGGATACCGCTCGATGATGGTCACCATGATGCCGGCGGCCAGCCGGATCAGCAGAATCCCGATGGCGACCCCGGCAAAAATCACCCAGAACTCCCGGCTGAAGGCGATCACCACCAGTACCGAGTCCACCGCGAAGGCCAGGTCTACCACGTTGATCATGATCACGATGCGCCAAAAACTGGCGGCGGCGGCCTGCTGAAGGCGGGCCTGCTCTGAGGCCATGGCGGTTTCTGTCACGGGTTTGCGCCGGAAGATGTGCTCGGCCCCTATATACACCAGGTAGAGCCCACCTAAAAGCTGTATCCACCAGATTTTGATGATGATGGTGGCGAATAGCAACGCCAGCCCGCGCAGCACATAGGCCCCGATGATGCCATAAAGCAAGGCCCTCGAGCGCAGGTGTTCGGGCAAAGGCCGCACCATCACGGCCAGTACCATGGCGTTGTCCACAGAAAGAATGGCCTCGAGGGCCACGATGATTAAAATAGCTGCAAATGCCGAACCAAACTCCATGAGCCTAAGCCTATCATCCAAACTCAAAATCCGAACAGGTAGACCAAGGCCGGAACCAGCCCCTGCCGCCAGGTCATCCAGTTGTGGCCGGAGGGGCGCTCCAAGTAGGCGTGGGGGTAGCCCTTATCGGCCAGCATGGCGGCAAAACGGCGGTTGGGGGCCAGCAGCCACTCGATCTGGCCGGTCTCGCAGTAGAAGCGCAGGGGCAGGGTGGGGGTGGCTTGGTACTGCTCGGTGAGCCACTCGGGGTCGGTAAAGGAGTCGCCCCCCTGGGGCGAGGCGGTCAGGCAGGCCGACTGGGTCGCGACCTTCTGGAAGAGGTCGGGGTGGCGCAGGGCCAGCCAGCTCGAGACCAGACCGCCCAGGCTGGCGCCCATCAGGGCTTTTTCCGGGGTGGGGCCGTAGTGGGCCTCCACGGCGGGGATGATCTCCTCCAGCAGGTGCCGTTCGTAGACCTCACTGAACCAGTACTCCTGGCGGCGGTCTTCGGGCTCGATAAAAACAATCCGCACCGGTCGAGTCTCGCCCTGCTCCAAAAGCCCCTGGGCCACCTCGGCCAGCCGGGCCGTGCGGTAGTAGGCTACCCCATCCTGCACGTAAAGGGTGGCCTGGGCGGGCTGGGAGGGGTTGTAGACGTAGTAGCGCCGGGTGCAGCCAAAGGCCCGCGATTCCAGCCGGTGGCGGTGTACTTCGACGCTGCGGGAGGGTTGCGGGGGGGCGGTGTAGTGAAAACCGGGTAGCTCGATGGCCCGGGGGTAGCTCCACCAGGGGTTCTGGGCTTTATGGGGGTTGTCGGGGTCGGGGAAGGGTTCTTTTTTCTCGTCCAGGAAGGCGTATTCCACGTAGGCCCCGGCGGGGAACTCGAGGGTCAGGGGCTTTTCGATGGGAATGGGCCGGCGGTTCCAGTCGGTGAAGTCGCCGACCAGGTATTTCGCGTTCCTGGCTGGATAAAAGGTTGCCGAACGGGTGTGTACCTCGACCATACCTGCACAGTCTACCCAAGCCCACCGGGCGCTACAGCTCAGCATCGTCGCAGTAGGAGTGCCCTTGTAGCCTGGAAGAGCCCACTCAAAGGTGGGAACTATGATGGGGTCATGCAAGACGATTTTGGCGCGTTCAGCCTCTTTTTAGAAACCCAGTCGCACGCAGCCACCGGCCCACTACAGGGCCTATCGTTTGCCGCCAAAGATCTGTTCGACGTGGGCGGTCTGCCGACCACGGCGGGGAACCCGGATTTTGCCGAGCGCTGGGGTCTCCCGCGCCGGGATGCCTGGGCCGTGGCGGCCCTTAAGCAGGCCGGGGCGAAACTCATTGCCAAGACCCACACCCACGAGCTGGCCTATGGCATCACCGGCATCAACCCCCATTTCGGTACACCACAGAACCCCAAGGTGCTGGGCGGGATTCCGGGCGGTTCCTCCTCGGGTTCGGCGGTCGCGGTGGCGGCGGGGTTGGTTCCGGTGGCTTTGGGCAGCGACACCGCCGGCTCGGTGCGGATTCCGGCCTCGTTTTGCGGCGCCTATGCCTACCGCCCGACCCACGGGGCGATTCCTACCGAGGGGATGGTGCCTTTGGCCCCCAGCTACGACACCGTGGGGTTGCTGGCCGCCGATCCTGAGCCGATGCTGCGTTTTGCTCGAGTTTTGCTGGCCGACGCCCTGCCGGTGGTGGGCTTTGATCGGGCGGTGATCCTGCGCGATGCCCTCGAGCTTTGTGTCCCAGAGGCCCAAGCGGCTACGTTATGGGTAGCCGGAAAACTCGAGTCGCTGGGCATCAAAATCGAGGAAAAATCGCTTGGCTTGCTGCAAGAGGCGCGTGAAACCCAGCGGGTCTTGCAGGGCGCCCAAGCCTGGGGGTTTCATCAGAAGTGGCTGGAGGAAAAACAACCCCGGCTGGGCGCGGATGTGCGGCGGCTGTTGGAGATGGCCTCCAGCTATAGCCCCGGCGAAATCGGGCGCGCCCTCAGCGAACAGGCACGTCTGCGCAGTGAGATGGGCGCTTGGCTCGAGCCCGGTGCGCTGGTGTTGCTGCCCGCCACCCCCGGTGCCGCGCCCCAGTTGGCCGATTTGCAAGCCACCGAGCAGGCCCTCGAGTTCCGTTGGCGCACCCTCAGCCTGACCTGCTACGCCAGTGTGTTGGGCGCACCAGTGGTGACGGTTCCTGCGGCGCAACCAGGTGAAAAACCCATCGGGGTGCAACTGGTGGGCGCTTGGGGCAGCGATAGGGGCTTGCTCGAGCTGGTACAACGAGCCTGGGAGTAGAACCGCCTATCTGGGCTTTGCTGATGGTGCTGAGTTAGATATTGCAGATGCTGGGTACGCCGCGAACCTCGGCCGCCCCCAGGTCGAGGTTCCACTTCAGCGTCTGGGCGGTCAGGTCTTCGCCCCTCTGTACATCCCCAATTTGCTCAATGAGCGATGGATACCCTTCTTATCGGATTGGCCGATTTGTGCAAATGGCCCCCAACCTGGCCCTATCGGACGTTGCCTCCCGGACGGGAGGCAACTGTACTGTGCAGAACACATCAACTCAAGTTGTGAGCGTGCAAGTTGTGAGCGTGTAGGTAAATATGAAGAGTGCTCTAGCCGGCGTTGCGCAGGCCCGCTGCGATGCCCAACAAAGAAAGCATCAGCGCCCGCTCGAGGCCGGTGCGTTCGGGGGCCTCGGGGGGTGTGCGGCGGTAGCGCTCCAAGAGTTCGACCTGTACCAGCGAGATAGGATCCACGTAGGGGTTGCGCAGCTCGGTCTGACGGGCCAGTACCGGGTGTTTGAAGAGCAGGGTGTTCTGAAAAGTCTCCTCCAGAATGGCCCTGGTTTGCTCGAAGGCCTTGGCGATGCCGGGGAAGAAGCGCTCGGCCAGCCCAGGCTCAACCAGGCGCAGGTATTCGCGGGCGATGCCCAGGTCGGCTTTGGACAGGGCGATGGCGGCGCTATCCAGGGTGGTGGCAAAGAAAGGCCACTGTTCAAACATCTCCCGGCGCAGCGCCAGCGGAATCTCCTGTAGCCCTTCAAAGAGCCCATACCAGCCGGGCAGCAGCAAGCGCACTTGCGTCCAGGACATGACCCAGGGGATGGCCCGCAGGTCTTTGATCTCCCGCACCCGCCCCGAGCGGTAGACCGGGCGGCTGGCGATGTTGAGCGCCCCAATCTCGCGGATGGGGGTGAGCTGTTCGTAGAACTCGAAAAAACCGGGGCGGCCCAAGAGCTCCCTATAGGCCTGGGTAGAACGCTCTGCCGCCCGCCCCATGGCCTCGCGCCACTCGGGCTGGAGGGGCGCGGCCTGCCCGTAGAGGTCGCGGGCCGAAGCCAGGGCCAGGTGGTAGAGCAGCTGCTCGAGGTTGCGGTAGGCCAGCTCGGGGTGGGCGTAGCGGTCGGCCAGGGCCTCGCCCTGTTCGGTCAGGCGCATCCGGCTGCCCACCGTGCCGGGCGGCAGGCTGGCGATGGCCCGCCCTGCCGTGCCCCCGCCGCGGGCGGTGGAGGTGCCCCGCCCGTGGAAATAGTAGACCTGCACCCCCCGGCTTTTGGCGACAGCCGTGATGGCCTCCTGGGCCTGGTAGAGCGCCCAGTTAGCCGCCAGAAAGCCGGCGTCCTTGTTGGAGTCGGAGTAGCCGATCATCACCTCGAGGCCCCCCGCCCCTGCACCTGGGCTTTGAAGACCGGGTTGTCCAGCAGCCGGGCCACCACCTCGGGGGCACGGTGCAGGTCGTCCAGGGTCTCAAAAAGCGGCACCACATCAAAAGGCAGCGCCCGTCCGGGGCGGTACAAACCCACCTCCCGCGCCAGCAGCAGCACTTCCAGCAGGTCGCTGGGGTGGTGGGTCATCGAGACCACATGGGCCCCGCGGGCTTTCCAGTGGCGTAGGGCCTCGAGGGCCGTTTGCAAAGCTTTGGTCTGCGGACGATACCCCACGGGGGCCAGCGGTCTGGCCGTGGCCAGCTCCTGGGTGAGCAGGGCTTCCTTTTGCTGTGGCTTTAGTGCGGCGTACTGCTCGTGCACCCCGGCAATTTTTAGCAGCTCGGCCACCGCTTCGCTGAGCACGCGCGACTCCTCGCGTAGGTCCAGGCTCACCAGCTCCAGCCCAAAGGCCTCGGCGTTGAGCCGGATGGGCTTCAGGCAGGCTCGAGCGATCTCTCCCAGCCCAAGCTGCTCTAGGCTGCGCTCGGCCTTGACCAGGTCACTTACGAACTCGGCGGTGCTGCTGTAGCCGGGGCCGGGCTGCTCGCCCAGCAAAGCCCGCAATTTGTAGCGTAGGCTCATGCCAAACTGTCGGTAGGGCTCACCCTGAAAGCGTTCTGGCAAGGGTAAATGCCTGGCATGATCCTCCGGGGCCAGCCGCAGCTCACGGGAAATGGTGATACGGTCGTCGTTGAGCGATAGATCGCGAATCAGGCCGTCTACATCGTCCACAAACTTGCGAATGGCGGTTTCGCGGGCGTAGTTTTGCGCCCAGCTTGTAACCTCCGGCAGCACGTTAGGGTTGCCGTCCCGGTCGCCGCCAATCCAACTGCGAAACACCAAGGGAGGCGAAAGGTTGGGACGCTGCCCGTAGTGGGCCTCCACGGCCTGCTCGAGGCCATCCACCAACCAAGGGATGGCCTGCCACAGGGTGTAAGAGGTGTAGAAGAGGCCGCCTTTGACCTCGTCCTCCACACTCGGACGAGATTTACGCAGCTCGGAAGTGCCCCACAGCAGGATCACCCGCGCATCCAGCGCAGGGTTGCGCTCGGGCTTGAACGTCCCGGCCTCGGAGTCCGCGGTGTCCAGCAGCTTGGCAATCTCGCCGATGTGGTGGCGTTGGGTGCGGCGGCGGGTCTCGGTGGGGTGGGCGGTAAAGGTCAGATGCAGCCGCAGCCGGGAGAAGAGCTCGACAACCTGCTCGTAGCTAAGGCCCTGTGCTTTGAGCTGCCCCACCAGGGCCAGAAACGACTCACCCCTGGGGGCCTGTGGGGTGCTGTTTAGCTCGCGCGCCCGATTGACCCGCACGCGGTGGCGTTCTTCGGCCAGATTAACCAGATGGAAATAGGTCGAGAAGGCCCGAACCAGGTGCTCGGCCTCGGAGAGCGAGAGCCTACGCACGACTGCCAGAAGTTGCTGCCGGATGTCTTCGGCGTAGGCCTGCCGCAGGGTTTTGGTTAGCTCGCGCACCTGTTCCTCCAGTTCAAAAATGCGCTGGCCTGAAAGGGTGCGGATGGCCTTTCCTAAGGCCCGCCCCAGCACATCCACCTCGCGCTTGAGCTGTTCGAACAGTCGGTCTTCGCTCATCCAGCGATAGTGTAATACCAGATTCGGCCAGTTCTTCATCGAACGCTAACGAACTAGCCCGACCGAAGTTATCCGCCAAGCGGAGGGCAGCAGCGCCCCTTGGAAGGGATACGCTCTCCTCGCCGAGCAGAGCGAGGGGTGTGTTCTAGGATTCAAAATGGCCTCTTTTCGAGTTTGCAAGGATTCCCGGATAGCCGCAGCGCAAAAAAAGCCCGAAGGAGAGGGTTCCTTCGAGCAGGGCGAGGGCTTGTCTCGGAAGTCTATTGGCCCAGCTTGCCAGCAGCGCTTATCAGCCCCTGGCCGCCTCCAGGTTTCCGTAGAGCGTCCACCAGGGTTTGGCCCCCTTGGCCAGCACCTGATTGAGCATCTGGATGTTCTTCACACCCTGGTCTAAGAGCCACGCCTCGAGGGCCGCCAGCCCTTGTTTGGCATAAACCGGGATGCCGTCCTGCCAGGTGGCCCGCCCGCACAGCACCCCGCTAAAGGGCACCCCGGCCTCGGCGGCCATCTCGAGCGATTCGCGGAAGACCGCATCGCTGACCCCCGCCGAGAGGTAGATGAAGGGCTTGCCGGCTGCGCTGGCGGTGTCTTTGAGGAACTGTAGGGCCTGGGCGCGGGTGTAGGCCTCTTCACCTTTGAAGCCCAGCGTGCCGCTGGTGTAGGCGATGTTGAAGGGAAACTCTACCTTGAGCACGTCCACCCCGTAGCGGTCTTTGGAGAACTCCTCCATGTACTTGGCCACGTAGCGGGGCTTGACTTTGGCAAACTCGAGGCCCTCGCCCAGTTGGTCGTTGTAGGCGATGGGCTCCAGGAAGAAAGGCATCTCCAGGGCGGCGCACTCGGCCCCCACCCGCTCGACGAAGGCGTGCTTGATGGTGTTGATTTTGGGGTCGTCTTCGGGGTTGTAGTAAAGCAGAATCTTTACTGCATCGCCACCGGCTTCCTGGATGCGCCGCACGCTGAGGTCGGGCAGCAGGTCGGGCAGGCGGCCTGCCACGCTGGTGTCGTAGCCCGATTTTTCGTAGGCCAGCAAGACCCCGGTGTGGGGGGCTTTGTGCTTGAGCGCGGGCAGGCCATACTCGGTGTCGATCAGAATGGCCGAAGCGTAAGGGGTAAGAATTTTCACCACTGCGGTCTTGAACTCGGTCAGCTCGGCGCCGCTTACGTCTGCACCCCGGGCTTTGGTTATGGCCTTGCGCAAGGAGCCGCGCTGATCCATCGCAGCCGCCGCGATTACCCCATGTTCGTTGGCACAAGCCTGGATTCGTTCAAACTTACCTTTGCTCAGTCCCATATTCCTCTCCGCTCCCAAGTTTACCCTAATCCAAGAACTGCCACAGACCACTGCCCCGTGAAGAAAGGAGGGCTTCGGAGCTGGGTTTCTGGGCAGTTTACAAGAGCCCGTGCGGGCTAAACACCGCTAGGCAGCATGAAAGTCGTACCGGATTCAAAAAGAGGCCATCTTGAGTCCTGTACTCTTCACAGACGCTGCCCCCCGGATGGGAGGCAACTGTGCTGTGCGGGACAAAGCAATCGAGTCTTGCGCAGCTCGATAACGTCGAAGAGCGATCTAGAGCGCCCCCTTCGGTCATCTGGTATCAGAAGAATACCGCCAAGCGGGCGTGCCCCGGCAGGCAGAGCTAGCCAAGCCCGTGGTTCAGAGGCGGTACTGAGCCTCGGAGACCTGCTCGAGCCACTCGGTGCTCACCCCGTTCACCGCGGCCTGGATGGCCAGGTGGGTCATGGCGTGGCTCGAGCTGGCCCCATGCCAGTGCTTTTCGCCTGGAGGGAAGTAGATGGTGTCGCCCGCTTTCATCTCGCGCACCGGCTCGCCCCAGCGCTGGAACCAGCCGATGCCTGCCTCCACGTGCAAAACCTGCCCCTGGGGATGGGTGTGCCAGGCTGTGCGGGCCCCAGGGGCAAACACGACCCGCAGCACGTGCAGGTGCATGGGGGCGGGGGTGACCACCAGTTCGCTTAGGTACACCGTGCCGGTGAACCATTCGGGATTGCCCAGCCGGGTTGGGGCCTGGGGTACAAAGGTTTTCCAAGGGTTTTCCATGGCTCAAATTTACTCTCCTACTGTGCAAACTGGGTTTTTTTACGGGAAAGCCCGCTCGTACTGCGCTGGCCAGACTCGAGCACCTAAAGCCTGCGCGGCCCGGTAGGGCCAGTAGGGGTCTCGCAGCAAAATCCGGCCCAGCAGAATCAGGTCGGCCTGGTTTTCCTGAAGAATGGCCTCGGCTTGTAGGGGCTCGGTAATGAGACCCACCGCGCCTGTGGATAAACCTGTGGACAACCGCACCTGGGCGGCAAAGGGTACCTGATAGCCGGGGCCCACGGGGATTTTGACCCCGGCCACAGCTCCACCCGAAGAGCAGTCCAGCAAATCCACGCCGCGTTGCTGCAGTTGCGTCGCAAAGGCCACTGTGTCGGCGATGTCCCAGCCCCCCTCCACCCAGTCGCTGGCTGAGACCCGCACCAGCAGGGGTAGCTCGGCCGGCCAGACTTCCCGAACCGCCTCCACCACTTCCAAAGGGTAGCGCATGCGATTCTCCCGGCTCCCCCCGTAGCGGTCGCTGCGCTGGTTGGTGAGGGGCGACAGAAAGGAGTGCAGCAGATAGCCGTGGGCCATGTGCAGCTCGAGCACCTCGAAACCGGCCTTTAGAGCCCGCCGGGCCGCTTGCTGGAAGGCCTGGCGCACCTCCTCGAGCCCGGCTTCGTCCAGCACTTGGGGAAGCGGCCAGCCTTCCTGAAAAGCCACGGGGCTGGGGGCCACCGGTGTCCAGCGGTGAAGAGGCTTCCCGCCCTGCCAGGGGCTGGCCGTGCCGGCCTTGCGCCCGGCGTGGGCAATCTGAATACCGGGCACCGCCCCGGCTTGCCGGATGCGCCGGGTCAGTTCCTGCAGACCGGCGATGTGCTCGTCCGACCAGATGCCCAGGTCGTCCGGGCTGATGACCCCTCGTGCTTCCACCGCCGTGGCCTCGACGATCACCAACCCCACACCCCCCACGGCCCGAGAGGGGTAGTGCAGCAGATGCCAGTCGGTGACCTGCCCAGTCTGGGCCGAATACTGGCACATGGGCGACATGGCGATGCGGTTCTTGAGTGTCACAGAACGCAGCCGCAAGGGACTGAAGAGCAGGCTCATGGCGGGGATTGTACCGCTTCGATTTCGGGGCTGTTGTGCCAGGCAGCCTTTAGCTCTCAGAAAGGTGTACGCACGAGGCAGATTATCCCAGCCCCAGCCGACTGGCGTCGGCCTTCAAGGCCCTGAGCACAAAAGCCAGGTGTTCATCGAGGTCTACCCCTAGTTCCTGTGCGCCGCGCACGATGCTTTCCCGGTCTACTTTGGCAGCAAAGGCCTTGTCCTTGAATTTTTTCTTGAGACTGGACAGATCGAGACCCTGAATGCTCTTTTTGGGCTGCACATATACTGCGGCGGTGATCAGGCCCACCAGCTCATCCACGGCAAACAGCGCCTTGGCCATCAGGGATTGGCGGGGGTGCTCGGGGGCGTCCACATGGCCCAAAATGGCCTCGAGCACGTCCTCGGGGTAGCCCATCTCGCGCAGCATGGCCACCCCTTTGTAGGGGTGCTCTTCGGGGAAGCGTTCGTAGTCGAAGTCGTGCAGGATACCTGTGATGGCCCACTTCTCCTCGGACTCCCCATATTTTCGGGCATAGGCCCGCATGGCCGTTTCAACTGCCATCATGTGCCGTTGCAGGCTCTCGGAGGAGGTGAACCGCTTCATGAGGGCCAACGCGTCTTCGTACACCATGTAAATTGCCATATAGCCCATTCTGGATAGCCTAAGCCCCAGGGTCAAGGGTCGTGATAGGGTCCTACAGCCTCCTCGAGGGCGCCCCACCGGATGGGCCTGGCGGACGGCCAGTCCTTCTGCGACAAAGGCCGTGGGGTTGACGGTCTCGAGCTGCTCAGCACCGGCGGTTTTTGCGTGTTCTGCGGCGCACAGCCCGGCTTCGGCTCTGCGACGGGGGGAGTAGGCCCCAAGCAAAGCTGGTATTGGCCTGGCTGGCCAAAAGTTGGTGCACGAGCGCGAGCGGTGATGGTTGAGCTGCAGATGAAGCCTAGGGTGCTCTAAGCCCTGTACCAGGGTTGAGCAACATCTAGCCTGGATAAAAAGTGCTACCATACAGCTATGCGAGCCGGGTTGGTTTTCCTGGCCATCTGGTTGGCTGCGTGCGCCCCCAACTACTTGGGTAGCGTGCCCTATTACCCCTATAACCTGGACGATTTTCCGGTCTTTGTCAGTCCGGCAGGCCAGCCGCTTTTCGGTCAGCGGCGCTACGAAGAGCGCCACTGGAGGGCTATCGCCCGCGGTGTGACGAGATCGTTTGTCTTTTCCATCACCCTCGAGTTTGGCCGCCCCATCCGGCCCAGTCCTCCTTTTCCCGACCCTGTGGATAGCTGCCGTGCTGGTAGGGAGCACCAGCGGCCAGCCCCCACGGTGCGTGCGGTGCTGCTCGAGGCTCCTCCTGGCTTTGGGGTAGAGCTAGAGAAAGCCAGCTATCGGCTGAGCTGTGGCCGCTTCGAGCGGGATGCGCGGGGCCTGGAGGTGCTGCGTTACACCACCTGGCTGGAGGTGCTTTACCGCTTCGAACTGCCCCCAGTAGCGCCCGGCACGTACCGACTGCGCTGGCAGCTATGGGAAGGAGAACAGCTTATCGCCGAGGAAGACCGGCGCTTTACCCTTACAGCAGGCCGCTAGCGTTCAGGCTAAAAAGCTATGTCACAGGCATCCGATCGAAGTTTTGCCGCGTAAGCTCGTGGTTTTGTAAACCCCGTGGGAGTTACGCACTTGAGCAAGGAGCTCGAGGGAGCGGGGTTGATAAAATCGCACGCCCAACGGCATTTTTCTGATCTTGATAAGCCTATGTCTGTAAGCCAAAAAGTTTCCAGAAACCGGAAGACCAAAAAGTCAATGGAACACGATTCTGACGGGTGAAGTGAGGGGTTATATCTATGGTTTCCTCGACGTTCAACTGCGTAAGTCGTATCCCGATTGACGGCCACCGAAATTATCACTAAACTTTGACTTGGTATAAGTTTGTAACAAGTCAAAAAAAGGTGCGGAGGTATGTGGTGATCGCAGACAGGAAACTCTCAAGCAGAGGCGGCGGCTGGCTCCTGGAAAGGCCCGAGCAGATCTTCACCCCGGAGGACTTCGACGAGACCACCCGCATGATTCAGGAAACCGTGCGGCAGTTCGTGGAGAAGGAGTACCGCCCGGTGGCCGAGGCCATGGAGCATGGGGCGCTCGAGCACAACGTAACTTTGCTCAGAAAGGCCGGAGAGCTGGGGCTCTTGGGGGTGGAGGTGGGCGAGGAGTACGGCGGCCTCGACCTGCCCAAAACCGTCAGCACCGTGATTGCCGAAGCCCTGGCCCCAACCGGCGGCTTTAGCGTGACCTACGGGGTGCAGACCAGCATCGGCCTGCTGCCCCTGGTCTACTGGGGCACCAAGGAGCAGAAAGACAAATACCTAGCCAAACTGGTCTCGGGAGAGCTCATTGCCGCCTACTGCCTGACCGAGCCCCAGTCCGGCTCCGACGCCATGGGGGCCAAGACCCGCGCCGAGCTTTCCGCGGATGGCAAGCACTACATCCTGAACGGCACCAAGATGTGGATCTCCAACGCCGGTTTTGCCCACCTCTTTACCGTCTTTGCCAAGACCCCGGAGGGCCTCACCGCCTTCCTGGTCGAACGCGACACCCCCGGCCTGCGCCTGGGTGGCGAAGAGAAGAAGATGGGGATCAAGGCTTCTAGTACCCGCCAGCTCTTTTTAGAAGACGTGAAGGTGCCGGTTGAAAACGTGCTGGGCGAGCTGGGCAAGGGGCACAAAATTGCCTTCAACGTGCTCAACGTGGGGCGCTACAAGCTGGGCGCGGGCGCCATCGGCGGGGCCAAGGGGGCGCTGGGGCTCTCGGCCAAATACGCACAGGAGCGCGTGGCCTTCGGCCAGCCCATCGCCAACTTTGGCCTGATCCAGCAAAAGCTGGCCGAGATGGCTTCGCGCATCTTTGTAGGCGAGAGCGCGGTCTACCGCACCATGGGCATGATCGACCAGGCCCTGAGCCGCCTGGATAAAGCCAACGCCGCCGAGGCGGTGCTGGCCGGCATCGAGGAGTATGCCATCGAGGCCAGCATCATCAAGGTGCTGGGCTCGGAAGTGCTGGACTACGTGGTAGACGAAGGCGTGCAGATTCATGGCGGCTACGGCTACTCCGCCGAGTACGAAATCGAGCGGGCCTACCGCGACAGCCGCATCAACCGCATCTTCGAGGGCACCAACGAAATCAACCGCCTGCTGATTCCCGGGATGCTGCTGCGTCGGGCCACCAAGGGCGACCTGCCCCTCTTCGATGCGGCCATGAAGCTGCAAAAGGAGCTGCTGGAGCCTTCCTTCGAGGAGCCCCTAGACAAGGAGATGGCCCAGCTCGAGGGCCTCAAAAAGCTGGCCCTGGCGGTGTTGGGTCTGGCTGCCCTCAAGTACGGCAAGCAGATTGAAGAAGAGCAGGAAGTGCTGGCGGTGGCTGCCGACATCCTGATCGACGTCTTTGCCGCCGAGAGCGCCTTGCTGCGGGCGCGCAAACTGGGCGGTGGGGTGTATGCCGATATGGCCGCGCTCTACTTGTACCAGGCCCTCGACCGCGCCCAGGCTGCCGCGCTCTCGATTTTGCCGCGCCTGGCCGAGGGCGACGAGATGCGCCTGATGGCCTCGGCGGCCCGCCGCCTGACCAAGCACGAGCCCGCCGACCTGGTGGAGGTGCGCCGGCGCATTGCGCAGAGGGTGCTCGAGGCCAATGGTTATCCCCAGCCCAGGGCCTGAGGGGGCCGGGTTTCAAAGGGCGCACCGGGTGCGCCCTTTTTTGCTACAAAGTGGCTAGGTATGCAAAGCTTCAGCGTTGTTCTCCCAGCAAAGCACTGTGGCTTTCGCATCTTGGCCCAACCCGCTGAAGTGCGGCGGTCTAAGAGACTGTCTTAAAACCGTCTAGGAAGCCAATCTTCTGACCATAAGTCGGATCATCGCCGTGTAGATAAAGGTTTCTGAGGTTTCGGGCAGGAACTCGTAGTCCCGATTGAGCCTACGATTGAAAC
>Ga0308412_1000797_pt1 | contig 16621 bp, 14 predicted proteins | sample HotsprottomLayer_FD_202357 | JGI IMG/M metagenome (GOLD analysis project Ga0308412, IMG submission 202357) | Hot spring phototrophic mat microbial communities from Octopus Spring, Yellowstone National Park, Wyoming, United States -... | ecosystem: Environmental > Aquatic > Thermal springs > Hot...
CGAGACCGGCCGCGTCCAGGGCCCGGGTCACCGCACCGGCCGGGGACGCGCCGGAACTGAGCACCTTCACGACCCGTCCGTCGGGGGCCACGAGATCGGTGAAGGTGCCGCCGGTGTCGATGCCCACCCGCATGGTCGTGCCAGCGTGGCACACGCCGGGCGTGCGCACACCCGGCGGTCGCGTCACCGTGGCGCCGGCGGGGACCCCGGTTCGGCGGCGGGCTGGAGCAGGTACCCGCGGGCCCGCACGGTGCGCAACTCGAGACGCAGTGGCGCGATACGGCGGCGGAGGCGCAGCACATGCACGTCGAGCGCGTTCCGGCTCGGCGCGCTCGCGGGCCAGGCCCGTCGGGTGAGCGCCTCCCGGCTCACCACGGTGCCGAACCGATCGAGGAGCGCACCGGCGAGCGCGGCTTCCACCGGGGAGAGCGCCACCCAGGCGTCGCCCCGGTGCAGCAACCCGTCGTCGTCGATCCAGGGCATCTCGCCCGGGGTTCGCGCCCGGGCGGCGAGGGTGGCGACCCGGGCGGCGACGTCGGCATCGGGAGCCGGAAGGCGCACCCAGTCCTCGAGCGGGTCGCTCACCACGGGTGGGTCCCCGTCGCGTACGACGAGCAGCCGGGGGGTGCCGGTGGCCCGCAGCGCCTGCAGCCGCCCCTGTTCGGCGGGCCAGTCGATGAGCACGACCCCGCCGGGCGGTGACTCGGCGACCGGCCCTGTCCGGCCCCGTGGTACCTCGCGTGGGGCGGATCGCATCGGCCGGACCGTACCGAGGCCTCGTTACCTGCGGGTTTCGGGGCCGTGAACGCCTCACCGGCGGGTGCCCGACCGACGGGTGCCCGACCGACCGGTGCCGACGGCGCCGCCGATCGCTGCGCTCACCTCCGCCGCCGCCTCGCGCACCCGCCGGGCGAGCTCGGTCCGCCGGGCCCGGATCCGGTCGAGCGGACCGCTGCAACACAGCGCCGCGATCACCGCGCCGTCGGGTCCGTGCACCGGGGCGCTCACGCTCGCCACCCCGGGTTCGCGCTCGGCCAGCGAGTCGGCCCAGCCCCGCCGGCGCACCGCGGCGAGCTCACGGGCCGGGAACCCTCCGGCGCCCGGCGGCTCTTCCCAGGCCGCCAGGACCTTCGCACCCGAGCCGGCGTCCATGGCCAGGCGCGCCCCCACCGGCACCCCGTCACGCAGGCCGCTGGACCGTTCCACCGCGGCGATGCACACCCGCCGATCGCCGTCGCGGACGTACAGCTGGACGCTCTCGCGCGTGTCGGCGCACAGCCGTTCCAGCACCCCCGCGGCGGCCTCGGCGAGCGCGCCGGCCTGCGGGGCGGCTTGCGCCCAGGCGGCGAGCCGCGCCCCCAGACGGAAACGCCCGGCTGCGTCCCGGCCCAGGAGGCCGTGGGTCTCCAACGCCACCGCGAGTCGGTACGCGGTGGGCCGGGGCAGGCCGGTCGCCGCAGCCAGCTCCGCCAGCCCCAGGGCGCGCCCCTCGCCGAGCGCGGCCAGGATCGCCACCGACTTGTCGATCACCCCCACCCCGGATAGGGTCTTCGCCATATAGACACGTTATCTCACATTCTGAGATAACGGCTGGCGAGACAACAGCCGGCGAGACAACAGCCGGCGAGACAACAGCCGGCGAGACCAGAGCCGAGGCGGTCGCAACGGATGTGGGAAACGGAGCCGGGATGGGCGTGCCGCAGACCCTGAGCGAGAAGATCTGGGAGCGCCACGTGGTGCGCGCCAACCCGCCGGAGCCCGATCTCCTCTACATCGACCTGCACCTCGTGCACGAGGTGACCTCACCGCAGGCGTTCGAAGGTCTCCGGCTCGCCGGCCGCCGGGTACGCCGCCCCGACCTCACCCTCGCGACCGCCGACCACAACGTGCCCACCACCGGGATCGGCGACGGCATCGCCGATCCGATCAGCCGGCAGCAGGTGGAGACCCTGGCCCGCAACTGCGCCGAGTTCGGCATCCGCCACCACGGGATGGGCGACGCCGGCCAGGGCATCGTGCACGTCATCGGGCCCGAGCAAGGGCTCACCCAGCCGGGCATGACGATCGTGTGCGGCGACAGCCACACCTCCACCCACGGTGCGTTCGGCGCGCTCGCGTTCGGGATCGGCACGAGTGAGGTGGAGCACGTGCTCGCCACCCAGACCCTCCCGCAGCGCCGTCCGCAGACGATGGCGGTCACCGTGGACGGCACCCTCGGCGAGGGCGTGACCGCCAAGGACCTCGTCCTGGCGATCGTGGCCGCACTCGGCACCGGCGGGGGGATCGGCACCGTCATCGAGTACCGGGGCTCCGCGATCCGCGCCCTGTCGATGGAAGGGCGCATGACGGTGTGCAACATGTCGATCGAGGCCGGTGCCCGCGCCGGGCTCATCGCCCCCGACGACGTCACCTTCGCCTACCTGGAGGGGCGCCCCTACGCCCCCCGGGGTGCCCGCTGGGAGGAGGCCCTCGCCGACTGGCGGACCCTGCCCACCGATCCGGGCGCCGCCTTCGACCGGGAGGTGCGGCTCGACGCGTCCGGCGTCCGGCCGTCGGTGACCTGGGGAACGAACCCCGCCCAGGTCACCACCATCGACGGGGAGGTGCCCGACCCCGACACCTTCGCCGACCCCGACCGGCGCGAGGCCGCGGCCCGGGCGCTGGCCTACATGGGCCTGGCGCCGGGTACGCCGATGCGGGAGATCCCGGTGGACGTGGTGTTCATCGGTTCCTGCACGAACGCCCGCATCGAGGATCTGCGCGCCGCGGCCCGGGTGGCGGCGGGTCGGCGCGTCGCACCGGGCGTGCAGGCGCTCGTGGTGCCCGGCTCGCACGCGGTGAAGGCGCAGGCGGAGGCGGAGGGTCTCGACCGGATGTTCGTCGACGCCGGGTTCGAGTGGCGGGAACCGGGCTGCTCGATGTGCCTGGCGATGAACCCCGACAAGCTCGCGCCGGGGCAGCGGTGCGCCTCCACCAGCAACCGCAACTTCGAGGGCCGGCAGGGCAAGGGCGGACGGACCCACCTCGTGTCGCCGGCGGTGGCCGCGGCCACCGCCGTCGCCGGCCGGTTCGCGTCGCCCGCCGACCTGGCCGGACCCGGGACCGGGAGGGGAGCCTGATGGAACCGGTCCGGGAGGTCGTCGGCCGGGCGGTGCCGCTGCGGCGCTCCGACGTGGACACCGACCAGATCATCCCCTCCGACTGGCTGAAACGCATCGAGCGGACCGGGTTCGGGGCGGGCCTGTTCAGTGAGTGGCGGGAGGATCCCGACTTCGTGCTGAACCAGGACCGCTACCGGGGTGCCACCATCCTCGTGGCCGGGCCCAACTTCGGGACCGGATCCTCCCGTGAGCACGCGGTGTGGGCGCTGTGCGACTACGGGTTCCGGGCGGTGATCTCGCCCCGTTTCGCCGACATCTTCCGCAACAACGCGCTCAAGCAGGGGCTCGTGCCGGTGACCGCGGCGCACGAGGTGGTGGAACGGATCATGGCCGCGGTGGAGGACGACCCGACCGCCGAGGTGGTCGTGGACGTGGCGGACCGGCGCGTGGCGGTGCCGTCGATCGACCTCGACGAGCCCTTCGTGCTCGACGAGCACGAACGGGACCGGCTCCTGGCCGGGCTCGACGACATCGGCCTCACCAGCCTCCTCGAGGCCGACATCGCCGCCTACGAGGCCCGACGGCCCGCCTGGCTCCCGAGCGTCTCCGCCTGAGGATCCGGGGCCCTGATCACGACGTGGGTGGGGCTCAGGTGTTGGTCGCGATGAGCACCCCGACGAGGATGGCGTTGTACGCGGCGTGCGCGACGATCCCCGGGGTGAGGCGGCCGGTCCGGCGACGCAGCCACCCGAGGGTGGTCCCCACGAGGACGATGACGAGGAAGATCCCGACGTTGCCCGCGCCGGCGTCGGGGCTGAGGTGCACCAGCCCGAAGAGCACCGCTTGGGTGAGCAGACCGGGCACGGTGCCGAACCGGGAGACCAACCCCCCCTGCAGCAGGCCCCGGAAGTAGAGCTCCTCGAAGAACGGGGCGCCGAGCACGGCGATGGCGGCCACGATGACCGCGCCGGCGACCCCGCCCTCCCGGATCGGGGCGACGAGGTCCTCCCGGCCCCGGGGCAGCAGGTCGGGCAGCGCCCAGGAGATGAACGCGCTCAGGGCGGAGACCGCCACGACGAGCCCGACCCCGACCCCGAGACCGATGCCGGCGTCGGCGGGTCGCAGCCGCGCCAAGCCGAGGTCACCGAGGCGCCCGGTGCCCTTGCGGCGCACCGCCACGACGCAGGCGCCGAGGAGGCCGGTCCAGAGCCCCACGGTGGAGGCGAGCACGTACCACGGGCTCGACAGTCCCACCCCCGTGAGCGCCAGCGGCAGCGAGCAGGCCACGGCGAGCGCGATCCCGACGAGGAACCCGAGCGCGGCGATCCCGCCGGCGCGGATCTCGGGGCGCCCGTCGGCCCCCAGGCTCGGAGCCGCCCTCGCCGCGGCGGCACTGACCTCGGTCCAGCCCGTCCACGCCGACCCGTCCCACCACCGCCACCCGGACCCCCGCCAGGGATCCGGGTACCAGCCGGGGGGTGCGGCCGGGCGCGGCGAGAGCGGCGGGGTCACCGCCTCCGGCTGGGTCACGCCCCGATGATGGCACGCCGGCCGGCCGCCGCCGACCGCGGCGCCCGTCGCGGCCGGCGGTCAGGGCCCGACGTCGCCGTGCCGCTCGACCGGGTGCTCCCGCAGCCGCACGATCTTGTTGACCGCCGCCACGTAGGCGCGGGCGGCGGCCTCGACCACGTCGGTGGCCACTCCCCGGCCGCTCGCCCGCAACCCGTCGACCTCCAACTGCACCACCACGTCACCGAGCGCGTCGCCACCGCTGGTCACCGACGACACGTTGAAGTCGGTGAGCGTGCCCCGCACCCCGGTCGCCGCCGCGATCGCGGCGATGGCGGCGTCGATCATCCCGTTGCCGGTGGCTTCCGCCTCCCGGGTCTGCTCCCCGTCGGCGACGACGACCTTCGCCACGGGCTGGCGACGGGTCCCGCCCTGCACCTCGAGGTCGGCGATCGTGAAGCGGTGCACCGCGCCGGCGCCGAGCTCCTCGGCGGCGATCGCCTCGAGGTCGGCTTCGGTGATCTGCACCTTGCGGTCGGCGAGCTCCTTGAAGCGGGTGAAGGCCTGGTTCAGCGCCTCCCCCTGCAGGTGGAGACCCATCCGGTGCAGCGACTCGGCGAACGCGTGCCGGCCGGAGTGCTTGCCGAGCACGATCTGAGCCGCGGTCTGACCGACGGTGGCCGCGTCGATGATCTCGTAGGTCTCCCGGTCCGACAGCACCCCGTGCTGGTGGATGCCCGCCTCGTGCGCGAAGGCGTTCCGGCCGACCACCGCCTTGTTGTACTGCACGGGATACCCGGTCAGCCGCGACACGAGGCGGGAGGTGCGGGCCAGCTCCTCGGTGCGTACCCCGGTCCGCAGACCGCCGAAGACGTCGGGCCGCACCCGCAGGGCCATCACCACCTCCTCGAGCGCGGCGTTCCCGGCCCGCTCCCCCAACCCGTTCACCGCGCACTCCACCTGACGGGCCCCGGCCCGCACCCCGGCCAGGGAGTTCGCCACCGCGAGCCCCAGGTCGTTGTGGCAGTGCGTCGAGACCACGTAGTCACCGTGCACGTGCTCGAGCACGTAGGCGATCAGCCGGGCGTAGTCCTCCGGCACCGCGTAGCCGACCGTGTCGGGGATGTTCAGGGTGGTGGCACCGTTGTCCACCGCGACCTGGCACACCTCGCACATGAAGTCGGGGTCCGAGCGGTACCCGTCCTCGGGCGAGAACTCCACGTCGGCGGTGTACGAGCGGGCCCGCGCCACCCCGGCGGCCGCCTCGGCCTTCACCTGCTCGGGGGTCATCCGCAGCTTCTTGCGCATGTGGATCTCCGAGGTGGCGATGAACACGTGCAGGCGGGGGCGCTCGGCGTGCCGGACGGCCTCCCAGGCCCGGTCGATGTCGGCGAAGCCGGTGCGGGCCAGCGCGGCGATCGTGGGCCCGTGCACACCTTTGGCCACCGCCTCCACCGCGTCGAAGTCGCCCTGGCTGGCGATCGGGAAGCCGGCCTCGATGACGTCGACACCCAGCCGGGCCAGCTGCTCGGCGATCTCGAGCTTCTCCGCCACGTCCAGGGAGATGCCCGGCGACTGTTCACCGTCCCTCAGCGTCGTGTCGAAGATCAGCACCCTGTCCATCGGAGGTTCCTTTCACCCGGTTCACCCGGTCGTCTCGGTGGGGTTGCACACGGATTCGGCCAAACAAAAACCCTCTCGGCCCGAAGGCACGAGAGGGTGACGGCGAGCACCGGACGGTGCCCGCCCTACGGAAGCAGGAGGCTCTGGCGGTACGCTTCCCTCACGGACGCTTCCTTCATTTCCGTCACTACATCTCCGTCACGGCATTGCCGCCAGGCATTTCCGGTATTGCGCATTTCCGGTATCGGACGGCGTCGGGATGCTACCAGCGAGCCGCCGAGGGGTCAAGGCGAGCGGGCACCGTCGCGTCGCGACGTGGAACAATGCGGCCCCGTGCATCCCTCGACGACCCCGGGCGCCTTCCTCCGGGCCGGGACGCCGTGTCCCGGACCCGGGTCGGCCCGGCGCCGCCGATGAGGCGCCGCCGCCTCGTGCGGGGCTCGCTGCTGCTGGCCGTGATCACCGCGGTCGTGCTCGCCGCCCGACGCGTCCTGCGCACGCCGACCCCCGACCCCGCCGGGCTGGTGTTCCAGCCGCAGCCGTTCCCGGCCCCGCCCCGGCCGCTGCCCGGCGACGGCGGGCCGGGGCCCGGCGAGGCGATCCGGCACGTGGCGGTGCCGCCCGGCGTGGATCCCGAGGGGGGCCCGGAGGTGGAGGGCCACCTGGCCGGCATCGCCCCCTGGACGGAGCCGGTGTCGGGCACCTGCCCGCCGTCACACCCGATCAAGGCCAAGGTCGGAAGCGGCATCTACCACGCCCCGGGTGGCCTCTACTACGAGCGGACCCGCCCCGACCGCTGCTACCTGGACCCGTCGGCGGCGGAGGCCGACGGGTTCCGCCGGTCGCGGCACTGACCCGCCCGCGCCGTCACTCCAGGTCGATGGCGCGGGCGTCGATGATGCCGGGCTGACGCCGGAGGGCCTCCACCACCTCCGGGGGCACCGGCGCGGCGACCGAGAGGGCCATGAGCGCCGCGTCACCGGTGGGGCCGGTACCGACGTCCATGTTGGAGATGTTGATCCCGGCATCCCCGAGGATCGTCCCCACCCGTCCGATCATGCCGGGCACGTCCTCGTTGCGGACGATCAGCATGTGGCTCGACGGTGGGAGATCCACGATGTGATGGTCGATCGCCACGATCCGGGGTGCCTCCTGCTTCCCGTACAGCGTGCCGGCCACCTGCGTGGAGCGCCCCGCGCCGGTGCCCGACAGCTCGATGAGGTTCACGTAGTCCCGCTCGGTCGTGGATTTCGTCTCCCGTACCTGCAGGCCCCGCTCCGCCGCGACCTGGGGGGCGTTCACGAACGTGACCGGCTCGTCGACCACCGGGGCGAGGATCCCCTTGAGCACCGCCAGGGTGAGCACGCGGCAGTCGTAGTCGGCGATCTGGCCCTCGTAGGTGATCTCCAGGGCGTCGACGGCACCGCCGGCGAGCGCGACGAAGAGACGACCGAGGCGTTCGGCGAGCGGGAGGAACGCGGCGACGGTGGCGTTCGCCTCGGTGGCGGCGAGGTTGACCGCATAGGGGACGAACTGGCCCCGGAGCGCGAGGATGACCTGCTCGGCGATGGTCTGGCCGGCCTTGTCCTGGGCCTCCACCGTGGACGCGCCCAGGTGCGGGGTCACCACCACGTTGTCGAGCCCGAAGAGCGGGGAGCTCGTCGTCGGCTCGGTCGCGAACACGTCGAGGGCGGCGCCGCCGATCCGTCCCGACCGCAACGCCTCGGCGAGCGCCTCCTCGTCGACGATCCCGCCCCGGGCGGTGTTGACGATCCGCAGGCCCGGCTTGGCGGCGGCCAGCACCTCGGTACCGATGAGACCGACGGTGTCGGGCGTCTTGGGCAGGTGGATCGTGAGCACGTCGGCGCAGGCGACGAGCTCCTCGACGCTGCCCACCAGCTCGACCCCCAGTTGCCGGGCCCGCTCCGCGCTCACGTAGGGGTCATGGGCCACCAGGCGCATCCCGAAGGCGAGGCAGCGCTGGGCGACGAGCACCCCGACCCGTCCCAGCCCGAGGATGCCGAGCGTCTTGCCGGCCAGCTCCACCCCCGCCCAGCGGGATCGGTTCCAGTGCCCTTGAACCAGGTCGTGGTGCGCCTGAGGGATGTTGCGCGCCTGGGCGAGCAGCAGCGCCACGGTGTGCTCGGCGGCGGACAGCACGTTGGACTGGGGTGCGTTCACCACGAGCACCCCGCGCCGGGTCGCCGCCTCGACGTCGATGTTGTCCACCCCGATCCCGGCCCGACCGATCACCACGAGCCCGTCGGCGGCCTCGATCACCTCCTCGGTGACCCGGGTGGCCGAGCGCACGACGAGCGCCTGCACGCCCGCCACCGCCTTCCGCAGCGCTTCGGGGCTCAGACCGGTGCGCACCTCGACGTCCAGCCCGGCGTCCCGCATCGCCTGGATGCCGCGCTCGGCGAGCTCCTCGGTGACCAGCACCCGTGCCATGGGGGCGGTCACCCTACCGGGCCAGGGCGGCGGCGATGCGTTCCACGCCTTCGGCGCACCGGTCGTCGGCCAGGGCGCACGACAGGCGCGCGTAGCCGGGTGCGCCGAACGCCTCGCCGGGCACGATCGCCACCTTCGCCACCTCCAGGAGCGCCTCCGCCAGCTCGGCGCTGGTGGTGGGCGTGCGCTCCCCCACCGGCCGGCCGAGCACCCCGCGCAGGTCGGGGAAGCAGTAGAAGGCACCTTGCGGCTCGAGGCAGGTGACCCCGTCGATCGCGGCGAGACCGGCGTGCATGAGCCGGGCCCGTCGCTCGAACGCGGCCCGCATCGCGGCCACGGCCTCCAGGCCGCTCTCCAGCGCCGCCAGCGCGGCGCGCTGGCTGACGTTGGCGACGTTGGAGGTCATGTGCGACTGGAGGTTCGTGGCTGCCTCGACGACGTCGACCGGCCCGACCATCCAGCCGACCCGCCATCCGGTCATGGCGTACGTCTTGGCCACCCCGTTCAGCACGAGGCAACGGTCCCGTACCTCCGGCACCAGACCCGGCAACGAGGAGAACCGGTGTCCGCCGAAGGTGATGTGCTCGTAGATCTCGTCGGTGACCACCCACACGCCCCGCTCGGCGGCCCACCGGCCGATCGCCCTCACCTCCTCCGGGGGATAGACCACCCCGGTGGGGTTGGACGGTGACACGAACACGAGCGCCTTGGTCCTGGTGGTGCAGGCCGCGTCCAGCTGTTCGGGCCGCACCCGGAACCCGTCCTCGACGGTGGTGGGGATCTCCACCGGCACGGCACCGGCGAGGCGGATCGCCTCGGGGTAGGTGGTCCAGTACGGGGCGGGCAGCAGCACCTCGTCGCCCGGGTCGCACAGGGCGAGGAACGCGTTCGCCACCGCGTGCTTCCCCCCGTTGGTGACCAGCACCTGCTCGGGAGCGACGTCGAACCCGGAGTCACGACGGGTCTTGGCCGCGATCGCGGCCCGCAGCTCGGGCAGGCCCGCGGTCGGGGTGTAGCGATGGTTGCGGGGATCGGCACACGCCGCCGCGGCGGCCTCGACGATCTCCCGGGGTGTCGGGAAGTCGGGTTCACCGGCCCCGAAACCGATGACCGGCTCCCCGGCCGCGACCAGCGCCTTGGCCCGGGCGTCGACCGCCAGGGTGGCCGAGGGCCGGATGCCCCGGGCGCGGGCCGAGATCCGGGTGCGCTCGCTCATGGCGCCATCGTGACACGCGCCACCATCGTCACCCGCATCCTCACCCGTACCGGGTCCCGGCGATCCGGGTTCCGCGGATCGGGGTGCCGCCGCCCCTAACCTGGATGCCCTCATGGGCGACCTGCCGGACCGGTCCCCGGGCCGGTCGCACCGGGCGGACCCCTCGGGACCCGCCGTCGGCCGGCTGGGCCGGTGGCTCGCGCTCGCGGGAACCGTCGTCGCCGTGGCGACCGGTGCCGTGACTCCTGGACGGACCGCCCCGGCCGGAGCGGCACCGACCGGCCCGGAGCCCGCCGCCTACCTCCTCGCCGACGCCGACACCGGGGTGGTGCTGGCGGCCAAGGATGCCCGCACCCCGATGCTCGTCGCCTCCACCGTGAAGATCCTCACCGCCCTCGTCGCCCTCGAGCACCTCCCTCCGGACGCGACGGTGCCGGTGAGCGCGCGAGCCGCTGCGCAACCGGCCATGAAGATCACCATGCGCGAGGGTGACGTGTGGCCGCTCGACGACACCCTGCGGTCGCTGCTCATGGCCTCGGCGAACGACGCGGCCTACGCCCTGGCCGAACGGGTGGGCGGCACGGTGGAGCGGTTCGCCCGGATCGCCCAGCGCAGCGCCGAGCGCCTGGGGCTCGCCGACGTGCGTTTCGCCGACCCGGCAGGCCTGGACGACGACGCCGCCGTGGGCGGGGGCACCCGCATGAGCGCCCGGGACCTGGCGATCGTGGCCCGCAACGCGCTGGCGGTGCCGTTCGTCCGCCAGACCGCGGCCCTGCCGAGCCACGACTTCACCGACCCCGCGGGTGTGGCGCGCCGACTCCCGAACCACAACGCGGTGTTGCTGCGCTCCTACCCGGGCGCCGACGGACTCAAGACCGGTTACACACGCCGGGCCGGCCGCACCCTCGTGGCCACCGCCACCCGGGACGGTCGCACGATGATCGCGGTGGTGCTCGGGACCTGGGACACCGTCGGTTGGGCCCGCCACCTCCTCGACCAGGGGTTCGCCACCCCGGTGGCGGCGCAGGTGGGGCCACGCCTGCCCCCGGTCCGGTTCCTGTCGTTCTCGGACCGCCGGGCGGGCCGTCAGGCGGCCGGTCCCGTGACGCGCCCCGGCAGGGGCGCAGACCCCCGCGCCGAGGGTTCCGGGTCGGGTGCGGACACGCGGGGACCGGCCCCCGAACTCCCGACCGGGTCCGGTCGGCCGTCCCGGAGCAGCTCGCCTGCCCCCGGGCAGGCCGCCACCCGGATCCTCTCGGGGCTCGCCGCGACCGACACCACCGACACCTCCGACACGAAGGGCGCGGGCGGCGTGCCCTGGGTCGGGGTCCTGCTGGGCGCGCTCGTCGTGCCGGCCGTCACGGTGCTGGTGCTGCGGCGCCGGGCGGTGCGCCGCGCCCGGGCCCGGCGCGCCCGCGCCCGGGCGCTCGCCGAGGCCCGGCGGCGGCGGATGCTGCACGTGATCGACGACGGCACCCGCCCCGGTGGTGCGGTGCGGGTCGTCCCTGCCCGACCCGCGGCCCCGGCCCGTCGCCGCAGCGTTCGGTAGGGCCGTCGCGTCGCGGGGCGCCCGGGCAGGACCGAAACGGGCGCCATCGGGTGCGATGCCGAGGGGCGGGATCCCGAAGGCCGAGTGGTTGGGCCGGGCGACGGGTCAGGCGATCGCCTCGGCGGCATCGGCCGCCTCGGCCACCGGGTCCCACCCGGCGAGGTCGCCGAGGCGGGGGTCGTTCGAGAAGACCTCCACCATCGGCACGTCCAGGCCGAGGCGCCGCTGGATGACCCGGGCCTCGTTCTCCTGGTTCCACAGGACGAGCATCACGGCCACACCCTGCTGCCCGGCCCGGGCGGTACGCCCGGAACGGTGCAGGTAGGCCTTGTGGTCCTCGGGCGGGTCGTAGTGCACCACCACGTCGACGTCGTCGACGTGGATGCCACGGGCTGCGACGTCGGTGGCGACGAGGACCGGCAGCCGACCTCCGGCGAAGTCGGCCAACGCCCGTTCGCGTTGCTCTTGGCGCAGATCCCCGTGAATCGCCCCGGCGCGTACGCCCTCGCGCCGCAGCTGGGTGGTGAGCCGGTCGGCACCGCGCTTGGTCCGGCAGAACACCAGGGTGCGCGAGACGCCGGCCGCGATCGCCGCCACCACCCGCACCCGGTCCATCTCGTGGACCCGCAGGAAATGATGGCGCATCTCCTCCACGGTCGGCTCGGCCGAGACGACCTCGTGACGCACCGGGTCGGTGAGGTACCGGGCCACGATCCGGTCGACACCACCGTCGAGGGTGGCGGAGAACAGCATCGTCTGGTGGGGGTGGCGGATCCGGTACAGGATCTTCTGCACCTGGGGGAGGAAGCCCATGTCGGCCATGCGGTCGGCCTCGTCGAGCACCACCACGGCCAGGGCTCCGAGGTCGAGCACGCCCCGCTCGAGCAGGTCGATGCAGCGGCCCGGAGTGGCGATGACCACCTCCACGCCGCGCTGCAGGGCCCGGACCTGACGATCCATCCCGACACCGCCGTAGGCCGCGAGGACCCGCTTGCCCAACGCCGCCGCCAAGGGATCGAGCACCCCGGCGACCTGGCTCGCCAGTTCACGGGTGGGGACGAGCACGAGCGCGCCGGGGCGCTTCGGCGCAGCCGAGCCGATCCGGTCGAGGAGCGGCAGGCCGAACGCCAAGGTCTTGCCGGAGCCGGTCTTCGCCTTGCCCAGTACGTCGCGCCCGGCGAGCGCGTCGCGGATGGTCAGCGCCTGGATGGGGAACGCCTCGGTGATGCCCGCCGCGGCGAGAGCATCGACGAGCGGCTGGGACACCCCCAGCGATCGGAACGATGTCACGGTGAGGCGAGGATACCAGGTCGGACCGGCGCGTCGGCGTCCGTCCCGCCTGTCTACCAGGGCATGGCCACGCCGCCGTTCGGGCGCAGCACCTGGCCGGTGACGAACGCCGCCCGGTCGGAGACGAGGTACCAGAACGCGTCGGCCACGTCCTGGGGGGTGCCCACCCGGCGCAGCGGGGCCATCTGCCCGAACCGCTTGCGGTAGGCCTCGAGCCGCTCCGGCACCACCGCGCCGGTCTCGTCGACGAAGTGTTGGCGGGAGAAGTTGGTCTCGATCACCCCCGGGGCCAGCGCGTTCACCCTGACCCCGGCCGGTCCGACCTCGGTGGCGAGCGTGCGGGTGAGCATGGCGACGGCGGCCTTGGCCATGGCGTAGCAGGCCAACGTCGGGGCCGGGGTGTCGATCGCGCCGGACGACACGTTCACGATCACGCCCCGCCCTTGGGGCACCATCACCCGGGCCGCGGCCCGGCAGCCGTAGAAGACGCTCTTGGCGTTCACCGCCAGCACCCGGTCGAGTTCGTCGTCGGTGACCTCGGCGACGAGACGGTTGTGCGGAATCCCGGCGATGTTGCCGAGGATGTCGAGACGCCCGTGCCGCTCGACCGTTCCCTCCACGAGCGCGTCGAAGGCCTCCCGGTCGGTCACGTCGAGACGGTGTGCCTCGGCCCGGCCACCGGCCGCGCGGATCTCGGCCACGGTGGCCTCGGCGGCGTCGGGATCGAGGTCGGCACCCACCACCACCGCCCCCGCCGCGGCGAGCGTCCGCGCGGTGGCCCGGCCGATGCCGCTGCCGGTGCCGGTGAGCAGAGCCACGCGGTCGGTGAGATCGAACCCGTCAGGCTGCACGTCGTCCTCCGTTCCCGGTCGGTAGGGTCCCGGCGGTCGCCGGGATTCCTCGCTCGGCGCGCTGGGAGCACGGCGGTGCCGGCTCCGGCCACGACCTGACGCTACGTCAGATCGGGTGCCGCCCGTGACCCCCGGGTCCTCCTCGGCCGCTACGGTGCCCCGCTCGGTGGACTCGTTCGTGGTCGCCTCGTTCAACCTGCACTGGGGTGTCGACCGTGACGCCCGCCCCTTCGACGTCCTCGGGGCGTGCCTGGCGCTCGATCCCGACGTGCTGGTCCTCCAGGAGGCGTGGCGTCCGGCACGGGGCCGGGCGGTGGTCGACGACCTCGCCGCCGCCCTGGGTGCGGTTCCGCACGAGCTGCCGCTCGCCTCGGACACCAACCCGGCCCGTCCCCGGGGTCTGCGGCCACCGGCGGGCGCGCCCGGCACGTGCGGGCTCGCCGTCCTGTCCCGCTTGCCGGTCCTCGCCCGCACCGACGTGGACCTCGGCCACGCCCCCGGTGACGTGATCCGACGACGCCACGGGCTGTGCGTCACGATCCGCCCGCCCGGTGGGTCCCCGGACGCGGCGCCGGTGACCGTCGCCGCGGTGCACGCCTCTCACCGCCTGTGGGGATCGCTCCCCCAGCTGCGACGCCTCGACGCCGCCCTGAAGACGATCGCCGCCGGTCCCAGCGTCATCGCCGGTGACTGCAACATGTGGGGCACGGTCATCGCCCCGGTGCTCCGGCACCGGCGCCGGGCGGTCCGGGGTGCGACCTGGCCGGCCGGGCGGCCGCACAGCCAGATCGACCACATCTGGATCAGCGACGGGTTCGAGGTGCTCGACGGGGGTGTGGGCCCGGCCACCGGCTCCGACCACCGTCCGGTGTGGGCCCGGCTGCGGGTCCGGGCCGGAGCGGGGACCGCAGGGGGGACACGGAGGATCGGCATCCCCGAGCCCGGGCGGGGCCCGGCGGTGCCGGCCTTCAGCGAACCGAGCTGAACCCGTCGTTGCGCACGGTCACCCAGCGGCGGCCGTCGGAACTGAGACCCCGCCACCGGTCGGCCGGGAGCCAGCCGGCACTGCTCGCGGCGGGGACGTCGCCGACGGTGTGCACCCAGCCCCACCCGTCGAGCACGGCATACCCGCCCGGCACGGCCACCACGTCACGGGCGATGTCCCAGCCCGACCAGTACGGGCCGCCACGATGGGTCGCGGCGCCGAGGGTGTGCAGCCCGCCCCAGCCGTCGAGGACGTACAGGCCGGTACCGTCGGGGGTGAGCGCGAGGGCCCGGGCGATGTCCCACTCCCGCCAGTACGGCGCGCCGGCAAAGCGCGGCATGGACCCGTAGGTGTGGATGCCGCCCCACCCGTCGAGCACCGCATATCCGGCGCCGTCGGGACTCACGACGATGCTGCGGGCGATGTCGAACCCGAACGACGGCGACCCCAGCGCCGCGATCGGACCGGTGGCGGCCGACCCGAACTTGTGGACGGTGCCGTCCGCCGCGAGCACGAGGTATCCGTTGCCGTCGGGCATCGCCGCGATGTCGCGGGCGGCGTCGGAGGCGAACCGGGGGGCACCGAACACGGGGGCGCCGACCCCGGTCACCGTGCCGTCACCGCTGAGCACCCACCAGCCGCCCTGCGGCCGGACCGCCACCGCGCGGCCCGGGTGGCGCAGGGCCAGCGGGCAGCGGACGGCTTGCGCGCCGCCGTACGCGAGCCGGTCGGGTGGGCACTGCCCCGGTTGCCCGTTGAAGGTGAGCGCCCGGTTCCAGAGCGCGAGGATCTTCGTGCCGTAGGTGGGATCGGTGGCCCAGTTGCCGCCACCCATCTGGTTCCAGGTCGGGGCCCGGCCCTTGGCGAAGAAGCGGTCGAAGTTGCGGGCCGCGAGCACCGGATCGAGGCTGGGCCACGCGTACCACTGCCGGACCGGAGGGTTCGGCAGGTCCACGGCCCGCGACGCCGCGTCGGCGTAGTTGCGCAGGTGCTGGATCTGGGCCCGGATGCCCAGGCGCGGGGTCGGGAACCGGCGGCCCGACGTGCAGGTGTCGCAAGCGCCCAGCCCCGCGTAGTTGAAGTCCTCGGGACGCACCATCGAGCCCCGGAACTCGAACCACCCGGTCTCGATGATCGACTGCACGAACGCCAGGTCCCCCCGCACCTGGTTGCGCCGTCCCTCGTCGATGTAGATCGCGGCGAGCTCCTCGATCGTCACCGGCAGGCGGGGATCGCGGTTCTGGGCCCGGTAGAACCGGGCAAGCTGGGCGGCGGTCAGGCGGGGCGGTCCCATGACGGTGACCCCGGCGACGGAGCTCGTGGGCACACCGGTCGCGGCAACGGCCGGCGCGGGGGACCCGGTCGGAGCACCCACCACCCCGGCGAGCGAGGCGAGCGAGGCGACGGCCGCAAGAGCCAGGCAGCAGGCACCCGCAAGGGCGCGACGAAGGGGCATGGCGGTGTGCATACGACACGTTCATCGGCCGTCTGCGGGAACGACTGTAGCGGCCGAGGTGCCCTCACCAACGGCTCGCCGTTCCTTCACCCGCTCCTCACACACCGCGGCTGCGATGTCGGCACCGAGCCCGACCCGGATCAGGAGGTTCGACCATGCGAACGGCCCGACCGCACCCCCGTTGGCTGCCGGCTGCGGCCTTGGTGATGGGAACCACCCTGCTCGCCCCGGCCGCCCTGGGCGCGCCCACCACCGACCGGGGCCGAGGCCCCGACGACGCACGCGCCGGCGCCGAGATGCGCCGACCGTTGCTGCGCCACCGCCCGGGGGTGCTCGATCTGGTCGCCCGCACGATCGGCATCGAACGGGCGGAGCTCGTCGCGCAGCTGCGTCAGGGCCGCAGCATCGCCGAGATCGCCCGCAACCACGGCACCGACCCCGGCGCGGTCGTCGACGCGCTCGTCGACGCGGCCTCCAAGCGCATCGACACCGCCGTCGCCCGAGGTCGCCTCGACGCCGATCGCGCCGAGCAGCTCAAGGCGAAGCTCCCCGAACGCGCCCGGAAGCTCGTCGAACGCGAGCCGGCGCGG
>Ga0308412_1000800_pt1 | contig 16617 bp, 19 predicted proteins | sample HotsprottomLayer_FD_202357 | JGI IMG/M metagenome (GOLD analysis project Ga0308412, IMG submission 202357) | Hot spring phototrophic mat microbial communities from Octopus Spring, Yellowstone National Park, Wyoming, United States -... | ecosystem: Environmental > Aquatic > Thermal springs > Hot...
CGATAATAGCCGAGTATTGCCGTCATTTCGCTCGACCTAGCCATCACCACGCACAGGCACCGAAAGTCGCCCAAAACGTCGCTAATGCGTTTTCCAGGCGTTTTCCAGGCCAGCCAGCCCACCTACCCACCAATGGCCCCGCAAATCGTAATAATTCGCTTATAAGCGCCTTTCTCTGCCCAGGATGGGTAAACACCTTGGTCAACCCCGAAAATGGCTCTAATGCAATTTTATGCGTTTTCTGGGCCATTCCTGCCCAGTTGGGCATTGTGGCTTGGATTCGACTGGCCAGGCTGGAGCACCAGACCAATGGTCCGGACCGCCCTAAGCAAAACATCACCACTTGACAAAACTTGCGCTAGGTGTACACGCATCAACCTGTGGGTCACCACGAATCTTCTTAAGGGAATTATTTCCAGGAAAAAAACGCCTGGCGAGTTTTTTCCATTCTCATAAACTCTTGTGTTTCCAGGACTTAGATAGTTTTTTCCACGCCGACACTTTTTTCCCTCGAGGGGGGGTTTTTTCCATACGATCCGCGGAAAAAACGTTTTTTCCCTGTCATGAAGCAAATAACTAGACGTGCAAACTGATTTTATAATTACTACTCTGCTGCCAGCTTTTTCAGCACATAAGTCGTCTTAGGTCGGCCAGTCAGTGGCTGCGTGGTCTTGATGACCAGCTCGCCCGACTCGACAAGTGCACGCAACACCTCGTCACGCTCTGACGGCTTCAAATGTTGAAACTTCCGACACACTTGCGTCTTTGTGGCTACGCCCTTCTCACGAAACCACCTTAGTATCTCCTTATATCTCTGCTCAAAACGGCTTTTATGTAGGTGTTCATAAACAGCCACATGCATGCGCCTGCTCAAGTAAGTCGCCAACTCGATCGCCCAAGACATCGATTTGCCATCAACTTCCTCAGTCTGCCAATTCGCAAACGCAGCGATTAGCGCTAACTTCCTAGCAGTCTCCTGAGCACGTACCCACACCGACCTGTACGGCTCCTCGTATCGCTCCAAACGCTCCTCACAATACTGCGCAAAGTGCACATACTGATCCATCGCATCCGCTGAGTAACGATAGACCACTTTTCCCGACCTGCCAGTCCAGAACGCAATGCCATCGCATATCGACTTGGGCACACCAACACTTTCTGGCTGCTTATGCCGTGGTAACCTTTTCGCTGCCTCGAACACCAGCAGCCTTGAGCAGAAGCCGTTCACCAGCGAGTCTGCAGACAGCGCTTCGTAAAACTCATCCGGTACAGCCGTTCCCCATAACACGACATGTGGCTCCACTACGATCTTCGTTTTCGACCTGTCGGCATAGGCTGTCCCCGTAAACACGCCCGCCGCTGCCGAGTACAAGCGAAGTAACAACGTCACCAGGTTGTAATAGTGCGGATTCGCCGTGGCCTCGCGCGCCAATTTCAACTTCCGCCCAATCTCATCCAGCTGAATCAGCACGCATGGCTTCTCCTCGATATAGCGGGCCAGGCCTGCATGACTGGCCACGTCTTCAGGACCGATCAATTCCAGCGTGTTCGTTGCCATTGCGATGTCACGAATGGCCTGACGCGTGCGCTCCTTACCACAGCCAGTCGGTCCAATCCCTACACAGTACAAATTCGTCTTGGTCGAAAACTCGTCTGTCACCCTGTGGCCCGACAACGCACTCACAAACGATATGGCACTACCCAACGCCAAAGCAGGCTGGCTCCGATAGGACGTTCTCACAATGTACTCAGCTATCTCTGCAATCAGCCCAGGCCCAGACGATACCAACTCCTCCGGCATATCGCCCGGGTCATCAAATTCCTCTGCCTCTGCCTCTGACAACTCACTGTCATCGTCATCGCCAGCAACTTCGCTCCAGGCACACTCGACAAAGTTTTTCTCAACCTGATCCGGCTGATAGCGACATGCCGACTCAGCAATCCTGGCAACTTCCTTTTCCTCAAGCGGCGGTAAACAGCGATTGATGTTGATCCGCTCCAACGCTGCAAATATCTCATCGCGTTCCAGTCCAAAGCGCCTCAACCGGCATGCAATGCGAAAGAGCACATTGTTTCGCCGCCCGTGCTCAATCGACTGCGACAACACGACTTCACAGTTGGCCTGATACGTCTCCAACTGATCGAGTGTCGTCCTCAGCCATTCCGGTGGTGTCGGTAAATACTCGCGAGAGCAATGTAAGTCGCGGTCATCCAGCCAGCGATACTCACGCTCCAGCATTCGACTCGGAGGCACCACGACATAGCCGCCATCCGTCCTGACATCGACATGCCTGGCGATCTTGCCAACTGAACAGCGCCATTTCGATCCCTGTGGAGCGCGAAAAAAGTAGTGCCTGCCTCCCGACGGTGTCATCGAGATAGCACCAGCAAACGTCACCAACTCAGCCGCCTGCTCAGCTTCCTGTGGCCAAAACGGCAACGCCTCTGCATCGACATCCACGACCAGCAAGCCATTGCAAGCCAGGCCGACGTTGGCCAGCGGATAGCGTTGCCACCAACTCCTTACTTTTTCCACATCGCTTGTCGCATCTTTGGCACCATGTTCAGTCAGTGGTCTTTTTTCGTTTGGTGCGACCGGGAAAACTTCATAACCTAACTCAGCGTATCGTATCGCTGCATAGAGTAATTTTTCGTAGTCGAACACGACACCTGCCCTCCCTCACAACTTCCCTGCGTTGCACAAAAATAGACGCCACTTGGGCGTCATCATCAAAAGCACCAGCGTGCTCGAGAGCATCAAGCACGCTTTTGAGGATGTTATCTAGGTCGCGCCGGCGCCTGTCCGGCGGGTACACCTCAATCTCCAGCGCGACCGGACCTGTTAGTTTTCGGCAGTTAGCGAGTACGTCAGCCACTGCCTCGCGGTATCTATGCCCTGCCGGCGAAATGTAGAACCGACCACGAGCATAGCGCCAATAGTGATTGACTGACGGCGGGTACGGCAACTCGACTTCAAGCGTTGCGTCGCCATGCATTCTCAGGATTGCTCTTAGGCTGTTGTGACAGCGGCTGTGTCACTGATGCGCCCGGGCCCAGGTATTCCAGATACTCGACTGGCCTGGCAACTTTTCTGCCCTGCGATGTCGTCTCATGGCGCACCAGTATGCGGATCATCCTGCCGTGCAACTCTTGCGTATCCTGGATTCGTATCTTGCCGGCTGCGCGACAAATTGCTGCCAACTCAGCGCGCGCCATCTCGACTGCCATGGGATTGTCATGATAGAGATTGAGGCGCACCGACACAGCGCGGCCAAAGTATTGCGCCGGCTGCTGGACCACAAACTCGATCCACAGGTGTTGGCCATTATTCCTGCGGTTCGGCACCAGTGCCGTGTTGGCGATCGACACCACATACTCGCCTTCCGGCAATACTCCTGGTAGTGACACCCCCGACGCGTCAAAGTCACCAATCTGGACCATCGCACTAACCCTCCTTTACGACAGCGCGAGCAAACGCATTCCAATCCAGCGGCAGCTCGCCTGTCAGGCCGTACCGGTTCTTAGCAACGCATGTCGGACCGCCCAACACACGCATCACCCTGTCAGCGTTTGGCCCTGCCAGGGGGATATTCCTCGACTTGCCAAACGTGCCCTGCTCCGTGCGAAGCGCAAAGCGCCAGTGTGCAAAAAAGACAGCGTCACACCATTCTGTCACCAGCGCAGCACTAGAGCGATGCAGTCTTGGCATATATCTGTCATAAGCCAGCGTCTCCGGGTCCTCGAAACGCTCAATCTTCGCATGCGCAATCAAGAGCACAATCATTGAGCGATCATCACGCAACTTCTGCAGAAACGAAAGTACTTTGCGCCACTGTGCTAGTGCAGCCAAATAGCCTCGACCATAACCACCATCCACACGCTCGATCGTATCGACATTATTCTGCGCACAGACGTGATCGTGGATCAACCGCTCCAGCCAGTCCAAACTGTCGATGACCACAGTCTCGTAGTCATGCGCACCATCGATAAGCCAAGCCAAATGACCCAGCACCGACTCAAAGTCTTCGCACAAGGGAAAGCGATCGACTTCCAGTTCCCCTAGTCCATCCTCAGTCGGGATGAAAATTGGCTTGGGCGCACCGGCAGCAAACGTAGTTTTGCCGATGCCCTCGGTGCCATAGAGAAGTATGCGCGGTGGTTTCGACTCTCGACCTCGAACAATGCGACTGTTCATGCCTTACCCTCCCGTAAGGAAACGTGGCAAGAGAAAAATATACCAATGTACCGCTGCAGTCAAGCGCTTCGGAATTTGACTAGAATAGACTTGTGTGCATAGTGGAATTTTTGCCAAGGTGAAAATGACTTTAGCGGCTCGCGTTCTGTACTGAGCGCTCTGTAGCCACCATGCCACGTGTCATCTGTCAATTGCTGACTATCGTTGGTCACGATGAGAACCTGCCAGTCGTCACGTTTCAAGTATGCGTCTAGGAAGCGAACAATGTCCACGTTAGGCCAGTGGTGGAGTACGTCTTTACACAGCACAACATCAGCCTGCGGTAACTTTTCGACTTCGCGAATGTCCGCCTGGCGAAACTCGCATGCGTAACTGTTACGCCCTGACCACAACGGCAGCAAGTCTATGCCAATGACACTGGCCTGGCATCGCCGTGCGATCTCCTCAGTAATCCAGCCCGGGCCACAACCTAAGTCCAGTACCGTTTTCGCTCGTGATGCTCGAATCACCAGCGTGACCAGGTTGACATACTCCAGCGTGCGGCCCTGTGGGAAAAAGTCTTCGCACTTTCCGTGATCCCAGACATTCGCCTCATAAACCTTTTTGTAAGTCTCCACAATGTCACTATTGTCTAATGACTTGTAAAGCGTTTGAAACTTGGTGTACACGACATTTTCCTCCGGCAGTCGTGGGCAGTACCCAAAGACATCGCGGCGATTGCGAATATCTTTGGTCAGGAATGGCTTCGCTGCGACACGATGTACAAATACCGGCTTACCCTGAAACTCACACACGATCGCCGGCGGTACCCACCTCACATTTTCAATTGTTCGATGCTCGACCTGTGTGACACCTAACGCCAGGCGAATCGCATCCTGATCACCGAAGAAGTAGCGAAAGTAAAAGTCACTATGCTGGCACAGCCAGTCCGCAATCAAGATCGTCTGCCATGCCCTCTGCCGGTCGATCAGCAATTGCCCACCCTGCACCTGCGGCACATGGCGAAATTCATCCACAAGTTTCGACCACTTGAGATTGAGCGCCATGTGTGGGAAGTCAACCCAGTAGCAGATTGGATACTTGCGCGCATACTCGACAAGCCTGTTGATCGCTGACACTGGGTAGGCATCTGCGTCCAAGAAAAATATCCTGCGATAGCGGCAGTTTTTGATCGCATGCACCTTGGCTCCATAGCCATCGACAATGCGCGGCTTGCTCTTCTGCATGACTTCACGCGCATTGACAATGCGCACGTCTAGGCCCTCGACCGCCTTCGGATCGACCGGTTCGCTGTCAAAATGATGCCCATGCCACACCTCGATCACGCCGTCGTAGCCATAGTGCCTGAGCATGTGACAACACAACGCTGCGCCCAGCCAATACTTGCCACCACCAGCGATCACGACTGCGAATTCACCCTCTTCGTCGCTAACCGGATACTCCTCTTGTGCGGTCAAGTCGATGACACGTTCGAGTGCATCGTGATGCGCTTTGATAACGTTCGGACATGCGTGCCAATTTGGGGCGCGTTTGGGATTGACCGGTTCTGAAAGCGGATCATCGAACATGTGTTATCACTCAAGCGGGCCTAACTACAAACGAACCAGATGCACAGCGACCAGGCCTGAGTGTAAATACAATTGTTGGGTTGCCTGGGCATCCCGTAACTGAAACGTCGTAATCATTAGGTGCGGTCGTACAGATATTCGGTTGACAACCGAAGCCGACAGATAAGTTATAAACACCGTTTACACATCCCAATGCTGCATTGAGAATGAGATAGCGCGTAGGTGGACCTGGATTACATGGTGGATTGTAAATTGTTCCACCAAAGGGCAGGCTTCCGTTAGTCCAATACAATGGACCAAAAGCACCTACATAACGCTGACCAAATACGGTGAAGTCGTATTCAACTACGTATTCAGCATTATCTTGTGGGCAACATCCTCCACCACCACCACCGCCACCACTGCTACCACCACTGCTGTCACTGCTCGACGGTACTGATCCGTAATAACCGCAATCGGGTACACGCACATAGTCACCACTGTCCGTGTAGTAGTAAATGTCCACGATGCGTCCCGAATCATCGCGCACTACACACAAGCGCTCCAAACACTCGGTACAAGGGACACCACCACCACCGCCTGGAGCGCTGCCACCTGAATCAGGGTAACTCGAGGGCGGGTGACTACTCCACGATCCCGAATCCGATGCTGAGTCGGAAACCGACACAAAGCTCGGAAGGTCAGAATCTGACTGTGTGTCCGGTACACAGCAGTACACTGCGTATATCGGCTTGCCATCGCTGGCCAGGCCCAGAAAATGACCAATGTATCTGCCAGGTTGTAGCGCCATGTCAGCCGTTCAAGTCTAAGACATAACACTCAAACGCATTCGTCCACACGCCATTGACGAACCGCTGCACATATCCGTTTTGAAGACCGCTGGAACCGCCACCTGACTGGCCACCGCTTGTCACCAGTACAATCTCCTGCCGGTCGCGTGCGTCCAACTGCACTAGCGCCAAATGCCAAAGCCCAGAATGTGGCCTCGACGCGATCACTCGCACCGGTCCATTCGGTACAGAGAGCAGACCACCAGTTTCGTTGTCGATTACGTCCGCATACTCGTATAATTCCATGTCCTCGGCAGGCCGCCTCACAAACGTGAACGCTAGTCCAGATACAGCGACTCGAAACGCTTCATTCAAGTCGTTCGATGGATCAACTGCGATGCCAAACGGTTGGCCACGTGCCGGTGAGGACGCCAGAAAAATTGGCTTTCTCTGCGCCTCTGCGATCCATTCCTCAACCGGTCCCCTCCATCCTTGTGGCACAGTCAAGCCAATCACAGCACCGATATTTGTGGCCATTCTTGTTGCGTAAACAGTCAACGCTGGCAACGGTTCCTCAAATGTCAATCCCCTTGCACCATGCTCAACACGATGCAGCATGCGCGTAAACTTCGCTGCATCGATCATCATGTTGATCTTGTTGGCCGACAAAACACGGCCAACCGGATCACCAGGGAAAAGCTTGCGATAGTCGTCACTCATGGTCAGTTTCCTATTCCGAGTAAGTTGAAGTCGCCGTCCGGGATCACTTCCTCAGTGTAAGCGACCGCCGGCACATGCATCACCGTGTTGGCCTCTACGATCCTCTTGTACCGCACCCACAAATAGTCCCAACCCCTTTTCAGCGGAATCACAATCTCATCCGACACCTTCACGTTCAGCTCATTCGGGATCACACTAAACTTATGCGTAATCGACCAGCGATCGCTTACCGAGTACGATCCATTCATGCCCAAGTAGAGCACTTCACCAGGGTTGGCCCCGTAGAAGCGATCTTTGTTTTTGCGTCCAACCAGACGCCATACTGTCATCAGATAGTCCCACGACAATGCATTGGCCTGATACGTCACCGACCACTCGAAGCGCGGCACATAGACATCACAGCCCTCGACACTGTTTTCAGTCACACCAATCGCTCTGCGATAGCTAGGCCCAGGCGTTGGCATCTGCCACACGCCATTATTAGTCCCCACTGGTGCCGGCATAGCATCCAGTGTCAGGGTGTTGTTGTTCACATCAACAGCCGTAATCATGTAACCGCCATAGCGCCACTGGCGCGGGCCACCGACCACAAAGATCGTGGCACCAACCATTCCTGGACCAACAATTGCATCCGGCACTACCGTGTTCTGCCCTACAACACGCAAGTTGACCCCGAACAACACTCCACCAGGCGCCACATTCCCAGTCGTGCGAATCGACTGTGTGATCTTGACTGTATCACCGACCAGATCAACCGAAAACGATGGCCCAACTAGCTGGCCTGCTCCACCACCACCTCTCGGTGGACTAGGCTGTTCACCTACTGGCGTGTCTGTCCCCGATCGACTAGTCGGCTTATACGTGACCGTGACATTCCAGACACCATCGGTCTTCTCAAACGGCTCAACATTGACTTCCGAGCGAATCAGCCCCTGATACACTGGCGGCGTCTGGGCATAGGTCGCGGCCAGTATCTCGCCCTCATCCATCGATCCTAGAGCAAGAAAGCGAAACGTAATTTTCGCATCCTCGGTGCTCACCGAAACCTGCCTGGAATCCGCCATTTCGACTAATGTCACCGGCATATCAGTTCACCCTCATACCGTTTTCCACTTGCTGCTTGACACGCCGCACTTCATCGAGGATATTCCTGAGCAGACTATTCGTCTCCTCGCGCTTTGTGTCATAGTACAACTGCGCCATTGCGCGCGTGGCCACGAACAGACCGCGCGCACTAGTCAAGTACTGTTTCAGCTCATCCGGTTTCATCTGACTGCTTGCCTGTGGTGGCACTACCGGCGGCGGTGGTGCGGCCCTGTGTTTCTGATTCGCTTTCTCAATCGATTGGCGTAGTCGCTCCTGCGACTCGATCAGCTTCTGATTCGCTTCCGACAAATCGACTTTCAACGCATCTTTTATCTCCTCGTGAAATAGCTCGAGTCCCAACTGGCCGCCCAGGCCGATCAAGCCACCAGCCAGTGCGCCCCATGGTCCCGCAATCATGCCACCAGCCACTGCACCGATCAGTGGCAATATCCATGGATTGCGCCTAAGCGAATTCACGATCCAGTCCACAAACTCGTTCCACTTCTCGCGCAGGCCCACAATGATGCCACGCCACAAGCGATCCACCGCGTTACCCAGTATCTCAAATGCGCTCTCCAAGTCGCCCGACTTGACCGACAAGACAATGGCGTCCCAGGCGTCCATGAATTCGCTCTTGATCTGCTGGAACGACTGCGTCAAGTCCTCTGACATCTTGCGCCCTGTCTCTGTCTGCGTCGCCCAGATCGCAATCAATCCACCAGTGGCCGCTACCAATAACCCAATCGGAGACAAAAGCGCAGTGATCGCGGTCGTCAGTAACGCCAGCACAGCCAAGACTGCCTTGATCGTGGCCACGACACCAAACAGCGCAATGCCGACCGTAGCGACCACTGCTGAGAAGGTGATTAGGCCAGCCGTGACGCCTACGATCATCACAATCAACTCGCGGTTGCGTTCCACAAATGCTCGCAAGTTCGCAATCGCTGGCACCACGCTATCAGCGACCATCTGAAACACCGGTGCCACTGTCTCACCGATGACATCGACAACTGAACCGATCACCTCTCGAATCTGCGTCCAGGCCTGGGTAGTCTTTGATGCTAACTTCGCTTGTTCGTCTGTCCAGGTGACACCTAGTGCTATCCCTTGCTTGCGCAGCGCCTCGATGCCACGTTCACCACTATTCAGATAGGTGGCCAGGACAGGACCAGCGGTTCTACCGAATATCTCAATCGCAGCTTCCGTGCGCTTGGTCGAGTCTTCAATCGATGCCAAGTATCTGAGAACAGCCTCGAATTGCTGCGTCATGTCGGCCATGAGCACATTCTCGCCGACATTTTTCTGCGAGAGCGCCTCTCGCATGTTCTTCGCAGCGTCTTCAACAACGCTCAGCTCGAAGCCAGCAATCTTTCCAGCATAGGCCAACTCGCTAAGCAGCTTGGCTGATAGGCCTGTGCGTTCCGACAGTTTCATCAGCTCGTTGCCAGTCGATGCAAACGATGACAACGCTTTGCCAAACGCACCAGCCAGGCCCAGGCCAACTGCACCAACTTGTGCGCTCATGCGAAGCAGCGACTGCGAAAAGTTGGCCAGCTTCTGCGATACAGCTTGCAGCGCCTGCGTGAATTTGTTATCACGAAGCGCCAACTCAACAAACGCTCTGCCAGCCCTAATCTCCCCTGCGCTCGCCATGACCACCTCGTGTCAGTAACTCGTAAAACTCACGCACTGTAATCTTCTCAGACTCGACCCTAGCCTGCACTAGAGGATGAAAATGGTCCGGCGTGAATTCGGGAGTGTTACGTCTATCTCGGTGGCAGTTTGCAATGAGCGACATGAGCGCCGAGAACATATTCCAGTCCGAGATCAGGCGGGCCTGCGCCATCATGAACAACTGGCGCAGTGTAAAACTCCACGGCTCGACGCCCAAGATGCCCGCGTAAACAAAGATCAGCCGTTCGTAGTCGGCAGCGGCTCGTTCTGAAACTTCTCCTCGATCGTCTGAAACGCTTTCTCCAGTTCGTTTCGGCTGCGCTCCCAGCCAGCGCGCAATGCTTTCCGCATCTTCTCGAACGGGAAAAAATCGATACACTCCTGGAAGACGGCCTCGATCAGTGTCTCTAGGCTGTCACCACGAAAATAAGTCGAAAACTCCTCGAATTCAGGCCGTTTTTCCACCGGTTCCAGCATCTCCCAAGCGACTTTGAGCGCGACTGAGAAGTCCTCAAGCAGCGTTGTGAACAGTTTATCCACGTTTTTGAACGAGAGCAGGTCAACTCCACACGTTGTGCGGATTGCCAGCGCCCGTTTGCAGTCCAGTTTGATCGTCCAAACACGCCCAACCGAGTCTGTAATCGTGCGCATAGCCGTTTCTCACTCGTTAGTCAGGTAATCCCACCCACTGTGGCACCGTTGGTGACGGTGCAGGTTTGAGTGTCAACGTCGCAGTCACAACTTCCTCAAGCGGTTCCTGTCTCCTCACCGAAGTCACCACTGCTAGGAATTCGACACCAGCACCGTTGGTAGCGTCCAGCACACGCACACGAACCGGAGTGCGGTCCCTATGCGCCTTGACCAGCTTCATCAACTGCGCCGATTCCACATCCCAAATTGTCTCCACCTCGACTGTAAGCGATCGGAGTGTCTGCAGCATCACGCGCCAGCCTAGATTGCCACGTGCTGTCGCATCCGCTTCTGCGTCTTCAATCGCCAGATTGACATCGCGGACCGTCGTAACTTCCTGGAACGTGTTTTCAGTCATTTCGACAAACAGTTTTGCGTCCATTCCGCGGCGTGTAGGCATGATGTCACCCCCCTGTCATAAAGTCTTTTAGGAAGTCGCCCAGTCTGGCCAGGCCCTGGCGATGTGCAGGTCGCATGTAAGGCCGAGCTTCATAAACTTTTTTCCCAATAGTCCCACTGTATTCGAGTAGCGACGGCACTATCGATCCCGCCTTGATCAGGATTGGCCCAATCACAACGCTCTGCTTGGCTGCGTCGTACATGAAGTAAATATGCTGCTTGAGCAGACCGACGTGAGCATACGGTGGCATGCCTGGCGGTGAAACTCCTTTTCGCCTCTTCATGCTGTTCTGGGCGATCTTGCGCACATACGCCCCATAGCGTGACAATGCTTTGCGACGCCCACGCTCCACCGCGCGCATCACCTTGGAGCGATCAAAAAAACTATCCTTAGCTAACGAAAACGACGCCGACAGCATAGCCACTACACCAAGTAAACATACTCGCAACTAACCGCGCTTACAAAGAGTCGATGTGTGTCCAGATACTCCTGCAAGTAAAGCGGTGATGCAGCGACACTCAAGCCAAAATAGCCGCTGGGTAGTTCCATCCCCTCCAACTCGCGTATCAGCGCCTCGACATAATCGATCATGATCCCGACCTGCACATCGTCATTCAGCTTTTTCCTGATCACAATCTCCAGCATGATGTAGAGCGACTTACGGTCCCTCGATTCACTTTGATCTCGCACCTCGCGCGGCACCACTGAGACAAGCAGTCGATTGTCGGTCACATCGATAACTGGGTGATAGTCCAGACTCACCTCAGCGCTCAGTGGCAGACTGGCGCCAGCCAGTTCGTTTACCACATGTCGAGCCAAGTCCGTGATTACGCCCATCGTGTTTGCCTAGCTTCCGATCATGCGAGTCCGGACTACCAAAAACTTGTGTTCATAGTCCGCCCACGACCAGTCCGGCTCACCATCACCTGAGAGCACCTCGTGAATCACATTGACACCGCGCACATTTTCAATGATGCGATCACCTCGCTGTGGTATTACAGGCAAGTCTGCTGCCCACACCAGCCACTGGCGATTGGTCGATTGCGCATAAAGCACAACACCAGTCGCATAGGAATTGCGCCAATTTCCATCGACAGGCACCGCCCTGACTTCCCAGGCGTTGCCATTGCGTACCCACACAACCCTGCGCGTAACTTTGTCGCGCAGGGTTGTGTGGAACCATGATAGCGCTTCATGATACTCGGGCATACCAGCCGATCTTCACTCGCACACGCGCATCACCTGCAGCCGCATCACGATAGCACAGGCCAATGCGAAAACGATTGGCCCCAGAAGTCTTGACTGCAGTTTTGGTGGTCTTGTCCCAAAAAACCTCGTCTCCAACTACGAAAGCATCATTGCCTTTGACCAAATCGAAGACGCCTTCCGTTGCCAGCGATCCCAACTGGCCAGCCAGGATGGGACTGCGTGTGACCCCATACACACGATCACCAGCAAACGATACGACCTCACCAGCCGGTACATCACTGCTGGGAATGTAAGGAATCGAGTCGCCAACACCAACGTAAATCGCTCTCATGTTGTCACCTCCCTAGCATTACGCTGTCGCCTTGATAGCACCACGCGGGTCGATACGCGCGACACCAAAGTCCCAATACGCCCGCATCGACAGTCCCAATGTGCGAAATTCTGTATCTGCAGTCTCAATGGTCGGTGCGCGTCGCCCCTCCAGGAATGCGACTTGGAATGCCGGCACCAACGCCGGATTAGCGATCATATACCAAGTCGTGGGCGACTGGCCAGCACCTGAGCCACTGGACAGGAATGGAGACGAAACCGGCTTGTAACGGTTCACATACGGGTTGTTGACCGGTCTGGGCCTGTTCACCTCAGTCGTTTCGTTCAGTGTCATCGATGTGTAAATTTGCAGCGCCAGCGGCTCCAATTCAGGCGGTACTAGGATGTACTGGCCCTCAATCGCAAGCGGATCACCATTCGCATCCAACATCTTGGAAAGCGCTGCGCGGGCGCGACCAATCGAGTCAATGCCCAGCGGTGCCGATGTCAACCGGTTGCCATTCGCTGCGCTATAGAAGTTATCAGTCGCTTCCATCACGACATTGTAAAGCGCACGTTCCAGAGCAATACGAGCACGCCGGCCCAACTGGGCGATCAAAGACTTGAACGCACCCAGGTCATCGTTGACGATCTGTTGGCGTGTGATCGTCAACATCATGCCATAGGTGTCCAGTTTGTTCGTGTAAGCCGACTCAACCAGTTGCCCGTGCGGCAACTCGCCATCATGTGGCACACGCACAAACGATCCCGTAGCGTCCAAGCGATAGATGTTGTGAACGTGAAAGTTGGAAAAGTCCTCGATCGCAGCGATCTGATCGTAGGTGACTGGCTGCTGTGTAAACGCATCGAGCAGTATTTTGTTGGCGACGTTGCCCAGGATACCAGGCAGGTTGACTGTGGAGAAGCCGGCAGCCTGCAAGTTGGGCGTCCGCTGCATCTGCACGATTGTGTCGTACAGCTCGTTGGGGTTGTAAGGCACACGCACCCCCGAGGCCTCCAGCGCCAGCGAAAGCATGCCTAGTAGTCCGCGGCGTCTAAGCGGCCAGGCCTGCTCGACCACCTTTTCACCGTAGTCGCGATCCTTAGCAAGCCGTTCATCAGGAATGCCACAGGACAGGCACAGCGCCGCCTCAATCACAGCTGGTGTGTAAGTCTTCTGACGCTGGCCAACCTCTTTGACACGTGGTCGTGTCGCACGCAGAATCTCCAGCTCGGTCCGCTGCACATCCCAACCTTCGTCTTCAGCACGTGCAGCAATGCGTTCGAGTAACTCGATGTCCACGTTACGACTGGATGCTGCCTCTTCGATCAGAGCGCGAATGGCAGCTAAGCGTCGCCGTTCTGCTTTTGCTCGGGCGATAATCGCCTTTGCGGACGTGTCGTTTTTGCTGGTCGATTGTTCGTTCGTTGTCATCGTGATACTCCTTTTCGCAGCCACGGAAACTGTGGTGTTTCGATCCGCACCCAAGTCCACAAAACTGATCTCGTCTAGGATCGACCGCGAAATTACGATGAGCGGCCCCGTAAACTTCGATCCATTGACTTCGACATCTTCGTCTTCGTCGATCTCTTCGTAATCCTCAACCGACAGGCCGACTGATGCCTGCCATGGGAATCCTTTTTTCGCCGACTCGATCACCTCCATCGCAGCAGCAGTCGAGCGCGAAATCACACCTTCAGCAATCAGCGCCGACTCCACAACAGCGATCTTTGTAGTGTGCCCAATGCCACTATTGGGGTCGTGATTGAACCGGACTGGAATTCGCTGGCTCGGAATCTCCAGTCCAGATAAGTCCACGACTACAGGGTACTGCCAGCCCGAGACTCGAATTTTGCCTCCGGTGTAGGCAAGCACACGGAATCTCGGCATACTGCCTGCAGCTTGCTTTGGCTTCTCTTGGCCCTGGGCCTGGGCCCGGGCATCTTTTTCTTCGTCATCGTCTTCTTCGTCACTGCTTTCGTCTTCGTTGTCGGTTTCGTCTTCGTCATCGTCTTCTTCGTCTTCTTCTTCGTCTTGGGCATCGACAGTCTCCTTTTCTTCTTCGTCTTCTTCTTCGGGCAAGGCAAAGCGAATGCGCAAATCTTCAGACGTTAGTCGGCATCTCTTCATCTTCTACACCCTCCCTTTCGTCTTCAGGAATGGAATTCTGTTTCGGTTGACCCTCAGTTGTCACTGGTAGTCCCAACTCGCGCATCAGCTCGACTTCACGAGCACGCTGGCGCAATGCCTCTTCCCAGTCCAGGCCCTGCGCTGCATACTCCTGCGCTAGCGTGGTTACACCCGTGCGCAGTCGAATCTCAACTGCATTCGCTTCCTTGAGCGGGTCGATCGCCGGCATGCCATCCCAGAACCACGCCGTCTCGATCTCGTCTTCCAGTGTCAGTGGCAAGGCATTGGCCAGCAGATACTCACGCAGCCACGTGTAGAAAATGCGGTCCAGAACATTGCGACGGAGACTCGCCTGCTCAATGGCGATGGAGCGAAAGTAACTCGTCATGTCCAGCCGGCCCGATGAAAAGTTGTGGCTGCTGCTGTCACAGGCTGCAACGTTATAGGGCATGTGGAGACAACGCGCGATCTCAGAAAGTAACTGACGTTTGAAGTCGCCATACGTTGTCGATGGCTGCTCGACGCGCAGTTGTTCCATTTTCCAGCCAGCCGGCATGGTGACGAGCATGCGCCGTTCCAGCTCGACTGGCACCCATTCCTCAGCCTCTATGGCCTCGCCACCTGGTGGGGCATCTGTGTAGAGGATACCCGCAAAGTCTGCCGCCGTCTCAGCAGCCGACAACACAGCCAATGTGTAGCGACGTAACTGAGCAAATAACGGCAGCGCCGGTGTGATCTCAGGAATACCACGGGCCTGGCCAGGTCGATACTTCGTGTAGATGTGAATGACTTGCTCAGCCGGCACCACGTCGTAGTCCAAGCGGCTCGACACCAGTGTGGCATCACCAGGATGCTCTTTGAGCACGTGATAGGCCTGCACGTTACCGTAGGCGTCAAAGACAATACCATCGACAGGCTGCTCAGGCGTAGGTGACCAGAATGGCGTCGTGACTTGGTCACATTCGACAAGTCGATAGTCTAGCTGTACGCCATCGGTTGCAATGAATGGGTTGGTCACTGCGATCAGGAACGACTCACCATCTTGAATTTTTGCGACTGTGGCCGTCCAAATTTTCTCAGCCAGGCCCACGCGATCATACCAGCGGCGAAACGATGCCTCAATCTGATCAGTAAGCAGTTTCGACTCGAATCTCACTTGCAGTCGCGGTCCTGTGCCAACGATGTGATTGGCTTTCGTCATCACGATGCCAAAGGCATAGCAGTTATTGGCGACTTCGTAGCGAGAACGTGCGCGCAGAGTACTGCGAACATCAGGGGAATTGAGTGCGTTAGCAGATAGGTAATCGACATTGGCCCAATGACGACGGTTTTCCTCCGTCGTCATGGCAGCGTCATACTTGGCCCTCACATTGAGCGGCACGCGCACGAATCGAGCTGACGTGCGCTTCTTCGTTCCCAGTAGTTTCCTGATCCAGCCGATCATACTGTACCGTTGGGGATCAAGCGAATGAACCGAAGCGCCCGAGCAGGCTTCTGGACCACCTCCAGCGAGCGCAAATATCGGTCCGCCTCGATCAACTCCTGGAGTGTGCGTTGTTTCACTGTGCCAATCGAAGTTGAAACTTCACTGGCTTCAGCGGCGGCTTGACGAATCGTCTGCTCCAGGCTATTGTTTTCGTCAGACATAGTCGTGTCCCCTCATTCACTAAGACGCATTGTAACGCATGGCGTTTTGATCTCGAGTGTCACAGGGTCGAAGTGATTCCATTGGTGGAATCACTTCGACCCTGACAGCCTTTCAACAGTGACCCAGCGCCTTGAGCAGGCACGGCAGATGCGCACTCGAATGATGCAACGGTAGCGCCGGCGAACATAGTACACTCGGCTATCGACACAGCCGCACT
>Ga0308412_1000801_pt1 | contig 16610 bp, 13 predicted proteins | sample HotsprottomLayer_FD_202357 | JGI IMG/M metagenome (GOLD analysis project Ga0308412, IMG submission 202357) | Hot spring phototrophic mat microbial communities from Octopus Spring, Yellowstone National Park, Wyoming, United States -... | ecosystem: Environmental > Aquatic > Thermal springs > Hot...
GCACGACCATGCGGGTGGGCATCGACACCGGCGGCACCTTCACCGATCTCGTGGCCCCCGACGGACGGGTCGTGAAGGTGCTCAGTTCCGGCGCGTCCCCGGCCGGTGCGGTGACCCGGGCCCTGGCCGCAGCCGGTCTCGTGCAGCCCGGCGTCCTCGCCCACGGCACCACCGTGGCCACGAACGCGCTGCTCGAGCGGCGGCTCGGACGTGTCGCACTCGTGACGACCGCCGGCTTCGAGGACGTCATCGAGATCGCCCGGCAGCAGCGCCCCTCGCTCTACGACCACTTCGCCGACCGGCCCGAGCCCCTCGTGCCCCGCGCCCGGCGGTTCGGGGTGCCCGACCCGCACCGTGCCGGGCCGTGCAGATCCTCCCCGGCGGACGGCGGTGGCGCGCCTGCGCCGGTCCCCGACCTCCGGGCCGCCGACCTCGACGCGGTGGCGGTCGTGCTCCTCGGCGCCGACCTCGACCCCGGCCCCGAACAGGCCGTGGCCGCGGCCGTCGCCGCCCGCCACCCCCATCTCGTGGTGTGCGCGTCGCACGAGGTGGCGCCCGAGTTCCGCGAGTACGAACGCACGGTCACCACCGTGGTGAACGCGGCACTGACCCGCGTGTGCCGCCCGTACCTCGAGGCGCTCCCCGCCCTCGCCGAGGAGGTGCTCGTGATGACCTCGGCCGGTGGGCTCGTCCCGGTCGCCGACGCCGCCCGGCTCCCCGCCGCGCTCCTGCTGTCGGGACCGGCGGCCGGGGCGCGGGCCGCGGCGGTGGTCGCCCGGGCCTGTGGCCACCCCGACGCGGTGGCCTTCGACATGGGCGGCACCAGCACCGACGTGTGCCTGCTGCTCGGCGGGCTGCCGGAACCGGCCCCCCAGCGGGTCGTCGCGGGACTGCCCGTGCGCCTGCCCGCGCTCGACGTGCACACCATCGGCGCCGGGGGCGGCTCCATCGCCCGGATCGACCCGGGGGGTGCGTTGGTGGTCGGCCCCCGCAGCGCCGGCGCCGAGCCCGGTCCGGCGTGCTACGGCCGGGGCGGCGAGGACGCCACCGTCACCGACGCCGATCTGGTCTGCGGCCGGATCCCGGCCGACGCGCCGCTCGCCGGCATCACCCTGGACGCCGCCGCCGCCCGGCGGGCCCTGGCCGCCGCCGACCTCGATCCCGCCGGGGTGATCCGGGTGGTGGAGGCGAACATGGCGGCCGCGGTGCGAGCCGTCACCGTGGCCCGCGGGGTCGACCCCGCCGGGCTGGCGCTCGTCGCCTTCGGCGGGGCCGGTCCCCTGCATGCCGTGCCGGTCGCCGAAGCCCTGGGCATGCCGGCCGTGATCGTGCCTCCCCGGGCCGGCGCGTTCTCGGCGCTGGGCCTGCTCGGTGCACCCCGGCAGCGGGAGCTCGTGCGGTCCTGGCCCGGCGGTGCCGACCGGTCGGGGCTGGACGGGTTCCGGGCCCGGTTGGCGGCCGAGGCCGCCGCGCTCGTGCCGGGGGCCACGACCGAGACGTTCCTCGACTGCCGCTACCGCGGGCAGAGCCACGAGCTGACCGTCACCACGGTCGAGGAGTTCCACCGGGTCCATGCCCGCCGCAACGGGTATGCCCGGCCCGACGCCCCGGTGGAGGTGGTGGCGGTGCGGGCGCGTGCGGTCGGGCCGGCGCCCGGCCGCATCGACGACCTGCCGGTCCCGGACCGTCGGCCCGTGCGCGGACCGGCCCGGGTGGTGGAGCCGGACTGCACCCTGTTCGTGCCCGAAGGGTGGCGGGCCGAGGTCGGCCCGCTCGGGGCCTGGATCGTGCGGCGGGCCGGATGACCGGCGCCGGGCGGCAGGCCTTGGATGCGGCCGCGCTGGGGATCCTCGCCGGGCGGCTCGCCGCGGTGGCCGACGAGATGGGCGCCGTGCTCCGGCGGGCCGCGTACAGCCCGAACATCAAGGAGCGGGCCGACTGCTCCGCCGCGGTGTTCGACCCGTCGGGCGCGCTGCTCGCCCAGGCCGAGCACATCCCGGTGCACCTCGGGTCGATGCCCGCCGCGGTGGCCGTCGCCATCGCGGCGGCGGGTCGTGACCCCCGACCCGGCGACCAGATCGTCAGCAACGACCCCTACGCCGGCGGTACCCACCTCAACGACCTCACCGTCGTCGCGCCCTGTTTCGTCGACGGCCGCCTCGTGGGCTGGGTGGCGAACCGGGCCCACCACGCCGACCTCGGCGGCATGACCCCGGGATCGATGCCGGCGGCGGCCGAGCACATCGCCCAAGAGGGCTTGCGGATCCCGCCGGTCCGGTTCTCGGAGGCGGTCCGGGACATCATCGTCGCCGCGTCGCGCACCCCCGAGGAGCGCCGCGGTGACCTCGACGCCCAGCTCGGGGCGAACACGGTCGGGGTGGCGCGCCTGGCCGAGCTCGCCGCCGAACCGTTCGACGAGGTGCTCGCCTGGGGGGAGCGGCGCATGCGGGCCGCGCTCGGCGCGCTCGGGGAAGGCGAGGTCGAGGCGACCGACGTGCTCGACTCGACCGGCCCCGAGCCCCACCAACGAGGGTCGGTGCGGCTGGCGGTGCACCTGGCGGTGCGGGACGGGCAGGTGATCCTCGACTTCACCGGCTGCGACGACCAGGTCCCCGGTCCCATGAACGCCGTGCGGGCGGTCACCGTCTCGGCGGTCGCTTTCGCGCTGCGCAGCGTCCTCGATCCCGACCTCCCCACGAACGCCGGGGTGATGCGCCCGGTGACCGTGCGCACCCGGCCGGGCAGCGTCCTCGACGCCCGCTTCCCCGCCGCGGTGGGGGCCGGCAACGTGGAGGTGAGCCAACGGGTGGCCGATCTGTGCCTCCGGGCGCTCGCCGACCTGGCGCCCGATCGGGTGCCGGCCGCCTCGGCCGGAACGATGAACAACGTCATGCTGGGCGGGGACGGCTGGGTGTACTACGAGACGATCGGCGGCGGGCAGGGGGGCAGGCCCGGGCGGGCGGGCATGTCGGGGGTGCACACGAACATGACCAACACCGCCGACACCCCCGCCGAGGCCCTGGAGCGGTCGCTGCCGCTGCGGGTCCGACGGTTCTCGCTGCGAGCCGGTTCGGGCGGGGCGGGCCGGTTCGCCGGCGGGGACGGGATCGTGCGGGAGCTCGAGGTGCTTGCGCCTGCGGTCCTCACGCTCCTCACCGAGCGGCGCGTCAGCGCACCGTGGGGACTCGCCGGTGGCGCACCGGGCGCGGCGGGGGAGAACTGGCTGTTGCCCGCCGGTGACGAGAGCCGCGCCCGGCGCCTGCCCGACAAGTGCACCGTGCGGCTGGAGCCCGGCGACGTGGTGCGGATCCTCACCCCCGGCGGTGGGGGATGGGGGCTGCCGGCGGGAGGCGCATGAGCCCCGGTGCCCGGACGGGCGTCGGGGCTCAGGCGTCGGCGGGGCGGATGTCGAGGATCTCCACCCGCAGCTCCGTCCCCCGCGGGGTGCGGTAGGACGCCTGTTCGCCGACCCTGCGGCCCAGCACCGCCTGGCCGATCGGGGACGACGTGGAGAGCACCTCGAGCTCGCCGTGGCGCTCTTCGATCGAGCCGAGGAGGTACTCCTGGGGTTCGTCGTCACCCTCGATGAGCAGTTCCACGATCGTGCCCGGCCCGGCCACCTCGGCGTCGGCGCCCTCCACCACCACCGCGTGACGCAGGATGTGCTCGAGCTGTCGGACGCGGGCCTCGTTCAGGCCCTGCTCGTGCTTGGCGGCGTCGTAGTCGGCGTTCTCGGACAGGTCGCCCAGCTCGCGAGCCCGGGCGATCCGCTCGGAGAGCTCGGCGCGCCGGGGTCCGGTCCGCTCCGCCAACTCGGCCTGGAGCCGTTCGTGGGCGCGCCGGGAGAGGTGCGGTTGCTGCATGCGCGCAGGGTACCGGGTCGCCACGTGGGGGCTGCCGGGTGGCCCGGCGAAACCGGCCCCGCCGGGTGCCGGTCAAGCCCGCGTGAAGAAGAGCTGCAGCTCCATCACCCCGCGGTCCTCCACCGAGACGAACCCGCCGATGTTCGGCGGCGTGATCCCGTAGTCGGCGAAGGTGATCGGCAGCCGGCCCACCACCTGCACCTTCCGGCCGTCCCAGCGACCTTCGAGCTCGATCGTGACGGGACGGGTCACCCCGTGCAACGTGAACTCCCCGGCGGCGGTCACCGTCACCGTACGCCCCGGGCGCACGCCGGTCGGCAGGGTGATCGGTTCGGTGAGCCGGAACGTGGACTCCGGGAACTGCTCCGACTCCAGGCCGTTGCGCTTGAGGTAGTTGTCGCGCCGGTCCTTGTCGGATCGCAACGACCGCAGGTCGGCCCGCACCTCGGCTTCGGTCACCCGGTTCCCCTCGATCCGCAGCCGGCCGGTCACCTCCGAGGTCCGCCCGGTGGCCTCCTGGGCGGCGAGGGCCCCCACGAACTGCTCCTGCACCCGGTAGCCGACGAACGAACCCGATCCCGCCGGGTCGCGGATCTCCCAACTGCCTTCGATCCGTTCCGGGCCGCCGGTCACGACCGGGGTCTTGCGGATCTTCGCCTCCGGCTCGGGATCGCTACGGAGCGCGAACCACCACACCGCGGCCGCGGCTGCGGCCGCCACGACGACGACCCCGAGGATCCAGGTCAGGGCCCGACCGGCGGTGGTCTCCGACGGCTGGCCTGGGGTCGCGCCCCGATGGGACGCCCGCGACCGCCGGCCGGGTGCGCGGCGGGCGACGCCGGGTGTGGGGTCCGGAGGGGGCATACGAGGGGGCAGCGGTGTCGGAGGCATGGAGATCAGCCTCGCGCGTCGACGGCGGGACGGGTGGGCATGCCGACCGCGGCGGCCCTCGCCGGGGCGCAGCCCCTACGCCCCCGCCCCCACGCCGCCGCCCTCAGCCCGGCAGACGTTCCCCGAGGTACGCCGCCTCGAGCACGTCCCGACGGCGGGCCAGATCGGCGGCCGGCCCGAGGTGGGTGAGGCGCCCGCGGCTGAGCACCGCGGCCCGGTCGGCGACCGCCAGGGCCATCGGGACGTGCTGTTCCACCAGCAGGACCCCGACCCCCCGGTCGGTGGCCAGGCGGCGCACGACCGGCAGGAGCCGTTCCACCACCACCGGTGCCAATCCGAGGCTGAGCTCGTCGATGAGCAGCACCACCGGCCGGCCCACCACCGCCCGGGCCAACGCGAGCATCTGTTGCTCACCTCCCGACAGCAGCCGGGCGGGCCGGTCGACCAGGGTTGCGAGCGCCGGGAACAGATCCAGGACCTCGGCCCGGTCCCGTTCGGCCGCCCCGCGACCGACCCGGGCCGGCGTGGCGAGCCGCAGGTGCTCGGCGACCGTGAGATCGCCGAACAGCGACCGGTCCTCCGGGACGTGCCGCAGGCCGGCCCGGGTGAGTCGCCACACCGCCCGCACCCGGCCCCGACGCCCGGCCCGCACCGGCCGACCGAGCAGTTCCACGCGGCCGCCGAGCCGGGGCAACAGGCCCGAGAGGGTGAGGAGCGTGGTGGTCTTCCCGGCGCCGTTGGCCCCGAGGAGGGTGAGGACCTCCCCGGCGCGCACCTCGAGGTCGAGACCGTGGACCACCGCGGCGCCGTCGTAGCCGGCGACGAGGCCCCGGGCGGCGAGGACGACGGTGCCGGGATCGACCGGGGTCCCGTGCGGGGTCGTGGTGGTCACGGCCGGTCCTCACCGGGCGCCTGGCCCGTCCCGGACGGGTCGGGTCCCGCCGCGGGTGGCCCGGCCGTGTCGGGTTCGGGTTCCGCGGCGGTGCCGAGATACGCCGTGATCACCGCCGGGTCGGCGCGCACGACCGACGGTGGCCCGGTGGCGATGACCCGCCCCAGGTCGAGGACGCACACGGTGTCGCAGACGCCGAGCACGAGGCTCATGTCGTGATCCACGAGCAGCACGGTGATCCCGAGGTCGGGCAGCCGGCGCAGGGAGGTGGCCAGCAGCTGGGTCTCCCGTTGGTCGAGGCCGGCGGCGGGCTCGTCGAGCAGCACCATGCGTGGCTGTCCCACCACCGCCCGGGCGATCGCCACGAGGTGCCGGGGACCGTTGGGCAACTCGGCGGGCAACGCGTCGGCGAGGTCGGCGAGTCCCAGTGCCTCGAGCGTGGCGGCGACGGCGCGGTCGTCGGCGACCGGTGGGCGCCGCAACCCGTCCATCACCGCCTCCCACCAACGCGGCCGGGAGCAGGCCACCGCGAGGTTCTCCCGCACCGTCAGGTCGTCGAAGAGCTCGAGGGATTGGAACGTCCGGGTCAGCCCGGCGCGCACCCGCAGGTGCGGGGGGAGCCCATCGAGCGGGCGATCGGCGAGCCGCACATGCCCCGCGTGGGTGGGCGTGAAACCGGTCACCGCGTCGATCAGGGTGCTCTTGCCCGCACCGTTGGGACCGATGAGCCCGGCGATCGTCCGCTCGGTCACCTCCAGGTCCACCGCGTCGAGCGCGAGCAGTCCCTCGTAGCGCACGGTGAGCTCCCGCACCGACAGCAACGTGGTCACCCAGCCGCCTCCACCGGCTCCGGGGCCCGTCGGCGGGCGCGCCGATGCTGCCGCCAGCTGTGCAGCGCGCCGACGAGCCCCTGGGGGTTGTGGATCGCGGAGAGGATGAGCGCCACCCCGGTCACCGCAAACTGGTACTGCGCGGTGCGGCCGCCGCCGGTGCCGAGCACCGCGGTGACGATGCCGCCGATCGAGAGCGCTCCCGCCACCAGCGCGCCGGTCACGCTGCCGATCCCGGCCACGTAGACGAGCGCCAGGAGCGCCAGGGACTGGACCACGACGAACGACTGCACCGACAGCTCCGTGCGCTGGTAGGCGAGGAGCACGCCGCCGGCACCGGCGAAGACCGCGGACCAGGCGAACGCGGACAGCTTCGCCAGCCGCACGTCGATCCCGGCGGCCGCCGCGGCCCGCTCGTTGGCCCGTACGGCCAGCCACCGCCGCCCGGTGCCGGCACGGCGCAGGTTCAGAGCCACGACGATGAGCGCGACGAGGACCCCGAGGACGAGGAACCCGAACGCCACCCGGGGGTACGCGTCGCCTCGGCCCTGGATCCCCAGGTCCAAGCCGAACAGCTCGGGGCGGGGCACCGTGGTGCCCCCGAGCCCGGCGGTGAAGGCACTGCTCTTGAACACCAGCTCCTCGGTGGTGGTGGCGAACGCGAGGGTGGCGATCGCCAGGGTCATCCCCCGGATGCGCAGGGCGGGCACCCCGGCCAGCACCCCCACCGCACCGGCGGCCAGCACGGCCAGGGCCGGCGCCAACGGGAACGGGATGCCGGCCTGGGTGCCGAGCCGGGCGGTGAGGAACCCGGCGACCCCGGCGATCGCCAGCTGCGCGAGGGAGATCTGACCCACGAACCCGGTCACCACCACGTAGGAGAGGCACAGCACCGCGGAGACCATCGACACGATCAGCCCGAGCCGCCACTCGCTGCCGAAGCCCAGGAGGCCGATCGTCCCGGCCGTGGCGACGACCAGGGGCAACGGCCAGCTGCGCGACACGGGCGGGGCGACCTGATGGTGGTCGGTCACCTCCATGCCCCGGGTCGGCAGCGACGACCCCCGCCAGGTCATCGCGGCGAGGATGGCGAGGAACGGGAGGCCCTGCTGGAGGCCGCCCTTGGGAACCCAGTCGGGCAGCCAGTCGGCGGTCGTGGCGAAGCGGGAGATGCCCGCCTGGAGCATCCCGATCCCCAGGCCCGCCGCCAGCGTGGCCCAGAAGCCGGAGAGGCCGCCGAGCAGCGCGGCGGCGAGGGCCGGGACGATCAGCAGCGAGGTCAGCCCCGGGTCGAGGCCGGCGATCGGGGCGGCGAGGACGACCGCCACCCCGCCGAGTGCGGTGGCCACCGCCCAGTTCAACGCCGCGAGCCGGTCGGGCGCGAGCCCGGTGAGCAGGGCGCCCTTCTCCGACGCCGCCGCGGCCCGGGTGGCCAGTCCCACCCGGGTCCAGCGGAAGGCCGCCCACAGCAACGCGGTGGCCGCGGTGACCAGTCCGGCCAGCACGAAGCGGTCGGTGAAGACCACCACCCCGCCGATGCGCACACTGCCTTCCGGCAGCATCGAGGCGATCTGGAAGGTGGTGCCGCCCCGGGTGCGGAAGCGCAGGTCGACGAGCGCCTGCACGTAGAGGAACAGCCCGAGGGAGGCCACCACCCGCCCGAGAGCGGGTGCGTCCCGCAGCGGCCTAAACACCAGCCCGTGGATCAGGATCCCGCAGGCCGCGGCCAGCAACGTGCAGGTGACCAGAGCGGTGAGGACGGTGGGCCGGTCCACGATCGGCACGCGGTCGGGGAGGCCGAGGACCGGTAACACGAGCTCGCCGCTCTGGCGGAGCTCGTAGTAGGCGAACGCGACGTACATGCCGACCGCCGCGTGCGCGAAGTTCACGACGCCCGACGCCCGGTAGGTGAGGACGAGACCCAGCGCCAGGGCGGCGATCACCGCCCCGCCGCCGAGGCCCGACAGGAGGTATCCGGGGTACGCGCTGATCGCGGACCTCCGGCTCAGCGTTTCACGATGGCGGGCACGTCGATCCAGTCGGACACGCCCCGAAGCTGGTCCCCGCGCCGTTGAGCGATGATCTGCTGGGGCGCGCACATGGCCGGCTGTTCGGGCAGTTGCCGGCCGTCGCAGGTGTACGGGTGGCCGGTGAAGCTCGGCCGGTTCCGGCTGGACCGGAAGTACTCCAGCAGCCGGGCCGGGGTCGACCGCCGCGCACCGAGGTCACGCAAGGCCATGTAGAGGTTCATCGCGGCCCGGAAGCTCACGGTGCCCGCACTCTGGGCCGGCACCCCCCGCCCGTAGCGGTGGATGACCATGTTGTACAGCCGGGTGTCGGGGTTGGGGCGGCGCGGGTTGATCGGGCCCTCCACGTTGAAGTAGCGGCCCTCGGTGGCCTCGCGACCGGCGGCGTCGAGGATCTTGGGGGCCGCGCAGGCGCCGGTGAAGAACACCGCCGCCTGTACCCGGAGATCCTTGGCGGCGCGGAACGTGGGCACGCAGCCCACGTCGGCGGTGAGGGCGATGATCGCGTCCGGGCGGTGGTCCTGGGCCACGGTCATCGGCGTGACGTAGTCGCTGGTGATCACCGGGGTCGAGACGAGACGCACGTCGATGCCGAGCCGGCGGCCGATCCGCTCCCCGAGCTTCGCGGCGTCCTCGATCGATCCGAACTCCCCGTAGATGATCGCGGCCCTGCTCGCGTCCAGGCGTCGCTTCGCGAAGTCGAGGAACGCCACCACCGCGCCCCAGGTCCCCCCGGAGAACTGGAACGACACCGGGCTCGTCGCCGACGCCAGGCTCACCGGGATGCCGCCCACGTAGGGCAGGTCGTTCTGCTCGAGGACCTTGATGCCCGTGCCGAAGAGATCGATACCGCCGAGGACGGCGACCGCGCCGGCCTGGACCGCCTGCTGCGCGCAGGCCGAGGACTGTTCGGGGGAGAACTTCGTGTCGCAGACCTCCAAGTTGACCGGGCGGCCGTCGATGCCGCCCAGCTCCCGGTTCACGAAGTCGAAGGCGGCGCGCGCCGCGAGGCTCAACTCGGGGAACGACCCGCCGGGGCCGGTCTCCTGGTTGAGCATCACGACCCGGATGGGCTCGCCGGTGGCGGCACGGGGTCGATCGGGGAGGGGTCCGAGCACCGTGTCGTCGGGGGCGCAGCGCACCACGGGGCGGTCCCCACAGGTCGGTGCGCCCGGGATGCCCCCGTCGCGGCGTGGTTCGCTGCGGGGCTCGCCCTCCGAGCACGCGCCACCCACGGTCGCGATGAGTGCGGCCAGTGCGGCCGTGGCGAACCGTCGCATGGTCTTCCCCCCTCCAGCCTCCCGTCGTCGCGGCGTGCGGTGCGGCGGGGCCGGTGCCGTGCGGCACCGCACCGCCACCGGCCGGCGGCCGTACGCCCGGGCGCGCCCTGATGTCGCCGTGATTCCGCCGTCGTGTGCTGAACAGTGTTCAGTGGGCCGGAGCGGATCGTAGCGAACCGCCGCGCCGTCCATCGGCCGTACGCTGCGTCGCGGTGTCGGGTCGGTCTGCGTCCGGGGGTGGGGATCGGACGGGGCCGGCACGAGGTCGCCGCCGGCCCCTTCCGGTCGCCGGGGTGGCGTCGGTCGGGGTGATGCTCGTCGTGGTGTCGTGGGCGGTGCGCGTCGCCGGGCTCGACGACGGCCTGCCGGCCCGTTGCGTCCTCGGCGCCGACGGCATGCCGGTCCGGATCGCCCGCTGGGTCACCGACGCCGGCCGACCGTCGGCGATGTGGCTCGTCGTCGCGGCGGCCGGTGGTGTCCTGGCCTGGCGCCGGCGGTCGATCAGACCGCTGGCGGCGCTGGCGGTCACCCAGCTCGGTGCCGTCCAGCTCGTGCGGGTGGCCAAGCGCCTCGCCGACGAGCCCCGCCCGCCGGTCGAGCTGTGGCTGGTGGAGGCGGGGGGGCGGGGATTCCCGTCGGGCCACGCCCTGCATGCGGCGGCGGTCACGACCGCCGCGCTGCTCTTGGCGTTCCGATGCCGCCGCTCCCGGCCGGGACTCCGTTGGGCCGCGTCGGCGCGGGCCAAGGCGGATGCCGTGGCGCTCGTCGTCCTCGGTGCGCTGGGCGTGGTCGCGGTGGCCGGATCACGGGTGGCCCTGGGGGTGCACTACCCCAGTGACGTCACCGGCGGCGTCGGGGCGGGCATGGTCTTGGCCGCGCTCGTCGTCGCGCTGGTCGACCCCAGGGCGCGGTCGTGCCCGCCGGCTGCCAGGACTTGACTGCGACGGGCGACGCGGGCATACTGTCGTGCTCATGCCGTGCCGCCACCCGGGTCCGCTGCCGCCGTCGAGCGGGCAGGCCCTGGTTGGCGCGCGGGTGATCGTCATCGTGTAGGCGGGCGCCACCCCCGGTGTCCGCCGCGACCGTCCACCCCGGTGGACGGTCTTTTTCGTAGAGGAGCACGTGCATGGCCCACCGGGTGGCGGTGATCCCCGGCGACGGCATCGGCCCCGAGGTGGTGGGGGAGGCCCTCCGCTGCGTGGAGGCCGCAGGGGTGGAGCTCGACACCGTGACCCACGACCTCGGTGCGGCGCGCTACCTGCGCAGCGGGGAGGTGCTCCCCGAGGAGATCCTCGCCGACCTGCGTTCCTGCGACGCCATTCTCCTCGGGGCGGTGGGATCCCCGGAGGTGCCGCCGGGGGTGCTCGAGCGTGGCCTGCTGCTCCGGCTGCGCTTCGAGCTCGACCTGTACGTGAACCTCCGGCCGTTCCGGTCCCCGCCGAACCGGCACAACGACGGCGTCGATCTCGTGGTGGTGCGCGAGAACACCGAAGGCCCCTACGTCGGGGAGGGCGGGGCGCTGCGCCGGGGTACCCCGCACGAGGTCGCGACCCAGGGGTCGGTGAACACTCGCTACGGCGTCGAGCGCTGCGTGCACTTCGCGTTCGACCTCGCCCGCCGCCGGTCCCGGCGGCACCTCACGCTCGTACACAAGACGAACGTGCTCACCTACGCCGGGGACCTCTGGCAACGCTGCGTCACCGAGCTCGCCCCGGGCTGGCCGGACGTGACGGTGGGCTACGACCACGTCGACGCGGCCTGCATCCATCTGGTGGAGCGACCGGATCGGTACGACGTGGTGGTCACCGACAACCTCTTCGGGGACATCCTCACCGACCTCGCCGGCGCGGTGTCGGGCGGGATCGGGCGGGCCGCGTCGGCCAACCTCAACCCCGACCGCACCGGTCCGTCGCTGTTCGAGCCGGTGCACGGCTCCGCGCCCGACATCGCCGGCACGGGTCGGGCCGATCCCCGCGCCGCGATCGCCTCGGCGGCGCTGATGCTCGAGTTCCTCGGTGAGCCCGACGCGGCCGAGCGGCTCCGGGTCGCCCTGGCGGCCTGCGAGGATGTCACCGGCACCACCACCGAGATCGGATCCCGCGTCGCCGCGGCCGTCGCAGCAAAGGTGTGACCCATGCCCATCGAACCGACCGAGCGGATCTGGATGGACGGCGAGTTCGTGCCCTGGTCCGAGGCCCGGATCCACGTCCTCACCCATTCCCTGCACTACGGCATGGGCGTCTTCGAGGGGATCCGCGCCTACGAGACCGAGCGGGGCCCGGCGGTGTTCCGCCTCACCGACCACATCGAACGGCTCTTCGCCTCGGCCCGGATCCTCATGATGCACATCCCCTGGACCCCCGAGGAGCTGATCGCCGCGACGAAGGAGACGGTGCGCCTCAACGGCCTCAGTTCCTGCTACATCCGCCCGATCGCCTTCTACGGGTACGGGGAGATGGGGCTCAACACGCTGCCGTGTGCGGTGAACGTGGCGATCGCCTGCTGGCCGTGGGGTGCGTACCTCGGGGACGACGCGCTCACCCGGGGGGTGCGGATGAAGATCTCGTCGTGGACCCGGCACGACCACAACACGATGCCGCCGGCGGCGAAGACCACCGGCAACTACGTGAACTCCTCCCTGGCCAAGGTGGAGGCCCTGCAGGCCGGCTACGACGAGGCGATCATGCTGAACCAGGCCGGGTTCGTGAGCGAGTGCACGGGTGAGAACATCTTCGTGTCCCGCCGGGACACCCTCGTCACCCCGCCGCTCGCGGCCGGAGCCCTCGAGGGCATCACCGCCCAGTCGGTCACGACGATCGCCCGCGACCTCGGGTTCGAGGTGCGCTCCGACTTCCTCGCCCGCAGCGACCTGTACCTCGCCGAGGAGATGTTCGTGTGTGGCACCGCGGCCGAGGTCAGCGCGGTGAACTCGGTCGACGACCGGCCCCTGCCGTGCCCGGGCCCCAAGACACTCGCCGTCGCCGACGAGTACGCCCGCGCCGTGCGCGGCCAGGTCGACAAGTACAAGGACTGGTGTGAACATGTCGCCTGACGCTGCGCCCCCCAGACGGGTCGAGATCTACGACACGACCCTGCGGGACGGTTCCCAGCTCGAGGGCATCTCCCTCACCGTCGAGGACAAGCTGCGGATCGCGACCCAGCTTGACTGGCTCGGTGTCGACTTCATCGAGGCCGGCTGGCCGGGCGCCAACCCCAAGGACGACGAGGTGTTCCGTCGGGCGCCCGACGAGCTGCGACTCGAGCACGCCCAGCTCGTCGCGTTCGGCATGACCCGCCGGGTCGGGGGCACCGTGGAGGGCGACGAGACCCTCGCGCACCTGCTGCGAGCCGGCACCGAGGTGTGTTGCATCGTCGGCAAGACCTGGGACTACCACGTGCGCGAGGCGTTGGGGACAAGCCTGGAGGAGGGCCTGGCGATGGTGGGGGAATCCGTCGCCCACCTCCGGGCCAACCGCCGGCGGGTGTTCTTCGACGCCGAGCACTTCTTCGACGGCTACAAGGCCAACCCGGAGTTCGCCCTGGCGGCGCTGGAACGGGCGGCCGAGGCCGGAGCGGACCGGCTCGTGCTCTGCGACACCAACGGCGGCTCGCTGCCGCACGAGGTGGAGGCGATCGTCGGGGAGGTGGTCCGTCACTTCGCCGGGTCACCCGCGGGGATCAGCGTGCACCCCCACGACGACACCGGCTGCGGGGTGGCCAACGCCCTGGCCGGCGTGCGTGCGGGTGCGGTACAGGTGCAGGGCACGATCAACGGCTACGGGGAACGCACCGGGAACTGCAACCTCACCACGGTCATCGCCGACCTCACCCTGAAGATGGGGATCCCCACGATCCCCCCGGAGCGGCTGGAGCGGCTCACCCCGGTGGCCCACCACGTGGCCGAGTTGGTGAACATGGCCCTCGATCCGCAGGCCCCGTATGTGGGTACCTCGGCGTTCGCGCACAAGGCCGGGCTGCACGTGAGCGCCATCGCCCGCCGCCCCGACGCGTACGAGCACGTCCGTCCGGAACTCGTGGGCAACGGCACCCGGTTCGTGCTCTCGGAACTCGCCGGGCGCTCGTCGGTGGTCCTGAAGGCGGCCGAGCTCGGTCTCGACCTCGACGGTCCCACCGTGAACGCGGTGGTGGACACCCTGAAGCGCCTCGAGCACGAGGGGTACCACTTCGAGGTGGCCGACGCCTCGCTCGAGTTGCTCATGCGCCGGGCGACCGGCTGGGAGCCGCCCTGGTTCCGGGTGGAGTCGTTCCGGGTGATCTGCGACGACGACGATCCGGGTAGCCCGGCGGGCCAGAGGGATCCCTCGGTGCGTACCGAGGCCACCATCAAGGTGTGGGTCGGGAACCGTCGCGTCATCGCCACCGCCGAGGGCAACGGGCCGGTGAACGCGCTCGACCGGGCCCTGCGCGACGCGGTGGGGGCGCACCTCCCGGCCCTCGAGCACGTGCACCTGACCGACTACAAGGTGCGGGTGCTCGACACCCAGAAGGGGACCGGCGCGGTGACCCGGGTGCTGCTCGACACGACCGACGGCGACGCCACCTGGACCACGATCGGGGTGAGCGAGAACATCATCGAGGCGAGCTGGCAGGCCTTGTCCGACTCGCTCGTGTACGGGTTGCTGCGCGCCGAGCGGCAGCGGTAGGGAGGCACCGTGCCGACCATGCCCTTCGTCCCCGTCGCCCACCGTGACGCACCGCGCCAGGCGCAGAACCTCGCGCCCGGCGTGCACCTCCCGCCTCCCCGGCGCTGGCAGCCGGGCCGCCCCGGCGAGCTCGGTGCCCGCCAGCCGCACGGCGACCTGCTCGGCACCCCCGGGCCGAACGTCGGGTACGCGTGGACGCTCGCCGAGCGCCGGCGGGGCGATCTGGCGCTCGCGCCGCACGAGCACGCCGACGACGCGGTGGCCGTCGTCGCCGAGCTCGCCGCGAAACGGGCGTCGGTGATGGGCCGGGCCCCGGTGCCCGACGACGTGGAGTTCGCGCTGGAACTCCTCGGCTACACCGGGGAGGCCGTCGACGCGGTACGCGACTGGCGTCCCGACCTCGTACGGGGTGCCGCCGAGGACTGGGCGTTGCGGCGCGAGGTGGTGGACCGGGTACCGGCCGGGCTGCTGCGGCTCCCCCTGCGGGAGCTCCCCGAGCACCTGGTGAAGGTGCGCGAAGCGATGGCCCGGACCCTCCAGCCCGGATGAGCCCACCTCGGGTCCGGTTCTCCCCGGCGCCGAGCGGCTCCCTCCACGTGGGCGGTGCCCGCACCGCGCTGTTCAACTGGCTGTACGCCCGTCACCACGGCGGCACGTTCCTCGTGCGGATCGAGGACACCGATGCGAGCCGCTCCCGGGAGGACTGGGTCGAAGGCATCCTGGAGGTGCTGCAGTGGCTCGGGCTCGACTGGGACGAGGAGCCCTGGCGGCAGAGCCGGCGGCTGGATGCCTACCGGGAGGCGGTCGACCACCTGTTGGCCACCGGTGCCGCGTACGAGGCCTTCGAGACACCCGAGGAGCTCGAGGCGATCAACGCGTCGCGTCGAGCGGCCGGCCTGCCGCCCGGCTACGACGGGCGCGCCCGTGACCTGACCCCTGCGCAACGGGCGGCGTTGCGGGCGGAGGGGCGGCCGGTCACGATCCGGTTCCGGACCCCCGACGAAGGCACGAGCACCTTCGTCGATCTCGTGCGTGGACCGGTGAGCGTCGACTGGGCGACGGTGCCCGACTTCGTGATCGTACGGGCCGACGGGACGCCACTGTTCTTCCTCGCCAACGCCGTCGACGACCTCGCCATGGGGATCACGCACGTGATCCGTGGCGAGGACCTCCTGGACTCCACCCACCGGGTACTGGCGATCCGCCGGGCACTGGGATCGGATACGACCCCGGCGTACGCGCACCTGCCGCTCATCCTGCGGCCCGACCGGGCGAAGCTGAGCAAGCGGCACGGGGCGGTGGCGGTGGAGGACTACCGGTCACGCGGGTACCTCGCCCCCGCGCTGGTGAACTACCTCGCGCTCCTCGGCTGGTCGCCCGAGGACGACCGGGAGGTGTTGGAGCGCGAGCAGCTGATCGCCGCCTTCGACCTCGATCGTGTGAACACCTCCTCGGCGATCTTCGACGAAGCGAAGCTCACCTGGCTGAACGGGGAGTGGATGCGTCGGCTTCCGGTGGACGCGCTCGTCGCAGCGGTGCGACCGTTCGTCGAGGCGCGCGACGGATCCGTCCCGTGCGAGGTGGTGCGCGCCGCGGTGGCGCTCGGCCAGGAGCGGTCGGCCACGCTGGTGGAGCTCGCCGAGCAGATGGGGTTCCTCCTCGTCGCCGACGAGGAGTTCCGCCTCGATCCCGAGGCGGAGGACCGTCTGGTCGGGACCGAGCGGGTCTCCGAGCTGCTGGATGCCGCGATCGAGCACCTCGAGCGGTGCGAGTGGACCGCCGAGGGGGTGGACCTCCGGCCGGTGGTGCGGGAGATGGGGCTGGCGCCTCGCAAGGTGATGCCGGCGCTGTACGCCGCGGTGGAGGGACGGTCCCGGGGGCTGCCGCTGTTCGAAGCGATGGTCCTCCTCGGCCGGGAGCGGACCCTGGCCCGGCTACGGGCGGCTCGGGCCCGGGTCGTCGGCGGGGGCCCGGAGTCGGTACACTGAGGTGCCCTTCGGGGGTGGTGTAATCGGCAACACAACAGGTTCTGGCCCTGTCGTTGGGGGTTCGAGTCCTCCCCCCCGAGCGTGCGGCCCCGTCGTCTAGCGGCCTAGGACGCCGCCCTCTCAAGGCGGTAACGGCAGTTCGAATCTGCTCGGGGCTGCGGCAGCGGTGGGGGGG